>Ga0163144_10002280_pt1 | contig 44575 bp, 58 predicted proteins | sample OliLak19BULKMAT1_FD_123175 | JGI IMG/M metagenome (GOLD analysis project Ga0163144, IMG submission 123175) | Freshwater microbial mat bacterial communities from Lake Vanda, McMurdo Dry Valleys, Antarctica - Oligotrophic Lake LV.19.BULKMAT1 | ecosystem: Environmental > Aquatic > Freshwater >... | reverse complement strand
GGATTGGACTAAAATTACCAAGAGCTCTGGGATAACTAAAGTTGAGCTTGCTCAACGCCAATGGGTTACTGGTGCTGGTGAACAATGGCATGGCCAATATGCAACTGGCATAAAACTCCTTGCTGGCCCGACCCAAGCTACTGCTCTGGTACAAATGACTTCCGACGATACCATAAAAGTCGAGGTCTTCCCAGGTAAAACGCCCGCTCAAGTAACTGATTTTACTTCTGCGGCTAAGTCCTATGATCGTGGAGAAAATGCCCAATTGATCAAATCAACTACCGCCACCTAGCGATCCTAGTCGCAATGGCTCCAGAGGTCCGTCCTCTTAAGACTATAGCGTATGATTGTTGTACGAATGATGAAGGTTCGAGTGTGATGGCAAAAGAGCTAAAATCCGAGCTCGTAAACAACAAGGTACTTAATTACACGATTTCCCAGACGCCAACGCTAGACCTTATTTTTTCGAGAGTATACCTTTTCGCCACGTTTAAATATATCTGACCGTGATTCGTTTTTAAACGACTATAAATGCTAAGTTTTCTTACGATGAGATTTAATATTCCGGAGTTCTATAATTAACCAGTACACTGTTGCACCAATTAACAATAGCGGTAGCCAAATAGGTAGAAGTAATAGATAAAATGAAAAACTAAGCATCTGTTCAAATTTAACCATTCGATCTGCTGAATGTTTTGTACAAGTAAAAGTATTTGGCCCTTCTGCCGGATTAGACTTAAGGAAGTTTACAACTTCATCTTTTGTAAGATCGGGTTCATAAATTGAATAAAATGGTGAATCTTCTTGTATCACTAAAATCTTAGCACCACAATTTGACTGAGCTTGTTCTAGAGTTGAATATGTTCCTTCATATACACTATTCACTAAAAATATTCCTAACAAAAATATAATTAAACTTGTGATTCCAATAACACGTATTTTAAGCATTAAGATAGTTTACGAGGAATTTTAGTAAAATAAAAGTGCTTATTCTTTGTAATCCATCGTTGGTTTTTATGGGTTTGCTTCGTCTTAAACACCTTTTGTTTTTAAGAATTTGTCCTCTAACTTACATGTATTAATAGTTTGAAATCCGAAAAGGTTAAACCCTTACATCTGTAAATAATTGTTATATACGACGGGGCCTTGAGGTCCGTCCTCTAACAGATGTAGATTTTGTGAATTCAATAATTAAACCTTGATGACCTGACCCTATATTTGCATAGTTTGTTTTTATTTTTTCGTAGTAAAGAGTAGAATCATCGATTATGGCAACTCGATTTGAGACATCGCAAGAACTACAAAAAATACTAGACACACCTATGCACACCCAGGCAGTTATCCACAGGTGAGGCTTGCTTTTTTGACTAGCTCCTCCTTTCATGGTAGCTTTAGTGCATATAGGTGGACTTTATAGAACAAATACCAAAGTGGACGGAGCGTAAAAAAAGGAAACCAACATGTCAGAACTACCTGAAAAACAAGTGAAACGACTCAGACTATTGATAACCGAAGCCGAAACAAACTTAGGGGCCGCTAAAGAGTTACTTAGCTCTTTGATTGGCGACGACCCAGTTGTTACCCAGTCGGTTATAGACGAAAACATCGGCAAAGTGATCGAAGGCGTATTTGATGGGCAAAATATGGTTGGCAGCGACGGCAAAACCTACCCAGTACCAGCTAACTACGCCAGCAAGTCAAAGCTAGTGCAGGGTGACATCTTAAAGCTGACCATCGCCGACGACGGCGCGTTTTTGTACAAGCAGATTGGGCCGATACCCCGCAAGCAAATTGTTGGCCTGTTGTCACAGCGTGACGGGCACTATTTTGTATCTGTTGGCGACAAAGAATACCGAGTACTACTGGCCAGCGTTACTTACTTTAAGGCAAAACCAGGTGACCAAGTGAGCGTCAACATCCCCGAAGCCGACGTCGACGCCGAATGGGCAGCGTTGGAAGCAGCGCTGTAAGCGCAAGCTTACAGTTGATAGTGGACAGTTGACAGATGAGCTCAAAGCTCAGGACTCACAGCTCAAGACCCCGGAAAAAGCTATGAGCTATGAGCTATGAGCTATGAGCGAAGATGCGGAGCTCAAAGCTCAAGACTCACAGCTCAAGACTCCTAAAGAAGCTGAGCTCAGTACTCCGTACTCAGTACTCCGTACCCTAAGATCTAGTAGACTGTTGATCGTTTACTGTATACAGTTGGTTGAAGATGAAACTGAACCATATACTCATAGCCGTTGGTGCTCCAGGTTTGCTTGCTTTAGCTGTAATAGTTCCTGTACGTTCGAAACAACTTTATTCTTGTGACTCTGAGGCTGAGGTCAAAACTCGGTATAGTATGGTGCTAGGGCAGAAATCAGCATTCGATTCGGCTAGATCATGGGAAGCCAACTCGTACGAAGGAGCCTGTGCGCCCGACCCTGAACCTTTCACAACAGTAAAACTTTATATCCTGTAACACAGGATCTAGAAGATCGTTTACTGTTTACAGCTACTTAACTTCTAAGATCTCAGATCCGGAAGACTATAAACAGTAAACTATAAACTGTAAACTGTTACTGAGGCTGCAAACTATTTACTGTTGACAGATGAGCTCAAGGCCCAGGACTCACAGCTCAGTACTCCGTACTCCGTACTCTAAGCTCACAGCTCAATCAAACCGTAAACAGTAAACTATATACAGTAAACATCCCTCTGGTGTACATTAGAGCAATATGATTGACGGAGCTACTGCAGGTGTAGGAGCCGAACAGCCTTCTGCAGAGCAGTTCTTTGCCGATTTGGACGCAGTACACGCCGCGCATCTTAGGCATGTGAGCCAGCAATGGCGCTTAGGGGATGTTCAGCAGAGCTTATTGAATCCTGCCGCTGCGGCACGTCTTGGTTATGAGCCGACCACGCCCTTTGTGGATGCCTCAAACCGGGCATTGAGCGAGCAAGAACATGCAAGCCACTTAGCAGAGATAGCGCGACAGAAACAAGCAGACGCAACCGAAAGATGGGTAGGCCAAACTGCAATAGTTACGGCCAGAGAATTAGACTCTAACTTTAAGCCAATTTTCAATCGTTATAAAGATACTGGCGTTAGTGAAGCAGAGGGAGGAATTACCGGCTTTGAATTTGATTTTGGGCCGGAGTTAAGCGACCTTAGTTTTGTGCTTATGAACCGTCGCGGGATGCTTAGACCCGCGCATTATCGAGTTTTTCCATACGCACGCAACATCGTTGGCCAGTATGTCCAGGCAATAAACATTACATTTCCATAGGCTCGTTTACTGTTGACTGGAGACTGAGGACTGGGGACTGAGGACTGAGTACTGAGGACTGAGGAAGCTTCTTCGATCCTCGATCCTCAGTCTTCGGTCTGTTTCCGCTCACAGCTCTAACCTCCAACCCCTAACCTCTAACCTCTAACCTATAACCTATAACCCATAACCTATAACCTCTAGAAGACTGTATACTAGCTTAAAGTGGCTAAACTCTACTTCAGATACGGGGCAATGAACAGCGGCAAGAGCACGGCTGTGCTACAAGTTGCTCACAACTACGAAGAACGCGGCATGAACATTGTTATTGCCAAGTCAGCCATCGACAGCAAGGGCAGTAACAAAATCGTCTCGCGGCTTGGACGTGATCGGGATGTACATTTTTTGGCCCCGCCAGAGCTAAACTTTGAAAAAACCATTAAAAAACTCACGCCAAAGCCTAGCTGCATCTTGATCGACGAAGCTCAGTTTTTGACCCGCGCCCAGGTGGACCAAGTATTCAATGTAGCGGTTGGACAGGGTATACCGGTAATTTGTTACGGCCTACGCACCGACTTTAGGCGCAAGGCCTTTCCGGGCAGTTTGCGGTTGTTTGAGCTGGCTCACAGCCTAGAGGAGCTAAAGACAATCTGCCGCTGCGGCAAAAAGGCCATGTTCAACGCCCGAAAACAAGCTGGAAAGTTCATTTTTGCTGGCTCACAAGTGGCAATTGACGGCGAGAGCAAGGTAACTTACGAAGCACTCTGCGGAAACTGCTACAACTCAGAACTCAAAGCTCAAAGCTCAAAAAAACACAACAACAGCCACGCTACATCTTGAGTTATACTCTACACAGAGATGAGGAAAGCGTTTTACCGGCAACACCGGCCCAAAAAGTTATCTGAGGTAGTTGGCCAAGAGCACATAACTACTACCCTTAGTAATGCCATCAAAACCGGCAATATTTCGCACGCCTACCTTTTGACCGGCCCGAAAGGTGTTGGCAAAACCTCGATTGCCCGAATCATGGCCCACGAGATCAACAACCTGCCGTACGAAGACGCCCAGACCCACCTCGACATCATTGAGATCGATGCCGCCAGCAACCGCCGGATCGACGAGATCCGTGACCTGCGCGACAAGATACACATTGCCCCAACTAGCGCTAAGTATAAAGTTTATATAATCGACGAAGTGCACATGCTGACCCGCGAGGCTTTTAACGCGCTTTTGAAAACGCTTGAAGAGCCGCCCGAGCACGTGGTGTTCATACTGGCTACCACCGAGCCGCATAAAGTCCCCGAGACCATTGTTAGCCGAACCCAGCAGTTTAGTTTTAGGGCTGTGCCTGAGGCCTTGGTTGCTGGCCAGCTTGAAGCAATAGCCAAGCTCGAAGGCATCAAGATAGACAAAGAGGCGGTTAACCTAATTGCCTCCCACGGTGAAGGTAGTTTTAGAGACAGCATTAGCCTACTTGATCAGCTTTCAAGCTCTGGCGAGAGCATCAGCACCGACTCTGTTCGGCTGGTGGTTGGCTTGCCCGAGAACAGTAAGCTCGCGTCGTTAATAGGCAGTATCCACGAAGGCCGTATTGACGCCATTGTTGACCAGCTGCAAGACTTCAAAGCCCACGGCGTATCGAGTGCTGTTGTGTCTAAGCAACTGATTGCAATGCTGCGAGCCGAACTGCTTGGGCCAAAAACAGTTATACCCAAAGCACAACTACTGGAGCTGATCGAGACATTAATGCTAGTACCTACTAAGGCCGACCCTGCAATGGCGCTGGAGGTTGCACTGCTGAAACACGCGGTGGCGAGCTCGGAGACAGAGAAGGTGGAAGTCGGAAGATCGAAGGTGGAAGTTTCTGGCGTGGAAGTCGGAAGATCGAAGGTGGAAGCAGCTGAACTCAGTACTCCGTACTCTGTACTCAGTACTCCGAACTCCAAGATCCAAGATCCAAGATCCAAGATCTCTAATGAGCCCTGGGCCGATGTTCTTCTGAGCGCCAAAAAGCAACACAACTCGCTGTACGGTGTTCTGCGAATGGCTCAGATGACAACCAGTGACAACGAGATCCAGCTTGGCTTTAAGTTTCCATTTCATGTTAAACAAGTTTTGCAGGCCAAAAACCTTGATAAGCTACACGGGCTCGTTAGCGCCAGTTTTAAAAACCCGATGAAAGTTTCCGTCACAATCGCCGAAAATTATGAAGAACCTTTGCACACCTTATCCCCAGATCAAGAGAAGGGGGCTGTTCAACCATCCTCAAATGACCCGGTAGTGGCAAGCTTAAGCAATATTTTCGGGCCGGTTGAACTGATAGACTAAAATCATATGCCGCCTGCAAGCCCCAAAATTCCGCCACAAAGCATTGAAGCCGAACTAGGCCTGCTCGGAGCTCTGTTAATTGACAGTGAGGCCATTGTCAAAATTGCCGATGTTGTCTCGGCCGATGACTTTTACGACGAAAAACACCGCTACATTTACGAAGCGGCCAACGCGCTTTATGAAGCCCATAGCCCAATTGACGCGTTGACGCTGACAGAACAGCTAAAAAGTGCCGGACTGCTTGAAATTGTAGGCGGTGCTGGCTACATAACCGAGCTGACCACTTATGTGCCGACTGCCGCACACGTTGAGGAGTATGCCGAACTGATCCGCAACAAGTCTATGCGCCGCCGCCTAATCAAAGCCTCTCAGGAGATCTCAGAGTTCGGCTACAACGAACAAAAAGACCTGCGTGAGCTTATTGAGAACGCTGAATCAAGGCTGTTTGAAGTTAGCCAGCGGCATGTCACCCACGACATCGTCAGCCTTGAGACCGTTTTGAGCGACAGCTTTGATCGGCTTGATGAACTGCATAAAGACAAAAGCAAAATACGCGGTGTACCAACCGGCTTTAAAGACATGGACAAAAAGCTGGCCGGCTTCCAGCCAAGCGACCTAATTGTGCTGGCTGCTCGGCCATCGCTAGGTAAAACAGCACTGGCTCTAAACCTAGCGCAAAACATAGCCGCCCGAGCAGGCCAACCGGTACTAATGTTCTCGCTCGAAATGAGCAAAGAACAACTTGTTGACAGGCTTTTGTCGGCCGAGGCTGGGGTAGATGCTTGGAGCCTGCGCACCGGTAACCTAACCGATTCTGACTTTGAGAAGATTGGCCAGGCCATGGGAACGCTTGGTGAGGCTCCGCTGTTCATCGACGACACGCCAAGCATCACCGTTAGTGAACTGCGCACAAAAGCCCGTCGTGAAGCCCACAAACGCCCGCTGGGGCTAATCATCGTTGACTACTTGCAGCTTATGAGCGGCGGCAGCCGTTTTGGAGGCGACGCCAACCGGGTACAAGAAATTTCCGAGATCTCGCGCGGCCTAAAAGGCATAGCCCGCGAGCTAAATGTGCCTATCTTGGCACTCAGCCAGCTAAACCGCTCAGTCGAAAGTAGAAGCCCGCAGATTCCACAGCTGGCCGACCTGCGCGAATCGGGCTCAATCGAACAAGATGCCGATGTCGTGATGTTTATCTACCGCGAGGATTACTACAACCCCGAGAGCGAGCGAAAGGGCATTGTCGACATCTTCATTAAAAAGCATCGAAACGGCCCGACTGGTCAGATTGAGCTATTCTTTGACCGCGACAAACAACGCTTTAGAAGCCTCGAGACAAAACGAGCCCCAGAACCATTCACAAACTAGAATGCTATAATAGATCCAATATATGAGGGTGAAAGATCGGTTTGCCGAGCACGACTGGCAGAGAGATGGCGTAATACTAGCAGTCCTACTGCTGCTAGGATTTTTGTATTTTGCTAAAGTTGGCACGCTCGTGCCTGGGCCGACACCGGCCGAGAACGAAGCCATTGCTAGTTCTAAAACGCTACTGTCGATTGTTAATAACCCCTTAAACGCTCCCCACAAACTGTTGCAGTACGGCGTCCAAAAAGCTGGTTTTGACTCTATTGCCGTTCTGCGGGTGGTCTCTGGGGCTTTTGCGATTTTACTTGTTGTAACTTTTCACCGACTTGTCCGAAAATGGTACTCAAAACGCATAGCCCTTTTAACAACCTGCCTTTTGGCCACATCGAGCTGGCTACTGGCAATTGGCAGAAGTGCCACGCCTAACATCCTACTCAGTTCGTGGTTTTTTGTTATTTTTCTGCTGCTGTGGTTTAGGCACAGCCGAAACGTCAAGCTGGCGCCGCCGTTGCTACTACTGTCGCTGACTGCGCTTTTATACATACCCGGCACGGTCTATTTAGTTGGGCTAATTGCTATTTGGTACGCAACCTCGGCACCAACCTTTTTCAGATTTATGAAAAAACTGCCGATTACGACCGGGCTCATTGCTGGCGGGCTACTGCTGGCACCACTAATTATTTCGTTTGTTCGGCAGCCTTCGCTTCTTAGCGACTGGCTGCTACTGCCTGACCAGCTGACAATCGGCGACTTTTTGCAAAACATCAGAGGTTTGGGCACAACCTTCTTTTACCAGTCTTTGCCGAACCCTGAATTTTGGCTAGGCCGGTTGCCGCTTTTAGATGCCTTAACCGGCACAATGGTGTTACTGGGCGTTTACTCATACCGATTTCACCTGCGCATGGAGCGTACGCCGCTTTTAGCGCTAGTAATACTTTTGGGAATAATAGTTATCGGAGCGGCTGGCCCGCAACTAGTGTTCTTGCTACTGCCGTTCGTCTACGTGCTAGTGGCCAGTGGGTTAGCGTATCTACTAGAGCGCTGGTTTAACGTTTTTCCAAGGAACCCGGTGGCCAGGGCGCTAGGTACGACACTGGTGTCGGTGGCCGTTATCTTTGCTGGCTACTACCACCTTAACCGCTATTTTGTGGCCTGGCCGAACGCACCAGAGACAAAGGCTATTCACTCTATTGAGAAATAGCTCGAGCTCTCTGTTAGAATAGAGATACTAAAGAGGAGCAACCTATGAGTCGTTTCGATCAGGCTAAAATGTTAATGAAAATGCGCAAGGTTCAAAAAGAACTTCAGAAAGAACTGGTACGTGGTGAGGCCGGCGACGGTGCGGTTGTTGTTGAAGTTAACGGCGAAATGAAAATAAAAAAGGTCACTATTGAGGCCTCTAGCGTTGACACTGATGACATCGGCCAGTTGGAGCGCTGGGTTGAAGAAGCCGTGCGCGAAGCAATTGCCGCCAGCCAAAAGCTCGCCCAAGAAAAAATGCAGCCAATGCTCGGCAATTTGGGTAACCTAGGGCTGTAAGCACGAAAAAAAAGTATGAAACATTTCAGATTTCAGATTTCAGAATTCAGAATTCGGATTTTATGAGCGTCCTACCTAAAGCATTGCAAAACTTAGTGGAGGCGCTTGGGACATTACCAGGGGTTGGGCCTCGAAGTGCTGAAAGGTATGCTTACTTTTTAGTTAGACACGACCCGAGCAAGAGCCAGGTCTTAAGCTCGACCCTCACCAGGCTACACGGTGGTGTTAAGTATTGCCCGGTGACTTTTGCCCTAATTGACTCTGAGCTAAAAACCTCGCCTCTGTACAGCGACCCAGCCCGAGACAAAACGCTCGTCGCCGTCGTGGCCGACCCTTTTGACATCGTCGCGCTTGAGAAAACCGGTTTATTCAATGGCACCTACCACGTACTTGGGGGGCTTATTTCGCCAATCGACGGCATTGGCCCCGACGAGCTACGTATTCCTGAGCTAATCAAGCGCATCAAGAAAGACAAGGTAAAGGAACTAATCCTGGCCACTAACGCCAGCGTTGAGGGAGAAACAACCGCTCTATATTTGCAACAACAACTTTCGGGCCAAAAGCTTCGCATAACTCGCCTAGCTAGAGGGCTACCGGTAGGCGTAGACTTAGAGTACGCCGATCAAATAACACTGGGCCGCGCGCTAGAGGGTAGGCAAGCATTATGACCAAAGAAATCCAACAATTAAAAGAGCTGATTGATGATTCAAAACACATTGTAGTTTTGCAGGCCGATAACCCAGACGCTGATAGTTTAGCCAGCAGCCTGGTACTAGAAGCTATTTTTTCTGAAATGGGCAAAAAGGTGTCGCTAGTTTGTGGAGTCGACATACCAACTCACCTAAAGTACTTAAGCGGCTGGAGCCGGGTCTTAAAGACAGCCCCGCAAGGCTTTGATATGAGTATCCTGGTCGACGCCAGCACCGTAAGCCTGCTTGAAACACTCGACAAAGAGGGCAGCCTAAAATGGATAAAGTCTAAACCGCTCGTTGTAATCGACCACCATCAGGAAACAGACGGCATAGATTTTGCACAAGTTACATTTTGCCCGCAAGCGGTAGCAACCAGCGAAGTTATTTACGACATAGCCCAAAAACTCGAGTGGCCGCTTCCGCTAGATGCCTGCGAGATGATGGCAGTATCGATCTTGGCGGATAGCCTAGGCTTCACCAGCGTGGCCACTTCGTCAAAATCTTTAAGAATCATGGCCGACTTAATTGACAAGGGCGTTAGCATTGCAAAGCTTGATAGTGCCAGGCGCGAGCTAATGCGCCGAGAGCCAGAGCTACTAGCTTATAAGGGGCGGCTGTTGCAGCGAGTAGAGCTGTTCTCAGAGGGGATGATTGCTATCGTAACAATACCCTGGAAAGAGATCGAAACTTACAGCCACCTATACAACCCCTCAATGCTAGTTATTGAAGACATGCGCATGACTGTTGGGGTGCGTATCGCCATTGCTTTTAAGGTTTATAAAGACGGCAAAGTAACTGCCAAAATCCGCTGCACCCATGGAACAAGCATAGCCGGCGCGCTAGCCGCCGAGTTCGGTGGCGGCGGACACCCTTACGCAGCCGGCTTTAAAGTTGCAGATGGCCGAAGCATTGATGACATTAAATCTGCTGTAATAGAGAAAGCCCAGGAGCTTTTAGAATGAATAGTTATCGTGAGCAAATGGATGACGTAATAAGGACATGGAAGCCATTTTTAGATGCCCTTGAGGACTGGCAACAACTTGTTGCGGGTATTGAGCCTAAATCCACTGGCTGCGGACCAGTCTACGAGTTAGCAAATCCGATAGACCGCCCAAATGAAAGTTTCGCCATAGCCGACATGAGCAAGCTAGAAGTCAGCGAACCACATTACCACCCGAATGGGGAGACAGAAATCTACATTGTTTTACAAGGTTTAGGACTTACTGTCGTCGGAGGCAAAGAACAGGAGATACAAAAAGGCTCTGTCGTAATAACACCACCCGACACGGCACATTTTACGATTCCTAAATCAGAGCTAATTTTAGCAGTTATCAATACCCCGCCTTTCCAGCCCGAAAATTATGTACCAATCTCTGAAACAAATACCGACGTGGGATTTGACCGAGAACAGTTTCAAAGGCTTACTAATGAAACTCTATAACACGCTCACAAGACAAACCGAGGAGCTAAAGCCGTTTGAGGGTAAGACAGTCAATCTATATGCCTGCGGTCTGACTGTTTACTCCCAACCACACATCGGCAACTGGGTGGCTTACATTTACTGGGACATTTTGGTTAGATTACTCCGCGCTGATGGTTACGAGGTTGACCACGTGCAAAACATCACCGATGTGGGGCATCTAAGTAGCGATGAAGACGCTGGTGAGGACAAAATGCTGAAGAGCGCGCTAAAAGAGGGAAAAACCGCTTGGGAAGTTGCCGAAAAGTATATTAAAGTAGCCGACCATGAAGCCTATAATCTGTTAAAGCTGCGCCGCCCAACCCACATGCCCCGCGCCACCGATTACATCGCCCAGCAGATAGCTTTTGTGGAGGCTCTCGAAAAGAAGGGCTTCACTTATCAGATTGCCGATGGTGTCTACTTTGACACTAGTCAGCTTAGCGATTACGGCAAACTAGCCCAACTAGATATCAAGGGATTGCAGTTTGGCGTGCGGGTTGAGGACACTGGCAAAAAGAACCCAACCGACTTTGCACTCTGGAAATTCTCCGAGAGTATTAGCGGAAACGGCCAAAAACGCGATATGGAATGGGACAGCCCGTGGGGCAAAGGCTTTCCCGGCTGGCATCTAGAATGCAGTGTCATGGCCCGTGAACTGCTGGGTGACCAGATCGACATACACACTGGCGGCATCGACCATATACCGGTGCATCACACCAACGAAATCGCTCAGACCGAGACAATTACGGGCAAAAAATTTGCAAACATATGGATGCACGCCAACCACATCAAGGTTAATGGTACCAAGATGAGTAAGTCGCTTGGCAACATTTACACCTTGCAGGATATCGTAAATAAGGGCTATGACTTAGAAGCCTTTAAACTGCTGGTGCTCAGCAAACACTACCGCACAGAGGGCAACTTTACCTGGGAGATAATGGACGCGGCCCAGAACCGCCTAAACGAGCTAAGAGCTTGGGCAGACCTAAGGCATCAACCCACGATCGACAAAATGCCCGAAGAGCTCGACATAAAATGGCGAGATACCTTGGCGGCCATAAAAGCTCATCTAGGCAGTGACCTCGACACGCCAAAGGCGCTAGCTAGCCTGTCGGAGCTTGTCGGCTACATGCGGAAGAACCCTATCCCTAGGCTTGACGGTAAATACTCTGAGGGCGCACTTGCAACTATCGACGCGCTGCTTGGCCTGGGCTTGGACGGCCGCCCCGATATCACCGATGAACAAAAGAAGCTTATAAAAGATAGGCAGGCCACCCGCGACTCTAAAGACTGGTCAAAGGCCGACGAGATCCGCGACCTGCTTCTCAAAGACAAAATCGCCATCAAGGACACAGATACGGGCCAGGTCTGGTCCCGCGTCTAACCAATTATCACATTTCTAAGATCAGTTATCAGAGTTTCTGGCTCTGCCAGAAAGCAGGATGACTGATCTTAGGAATGTGGAGTAGTGCTGGCGTTCAGCTTGCGGTCGTCGAGCCAGTCTTCAAGCACAATCTTAAGACAGCCGGCAATCGGGATCGCCACCAAACCACCAAGGATGCCGCCGAAGCCGATTCCAAATATAGCAGCCACAAACACAGTCAGAGCGGTTAACTCGTTACTGCGCGACTGAATGTAGGGCTGGATTGTGGCGTTTTCTATCTGTTGATAAACGATAAGATAAATGAGCACTACTACCGCCAGAGTGGTCGAGGTAAACAAACAGAGAAGAGTTACTAAAAACGCGCTAATGATGTTACCGATAGTTGGTACTAGGGCAAGGACAGTGACTATCGCCGCTAGAGCTACAGCGTTTATTGATACATTTAGAACCGTACTGGCTATCAGCAGTGCCACTAAAGCAAAACAACCAGATATTAAGGCTACCAGTACCTGGCCGTTTACGTAGCCCGTTACTACTCGGTACATACGTGCGGCCAACGCCTTGGTTCGGCGACTGCGCTGTTCGGGCATTGTGGAATAGAGCCAGGCCAGTGAGCGAGGCCCCTCAACCAGCATCATAAAGGTTAGCACCAGCACGGTTATAAGCGACACTACGCTAGCAATTATTCTGTTGGCGGTCGTCAAGACAGGTCCCTGTACATCGCCAAGACGGTTTGACCAGTCAGCAGATAGCTCGTCGAGCTTGTCACCCAGATCATAACGCCTGACTAATTGACCAACCGGACTATCTTGTGTCTCTAAACTCGACAGCGTATCGGGCAGCTCTCGAACAAATTCACCGGTCTGACGCACAAGTGGTGGAATAATCAACACCATAAAACCAATCAGAAACGCCAAAACAAAGCTGTAGGCAATCGCCGTAGCACCAGCCCGGCTCTTCATGTGCAGTTTTCGGGATATCCAGCTAACGGCAGGATTCAGGGCCATCGCTAAGAAAAACGATACAAAAACAAGTGTTAGCGGGTGCAGTACGTTGCCGATAAAACGAATTGCCAAAAAGGTGCCGAGGAAAAATAAGATAACTCTGAGCAAAGTACGATTCGATACGGTTACGTGCAGTTCTTTTTGATCTTTCATTACTGTTTATTATGCGCTTTTTTGGTTTTTGCCGCAATTACCGCTTGGTAATAACCAAGCAACTTTGGTCCGATAACTTCTACGCCGTAGCGCTTAACCAATACTTTTTGCTTGGCATGTATATCTTGTATGAACTGCTTGTCGCCGGTTGCACGCGCAAGCAGCGCCGCAAAAGCGTGCGCGTCGTTTGGCTGGAACAAAGCGTCGGGCACCTCTGAGAATACTGATGAATAACCGGGATTACTGCCGGCCAATACAACCCTGGCACCTGCTGCCATAGCCTCAAGCAGAACAATCCCAAAGCTTTCACCGCCAATTGCCGGAAATACGGCGACATCGGCGCTTGCTAAGTAGTCTTTTTTGTCTTGCTCAGCCAAGAAGCCTGTGAAAACTATTTCAGTCGAACTGTTTTTTTGCATGAGAACTTCGGCTTGTTTCTGCAGAGCTGACCGCTGCGGGCCGTCGCCGCAGATGATTAGCCGGTTGTTGCGCGCAAAATCATCACTGATTACGAGCAAGCTGTAGGCATCGAGCAGTTGTTTGGCGCCCTTCCGGGGCACAAGCCTACCCAAAAAGACTATATTGGTTCGATCACTGTACTTGGCAAGCCGTTTACCGCTTGAAAATTCTTTTAGATCGACTACATTTGGTAGGACCGTTGAATCTACTCCAAAACTTGTTTTGGCAAAGTCAGCAGCTGCAGCCGTAACACTAAAAATCAGATCAAAACGGCGTTTGTTCTTGGCCAACATAAGCCCAAGTGCCTTGGTAGCCAGCCGCTCCAGGCTGGCGAAGGGCAAAATGTGAAAGGTACCGACAACGGCCGTCGGCTCGGAGGCGGCACTTATTACTTTGCCGGCTAAAAGCGGGCTATAGGGCATCTGGATATGCAGAACATCGAACTGCTGCTCGGCTAAAAGCTTTTTTATCTGTTTTTTGGAAGCCGGCAAGGGTATAGACAACCGATTTTTGTTAAACCTAACCTTGACTGTTTTACTCAAGCTATGTACTTGCTCTAGCTTAGAATTTGGGCTGGCACCAGCCAGATAATGCACATCGTGACCTAGAGCAGCTAGCCAGTTACCGAGTTGCGTCACGTACTGCTGAACCCCATCGGGCTTATCCAAGCGATCATCCAAAACAAAAGCTATTTTTAAAACGGTATTTTTCACTTCGGCATCACTAAGCTTTCGTAAAGCTCCTCGTATTTGTCTACTACAATTGTCCAGTCGTACTGTTTAACTGTCCGCTTGGCCCAGCTGAGCCAAGCGTTAACATCTTTGCCGCCGGCAAGAAACTGATCTAGTTTTTTGGCAAAGGCTTTTACATCAGTCGGATCAACCAGCCCCAGTTCACCGCCGGCAGCCATAACGAATGAATAGCCAGGGTTATCACCAGCAATCACGCCAGCGCCCATCGCCATAGCCTCGACCAAAACTATGCCAAAACTTTCACCGTATAGCGCTGGCGAAGTGAACACTCCGCAGGTCGCCATTAACTGTTGTTTTTTTTCAACGCTGACAAAACCGTGAAATTTGACGCCTGTAAGATTATTGCTGGACACAAAGCGCTCCAGGCTGGAGCGTAGCGGTCCGTCGCCAGCTATATCCAAAGAAGCCTGAGGATTGGTTTTAAGTAGCTCCTTGTAGGCTTGTAATAGGTGCCTTGGGCCTTTACGCTTTTCGAGCCTCCCCACGAACAAAACATTATTACTTCTTCTGGGCATATTGAACGGCTTATAAAGTCTCAGATCAAGGCCGTTAGTGATGGTGTGCAGAACCGTATCTTTAGCTCCCAGCATCTTGGCGGCTGCAGGCGAGACAACTGTAACGGCGTCAAGCTGTTTGGCTATGCTGCGAATATATGGGCCAACCGAGCCCACAAACGACTTTCCCATGACATTTTCGGGCAATGCGGCATGAAAAGTACCAACCACTGGGCAAGGGGATTTTGTTAAAAGCTGCAGGCCCAAAAACGGCACTTCGGGTTCGTGCAGATGAAGAATGTCAAAACTGTGTTCTGAAAAAAGCTTAGTGATAACTGCCAGTTCAGCCGCGGCTGATACATCGGAGCTGGTATGCATGACAGTGCGCACTCGTGTTGATTTGCCGATAAAGACAACCCCCTGAGGAGGAGAGGTTTTTGTAGCTCTTGGTTTTGGAGTAATTATTGTTACTGTGTGGCCACGGCGGCGTAGCTCGCTGGCTTGTGCTTGAACATGTTCCAACACTCCGCCGGGTATAAAGTAGTTGTAGGGGCAAAATATGCCAATTTTCATGATGCTGGGGCCTTTGCAAGCTGCACTCGGATTTTTTTGGGAGTAAACGGCGCAGCTTCTTTCTTGGTGGATATTATGCTTGGGCCGTGGTTGGGTAGTACGGCGACGACCTCAAAAAAGTCCGAAAAGATTATTCTCATATGCTGCTCAACAACGGCATTGTCAAAATATTGATCGGCTTTTACGGCGATGTGCCAGAGCGGCAGATCTATGCGCTTTTGGCAGTTGTCGAGTGTAAGCATTATCGTCGACGTCAACATGTGGGTTCTGACATCATTGATTCTCCACAAATGCACTTCAAAATCCATGTTTGAGCGCTGTTGCTCGGGCGACAAACCGACAAATTTATTTTTAGCGTTATGGGTTCGCCCATAAAACGTCCGCAGAACAGCAGGGTGCAGCACGACATTCCTAAAGAAGGCGGCGCTTAAACGGTGGCTGAAAACCGAAGCAATGGCTCGGTAGAACAAATATCTACTGCGACTAAAGGTGTAGTCGTCACGGTGCGAAAAACCAACCGCGCTCACCAACAGATCTACTTTACCGACCAATTGGGGGTAGCGTTGTAACATCCTAGTTACAACGACAAAACCGAATGAAACCGCCAAGATAGTTACTTTTGAACGTTTATATCTAAGTTCTATAAAGGCCGCCAAATAATCGGCCAAATTATCGAGGCTCGGCTTCATGCCTATCTTGTAAAAACTATCCATACCGCCAAACCCGGGCAGGTCGGGCATGGTTACAGGGCCGTACTGGTTAAGGTCTTCGGCTATACCAAACATTCGCTCTAGGCTGGCGTGATGGCCATAGATTAGCAGTATTTCCCGCTTTTTATTTGGCGGGGCTGGTAGCCGAAGCATACGCCCAGACAAGCCATTGATGTGTAGTGGTGAGATATGATCTTTAGGGTTTGTTTGTTGCAACTTAAATAACTTTCTACGTATCTGTTCAAACTGTACAGAAAACCCCCTTGCGAAGCAAGAGAACACATTCCATTAGCCATTAGCAATTAGCCATTGAATTACATGGCTAATGGCCAATTGCTAAAGTTTGGCAAATGGTCCATGGCAAATGGTTAATCGCTTTTTTGCAGAGCGTCTACGCCCACCCAGACATATTCCCAAGCCTCGGGCTCTGGCCCCTGCTTACCAGAGCCGTCTGGATACGATGGTATCCAGCCAAACAGCTTGGAGTTTTCATAGTTATTCTCCTCAAGCCACGTGAAGCAGAGGCTAGCCCTAAAGTTTGTGTTAGAGCCGTTACAGCTAAGATCTACGGTGTAACCGGTGTGGTGACGCGAGTAGCCCGGTGGCGCGGTTTGTGACAGCACAACGCCTAAGGATTTATCGGACAATCCGCCAGCGATTGATTCAGGTGTCGCGGAGAGCCTGGCTATAAAGATGTCGCGCTGATCGTCAACACCCCTAAAAGCCGAAACAATATCAAGCAACAAACCCGCCTGCTTGGCCGCTGCCATAAGGTCTAGCCATGGCTGGTAAGCCTTTTGCTGCAAAAAATGGCTTTTGTAAGCTACGAGGTTGGTTTTTGGCACGGCCTTTAGCCGATAGCCCCTGGCTTCTGCCAGTTGCTGCACCCGCGAATCAGCCGCGCTATTACCAGTTATATGCGGCGGCTGACTAACTTCGATGGTGTTTGGATAAGAAATAGAGTTATAAAGCTCCGAAAATTCCGGCCCGCTAAAACTGCGCAGGATCTTGGGCTGATCATTGTCATCTGTGGATTCGGAGGAATTATCGAACACTGTAGCAGTAGGAGCACCTGCGCGCTCAGGCGCCCATAAAAACGCAAAAGCTCCCACGAACACCAGCAATGCTGGCGCCCAAAGGAGCTTTTTCCGAGCTATACCCACTAAAACTTTTTTTATATTACTTAGATTCGCTTTTTTTGCTCATCATCATGAACATTGTGTAGGTCATGTACAAAGCTGCTAAGCCTACGACAACAAACACTACTCTGGAAGCATCTGATCCGTAGCCAAAGACTTCACCGACCAAATCTTTTTCGAACAGGCCGACAACGCCCCAGTTAAGTCCGCCTACCAGCACTAGAACATATGCAAGCTTATCTGCTGCATTCATTTTCATAGCTTTCCCTCTGTTAATTAGTTACAATCAAAGCATAATCCTGTTAATGACAATTTGCAACAAGATCAACTAGTTGCAACGTCTTGCACGGGCTGTTCTTAGCCAATAACACCTTAAACGTGTTATACTGTGTTTAGCAGGTGGTTAATAAAACCTCTCCGTTCGTCATAATCGGTCCATCCAAAAGACAAGAATTATCGCCCACGGTCAGTAATACTAACGCTCTGGCGATTAATAATTAAAGTCAAAAAGGAAATAACAGATATGGCAATGAAACTTTATGTAGGCGGACTAGCTTACAGCGTCACAGACAAAGAACTAGAAGAGCTGTTTGCAACCCAAGGTGCGGTTGTAAGCGCAGTAGTTATCAAGGATCGAGACAGTGGCCAGTCAAAGGGCTTCGGTTTCGTTGAAATGGCTGAGGTCAAAGAAGGCCAGAACGCTATTAAAGAACTAAATGGCAAAGAGTTAAGTGGCCGTGCAATCATGGTTAACCAAGCTCGCCCTCAAGAAGACCGGCGCCCAGGCGGTGGTGGTGGTGGCAGTTTCCGCAAGTCTTACTAAGAATTTATTCTTTTTCTAGATCTAGTTAAATAACAAATCGGGTTCGTTATTTTGAGCCTGCTGATTGGTTAAAACTGTGTATAGAACTCCAAAACACATAGAGATAGTTTGCTCGACGGTAATGCGCCTGAGCTCTATGAGCCTACCGTCGAGAAACGCCATTTTTGAAGTACTGGCTAGGCATTACACTGATGTTCGGATCACCATTGTTAATAACCTGGTCGATCTAGAGGCATTGGTCGCCAGAAAACCCGACCTAGTGTTTTTGGGAATGAAGTTTGTCCCAGCAGCCCCCGGCTCTGGCGCCGACAGAATCTGGATTACTAAAGTCTTGGGCGACCACGGCATTGCCTGTACCGGCTCTGGTGCAAACGCCCACAAGCTTGAACTTGACAAGCAGTCGGCCAAACAGTGCGTGCTAGAGGCTGGCCTGCAAACTTCACCGTTCTACGTAGTTTCTCAATATGAGCCGGCTCTTAGGGCTATTTTGCCTATCAGTTTTCCGCTTTTTATCAAACCAACTGCCCTAGGCGGTGGGAAGGGCATAGATAGTTTTTCAGTGGCTCATAACTTCGACCAGCTAGATTCAAAGGTGCTGTCTATTGCCACTAACCTGAGCTCCGACTCTCTGGTAGAAGAATACTTGTCTGGGCGCGAGTTTAGCGTAGCTATTCTAAAAAAGGCCGACTCGCCCAGCTACTATGTAATGCCCATCGAGCTGGTTGCACCAGCTAACAAGGACGGCAACCGCCTGTTAAGCAGCGAAGTAAAGTCGGCCGACACTGAGAAGTTTTTAGCAGTAGCAGAACCAAGTATAAAAAATGCAGTGTCCGTTTTGGCTCTTAGCGTTTTTAACGCCATGGGTGCTTCTGACTATGGCCGTATCGACATCCGGCTTGACGCCTTTGGCGTGCCGCACTTCTTAGAAGCCAACCTAATACCCAGCTTAATTAACGGGTACGGCAATTTTCCTAAAGCCTGCGAGCTCAACATAGGCCTCGGCTACGAAGACATGATTTTGAGCATCGTAAGCCTCGGCCTAGCCCGCAGCACTGACGTTAAAGAGCTGGTGACTGCGTAGACTTCTATAACACTTTAATACTTGTGGTTATGCTAAAGATATGATATGTTAATACTCGTGAAAGCCACAAAGTTCAATTCATACTTCTATACCGACTATACACAGGCGGTATTTTCTGTGCGCTCGTAAATAACAATTAGTCACTCCAGAAGTACCGCCTTGAAAAAGAGCGGTTTTTTTATTTTAAACTGGAGAAATTATGAAAGAATTTACAAATCGAAGGACAAATTTTGAAGCGGGGTGGAGGAGACTGATATGAACATCTCAACACACCTGAAAGAGGTAGACCTAAATAGGCGGCGTAAACAGATTGTAGGCATGGCCACAGGCCCGGCGTCGGCGCCGAAAACAATCGAATACCTTCCGCACGAAAACATGGTATGGAAGACCGTTAGCACGGCGCTACGGCCTGTCTGGGACGATTTCGCTACTGATGAGATATTAGAAGCCCGTGAGGTGATTAAATTGCCTAGGGAGCATGTGCCCCAACTGGTTGACGTATCTACTAGGCTCGCTAAGTCGAGCGGCTTTACGTTTCATGCCGTGCCAGGGCTGGTAGACGCCGACGCTTTTTTTGGTGCGCTATCACGTAAAGCGTTTCTGTCGACTCAATACTTGCGTCATCCAAAATCGCCGCTCTACACCCCCGAACCAGACATCATACATGAAGTAATCGGACACGGTACGTGTCTTGCAAACCCCAAGTTAGCGCTGCTCCATGAGCTAGCAGGGCAGGCGCTTGTTAGAGTGAAGCTTGCCAGCTCTAAACAGTTCATAGCAAACGTGTGGTGGTTTAGCGGCGAGTTTGGCGTTGTCAGAAATTCAAAAGGTCTTAAGGCGTTTGGAGCGGGGCTGTTGTCGTCTGTCGGAGAACTTAGGTTTTTCAGCAAACACGCCACCATCTTGGATCTTGATATACGAAAAATGGGCACAACTCCTTACCGTATAGATGAATTTCAAAAAGCACTGTTTGCGGCTAGTTCGATAGATCACTCACTAGAGGTTGTTGGTGGGTTCTTTAAGAACGCCACAGATGCTGGCATTGCCGAGCTACTGGATAGTTCAGCCCAGAATCGTCGCTAGAAAAGAAGCTAAAGCTTGTCCCACGCAAAGCCATTGCCAAAGTGGCCGTAGCGTGCAGTTTCTTCGTATTGCGGCTTACGCAAATTCAGCTGCTTAATAATACCTTTTGGCGTTAAGTCGTAGCCCTCAACAATCGATTGTTTACCGTCAACCACTACGGTTGCCTCGAGCGGCTCGGCTTCGCCTATTGCGTAAGCCAAATAACAGAACACTTCGTGGGCATGATATTTGTTGAGGTAGTCTACGGCTATACGCCTGGCCATATAAGCGGCCGAACGATCAACCTTACTAGGGTCTTTGCCACTAAAACAACCGCCGCCAATAGGGATGCGGGGACCATAGTTGTCGACTACAAGCTTTCTACCGGTTAGGCCTGTATCGGCGCTAAAACCACCGATGTCCCAGTCGCCAGCCGGGTTGGCGTGAATAGATACATCGGTGTCATGCTTGTTGCCGATGAGCCACTCCTTCACAGCATTTCTCAGCACTTCACCCGAGGCATTTTGAAAACTTGCTACAACAGCGTGAACTTTACCGTTTCTTAGCGTAATTTGTGTCTTTCCGTCAAAAGGCCACTTTTCGTAGAGGTACTGATTAAGCCGGCGAGACAGCACCGTTTCAAGCGGTAACAGTTCGGGCGTTTCGTCAGTAGCGTAACCGACCATAATGCCTTGATCGCCGGCACCACCCGTATCAACGCCCTGGGCGATCTCGGGACTCTGCTTAACAATTCGCACCTCAACTTCCATGTCGACCCCAGCTAGCCGTTTAACTATAGCCTCAGCCGCCACATCTCCTAGCGACGTTACCTCGCCCACAACATAGACTTTGCCATGGCCGCCTAGGGTCTCAACGGCAACTCTAGATTTTGGATCTTGCACCAGATAAGCATCCAAAATCGCGTCAGAGATCTGATCACAAAGCTTATCTGGGTGCTTAGGGGAAACGCTCTCGGCCGTACGATAATTTGACATAAAAATACTCCTTTCGTATCTACCCTGGGTAAAGGGAATGAGAGGAGCCGCAGTTAAACGATTCTATCTTTCCCATACTCAGGGCTAGAGGTGGCACCTTTCCGCTAAAAGCGGATGGTTGTCGGCAGGTCACGGAGCTAGTTCTCTCGCTGCACTCTTGATACTTTTTTAATTTAATGTGCTTAAGTAAGCTTAGCACAACGGCCATGAACCCCGAAAGAGAATTGCCAGTACAACAATCTATAAACTTGTCGATGGCTGGGGAGGGGGGATTGGGGCTTAGTATAACTTCCCCTCAAATCCCTAAAGCAACATAAGTAGTTTCGCCTGCTAGGCTAGAACTACTATGGTTAGCTTGTCGAACCATGTGCTTCTACCACCTGATTTTAGGTTCGTTATACTTTAGCTTACATCTGTTAATTGTCAAACTTTAATACGTTAGAAATAGTTTTTGGCCACCTGCGTCAATCCTTACATGGCCACCATATGGCATAACAATTTGTGGCGCCGTATGCCCAAAGTCCAGGTTTTGCACGATTGGAATTGTCGAATTATATTCCCGAACAGTTCGAGTGATTATTTCACGTTGCTGTTGTTTATAGGATGCTTTTTGGTCGGCATTATTTTGCTTATCAAACTCCCACGCTTTTGGACGACCAACTAGCACCGCCTGAAATGCATCGAACCAGCCACGTTCGCCGAAGCCAGTTAGTAGGTAGTCTACGATCCATGCCTCGGGTATATCCTCGGCTGTTTCAATAAATAGGATTGTACCCTCAAGATCACTTGCTTTTGGTAGGTATATTTCCGATGTGCTTTGGACGATGAGAGACTCCACACAACCACCCCACAAGATACCTTCGACATTAGTATTACCATTCCATTGGAATCCATCGTTAGGCTCGAAGATACGCGATTCTGATAAGTTTTCTTTAACTGACCAATCGAGCCCAATATCGTTGAAACTATCGGCACTTTCAATTTCAAACTCGCCTTCTTCGAACAGTGCTCGCTGCAAATATTTCGCTGTAATTTCGGGAATTTTTTGTTGAAAGCCGAACTCAGTCATGATCCCTCCGCCGTAATATGACGGTATGCCTAGACTCCATAAAAAGTTATGAAGATGAGTACTGTCGCTATACCCAAAGAATGGTTTAGGATTGTTTAGAAAGACATCCGGATCGAGCAGTTTTATAAGTTTGATTTGGTCTTCGCCACCGATAGAGGCAAACACAGCCTTGTTGCTCGGGTCTGCAAATGCGGCCATAACGTCTTTGGAGCGATCTTCTAGCGAAGAGCCCATTTGGCGAGTTGTTGCGTATTCCCTCGGGGCTAATTGAAAGTCACGTTCAAGTCTTTCTATACCAAGGTCTTGCACCCATGGAAACAATCCAGGTAAACCGGCTGAAGGTGAGATGACGCCGACTTGATCGCCAAGTTTAAGCTTTTGAAGTTTGGCAAACTGTTTCATAGATATCATTCTATCAGCTATTTGGTCAGGGAACCCGGTCGCCTATCGGTACGAACCCTACCTAACTAACAATCCTTCATAGCCCCGCAGAAAGCGGGGCGACGGAGGATGGCAGTAAGCTATGAGCTTGTCGAATGGCAGACCATAAGTGACGCTTTCGAACATTCTAGTAAGGAGTGATTTCAAATACGTTTTGAAGCGTTCGCATATACGACAGACCTATGCTGGATAACAAAGATCTTAACTGTATTGTTTTCAATTCTAAAAATTACTCGATAATCACCAACTCTGAGTTTCTGATAGTTCTTGAGTGAGCGTCGTAAAGGTTTACCGTACAGATCAGGCTGAGTCGTTAATTTTGACTCTATAGCTAGCTTAATTATCAACTTCCAAGGTGCGCCTATCTTAGGCAAATCTTTCGTGACCACTTCGTCGTGGTATTCAACGTCAAACATTACTCACCAAATACTTGAGCATGACTTTGGAAGTGGCTACCGGCAGTATCTCGCTTGCTAACAATTTTATTCCAAGCACTGTCTTCCTCTATTTCAAGGCCGATTTCTAAAAGATGCTCTGCCTTAGTAGCAGTAGGAACTTTGTCACGTTTTGCCAAAGAGGACAGCGCTTCTTTAACGTCATCTGGTAAGCTGATATTGATTCTGGATTTTGTTGTACTCATATGTTTAGTGTATCAATAGTGTATCAGTTGTCAATACTAATTATAGCCCGTTCGATTACACTCAGGGCTGAATGGCCTACGGCCATGAGCGAACGGAGTGAGTCGAATGGCTGGGACGGTAGGATTCGAACCTACGAATGCCAGTACCAAAAACTGGTGCCTTACCACTTGGCGACGTCCCATTATCTGTATTGTTAATCTTAGCCTTGTATCCCGCCACAGGCGGGATTCACTCTTGGCGACGTCCCATCGTCAGTGCTCAAATTATAGCGTGTTGAGACGTTCTTATCCACTGTGGGCGTTTTTGCCGCGAAAAGTAGATCCAGTTATTCCGGGGCTGCGAAAGGTTGGTCGAATTCTGCGGGTCGCTCAGAGGCCATAATAGCAAGGTGGCCAGGCGGTATATTTGGGGGAGGGAAGACGCGCCCAGGGCCATAAACCTCTGGCCTAGAGTCAGGTATACTAAGAGGGCGCTCTTCGGTACTCCAACCATCAGTGATATCGCCTATTTCACTCATACCGGCATCCGTCCTGTAACGACCAGAATGGGGGTGGCGTAGGGAGCAAACTCTTGCAAATTTCCGCTAACAAAGTTTTTTGTTTCCACAATCGGCAACAAACACTCCGCCCTCTGCACTTGGTACGGCGTCAACATGGAACCCGAACTCACCCCGTGCCCCTTTGTTTTCGAGTCCGCGCACACCTTTTATCTTCATACGACCCCTTTATACAACCTTTATACCTATGAACTTGGCCAGAAGCAACCGTAGGCGGAATGGCTTTTTGGGGCAATTTAAAAACCCCGCCTGGCGGCGGGGCTCTTTTCATTTGAGTCGTTTTTATTTAGTTGCTGATCCGCTGCCGGTGTAACTGCCGCGAATTTGGAACAAGATCCAAAAACCGATAACCGCACCAATCAATGACCATACTAGCCGGCTAGCTCCGCCGCCGTAGTAGTTGTCAAAGAACATCGTGACAACACCGTAAGCTAGGTTCACAAGCGTACCGTAGAACAGCCAGTTCCAGCCGTCTTTTTTGCGCGCTTTGAGCCCAGGGTAGGCCATGAGTAGCATAACGGCACTAACACCCAAAAAGACTAACGCGACCCAGTAAAAAACATTTAGCTCTGGCGCAGTGTCTTTAACGCCAAACGCTCTGGCGAACTCGTTGATTCCGCTGATCAGTTCGTTAGCGCGGCGACCCGATCGCCACAGCGACCAAGTTGCCATCAGCTGCAAAACACCAGCAATCAGGGCTAGCCAGGGCAACCAGTTTACAATTGCTTTTCGTCCGTTGTCCGGAATCTTTGGAGCACCCTTAAAAGCGCCTTCCAAACTGTTCTCTAGTTTTCCTACTTGATCTTTCATGTTACCTCCACGTTTAATGAATCCAGCATAAGGCTAATCGTTTGGCTACGCAAGAGCACACTTACCCTAGGCCGCGAGTAACTCAACAGCTCGCGACACTAGAACTTGAACAGTAGCTGATGGAACAATCTCGAACCGAGTCGCGACTGTGTTACCGAGTAGGCGTAGATGCCGCTCGCGGTTTTCTTCGGTTTTATGAATCTGCAAGACTTGATCTTCGTAGAGAGCCTCGTCAATCATTTCTATCGCCTGCACAGAGACTCCAAGAGAGAGCAGCAAATTCGCTTCGTCTAAAAAAGCCAACATAATATCAACTGGCGGGGCACTTGCACCAACAAAATGGCCATGGATATCGATGTGCTGAGGATCTGGCAGCCAAACACTATTGAACTTATGGTCTCGAAACTTTTTTTTCAACGGATCAGGAAGATAATCCTCTCTTGGCCAATAAAGATGATGACGGCTAACTAAAAAGCGCCGGGATTCCGGCGCTTTAATTTTGTCAACTTCTTCTGTTGATAGTTCTTCTGGGGGTATTGCTAGCCCCAGTTCTGTGCGTGGCCAATGTGTCTGACTCAACATACTACCTTGTTTATTTTTGTCTACTCTCCAAGAGCTAAATATATACCGCCTTTTAAGCTTATGCAATATGATTTACACAATTAGCATTGCGTCGCCAAACGAGTAAAAACGATAGCGTTGCTTAATCGCATGTTCATAGATTCTTAAAAGTTCGTCCAAGGCTTCCTTTTCATTCGAGCCTCTCTTGTCGGCAATGAATGCCGCTACCAGAAGGAGCAAGCTAGTACCGGGCAAATGAAAATTAGTGATAATGCTGTCAACCGCTTTGAAGTAATAACCCGGCCGAATAAAGATATCAGTAGAGCCGCCCGCACCTGATTTTTTTCCGAATGCTGTCTCTAGGGCTCGAACGGTGGTAGTCCCAACCGCAGTTATATGTTTGGCGGCTTTTAGGTTTTTCATCGTCTGATCTGAGATCTGATATCGCTCTTGGTGCAACTTGCCGGTTTTTAGATTCTCGTTGGTCAAATTAGCAAATGTTCCAAGACCTACGTGCAGGGTTAGTTCTTCAACCTGGTGCCGTTTTTTAAGATTGGTCAGCAGTTCGTCGGTAAAGTGCAGGCCAGCAGTTGGCGCTGCCATACTGCCGAGCGGTTTGGCATAGACGGTTTGATACTCCGAGGCTAGCGCATCGTTTTGCTCAATATACGGCGGCAAAGGCACGTGCTCATAGCGTTTGAGTCGTTTGTCGCTGTGGGGGGCGCTAAGGGAAAGCGTCCTGATGCCATCACCGTCAACCGCCATCACAGTAGCAATTAACCAATCCGTTAATTGAATAGTGGTACCTGCTCGAAACTTTTTGCCTGGACGCACCAAAGCCCGCACTGTAGATGCGTCTGACTTTTCGATCACAAAAACTTCTAGCTTGCCGCCTGCGAATAACCAACGACAGTGTTCAACTTTACTGTTATTGAGAACAAGTGTAGTGCCTTTAGCCAAAAAATCGTCGAGCTTATAGAAGTAGTTGTCGGTTATCGAACCATCGACGCTGTTATAAACCAGCAGCCGCGCTCGGTCGCGCGGGCTAACCGGTTTTTGTGCAATCAGTTCTGGCGGTAGATTAAACGTTATATTACTTTTCACTCGTACTATTGTATAGAATAGATACAGATGAAGAGTAGTGAAAATAGCTCTAACTCCGAGCAAAAGCGAGTAATCAACCACAACGGCGGCCAGTTGCTGGTAGTAGCCGGCGCTGGTACAGGTAAAACTCACGTTATTGTCGAGCACATAAACAAACTGCTAGATAGCGGCGTAGCTGCTGCCCAGATCTTGGCAGTAACCTTCACAGAGAAGGCCGCCACCGAGATGCTCGACAGAGTACTGGCGCGGCATCAACAATACGAACTCCAGCTGCCGATTATGACCTTCAACGCCTTGGGCGAAAGCCTGCTGCGCGAGTTCAGCGCCGACCTAGGTTTGGGGCGCGATTTTCGACTTCTGAGTGAAAATGCCCAAATAGTCTTTTTGCGTCAACGCCTAGACTCTTTAGAGCTCAGCTACTTCGCTCCGGTTTCTAGCCCTGACTCACTGCTTGGTGATTTAACCAATTACTTCTCTAAGCTAAAGCAAAACGTAATCACACCCGAGACATACCTGAAAATCGCCGACAAACTACCTTCGTCGACAGTAGCCGAAAAGGTAGAGAAGGCTAAGCACCACGAGCTAGCTAAAGCCTACCAAACCTATCTGAGCTTATGCAGAGGGAGTAACGTCATCGACTACGACGACCAGATCTACCTGGTTTTAGAACTTATCAAAAAACGTCCAAATGTAGCGGCCGTGTTAGCCAAGCGATTTCACACCGTCATGGTTGACGAGTTCCAGGACACCAACCTTATGCAGTCCCAGTTGATTGATCACTTAGCAAAAACGGCCAAAAGCCTGATTGTAGTTGGCGACGACGACCAAAGTATTTACGGTTTCCGAGGCGCCACGCTAGCCAACATTCTGCAGTTCAAGAAACGCTACCCTAAAACCAAACAAGTAACACTAACTGCCAACTACCGCTCCACGCAAAACATCCTAGACGCAGCCTATCGATTGATTCAGTACAACCCAGACCGCTTAGAGACACGGCTAAAACTTAATAAAAAACTAATCGGCCAAACCAAAGGCAAACCAACGCAAGTCAATCGCTTTGTAAGCTTAAACGAAGAGCTTTACTGGATCGCCTCGGACATCAAAAAACGCTTGCAAGCCGGCCAAAAACCGAGTGGTATAGCCGTTTTAACAAGAAGGGCTAAAACTGCCGAGTTAATCAGCGAAGCTTTGGATCATGCAGATATTGACCATGTTGTAGTTGGCCGGCGCTATAGCCTTTACCAAACTCCGGTGGTGCGAATGTTAATTGAGCTGACGCGCACTCTCAGCGATCAGTTTAACAACCTAAGCCTATACCACACCCTCACTAGCGATTTGTTCGATGTGCCGGTGGGCGCACTCTCCAGCCTGCTGGCTAAACTGCGACGCGAGCACGGCGACTTAGAAACCGCCATCAAAGAAACAAACGAACCCGAACATGCCAAGTCTAGGGCAGCAGTCAAGAAGCTTGCCGTTTGGCGTGACGAAGCAGCGGTTTTCAGCGTTCGCTGGCTACTGAACAAAATCATTACGGACACCGGCTACAAGCAAAGACTTTACCAGACCGCCCGCGATGAGCCGGCGCGTCAGTTAGCTGTTTCGCACCTCGGCGAGTTTTTTAACAGCGTCCTGAAAGATTTTGAATCAATCGCCGCTCAACCAACGGTTTTGCAGTTTACGGAAGCCCTGCCCGCTCTGCAGGCCGCTAGTGAACGCGGAGTAGACGACACTCTTGATCTTAGCCACGAAAAAGTGAATGTGCTGACAATCCATAAAGCCAAGGGCCTAGAATGGGACACAGTTTATATCCCCGATTGCACCGAAAGCTCGTTTCCGCTAAAAGCCATGACTAGAGGCATTGCGTTACCGGCTGTGCTTGTTAAAAAAACTCTAGAAGGCGCTGACGATCATTACGCCGAAGAGCGGCGCTTAATGTATGTGGCCATGACGCGCGCCAAGAACAATCTGGTGCTTACTTTGGCCGATCAGCACGGCAGTGGTAAGCCGAGGCGAGCTTCGCGTTTTATAGGTGAGCTTTTTGGCAAAGAACCCTTGGGTCTGACCGAGCTACCGGCCAACGAGTTAATTGCTGTTGCCGAAGCATTCACAACACCTCCGAACGGCTCCGAGACAGTTCAGATCCCTCGCTCGATGTTCGATGGCAAAACCGTCAGCCTAAGCGTCAGCCAAGTTGTTACCTTTTTAAACTGCCCGTTAGACTTTTACTTTCGCTACGTTTTGAAAATACCCGAAGAACCCAGCCCAAACCGCGACTACGGCAGCCGCTTGCATAGCGCCATCGAATCTATTAACCGCGGCTTGCTACAAGGCGAAACGCCCAGCCTAAAACAACTAGAATCTGACATGCTAGATTCTTGGCCAAAAGTCGGCTACTTGTCATTAGAACAGAGGGAGCGAAGCATTAAACAAGCCAAGCAAACTCTGCGTAACTTTTACAGAAAGTCAGCAGAAACTAGGCTGACTCCAAAGCTAATCGAGGAACCGTTCAAGGTTAAAATACCCGACATTAACCTTGTTTTGAAGGGTAAGTATGACGCCGTATTTGAAACGGCCGAAGGTATTGAGATACGAGATTACAAAACCTCAACTCGAGTCGACACCGAAGAAGCAGCCAAAGCCCGCGCCCGAAGCAGTGACCAGCTGACTCTCTACGCCTTGGCCTGGCAACTGAGCAGCGGCGAGCTGCCCAAACGCTTGAGCCTGGAGTTCATCGATAACCAGCTACTGGCTAGCGTTACCAAAACGTCCAAAGGCATAGACAGTATGGTAGCCAAGCTTGGCAGGGTCGCCGAAGCAATTCGAGCAGGGCAGTTCAAAGCCAGCAGCAGCCGGCACGACCGCTGCGCCCATCCACAGTAAAAAAGTAAGTTTATTAACGATGTTGACGCGCTCAAGAGTATAAGCGATACTAACATAAAATAACCTCATTCAGGGTTGGGCAGAAAGAGTTACTTTTATGGAAACCATTGTGCCCTTTGAAGACATAGACCCGATGAGCACTAGTCCTGTTGATTTTGACGGCAATATAATACGAATAACAATGGCTCCCGCAGGTACAAAGATGGATATTAGCGACATACTGCTAGACCGTGCCTCCTTTCATGGTTCACCCGAAGTTGACGACCTCGTACAGTTTGGTCCAGCCCTCGAAAGCTTAAGGGGCACCTTCGATAGCTCCGTCGGTGTTTTTGCTGACAGAAACAGGCTGCCCGATAATGGCATACATGTGTTGAGTGACCACGATTATCAAGCACTTTGGCTGGTTGGCGAGATCGACACCCTAGCGCAGCGTGTGATTGCCGATAGTAAACTCTACGATGACGCAGCATTTTGCCGGGACTACTTTGGTTTGGCCAAAGAGGGCTTTGGTCTTGTCCGCAAATTCGCCAAGAGTATAGGCGAGCAGACCGATGATTTCACACCTCTAACGCTAGAGCGAGCAGGCTTTGTAACTACTAGGCTAGCTGCTGGGGTGGAGCTCGATGCGGATGTTCCGAACGAGATTCGTGTTGTGACCAAGCGTGCCCATCATATAAAGGGCAACAAAGAAGACCTGATGGTCTCAGTAAGATGGCGAAACCTAAACAATATTCTAGCAATTGATAGCGCGACATTAGGGATAGCAGACTTTGTAAACCCGGCTTCAGGCGCTTCTACTCTAGCTGTTCTGTTAGTTGCTCGACAGTGTGACGTCACGCCAGAAAAGGTAGTCCATGAGTCATTTATGGCCAGCGAACAAGGCATTGCTTTTTCTCACCGAATACTACAGACCATGGGAATCGTACCTGTCTTTTACACTCTCGGAACGACCAAACACCTGACCGATCAGTACTACCTAAGAGACCCCGCCGTAGCCGACGCCGGTGATGTTCTGTGCAAGTTTTTACCTGAGTGGTACAAAGATTAATTCACCCGCGGTTAACATATCTGTTAAAACTCGTGAAAAGCCTCAATCCTCATGTACGAGGTTATGCGAGAGACCCGTATGTGAGAGGTCCGTCCTCTCACACCTCGACGGCGAACCTTTATCAGAATAGGTGATGCCATGAACCCATGTGAGAGGACGTTGTGAGAGGACGGACCTCTCACACGGCCGGTGCGGTTTATGTAGGTCTTATGGGTCAGCAGAGATAGCTAAAGAGGCCTAGGCTTTCTGCTTTTTACTTTCTACTCCGCATCGAGGTGAAGAACAGGCTGTAGGCATTCATAGCCAGCACCGAGCCAACAATTGGAGCCACGGCATATGTCCAGCTCCAAGAATTTATACCAAGAGCCACAGCTGGATTGAGTGTACCGTTACTAGCAATAGTTGCCACTAACACTCCTAGCATAAGTGAAGTGCCTATAGTAAAGGCAGCCGCAAAGCCATCGAGCTTTTGCAAAACCGCCGAGGCAACGCCAAACGCGAACACAAATGTACCGCTCAGTTCGGCGACAAAAATCCGCCAATCAAATGAACCCGCGACATTGCCTAAGGTTGAGTTCGTGATGTACTGGAACAGTGAAAACGCAAAGAGAGCACCCAGTGCCTGTGAAGCCAAATAGGCCACCGCGTTGCTGGTTGGAATCTTTTTGAGCGTCCACAAACCAACCGTTATCGCCGGGTTAACATGAGCACCACTTACTTTGCCGACTGCCAGCACCATGACAGCTAGCGTTAGGCCAGCCGAGGCCGCTACGAACCACGGTGAGGTTATTACCGCACCGACCGCGTTGACCTGCGCCAATACCACTAATGTGAGCGCTGCCGTGCCGAATACTTCGGCCAAAAGCATGCCTACTTTTTCTCGTACCTGCATATGAGAGCCCTCCTTTTATTTTTCAATTCAATAGTAGGAGGGTTTTGACAATAATGCAAGTAGTCTCGATCTTAAGGCCTAAGGGATATCAGGTATTGAAGACCGAATAAACTTCTTCAGTCCCCAGTCTTCAGTCTACATTCGGCGACGGCGCAAGCGAGCTACATTTAGGCGCACAGCTTGACGGTCGAGCAGGGCTTGAGCCTTGTCTAGCGACACTTTGTCTTTGGCGTTTTTTAAAAGCTCTTTAGCGTTCTCAAAAGCTTTTTGGGCTCGGGCCTCGTCGATGTCTTTTTGGTGATCGGCTTCGTCAACTAGTAGACGCACGGTGTTGTTAGCAATTTCGATAACCCCGCCCGTTATTGCGTAACTTTCGAGCATGTTATCGGGGTGCTTGGCCTCGCGCCTGATACGCACTTCGCCCGGAATAGCCAAGCTAACCAGCGGAGCATGGTGTTCAAAAACGGCTATCTGGCCATCCATTGTTGGCAGCATTACTTCGTGGACCAAACCACGGCTCTTTACACCCGATAGCGTAACCAGCTCAAAGCTAATCATTCGAGAAACCTTCCATCACATCGCTCCCTCGCATACTCTCCCTTTGGGCTAATCCGTTGAGCTCAGGGAAAGACTGGGAAGGATCCGGGATTATTCTGACAAATATACCCATTGTTCTCCGGGAGCGATTGCGAGGCAGCCCAGTTGGAACCGGCTCGCCGTCGACAGCTAGCGGGGGCATTACGACCACTAGCTCGCCCGAACCAGTTTCCCTAACTGGAACTAAACCATTGACTGTTTGCATGAATGCAGCGGACTCAGACGAGTAAGCTCCCGGTATTTCACTCCCCATTTCTAACTCCATAGCCTAGACTCCTTAAAATTTCCGGGCTCACACTCCTGTCGGCAACTCCACCGTGTGGGTGGCCGGGTGTCTCAACAGGTGATCCAGGGCCCGTCCAAAAGGTTTGTTCATAGCCAGATCCACTAGCGGGGGCTGGATCAACTTTGGCCACTGGGGGTGAGGGCTGTCTTGGTTCAGTAGCCCCGAGAACCATCAAAGTATCTGACAACCCCTTGCTAGCTCCATACCTAAACGCTTTCGAAACAAGGGCCACACCGTTCCATGCACCAACGATTAAGCCTTTTGGGTGCCTATCGCCTAAAGCAACATCTGCTGCGTTCACAACAGCTGCAGCAACTCTTCGATGTTTTGGCACCGGCACGCCTTCTATGAAAGGACTTGCTAAGCGTCGTCTATAATTACCAGCCATCACTAGAGCAGAGGATAAAAAGTCTCCTATAACTCCTTTAATAGGCGGCCTGGGCTCGGCTTTGCGCCCGCCTTCTATATCGATTGTGCCCATTGTTATTTGACCTCCTTGATGTTGCCCTTCATGTAGAAGGCACTTTCTGGTTTGTCGTCGTGTTTGCCATCGAGGATTTCACGGAAGCCCCTAATGGTGTCTTCGAGTTTGACGTATTGGCCGGTAATGCCCACGAACACCTCGGCTACGAAAAACGGCTGGGTCAAAAAGCGCTGAATACGACGAGCGCGCGAGACAGTTTGTTTGTCTTCGTCACTTAACTCTTCCATGCCCAAGATGGCAATAATATCTTGCAGGTCTTTGTAACGCTGTAAAATACGCTGAACCTCGCGGGCGACTTGGTAGTGCTCCTCGCCGACAATTTCGGGGTCAAGAATGGTGCTTGAGCTGTCCAGCGGGTCGATGGCGGGGTATAGGCCCAACTCGGTCAAAGCACGGTTAAGTACAATTGTGCTGTCTAGGTGTGCAAAGGTGGTGGCTGGGGCAGGGTCGGTAAGGTCGTCGGCCGGCACATAAACTGCCTGAACACTGGTGATCGAACCTTTTTTGGTGCTGGTAATGCGCTCCTGCAGAGCACCCATTTCTTGGGCTAGGTTGGGCTGATAGCCGACGGCACTGGGTAAGCGACCGAGCAGAGCAGACACCTCGGCTCCGGCTTGAGTAAAGCGAAAGATGTTGTCTATGAACAAGAGCACGTCTTTGCCGTCGTCACGAAAGCCTTCGGCCATAGTCAGGCCACTTAGGCCGACGCGCAGGCGAGCGCCTGGCGGTTCGTTCATTTGCCCGAACACTAGGCTGGTTTTGTCGAGCACGCCTGAGTCGGCCATTTCGTGGTAGAGGTCGTTACCCTCACGGGTACGCTCTCCAACACCAGCAAACACCGAATTACCGCTGTGGAACTTAGCGATGTTGTTAATAAGCTCTGTAATAAGCACCGTTTTGCCGACTCCGGCGCCGCCGAACAAGCCAACCTTACCACCTTTAGTGATTGGGCAAATCAGATCAATAACTTTGATGCCTGTTTCTAGGATTTCGGTTTTGCCCGACTGCTCTGAAAGGGTCGGCGGCAAGCGGTGGATTGGTGCGGTTTTGCCGTGCAGGGCTGGTTTGCCGTCGATTGGTTCGCCGATTACGTTGAACATTCGGCCTTGAGTTTCGACGCCGATTGGCACACTAACTGGCGAGCCGGTATCTGCTACCGAAGCTCCACGCTTTAAGCCATCCGTGCCGCCAAGTGCTACGGTACGTACGGCCGATTCGCTTAGATGCTGAGCCACTTCAAGATACAATTTTTTACCGTTCAGTTCGGCGATAAGTGCGTTATAAATTGCTGGAAGCGTGCCGTCAAACTCGACATCTACCACCACGCCAACCACTTGGCTGACCGAGCCTCTGTTGACTGTAGACTGTTTACTGTTTACTGTTTTTTGTGCTATTGCCATTTTCTACCTGTTTTCTCCCTTTATTGTATCAGTTGTAATCATTTGATCCCTAAACTCCATCCCGAGCGCATGGTGATGTCTTTGTAGCTCCGGGTCTGCGAAGCAGGCAAGAGGGTCAACCCCTTCGGCTACTAGTGCCCGATCGGCATGCAAGTAGGCTTCGCGCGTCAGAAGCACACCACCCATTATTTCGGCCATTGCCGGAGTAGTAATACATGTCATCCGCCAACTCCATCACGCTCTGCAGTTACGTTCTGATACTGAGCGTTAAAAAACAAGACCCTCCGGGGCCACTCTGGTCTGCGGGTTGTCGACAGAATTGCTACTTTTGCAACTCCATTGCCACTCAGTAATAGCTCGTGTTGGATTAACAAAAAACTGGCGACTTCGGCGACTTCAGGCACTGCTTCCCAAATATAACTTTCATCTGTGGGAAGCCCACTGTCATTTAAAGGCACGTCTGTAAATGCATCTTGCTGATTTAGCCCTGCAATACTCAAAATTCTCGGAACGTCGACGCATCTAGCGTCACGAATAATCAAAGCGCTGGGCCACTCACCAGCTTGATCATTACTCATTTCATCGCCTCCGCACCGCCAGTTATCTCGGCTAGCTCCTGAGTAATCGCGGCTTGGCGGGCAGTATTGGCTGCCAGCGTTAAATCATCAATAAGTTCGGTTGCGTTGTCGCTGGCAGTTTTCATGGCCATCATCCGGGCACTTTGCTCGCTAGCCTGGCTTTCGTAAAGTCCCTGCAGAAGTTGCACCTCAATTAACCTTTCGGTGACTTGTTCGAGAACTATTTCGGGGCTCGGTTCAAAAATCGCCGACTCAAGGCCAACCGACATTGGCGTTACTGTAAATGCGGCGGGCAACAAGCGGTGATGAGTAACCGCCTGAGTAAGGCTTGATACGTAGTTGGTATAAATTAAATCAACAGCGTCTACTTGGATCTTGGAATTAGATCTTCTGAACAGATTAAGTATGGTCGTGATGATTGGCGCAACATCATCAGCAGTTGGATTTTCGGAGATATGATCATAAGCACCAATTATGTTTAGCTGGTCGATACGGCCCGCAAAACGAGCGGCTTGTTTGCCAATTAAGATTGCCGAGCTAGCAACTTTGGCCTCGGCGTCGGCTTTAAGCTCGGCGGCAAAAGCACGCAGTACGTTACTGTTATAAGCTCCCGCCAAACCTCGATCGCTAGTTACGACCACGTAAAGGCGGCTGGTGATTTGGCGTTGTTTAAAAAGCGGATGACCGCTAACATCTGTTAGTTCGCGCAAGCGCGTCAGGATTTGGTTTGCAAGTTTGGCGTACTCTCGACTAGCCAAAGCAGCTTCTTGGGCGCGGCGCATTTTGCTGGCACTGACCAGCTCCATGGCTTTGGTGATCTGCTTGGTGTTTTTGACCGAGCGAATCCTGCGTCGGATAGCAATCGCGTTAGCCACTTATTTGCTCCTTCATAGCCGCAAACGCCAATACGCCACGTAGCGCACCACTAGTTCGGCTGTCTGGCGCGCCCAGCTCTACGGCGATCACGTGGGCTTGTTCGGCATTTGCGCCAGCGACCAAAGCTCCGTCACGAGCACTGCTCGGGTCAAACCGCATGCTGCTATCGTTATGAGTAGCCATGATTCCGGCATTCACAATAGCCACGGCGGCTTCATGTTCGGGATTCGGTTCGGTGGCCATCTTAAGCCTCCTTATATTCTTTAGAAACAGTCTGAGCTATCTTTAAAATCAGCTCGCGGATAGCATCGCTTGGCTTGTCGCCTTTGTTCAACTCGGACATCTCTTTTTTGTGCTCGCTGTGCAGAACGGTCAGTAGGGCATGTTGGGCTTTTTTGATTTCGGTTACTGGCACAGTGTCAAACGCACCCTCGGTACCGGCCAACAAAACAGCCGCCTGTTGCCAAATACCGAGCGGTGAATACTGTGGTTGTTTAAGTAGCTCGGTTAAGCGCTGACCGCGCTCAATCCGGCCTTTGGTTTCGGCATCAAGATCGGTACTAAACTGCGCAAAAGCCGCCAGCTCACGGAACTGTGCCAGGTTAAGGCGCAGCGGCCCTGCGGCAGCCTTGACGGCCTTGGTTTGAGCCGCACCACCGACTCGTGACACCGACAAGCCAACCGATACGGCCGGGCGGATACCTTGGTAGAACAGGTTAGTCTCCATAAAGATCTGACCGTCGGTAATACTAATAACGTTAGTCGGAATGTAGGCACTGATATCGCCGGCTTGGGTTTCGATGATTGGCAGGGCAGTCAAGCTACCAGCGCCCTTATCATCACTTAACTTAGCGGCTCGTTCGAGCAGGCGAGAGTGCAGGTAAAAGACATCGCCCGGGTAGGCTTCGCGGCCTGGCGGACGTCGAAGCAGCAGGCTCATTTGACGGTAAGCCGCGGCGTGTTTGGTAAGATCGTCATAAATAATCAAGGCATGCTGCCCATTGTCGCGGAAGTATTCGCCCATGGCAGCACCGGCGTAAGGCGCAAGATACTGCAAGCTGGCCGGGTCAGAGGCGCTAGTGGCAACAATGATAGTCTGATCCATAACGCCTTCGCGCTTTAAGCGCTCGATCAGGCGAGCTACTTTGCTGAGCTTTTGACCAATAGCCACGTAAATATTTATAACGCCGGTGCCTTGTTTGTGCTGGTTAATCATAGTGTCGACAGCCACCGCGGTTTTACCAGTTTGGCGATCGCCAATAATCAGCTCGCGCTGTCCGCGGCCAATTGGCACCATAGCGTCAATGGCAAGGAGGCCGGTCATCAGCGGTTCATGCACGCTTTTACGGTCTAACACTCCAGGGGCAGAACGCTCGACCAAACCCTTGAGCTTGGTTTTGATAACACCACCGTCGTCTAACGGGCGGCCCAACGGGTCAACCACGCGGCCAACCAGTTCAGGGCCAACTGGCACTTCCAAAATACGACCAGTTAAACGGACCTTGGCACCAGCTTTAACATCGGTGTCATCACCGAGCAGTACGGCACCGATTTCGTCTTCCATTAGGTTTAGCGCAAACGCGCCAACCGTGCCGCCGCTGGCACCTTCGATTTCAAGCATTTCGTTAAAACCACAACCGCTCAAACCATAGATCCAGGCCACGCCATCACCGATACGAGTAACCACGCCGACGCTTTCAACGCTGCCGGTGGTTTTTAACTTAGTAATTGCAGCGCGTACATCTGCGGCTAACTCTTTTACTGATATTCCGGTTGACATGCTTTTTAAGCCTTTCCTTTGAGGTTGCTCATTACTGATCTTAGTTTTGTGGCAATGGTTAAATCAAGCTCGCGCTCTAGTGTCGACGCTCGTACGCCGCCAACTACGCTTGGGTCGATTCGCTCGTGAAAAACTGGGTTATTAGCACCTAGCGCACCGGCTAAACGCTTTTTGACACCCGGGTCAAGCCGGTGGGCACTAACTAGAGTAACCTCGGTTACGCCGCGTCTGCTCATCTCGGATTCAATTAGGCGCATCAGGCTAGCAGCGTCTTTAGTTTGGCGCTGGTCGATAAGATAAGCCGCCAACTGGCTACTTAGCTTTTGGCTGGGCTTGCCAGCCTCGAGTTGATCGGCTGCAAAACTAGCTATTTGTTTAAGGCTAAGGCGGCTCATTTTAACGCCTCCTGCACATAGGCCTCGACAAGTTTACGGTCGCGGCTTTCGGTGACTTTTTCGCGCAAGACAGCTTCGGATACTTCAACAACCAACCCAGCCACCTCGCTACGCAGGCCATCGCGGGCAGCTTCAATATCACGAGCAATCTTGCCCCTGGCAGTAACCAAGATAGCGTCAGCTTTGCGGGTAGCAGATTCCTCACCAGCTTTGATGATCTCGCCTGATTCAACTTTGGCCTCAGTAAGAATAACGTCGGCTTGCTGGCGGGCTTGGTGCAATGCTTTTTCAACTCGCGTGTCTAGCTCTTCTTTCATTTTATCTAGTTCGGCCGTCAGATGCAGACCGCGGTCGATGGTCTTGCGGCGAGTTTCTAGGGTTTTAACAATTTTAGTTAAGGCGAACTTTTTGATCACAACGAACAACACCAAAAACGTGAAGGCTTGCGCCAAAATGGCCAAAGGATCAAGACCCAGCGCGCCGATACCTTTAGTTTCTTCGGCGCTAGCAAATATATTTAGTAGCGTAGTTATGTCAGGCACGTGTTACTCCTTGTGATCGCCCCATTGTGACAGTTATTTAGTGCCGTCACAATGAGGCAAGATTCAACTCTTAACTTTATAGCAAGAATGCGCCCAAAAGGAACGCAAGCAGCGCAGTAACCTCGATCATCGCGGCGATGATAACGACTTGGCTAGCTGCTTTACCGGCTTCTGGGTTACGACCCAAAGCCTTCATGTAACTGGCGCCTACCATACCCAGGCCAATGGCGGCAGCCGCGAAAGCGAAAGCCAACATAAAACCTTTGCCAAATAGCGGCTCGGCAGCTTTAACTACCTCGTCAGCGGCTTGTGCTAATACTTGAAGCATATTTTTCCCCTTTATTAATTTTAGCTTCTATCATGACGTTTTTGCCCCTTCGACCTTTAGTGGAGCGGCGTCATGAGCAAGTTCATCGGGCGATTCGTGGTCAGAATGGTGGGCAATCGCAAGCCCTAAATAAGTTGATGCCAAAACAGTAAATACATAGGCCTGAATGCCGGCAACTAAGACTTCGAACAAGATAATGGGCAGAACAGCCAATGGTGTCCTACCATTAGCAGCAATCATGCTAGTAAACACGCTAACTAGAATCTCGCCAACCGCCGTATTCAAGAACAATCTTAAGCTAAGGCTGGTAATCCTGGTAAGCTCGCCCATAACCTCAAGCAGGCCAATAAAAAAGTTTAGTGGCTGCCAGGGCTTCTTAGTAAAGTAGTGCGCGAGGTGATTCTTGATACCTTGGGTGCGAATCGACAGAAATTGCACCAGCAGAATAGCAAAGACAGACATAGCGATGGTGCCATTTAGGTCGGCTGTGAAAGGGCGGAACAACGGCAAATGGCCGGCGGCGGTTTGGACAGTCAGGCCTGGGCCAACCAGCGGGATAAGCGCCAATAGGTTAGTAAAAATTATAAACACAAAAAAAGTACCAAAAATCGGCGCGTATTTAATTGCTTTGGCGCGCGAGCCAAATGGCGCTTCCAAAAGAGTAATAACATAATCCACAATTAGCTCGATAATCTGGCCAAAACCTTTTTTTGGCTTAACGCTTATTCGACGCGCCAAAAAGACCAAAAACACCGTTATTAGTAGAGAGCAAATTGCGCCGTAGAGTATAGAGTTGGTGACTGTCAGTGGCCCGAGCTTAAACAGTGGCTCAGCCTTGAGCGAAATATGTATGCCTTCAGTGGCCGCTAACAGTGTTAGCATACCTGGCTCCGGGCAACTTTAGCAGTTGGCATAAAACACACCTTCATTAAACTGATTCTAGCAGTCCGGCGTACAGTTTTGCAACTTCTTTGAGCACAGGGGTGCTTTATTACTGCCAAAACCTAATAGTTTTTTTGAACCGCTCACTTCGCGAAAACGTGTTACCACTGCTGCAAGAGCTGGGATCAGTCCCTTCGTTGTATACATCGGCGTCTTGACCAATGCTTTGGTACTGGGTTTCAAGCTCGGCTTCGGTTTCGTTTCCATAACTTATTAACAACTTATCCTCGTTTTGAACGGTCGAATTATATACACTGCCATCTGATGCATCATTTAATATAATGCTCAGCTTTTTACCAGAAGCCCCGTCAACAAAAACGCCTTTGTCGGTTTTTATATAGTTGGATCCCAGCCCAAAGCCGAGGTTAGCAAAAAAGTGCCCCCAAGTTGCGGCGGTGTCGTGGACATGAACTACATGGTTGATACTGTTGTGCATATGAACGCGAGTCTTCGGGTCGTTTAGTGAATCACCGGTGCAGGCCTGAACTTCTTCGTAAAAGATGAAGTTATCAAACAGCTCGCGCTCACCGTTAATATAAACTGCAAAGTTTGCATGGTAATGGTCATGAATATCTCCGTGACTCATAGTGGCAAAACGTACCGCCAAAAGCCAAATGACACCAAACAAGAAACAAACTAAGCCGTATACTAATTGGCGCTTATCTAGCTGGTTAGATTTTTTCATTACTCTAATAGTACACGATCGTTAAAAGAGCAGTCTGGCTGGCGCGAGGGGTGTGTAGGTGTATAATCAGAGTATGAACATATTCCTCTCGCACGCCGATGAAGTCCATACCGCAGCTGTTTCGGCAGCTAAGCATAGCCTGGGTGATTGGTACATCGGCTTACCGTTATTTTTGCTGGTAGTTTTTGGCGTCGGCGCCATTGTGCAGCTAACATTTAAGAAGAGCTTTATTACCTTAACAACGTTGGCTGTACTGCTACTAGTAATAGGCTTCACGACTTACAGTATTTCGCCTCTAGTTAGTATCTTGTCAATCACTCTCGGACTCATGGGCACGCTAATCTTAACCCTTACTTCTCTTGGCTCACCACAAACTACCCCTAAAGCCCCGAACAAGGAGAAGTCATGAACAGCGTCACTGTATACAGCACAACTTGGTGTGGTTTCTGCAAAATGGTTAAACAGTATTTAAACGACAAAAACGTGCCTTTTAAAGAGATCGACATCGAACAAGACAGGGCCGCCGGCCAGCACATTGTCGATAAAACTGGCCAGATGGGCGTACCAGTAGTTGAAATTGGCAATTACACCATCGTTGGCTTTGACCGCCCCAAAATTGACGCCGCCCTGCAAGACTTAAAACTAACCTAAGGAGACTCGCATGAGCAACCAAGACCCCCGGCCAGAGCTAAGGGGGTCAGTTTTGAGGCATTCGGAGGAATGGCACAAGTCTTTTGCGAATCACGGCCATTTGCCCGAGGAGGAAATTACCCACAGAATCGGTGTGCTCGCGCTAATGTTAGATGATCCAAAAACAGAACTAAGTCCTGATGATACACGATTGGCTAGCCAATTAAGAAACGCGCGAATAGATGACGATGACTATCCGCTTGTCCGAAACGACCATCGTATCTACGCCGCCGAAGAAGTTATCAGGCAGTTAGGCACCGAAGACGCTAAGAGGGCTGGGGCACTAACCGAGTGGATGGTCTTGTATGAGGGCTTTAAGATCTGGTTGCAAAAGCCAGCTGCTGTCGGCTAAAACCTCAACCACAGAGGCACAAGACATCATTGACATGTATTGTGTTAACTGCAGCAACAAGGTACGATATTTTTGAAATTCAGGGAGTAACTACATGCCTTTTGAAGCCGAACTAGTAATCAGAACTGAATCTACCTCAGAAACGAGGACAGACTTTTTTGTTGATGGAGCTCTTTTTTCAATTGAGGGAGATTATGAGCGAAACGACTCCGAAGATTCACATCCACTCGAGCATACCGGTTTTACGACCGAACAGGCTAATAAGCTGCGGGGGATTGAAGGCCCCGAACCAAAAAACAAAAGAGAATTCTCAGAAAGCCAAGCATTGGCGATAGTCTCCGGTGGCATAGCGGTATTGCTGCCCCCGCTCGTTCTTATCGACTCAGCTGTACTTGGCATACCACCTACACCGGGCAAAGTCGTGGCAGGGATTATTTTCGTAGTCTGTGGAGTAGGAAGTCTTTTTGCTGTACGGGCCGGCCGAGCTGAAACTCGTGAAAGAATGGCAAACTTTGACAAGCGCCATGCGAAATGGACAAAAAGAATAGGCATTATAAATAATCACACAGTTGTTGAGCCCGTGCCCGAACCTGCCCAACCGTAGATTAAACCGCTACACTACTGGCCCTGTACCTAGTTTATAATTGGACGATGGCATTCGAAGACTTCAAAACAAAAGATTCAGTGGTGGTGGTCTACACCGGCGAAGGCAAGGGCAAGACCAGTGCCAGCGTTGGTCTGTGTGCCCGCGCGTTGGGCGCTGACTGGCGCGTCGCTTACATCCAGTTCATCAAACATTGGGAAGTTAGCGAACACAAGTTCTTTGCCAAGATTCAGCCGGTGTTTGGCAAAAAGTTCTTTTTTTATAAAGGCGGCAAAGGCTTTTATAACGCCGGCTCTCTGAGTGCCAAAGACGTATCGGCCAGCGAACACAAAAAAGCGGCCGAGGATACACTGACTATTACCCAAAAGTGCCTGAGCAGCGGCGAATATGACTTAGTTATCTGCGACGAGATCAATAACGCCGTCCACGACGGTTTGCTAAAAATATCTGACCTAAAGAGCCTAATCGCCAAACGAGATCCCAGAACCAGCCTATGTCTAACTGGTCGTAACTTTCCAAAGAGCTTGCTAACCATCGCCGACATTGCCACTGACATGACCAAACTTCGCCACCATTTTGACGACAAGTTTTTGGCCAACAAAGGCATTGATTTTTAACAATCAGATATTTAGTAACGTTTGGTGCTAATATTAAGCTCATGAATTGGGCAATGAAATTGTCTCAAAACGCTTTTAGCCGAATGGCCTGGGGGTTATTTGTACTGGCAGCTCTTTTGCCGGCAATTGCCTGGGGGGATGCCCGAGGCTGGGAGCTTGAACGATTGACAGCCTACAGCGTGTTTCCGCTACTCGGCATGTGGGCATGGATAACTATGAGTACACACTTTATGATAGCTGCAGTTAGGATAAAAAACAGCGCCCTCAAGGAACTGGTCAGCTTTCGAAAAGTAACCGGCTATTTCGTACTATTTTGTTTGCTACTGCACCCGGGACTTCTAGCGTTCAAGCAATTTCAGATAGGCGAAGGCTTGCCGCCCAGCAGTTTTTTGTCTTATGTCGCAAGTAGCTCGCGTTATGCCGTGCTTCTTGGCTCTGTGTCGTGGGTGACTTTCATAAGTTACGAGTTCTTTGTACGGCTTAGGAAGCGGCCAACGGTTGCCCGCAACTGGAAGTGGATATCACTCTCACAAGTTGTGGCTATGACGCTGATATTTATACATAGCCTGCGCCTAGGCCAACACCTGCAAACCGACTACTTTAGGCTGGCATGGATAGCCTGCTTCGTGGTGCTTTTACCGTGTTTTTATATAATCTTAGACAAGGCTTTTGCAGAGGCAAAAAATGACTGAGCAGACTCTTTATTTGATGCTGGGTTACCCAGGCGCCGGCAAAACTACTGCCGCCCGCGAGATTGCAAATTTAAGCGGTGCCGAGCACATCTGGGCCGATCATGAACGACGCCAAAGATTCATCAAACCGACGTATACCCACCAAGAAAACCTCGAGCTCTACGACAGGCTCAATCAAAAAGTTGAAGAGTTTTTGGCAAAAGGCCGAAGCGTCGTTTACGACACAAACTTTAACTTTTTTAGCGACCGCGAAAAGCTAACTAAACTAGGCGCGAGATTCAGCGCTAAAACAATTGTAGTATGGGTAATTACTGACAAACCAACCGCGCAAAAGCGGGCTGTTCATGACACGCCAAAAGATACGCGAGTGCTTGGTAATATGCCTCTTGAACATTGGCAGCGCATTAGCGACAACCTAGAACAACCCCACCCCGGCGAGCGAGTCATAAAACTCGACGGCACCAAGATCACACCTGGCTATGTTGCTGAGCAACTCGACCTAAAGGCATGAAAGAGGGCAGAGCGCGTTTATTTCTGTTCGTACTAGTCTTACTGCTCGCTGCGTCCGTTATATACGCCTTAAAAACCAGCCCGCCAAAGCTACCACTGTTCAAAAACTCTCTTGAAAGTAGCCAACCTGGGTTCTTTAGGGTATTGGAATCTGCCGACGGCGATACGATTGTAGTTGACATGGGCGGCACGAAGGAGCGAGTGCGTCTGGTCGGCGTTGACACGCCCGAAACTCACCACCCCGACAAGCCGGTGCAATGTTTCGGCCAGGCCGCCAGCGACTTTACTAGCGGGCTTCTCAGCGGCAAGAGTGTCCGCCTAGAATCTGACCAGCAGAGCACCAACCGCGACCGCTACGACCGGTTGCTGCGCTATGTTTATACAGAGTCTGGCGATCTGCTTAACAAAAAGTTAATAAGCAGCGGTTACGGCTTTGCTTACACCAGTTTTCCGTTTGATAAATCGGCCGAATTTAGACAGGCCGAGGACCAAGCAAAAGAAAGCCGACTTGGCTTGTGGGGCGCTTGCCGGGTTGAAAACTCTAATGGATATTTTCAGACAGCATACTAAAAACCCCTCGCAGAATAACTTAACGCAGACTAAAAAGCATCCTTATTGTCCAAAGCCGATCTGCAGCTTTCGCTAAGTAACTTTGGTTACTCTTTACCCCGCTGCAACTTAAGTTTGATCAAATGCCGAGATCACACAGTGAAATAGAATACGCTATAGCGTATTCTATTACTCTTAAGCTATTGGTTAGGTTATTGGTTGCCAGAGGTAGTTCTATGAATAGATTATGCGATAGCACGATCTATTAATTGGCGGGCTTCTTAAATCATTACTTTTTATCTATAGCCATTCCAATACAAAATGACCAGATTGTGATTAAAGGTTGGTGAGGCTAAAAACTAGCTTTCTTTAGCTAAAGCATACCCTTAGATATGCT
>Ga0163144_10002279_pt1 | contig 44591 bp, 36 predicted proteins | sample OliLak19BULKMAT1_FD_123175 | JGI IMG/M metagenome (GOLD analysis project Ga0163144, IMG submission 123175) | Freshwater microbial mat bacterial communities from Lake Vanda, McMurdo Dry Valleys, Antarctica - Oligotrophic Lake LV.19.BULKMAT1 | ecosystem: Environmental > Aquatic > Freshwater >... | reverse complement strand
AGGAGAGGGGAAGGGGGTGAGGTTCTTAAAAAGAATTAGTAATGCGTAATTAGGAATGATAAATATACAGAAATTGACATAGGCTTTAAAAACAATGCCGCTCAGTCTTCCCTCACCCCTCTCTGGAGGACAGGGGAAGGGGGTGAGGTTCTTAAAAAAATGACCAACATAAACAAACACAAATCCACGCTCTGCCTTCTAGCCATTTTCGCTTTGATCGTATGTGCAAATGCCCAAGGAGGCCTCATGATCATAGGCGGAGGCAAGAGACCTCCAGCCATTATTAGCCAATTGATTACTACCTCTGGTGTAGATAAAAAGGGATACATTGTTATACTGCCTATGGCTAGTGGCGAGCAAGATTCATCTATCTTCTACGCTAAGAAACAGTTTGTAAATGCAGGAATTGATAGAATTACAGGCTTTATTATTAATAAAAATGACAAAGTAGATGCCAAAACCATCGATTCGATTGCCCATGCTTCACTCCTGTATATAGGTGGTGGCGACCAGACTTCCTTCATGAACATAGTGGCAGGTACTGAGGTGGAAAAAGCCATCAAAGATTGTTACAAAAATGGCAATGTAATAGCTGGAACCAGTGCAGGTGCGGCTGTGATGAGTGAGAAAATGATAACAGGTGTAGAACTGAATCATAAATCTACCACCGAGGATACCGAACGGCAAGGATTTGAGACAATCGAGGCCAACAATGTCGAGATTAGTACTGGACTGGGCTTTCTAAAGAACGCCATTATCGACCAACACTTTATAAAGCGTAAACGATACAATAGATTGATAGCTGTGGCAATTGAAAATGCAAGTTACAGCTGCATTGGTATTGATGAAGCTACGGCTATATATGTCAAAAATGGCATTGCACAAGTAGTGGGCGATTCGCAAGTAATAAAAATAAGTAACAGTAATAAGAAAGTTAAAAGTGTAGGCGGCAAACTAGCCGCAAAAGGACTCAGACTGGATGTGTATATTTCGGGCGATCGGTTTAAAGTTGATTGAGGTAGAAACTATAGAGTAAGCCTGATAGCTAATTTTGTCTTGGGAGATTTGTAATAAGGCTGACATTGCCAAGGTGGGTGCTTACCGCGGAATTGTTTTGTCCACACAATGCTAACGCAACTAGTAACATTGGCTATTGTGTGATTGTTTTCAATGCCGATTTTTAGGCAAACAATGGCATCGAAGTTACAATTAGTGTCATTGTAGCCAATGTTGTTATAGTTTTTGACAATTAGAATTATTTAAGCTTTAATACCAAACAAACTGATCATTTAGTACAACCAATAGTATAAAAACAATAGATTTGCAGAGCTTCACAGCGCATTTATTTTTACCGTTATCATGCTGAAAAAAGTACCAGATACCCTTGTTATCATTATTTTTATCCTGGCAGTCTTTACCATCCTCACGTGGATTATTCCCGCAGGACAATTTGACTATGAACAGCAAGCTTACGCTAAAGTAGTTGTGCCCGGCTCTTACAAAAGGATCGAGCAAAGTCCGCAAGGTGTCGGTGCTTTCTTTGTCGCTCCTGTCAAGGGATTTATATCTGGTGCTCAGATCATTGCATTTATTCTTTTTATTGGCGGCACTTTTGGTATACTTCACAAAACTGGTGCTATTGAGCAGGGATTACGCAAAATCATTGCACTATGCATGCAAAAACCTATACTGCAGAGGCTATTTATTCCTTTTCTTATGGTTTTGTTTTCGATCGCTGGTGCCACCTTCGGTATGAGTGAAGAAAATCTTATCTTTGTTATGCTTACCATTCCAATCGCTATAAGTTTAGGCTATGACTCCATTGTGGGAGTCGCTATTCCCTTTGTAGGAAGCAGCTTGGGCTTTGCAGGTGCGGTCAGCAATCCCTTCACCATAGGTGTAGCCCAAGGAATTGCCGAAGTTCCCCTATTTAGCGGCTGGGAATACAGGCTTGTAGTTTGGTTTATCTTAACTTTTGTGGGCATCACATTTGTAATGATCTATGCCAATAAAGTAAAGAAGCATCCGCAGACCAGTCCTGTCTATTTTTTAGATAAATCGCGCGACAACGCGGGTGTTTACGCCCACAAAGTTAAGCTCGGGCTTCCCAACAGCCTTATTATTCTTAGTTTTATAGTCGTGATAGTGCTTTTGGTGCTGGGTGTAAACATTTGGAGTTGGCATATCAACGAGATTTCTGGGCTTTTCCTTGCGCTTGCTTTGGTAGCTGCCGTAGTTGGCAGGCTTGAATTGCAAGATGCCATCAATGCTTTCACAGCAGGAGCTAAAGATTTGTTGCCTGCCAGCTTGGTTGTTGCACTTTCTAAAGGCATTCTGGTAATTCTCACCGATGGAAAAATTATTGATACCATATTATTTACCCTTTCTGATATGGTGCATGGTTACTCTCCCATTATTTCAGCCCAAATAATGTTTTACATTCAAAGCATGATTCATGTGCTCGTTCCCTCGGGCTCGGGGCAAGCAGCACTATCTATGCCTATTATGGCACCTCTAAGCGATTTGCTTCACATTACCCGCCAGACGGCAGTACTTATCTTTCAGCTTGGCGATGGTATCAATGGCATGATTATTCCCACCAGTGGAGTCACTATGGGCATCCTTTCCATCTCAAAAATATCGTATCAAACCTGGATCAAATGGATCTGGCCTATGATGCTTATGCTATTTTTCGTTGCCATGCTCATTCTTATTCCTCCCGTAATGCTATTTTATTATGGCCCAAGGTGAGCGTGTGTATTTAATGATTGTTACTGAGTAATTACTAATAATAAATGTAAAAAAAATGTCGGAATAAACTTCGTGATCATTACTGATAAAAGCGAGATTGCTATTACCGAGACAGGAGTTGTTTATTGTGTTTTTTTTTAACAAGCGAATGGTTTTGCAAAAATAAAAGTGATAATAAATGCAATTGAAGTATGAGATCATTCATCCCCCGCCTTTGATGCGGAATCGGAGCAGCAATTAGCGGTTGGTTGTTTAAAAGCTTATAAATTTTACAAATGATCTACTATTACAAACGCATCATTAATCTCTGTCTCTTCCTATATAACCGAAAAATTTGAATACAATGAATACAGTAGCAATAGTAATAGCAACTTGTTGTCCGGCATATTGCTCTGTAATTCTGCGGAATCGGAGCAGAAATAAAAGGCCGAAGCTTAGAAAGTTGTAGCGTATTCCATACTGCTACCAATTACAAAGCATCATTTACCTATGTCGTTCGATAGAGGCAAAAAATATATCTGCATGTTACAATCCCGATGGCAGATTTAACTAAAATTTAACTCCCCTTTGGGATTGGGGGCTATGAAAGTATGAGATACACCCTTGCCATTCATGGTGGAGCAGGCACTATTATTAGAGCACAGATGTCCAACGCCCAAGAAGAAATCTACAATGCAGCATTATTGTCAGCTCTCAATGTTGGAGAAGCCATATTAAAAAAAGGAGGAACTTCCATCGATGCCGTAGAGCACACGGTCTGCGTACTTGAAAATAACCCATTATTCAATGCTGGCAGAGGAGCCGTATTTGCCCACAGCGGAAGGCATGAAATGGAGGCATCTATCATGGAAGGCAAAAACCTGAGGGCGGGAGCTATTGCTGGGGTACGAAATGTTAAAAATCCGATCAGTTTAGCTCGTTTGGTAATAGATAGATCCGATTACGTATTTATGTGTGCAGAGGGAGCCGAAGAGTTTGCCAAACAATGTGGTGTTGAATTTGAGAAAGATGGTTATTTTTTTACTGACCATCGTTTTGCGCAACTGATGGAGATACGAGACAGCGATAAGGTAATGATGGATCACAGTGCCGAGCAAAAGTTTGGTACTGTTGGTGCAGTGGCACTTGATGTACATGGCAATCTGGCCGCAGCCACCTCTACGGGAGGCTTGACCAATAAGCGTTACGGTAGGTTAGGTGATAGTTCCATTATAGGTAGCGGTACATACGCCAACAACAGTACTTGCGCCATTTCTTGTACAGGCTATGGCGAATATTTTCTTCGAGCTGTTGTAGCATACGATGTATCCTGTTTGATGGAATACAAAGGATTGAGCTTAGCAGAAGCCTGTTACGAAGTAATAAACAAAAAATTGGTGAAAATGGGAGGCGAGGGCGGCCTAATAGCAGCCGATGCGAAGGGAAATATAGATTTTGCATTCAACTCCGAAGGCATGTACAGAGGTAAAATTACTTCTGAGAGTACCGCACCTATTATATCAATTTATAGATGAAGTAGAGTGAATGATAAATTTGTAATGCGTGTTTGTTATGATTAATTTTATTCTATTGTCTCGTATTATTGCAACTAATTTCTATTAGGAAGCTACTCGTGCATCACCCCTGTTTGTAGCACAGGGGTTGGGGTTTTAAAGGGCTTATAGATATAGCAAAATCGTATTTTAATGAAATGAAATAACAAATTGTATAGGCTAACTTTACAATATTTGTACCATTTTAATTTCCATTATTACCAGTTTAAGAATAAATATTCAACACTTTATTAATATCGTCACTCACAAAAGAACTTCAATTACTTTTTTATTGATACAATAATCATGAATAATAAAACATACGATGCCTCCGAAGTAAACTTTAATATCGATTCTGTCGAACCTCGTGCCGAACCACGCAAGTTACTTATGGCCACACCCGATTACTTCGATATTATCGATGTGAAAAATGTACACATGGAAGGCAATGCAGGCAAGCTTGATAAAGGGAAAGCCTGCACAGAATGGGTTACTTTAAAAAAGAATTTTGAAAAAGCAATTGCCCTTGATATTTTGGATGGAGTGCTCACTATTCAGGGAGCTGAAGGTTGCGAAGACATGGTATTTACCGCCAATCAATCTTTCCCTTGGGTTACCAGAAGCGGTGAAAAAATAGTAATTCTTAGTAAAATGAGGCACGAAAGCCGCAAACGCGAAGTAGCCTACTTTAAAACTTTTTACGAGAACATCGGATATAGAACTATCGAGCTGCAACACACGCAAATGTTTGAAGGTATGGGCGATCTTATCTATCACACCGGAAAAAGACTTCTCTACGGTGGCTATGGCCATCGAACGGTAAAAAATGCCTATGATGAAATTGCAAATATCCTCGATTGCCCCATTGTAGCCCTAGAGTTGAAAGACGAACGTTTCTACCATCTCGATACCTGCTTTGTTTCTTTAGGAATCGATGCTGTAATGATTGCCAAAGAAGCATTTACTGACCAAGGATTAGCAGCCTTGCACAAATTATACAAGCGAGTGCATTGCATTCCCGTCCATGAAGCCATCGACAACTTTGCCTTGAATGCAACTACCCTTTTCAATCACGCAACAGGAAAGAAAATGTGTATTATACACCCCGGTGCCAGTGCTACAAAAGCTGTGTTAAGTGGTGAAGGCTTTGAAATTATCGAATCCGACACCACCGAATACATGAAATCAGGAGGTAGTGTCTTTTGTATGAAGATGCTTTTGTTCTAATTTGTAATCGGTGGTTATAAATGCGGGATACAACAATTAGATTTATAACCGCCTGTAATAATTCTATTTTAACCAATTCGAAAACATTTAAACAGGTAAGCACTGGTTAGTATATTGATATGAAGAAACAAAACAGTGTTAAAGATAAAAGCTTTGAATTTGCGGTCACAATAGTCAATCTTTATAAATACTTGTTTGAAAATAAAAGGGAATACGTGCTTTGTAAGCAATTATTAAGGTCAGGAACTTCAATCGGAGCCAATGCAAGGGAAGCTATCAATGCAGAGAGTAAAGCAGACTTTTTCTATAAGCTATCGATTGCCCAAAAAGAAGAAGATGAAATCTTATATTGGGCTTGAACTACGCAATATAACCGAATATATAAGCAATGAACAGTTCATTGGCATTCTATCATCAAAATCTTAAAGAGCATCATAATTAGGCTCAAATCCAACATAATTAATAATTATAGCAATCGTGATTAAAGTAAACTCAGAAATAGGCAATCTAAAAAGAATAATCGTTCATTCTCCCGATGACGGCATCGAGCAAGTTACACCCGATAAAGCGGTAGAGTATCTTTATGAAGACATTGTCTTTCTCGATAAGATGAAAAAGGAGCACGACATCTTCCGCAGAGTTTTGGAAGCCTTTGTTGGTATCGAAAATGTGATTGATATTCAAAATCTTGTTGAAGAAATCTGTGAAAATGAGAAAGTAAAGATTGAGCTCATCAAAACAGTTTGTGAATTTGAGGGGAAATCTGAATTAGAAGCTCGCTTACTTGCTATGAATGCCAAAAATCTGGCTTACACCCTCATTACAGGTATTGTGAAGGCCTCTAAAAAAGTGGTATTCTCTCCTATGTCCAATTATATATTCTGTCGCGATATTGGAGTTATTGTGGGCAATCACATTCTTGTTACCCAAGCCATGAAAAGAGCAAGATGCAGGGAAAGCATTTTGAGTTGGTATGTGTATCACAATAGCAAGGTATTTGCCGGGGTAAATGAACATAATCGCATCATCCAACTATCTAACGATAAAGACGAGTTAATCGAAAACCTGAGCAATTCCTTCATCAACGAGCTTGCTATCGAGGGCGGAGACGTAATGACTTTCGGAGAGAACCATCTGTTAATTGGCGTAAGCGAACGCACTACCAAGTATGCATTCGAGAAAATGAAAGATATTATCTTCAAGAAAGGTGCCATTGACAACGTGAGCATGGTAGAAATACCCCGTGAAAGATACTGCATGCACTTAGACACAATTTTCACAAGAATTGATGAAAATGTTTGTGTAGTATTTGCCCCATTGATTTTAGCAGATAATAAACTAAAAGTAAAACGGTATCAGAAAGGCAAAGAGAAACCACTTGTTTACAAATCTCTCAAAGACTTACTTGTTGAAATCAAGCCAAACATGGAATTCATCGAATGCGGAGGTGGTAAAACTCCACATGCCGAGCGTGAGCAGTGGACAGATGGCTGTAATCTCTTTGCTATCAAGCCCGGAGTTGCTGTTACTTACGATAGGAACAAATACACCACCAAAGCCATAGAAAAAGCTGGTTACAATGTGGTAAGAGCAGAGAATTTATTAAAGAAATTTAAGTCAGGCGAATTAGATCCAGATACTTTAACCCAAACATTAATTGTAATTCCATCAAACGAGCTTTCCAGAGCCAGAGGTGGCACACATTGTTTGACATTTCCGATTTGGAGGGAGTAAAATTTGGATAGGCACATAATTAAATTGTTTGCATGATAATAAAGCAGAATACTTTTCAGATGCGCAGAAAATTCGCTTTTATCTCGGGTTTTATTGGAGGCAGATCATGGTAATATGCTTTGCCTAGCTAGTATATTTGTTTGCCAATAGTAAACTTTGTGTATTTTTAAAATGTTCGACATCATTACCCGAAGAACGATTAATGAATATATTTTGAAGTATCCGACAGCAAAAATCGCTTTAATAAATTGGTACTATAAAATTTTAGATTTAGACTTTAAGAATTTTAATGAATTAAAATGTGTTTATACCAATGCTAGTTTGATGGCCGATGAAAGGGTGATTTTTAATATTAAAGGCAATATTTATAGATTGGCAACGAGTTTTTCATTTAAGTTCAAATTGAATCAAACCAAGTGGTTTGGCACACACAAAGGGTATGATAAAATAAATGCAGAAACTGCAAGCCATAGAAAATCGTGAAGGTTCAAACATTAAAAAATGAAACAGATTACGATGTAGCTCTTGATAAAGTAGATCAGCTTTTAGATCTAAAGGTGAATAAAAATACCGTTGTAATCAATCAAATGGTCGATATTATACATGAACATTTAATAAAAGATAATGAACTGATTCAAGTTGTTCCCACTTCACAAGAAAAAATGGAAGGCTTTCTCAGCATGTCAGACGATTGTTTGAAAGCTTCTCAGCTTTTGTTTGAAAAGCAGCTTTATCCATCTTTAATGAACCGGTATGCAGAAGAGTTTGTTGCCGAAATGAAAACCTATCTAATCAAACACAACTTTATAAACAAGTAGCGCCAATTAAATACCAAAGTAAGTGATTACCATCCCCACTCCCATAAACGAACCAGTATATGCATACGCGCCAAACACTCCAGAACGTGAAGGCTTACAGCTGGCTTTAAAAGAAGCTAAATCGGTTCAAAAGGATATTCCACTTTATATTGGTAGCGAAGAAATCCGTACTGCCAATACAATTGCTATCCGTCCGCCTCATGAAATTGCCCATACTTTAGGACATTTCCATTTGGCTGACGAAAGCCACATAAAAAAATCCATTGCAAACGCTTTGGCTACCAAGGAAAGTTGGGAAAATATGGCTTGGGAACAAAAAGCAGCGATTTTTCTGAAAGCTGCCGACCTAGTGGCTGGTCCTTATCGATACAAAATCAATGCTGCCACCATGCTTTGTCAATCCAAATCGGCTTATCAGGCAGAGATAGATGCGGCTTGTGAGTTTGCAGATTTTTTGCGTTACAATGTATATTTTGCCAATGAAATCTACAAAATACAGCCTATATCGAGTCCAAATGTGTGGAATAGGATGGAATATCGCCCTCTAGAAGGTTTTATTTATGCACTTACCCCTTTTAATTTCACCGCCATTGCCGGAAATTTACCCACTGTTTGTGCCTTGATGGGCAATGTAGTACTATGGAAGCCTGCCGATACCCAAATATATTCTGCATCTATCATTATTGAAATTTTGAAAGAAGCTGGCTTGCCCAATGGTGTTATCAACACGGTGTATGGCGATGGACCAATGATAGGAAACATCGTTTTCTCCCACCCTGATTTTGCAGGTATCCACTTCACCGGCTCCACTGCTGTTTTCAAAACCATTTGGAAAACCATTGCCAATAATCTAGATATTTATAAGTCTTATCCTCGCATAGTGGGCGAAACTGGTGGAAAAGACTTTGTAATAGCCCACCAAAGCGCAGATGTGAAAATACTCGCTACAGCTCTTATTCGTGGTTCGTTTGAATATCAAGGCCAAAAGTGTTCAGCTTCATCGCGTGCTTATATTCCTTCAAGCCTTTGGGGTGAAACTTGGAAAATCATGGAGGCAGAATTAAAAACAATAAAACAAGGCTCTACAGAAGATTTCTCCTGTTTTATGAATGCTGTAATAGACAAGAAATCTTTTACAAAAATTACCGATTACATTGAAAAGGCTAGGGCAAACCCAAACAATACTATCATTGCAGGAGGCACTTACAACCATGAAACAGGTTATTTCATAGCACCCACAGTTATTTTAACCACCGACCCAAAATCTTTGACTATGGTGGAAGAAATATTCGGGCCTGTACTCACTATCTATGTTTACGAAAATGAAAGCTTTGAAGCTATATTAAAACTGGCAGACGACACCTCGCCATATTCACTCACGGGAGCCATCATAGCCCAAGACAGAAAAGCCATCGAAATAGCTACCAATGCGTTGAGAAATTCTTCGGGCAATTTCTATGTCAACGACAAATCGACAGGAGCAGTAGTGGGCCAGCAGCCATTTGGAGGGGCAAGAATGAGTGGGACGAACGATAAATCTGGTTCAATGCTGAATTTATTAAGATGGGTTTCGCCACGTACAATTAAAGAATTACTGCTAAGTCCGAAAGATTATCGCTACCCGTTTTTAGGATAAGTTAATTGGTCAAAAATAACTTTTACTTGACAAGTTGTTAAGCAAAAGTTATTTTTGATTAATCATTAAGAGCAAAAGATGAAAACTTTACAAGTAGCTGAGTTTAAGGCCAATTTCTCTTCCATACTTAAAGATGTGGATAAAGGAGAAATTATCCAAGTCACTTTCGGGAAAAACAATGAAGTGAAAGGATATTTCGTACCTCCTTCAGAATATAAAAGGAAAAAAATTACACTAGGTTTAGGAGCCAAGATGGGAGCCAAAGTTGAAATAAATGAAAATTTTGCATTCACAGATGCAGAACTTAAAGAGCTATTTAATATTGATTAAATGATACTTATTGATACTCATATTTTATTATGGATGTTTTTTGAACCAAATAAATTACCAATTGCGGAGAAAAATATAATTCACAGTCGAGAATATTTATTTTTGTACAGTGGAATTAGTTGATGGTAACTTTCAATCAAGTTTGGTTTAAACAAATTTATTTCTGCGAATTTTACTCCCGAATGGTAAAAGAGCTATGTGAGAATTCTGGAGTTACGTACATTGGATTAAATGCAATTGAAATTGCCACATATCATAAATTACCCTCTGTACCAAACCATAAAGACCCATTTGATCGTATGTTAATATGGCAGTGTATCAAAAACAATTATACACTTATGTCGAGAGACAAAAAGTTTGAGGTTTATATAGAATTTGGGTTAAAAATTATTAATTAGATATTGAACGGTAAATTCTGCAATTTCAATTTTTTGCGTTTTTCTCCCTCAGGGTCAGGTGCTTTTCAGTTTTTCCACAAACTCACCGAATGGGCCAAAGGATTTATGTAAGTGCAAATGATGAATGCCGTTTATTGCAGTATTCTAATTTTAAAAACATAATTATCATTACCCACAATCCTTGAGCCCGGCTCTATTTACCCTAAGGATATTCATAAACATTTAAATAAAAGCCCCTTCGGGGTTTGGGGCTTCAATTATTATGGAATTAACAATTTCGGCTTCACAACAAGCCATTCAACTAGAAGATATCTATGGTGCTCACAACTACCACCCGTTGCCAGTAGTGCTTGAAAGAGGCGAAGGTGTGTTTCTTTGGGATGTAGAAGGAAAACGATATTTCGATTTTCTATCAGCTTATAGTGCTGTAAATCAGGGACATTGTCATCCTCGCATTATAAATGCTCTAGTGGAGCAAGCACAAAAACTCACCCTTACCTCTCGGGCGTTTTATAACAACAAATTGGGAGAATTTGAAAAGTATATTTGCGACCTCTTTGGTTTCGACAAAGTACTGATGATGAATTCGGGTGCCGAAGCCAACGAAACAGCTATAAAACTCGCTCGCAAATGGGGTTATCAAGTGAAAGGAATCCCGACAGACCAAGCAATTATCGTAGCTGTAGAACGCAATTTTCATGGCAGAACCATTGGAATAATTTCTGCTTCAACCGACCCTGACGCTCGCAACAACTTTGGCCCTTTCATGCCTGGGTACCAAATTATACCTTACGATGATTTGGCTGCAGTTGAAAATGCCTTTCAAAACCCGAATGTATGCGGATTTTGGGTGGAGCCTATCCAAGGCGAAGCGGGAGTGTATATGCCTCAGGAAGGCTACATAAGGGGAATTCAAGAGCTTTGTACCAAGTACAACGTAATTTTGATGATGGATGAAGTGCAAACTGGATTTGGAAGAACAGGCAAATTATTGGCCTCGTACCATGAAGGTGTGCAGCCCGATATGGTGATTTTGGGGAAAGCTTTGTCTGGAGGTGTGATGCCAGTTTCTTGTGTATTGACAAACAATGAAATAATGAACGTGCTGAAGCCAGGCGAACATGGCTCTACTTTCGGTGGCAACCCGTTGGCTTGTGCGGTGGCGAAAGCTGCTTTAGATGTGCTGGTCGATGAAAAATTGGCACAGAATGCCGATAAAATGGGCATTGTTTTCAGAGAAAGATTAAAAGCTATCAAAGAAAAAGCTTCGTATGTACAACATTTCCGAGGAAAGGGCTTATTGAACGCCATTATTCTCGACCCTAATTACAGCAAAATAAATGCTTGGGATTTGTGCATGAAGTTTGCCGAAAATGGGCTGCTTGCTAAGCCTACCCACGGCAATATTATCCGATTTGCTCCTCCATTGGTCATTACCGAAGACCAAATTCATGAATGTGCCGATATTATAGAGGAATCAATAATGGAATTTGTGTAGCTATCCACTTCGTTCGATTCAACTTTTCCAAAGTTTTAAACTTTGGAAAAGTTTTCCTTCACAAATAATAGCGAATATTGCAGCTATAAAATTTAACAATAGTTGCTTTTGAATACCCCCATCGTAGTGCTCATTTCTGTTTTTTCTGGGGCGGCTTTTGCGTTTTTGCTTTATTCGAAAAAACACCCTTGGAAAGATTCAACCAATATACTTTTAGCTGTTTTCAGGCTGCTTTCTGTGGCATTGCTCATATTTATGGTGCTAAGCCCGTTCATAAAGTCTGATAAAACTATTAGTGAAAAATCGAAAATTGTCATCGCTATTGACAATTCCAGTTCTGTTAATGATGCTTTGGGAAAGAATACCGATGAGTTAAAAAACAACATTCAAATGCTCACCGAACAGTTGGGTGAGCGGTTTGAGATCAAAACCTTCGATCTTGATGGGTCATTTACCCTACCTGTAAGTCAACTCAATTTCAACAAAAATGAATCGGATATTGCCAATATGCTAAACCAAGTTAGTAGTAGCCTTGAAGCGAGCGATGTAAAAGCTTTGCTCCTCATTACCGATGGCATTGCAAACAAAGGTACTTCTCCGTTATTTTCTAATTTTAACTACCCCATATATAGTGTTGGCATTGGCGACACCACAGTGCCAAAGGACATATTGGTTAAAAATTGCCTATTCAACAATATTGTTGGTAAAAACAACCGTTTTCCCATCAGTGTAGAAATAAAAGCCCATGGATACAAGGGGGAACGAGTGAGTATTTCTATCTATTCTGGCAGAAAAAAAATACTTTCAGACAACATATACGTAGATAAAAATGAATTCACGGGAGTGGTTGCCTTTGAAAATACAGAAAAAGAGGCGGGGATAAGGCATTACAAGATCGTAGCAGAAACATTGAAGGGAGAGTACACTATCAAAAACAACCAAAAGGACATTTATTTCGAAGTAATTGAGGTAGTGCAAAAAATAGCACTGATGGCATCTGCTCCCCACCCCGATGTAAAAGCTCTAGCAGCATCGCTTGACGGAAATGAGAATATTGAGGTAGATATTTGCGTTGAAAATAGCAATGATTTCACTGCCAAAAAATATGACCTAGCTATCGCATATCAGCTGCCTAACGTTAATTCTAGCTTCAATACCTATTTAGCCACTTTTATAGCCAACAACACCCCCATACTCTTTGTGCTAGGTACAAATAGCAATTTAAATGACCTAAATAAGCTACTGCCAAATTTCAAAATAATAGCCCAACAAGGCCAGTTTGATAAAGTGACGGGAATAGCTAACGCAGCATTCACTAGGTTGAGTTTTAATTCATATCTCAATCAATTTCTAGATAAAACACCCCCTTTGATAGTGCCATTTGGTGCATATAATTTGGGAAACGGATGGCAAACAGTATTAAATCAAAAGGTAGGGATTATTGAAACTGAAAAGCCATTATTTGCTTTGTATGCAAGCGAAGGAACACAATATGGCGTGATATTCGGTGAAGGCCTTTGGCAATGGCGAATAAATGAATACGCTGAAAATGCGAACACGATTGTTTTTGACGATTTTATAAAGAAAACTACCACACTTTTAGCCCAGAAAACCGACAAACGAAAATTTAGGTGCAACACCAGCGAAAAAATTTATGACGAAAACACAACTGTGCTGTTTAAAATAGAAACCTACAATGATATCTACGAACCTATTTTCGAAAAAGAAATAAACTTCAACATCAAAAATGAAAAAGGAAAAGTATTAAATTACAAGTTTACAAATACTGCTTTAGTACCCAATTTTGACTTAAATGGTCTCACACCTGGTGCATATTCCTTTCTCTGCAAAACAGTACTTTCTGGCAAAGAGGAAACGGCTAAGGGAGAGTTTATCATAAGAAATACCACTCTGGAAGATATTACCCAAGTGGCTGATTTTGAGCTTTTAAGAAATATTGCAGCCCAAAGTAAGGGTAAATTCTATCAAGAAACCGGCTTCGACAAGGTATATGCTGATCTGCAAACAATTGATGCCACCAAAAAAATATACAAGATTGATTCAATTTCTGAAATTATAAGCTTCAGCATTATTTTATTCCTAATCATTATTATGTTCACGCTAGAATGGGGATTGAGGAAATACCTAGGACAAGATTAATTTATTGTTAATTCATCACCATCATTAAAAATAAATTCTAAATTGGGGGCGAATTAGAAATATTGTATCAAAATAACAATTGGCATGACAAAAAATTTACTTCTATTAATTGCGTCTGTTTCAATAATCACATTGTCGGGTTGTATAAAACCATTAGACACTCCTGAAAAAATAGCTACCCTTGATAGAGCAATTGGGCTACCCCTGATTTTCTCCACAATTACCTTTGCCGACATCCAAACACCTGCCGTTAGCGCTTTTAAGATATCTATAGACCCTGTCGAAAAGAACTATGTAATGAAAATTGGGCCTCTAAATTATTCATTTCCAGAAGCAGGCACGCTAATCAAGCTCGCTAAAGACGGCATTAATCAAAACAATATCTTCACGCTTCCCATAGCCAACGGCCCACTTGCAATCATTACCGCCACGGGCTCAATACCTTTAGATTTAGCGCAAGGAGATTCACTAATTAGCAACACAGCGATTGAAAAAATATTATTTGCTGATGGCTCGCTGGGCATGAACATCACCTCCACTTTATTCAGTAATGTGAACGTCACACTCACTTTCCCCACTGTAGTAAATAAACTGGCCAACCAACCCTTGCGATTTACCTATCAACTGTCGCGGAATGTACTTTCGACAAAAACTCAAAACTTGGGTGGATATTTTTTAAGATTGCAAGGGCAACAAAATCTGAAATTTGACATCTCTATTTCTATCCCTAATCCTCAAAATCCCCCTTCTGAAACTGGGTCGCTTACCATCAACTATTTTGGGTTGAATAATTTAAAGTGGGCCAGAATCGATGGCAAAATAAGTAACTTGGCTTTCCCCTTGAGCGATCAGACGGTACAAATCAACAATTTATTGATCCGTCCATTCTCAAGCGCTAACAATGCAAATCTGCCAGTCGATGATATTGTGGTTTATTTCGAAAACCCGACCATGAATATTAAGTTTGCAAACACGTTTGGGTTAAATGCCCAAATAATATTGAAACCATTGATCTCTTTGGACAAGGATTCGGTATTGTTATCTAACAAAACTGAGGAGATGTCCAAATCCCCTTTTCCTATTCTCAAGCCTTCAGACCCTGATCTTTCTACTGTCAACTTCCCATCTACTACCACGAGCACTATCCCAAAAGAGGTGCTAAAAGATTTACTCAACAAGGGGCCGAAATTTATCTCTTACGGCATATTATTGTCGATCTCTGGTGCAAATACAAGTGCCAACGACTTCATTTTGGCAAAAAGCAAAATAGAAACAGAGACGGAAATTATACTTCCACTGTATGGCTACTTGAAGAACTTTAAAATACAAAGTGATATTGATGCACCAGATTTATCAGCGCTTACTGCCAGTACCAGTGGTGAAAACTACTCGATATCGGCTTCAAAGGCAGTATTCATGTTTGAATTTCAAAATAAAATACCGTTAGACATCTTGACAAAGATCACTCTCCTTGATATAAATAAGAACACGATCGCAGGCATTAACCAATCGCTCACTGTCGGGGGTGGCAACATAGACGGTACAGGTAATGTGATTTCTGCAAAGGCCTCAACTACCAGAATAGTACTAGACCAGCAGCAACTTGACATCGTAAAAAATAACTGTAAGTTCATAAGAATTGATGGCGATTTCCTCACGGTTGGGGCGAAGAACACGATTCCTAAAAGTGTAAAATTTTACCCTACAAACAACCTTGAGGTGAAAATGTCCTTTCTAGGGCAGGTAAAAATCGATGCTGAGTTTCCTGAATAGCTATTTCCTCTTTCCACAACACTAAATTTCTGCCTGTGAAAAAAGCACTACTTGTCGTTTTTACTATTTGGGCTTTATCAGCACTATCTCAGGGCGAAATGACGCTCCCGATGATGGAGCATGTGTATCAATCTACCTACTATAACCCCGCAGCCGTGCCCGACCATAAAGTGAGCATTGGTTTGCCAGGCATCTCTTCGTTAAAATTCGGCTTAATAAACACAGGTTTTCAACCTCTAGGGGGATTTGACAAGCAGAATGGTGTGTCAGTATTTAACATCGATAAATTCATAAGAACGATGCCCAACAACAATTATCTGCACTTTGGCGGGCAGGTTGATTTATTCCATCTGAGGGTAAAATGGCGAAATTCGTTTGTATCCTTTGATGCAGGAAATATCACAGAAATAAATATGAATATTCCAAAGGCACTTTTTCCATTAATGACTTTAGATTGGGCAGATCCTGCGACTGAACAAGGCAGGTCTTTTGATCTTTCTTCATTCAATTTAAGAATGCTTTCCTACAATCATTATTCTTTTGGCCTGAATAAGATGTTGCGCAACTTCAATATTGGGGCAAGAATAAACCTGCTGCAAGGTTTGGTATCAGCGGTTGGTAGCTCCGACAATACTAGAATTGATGTAAGCACAGATGCGATTGCACTAAATGGTTCGGCATCGGCATACACGTCTGGCATTTCTAATGCTACCAGTGCGCAATTCTCGGCAGTAGACTTGGCAACCCAATTTAGCAATCTAGGCGCCTCGGCAGACCTAGGTATTACTTATAAATTTAGGGAAAAACTCTTCCTTGGGGCTTCCGCCAACAACATTGGATTTATAGATTGGAAAAGTAATATCGAAAATACGAAATTCTATCAAGAGCAAACCAAAGGGCCTTTCCAGGGGATAAATGCCTTTCCCCAGATATTGCGAGGCGATACCTCTGCAAACAGCAGCATTATGGATTCGGTGGCAAACTACTTTAGCACAGGTTCAGACTCTTCTATCAAACGACAATCGTACCGTACCTGGCTCATTCCCCGTGTGTATGCGAATGTAACTTATAAAATCACCAAAAAACTCAGTGTTACGGCCATGGTAAAGTTTGAAAAGTACATAGAGTGGCGCTATGCCATGATGCTAGGTGCACAATATAAGGTAGGGAGAGTATTAAGCCTTACCGCATCTACCACCTACCAGTACGGCAATTTCACTTTAGGAGCAGGGTTGATGTTGAAGCCTGGCCCGTTCCAGTTTTATATTGTGACAGACAATATTCCTACTACATTCTACCCTTTGAAGGTAAATGGAGCAACCTACACTGTACCTCTAGATTTGAAAATGGTAAATATAAGAGTGGGAATGAATTTGGTTTTTGGCCGGATATTTGACCCTCGCAAGCAGGCATTAAATTTCAAATAGTACAAAAAAGTAGTTTTTTCCATTAATTCTACTCAAAACAAATTCGTAAAATGAGACTAAATATATTATTCATTTGTTTACTTGCATCAATTTGGCAAGTGCAAGCCCAAAAAAGTTTTAAACCTCAAAATCTAGGCAGCAAAGTAAATTCCGAATACAGTGAGATCAATCCTGTGGTGTCGCCAGATGGAAGTATAATTTATTTCATACGCATAAACCACCCCGATAATGCCTTTGGCAAACACAACACGCAAGATATTTGGTTTTCAGAATTACAGCCCGATGGGTCGTGGGGCGAAGCACAAATACTTGATACAAAGCAAAATATCGGTCGCTACAATGCTGTATTGGGCATCAATGACGATGGAACCCAGATTTTAATTGCTGGTAAATACAAGAAGAACGGTACTTATTATGCCCCTGGCCTCTCCTTCATCTATCATAAGGGCAATGAATCATGGAGCAAGCCCGAAAAAATTAATATTTCGGGTCTAAATAGCCTCATGAAAGGGAAATCTTTCAATGCCTCTTTGAGTGGTGATGGAAAATTTATAGTGATTTCAGGCTCAAAGTCTGAGCTGAAACGCAAACTAGACATTTACATCAGCGAAAACGATGGATCGTACTGGAAAAAGTTGCGTAAAATTCGTTTTGGTAAATCAAGTTTAGCTGCAAGCGAGGAGGCACCTTTCATCACGGGGGAAAATAATATTTTATACTTCTCTTCGAAAAGAGAAAATGGAAAAGGTGGCTACGATATTTATGTTTCCAAAAGACTATCAACCGACATAACCGAATGGACGGAGCCCAAGCTCATAGAAAGTAATGCAAATACTGAGGGCTATGAATCTTATTTCAAAACCAATGGTAAACAAACTTTTGCATACTACATATCATCAACAGATGCCAAAGGGGGAACCGATATATTTAAGATAAAGCTTAAGGAAGTCAATCCTTATGTGTTGGTACGAGGGCAAATATTAAACAAAGCCACAAACCTGCCTATCATCATGAAGAAAGACTATGGAATAAACTTAAACGGAAAAGCATCTGATTCAATCAAAATCGACTATGATTCTGCCAAATATACCGCCAGGCTGCCTTTCGGTAAAAAGTATATGATAGTACCAAGCGTAAAAAACTGGACCTCCGATACTGCCTTGTACGATGCTGCCAGCATAAAAGAGTATTTGGAGGTAAACCAAGACTTATACGTAACGCCATTGCCTTACGCAAAGGTGTCAGGCAACTTGATGTTGACATCCACAAGATCGTACCTTCCCTATACTGTGGGCACCAAGCTCTATATAAACGATACTTTGTCTGAACAGACCAAATATGAACCCAAGATAACGCTGGCAAAGGCTGCCTACGAATTACTATTGCCTTGGGGCAAAAAGTACAAACTGCAATATAAAGCACCTAGTTATACCTCAAAGGCCGATACGCTAGATTTGACTACCACCACAGAATACCAAGAGGTAAAACAAGATTTGTATGGCGATAAACGGGAAGAATCGGTGGCTATGGCCACTGTTACTGGAAAAGTAATCAATAAAAAAACTTTAAAACCGTTTGCAAATGTACGTCCCTACGTATTACAAATAGATAAAATACCTTACCCATATTTTGAAATCACGAGCACCACAGGCGATTATTTAATCTTATTGCCTTTAGGAAATTACTACACCATCAATGCAAGAGCAACCGGGTACTATCCCGTGTTTGAAAATATAGATTTGAAGTTTGAGAAAATGAATATTAAAGTATTCAAAGATCTGATAATAGCGCCTATTGAAGTAGGCATTGCCATCAGAATGAACAATATTTTCTTCCAGTCTGGCAAATCGATATTAGATCCAAAGTCGTTTCCCGAGCTAGACAAACTAGCCAAATTCTTAACTGACAACCCAACAATAGTAGTGGAAATAGGCGGTCACACCGACAATGTGGGCAAACCAGATAAAAATATGCTGCTGTCGCGCTGGCGAGCTCGCGCTGTGGAGCAATATTTAGAAGGGAAAGGTGCAGACAAAGACAAAGTAGTATTTAATGGCTATGGCATGACCAAACCCGTAGCCAGTAACAAAACCCCAAAGGACAAAGCCATGAATAGACGCGTAGAGTTTACCATCAAGAGTATAGAGTAGGTAGCGTATAAAAATGCAATGAGGAAATGCCAAATCTGATTGCTAATTCGTGGAAGTTGGCACTACGGCAAAAATCATTGGCTAAATCTTTGTAGTAGAGAACTCAGCCGTTTTAATCGCCCGCCACTCATGAAATCGAATTCGAGGGGCTAGAATTGTTGATTGTATGACATGTGCCCCATTTCATAAATTATTTGCATCTAATAATAGATTTCAATTTATGTACATTCGGTTATTATGCAATTGCCTTTTTTGTATTGTACTACTGCAAAGCCACGCTCAAAAACTGATTGAAGGAAAAATACTATTTGCAGACAGTGTAGAAACGAATGCAAGCATGGTTTATGACACCAGAACTATATTTAAGCAAATAAACACTTACGATGGCGGAATTGAGAAGCAGTATTTGCCTGATGAAATAAAAGGCTTTTCGCTCAACAAAAGGAATTTTGTGTCGGTCGTTTTTGCAAATGAAAACCAAAAGTCCAAGTCATTTTTTGCAGAAGTACTAATAAGCGGGAAGGCAGAGCTGTATTATTATCCCGGATTTGAACTAGCAGGGAGAGAAATATATTTGTTCAGAAAAAAGGGTGAAAAAGGCTATTGGGCTGTAGAAACGGCTTTTTATAACATGCAAACGGTGCAGGTAGCATTTCCACAAAGTATTGGTTCATTAGGAGGGGGCACCTTATTTCTGTCCAACATCACGTTCAATGACGAAAAGCCATTTTTAAAGTATTTCGAAAACTATTTTAAAGATTGTGGTCTAATAAAGAACAAAATAAAAAACGAATATTATTCCGCCTCTTCGCTAGAATTGATATTCAAAGACTACAATACTTGCCAATAATTGATGGCTGAAAATTACGATTAACCGCCATTACGGAGCTGATTGCACCCGAAAAAATTAGAAACTAACTCGGAAAAAAAACAAAGCAGGCTTTTAGCGCAGCTAAAAAAATAGAGTTTTTAAGATGTTTTTATAAATAACTTAACCACCAGATTTCCTTGTGGGTCTGTTTGTATTGATCAAAAATTTTACAAACTGGATACAATGCTGCCACCACACCAATCCAAATTAAATACGTACAAAATAGATTTACGCCAAAGCCTTTCAGTGCGTCAGCGTTATTGACCCAAGTTGTCAAAACCATGCTTTGCCAGCCAAAACCTGTAAATTGGGCATAAACCAAGGCCAATACATGAATAAGATAGAAATGGACTATGTAATAGAAAAATGGAACTCTACCGTACAAGGAAAAGAAATTGACAATACTGCCTTTTAAATTTTCGGTGTTGGCCAAGAATATAAAAGCCACGCCCAGCGTCATCAATACATACAATAGGGAAGGAGGGTACTTGCTTGGATTTAGAAATGAAATCACCGTTTGAGCAAATATGGTGAAGGATTGCCAAGGGGTAGGATCGCCATAAACATTAAGCAATCTGAGAACACAAAACAACACGATGGCACATATACCTATGATGTTAAAGATCTTTTTCCTTTTGAAGGAATCTGCAGTTGCAGTATAAAAGTTTCCAAAATAATAGCCTAGCGACATTGTGGCTACCCAAGGTATAATGGGGTAAACAATTAATAAATGCCTGTTTTCTGGTAAACTGAAAGATGAAAATTCGTGTAGTATTGAATAAAATATATTTCCAGGGAAATGAATATCATCTAAGAGATTGTGGCTTGCGATGATTGCACAGCTAATCACTAAAATGGCGTTTTTCGGAAGGTAAATCAATGCAGAAAGCACAACCATGCTGATGCCCAAAGACCAAATGACTGCTAAAACTGGTGTTCTGAACTGTAAGTCAAAAAACCAAGAGAAATTGACTACCGTCAATTCAATCAAAACCAACCATATACCCCTTTGGAGTAGAAATATAGATAATTCACTTTTTGTTTTCCTACGACCTACCATAAATGCCGATAAACCTGCTAAAAAACTGAACAATGGGGCACAGAAATGGGTGATCCAGCGTGTGAAAAAGAGGGTTAGATTGCTTTGTAGAGGATCGGTGGGCTCGAAAAAGAAAGCATCGTAATGAAAGTAATCTCTCACGTGGTCTAAAGCCATAATCACCATTACTAAACCTTTCAGTAAGTCGATAGATTCAATTCGGGTTTTGGTTGGGGATGTCATGCCACATTTTTATTCAAAGGAGCATAGAAATGAATTTTAATTCAAATAAAACAAATGTTTATTGATTGCCAGCAGACTTAGACACAAAAAAATAATTTAGTTTTGGTAACTATTGAAACAATGTTGAACGAAAAGGCATTATTTATTCTATCTTTAATGAAAGTTGGCTCAAAGTCAATTGTATCTCGATCAAAAGTTTTATATTTTGGTTGTATGCTTCAAAAGCAATGTTAGGAACTGGAGGAAAATTTCTTTCCAAGCCCCAATCCTCGCTTTTTTCTTTGAAAGGGAGAATAGGGTTGGTATAAAGCCGATGACATTGACTTGTAAAAACTTAATTGGTTGAATATTAATATGATAGTGGGAGTTGTAAAGGAAATCAAGAACAATGAAAACCGTGTTGCACTCACACCTGCGGGCACATCAGAGTTTATCAAAAGCGGACATCGAATTCTGTTAGAAAAAAATGCAGGTATGGGTAGTGGATTCCACGATTTTGACTACGAATCTGCTGGAGCGGAAATCTGTAGCTCCGCCAAAGAGATATTTGATAGATCGGAAATGATAATGAAAGTAAAGGAACCGGTAGAGGTGGAGTATAAATCAATAAAAGCTGGTCAGTTGATATTTACTTATTTTCATTTTGCATCCAATGAACCTTTGACAAAGGCAATGATTGAGAGCAAAGCCGTGTGTCTTGCTTATGAAACAGTAGAAAAGGCCGACCGATCACTGCCATTGCTTATACCGATGTCGGAAGTGGCCGGTCGTATGTGTATTCAAGAAGGGGCAAAATACCTTGAAAAGCCAATGCAAGGGAGGGGCATATTATTGGGAGGTGTGCCCGGTGTAAAGCCAGGAAAAGTATTGATACTGGGTGGGGGAGTGGTAGGCACACAAGCGGCAAAAATGGCTGCAGGGTTGGGTGCGATGGTGACTATTATGGACATAAGCTTGAGCAGGCTTCGTGAACTAGATGATATTATGCCTAAAAACGTAGTCACGCGCTTTTCAAACCATTATACTATCTTGGAAGAAATAAAGGAGGCCGATCTCATTATTGGAGCAGTGTTGATACCAGGGGCAAAAGCTCCTCACCTTATTACCAAAGACATGTTGAAAATGATGCGTCCAGGAACCGTTCTGGTTGATGTAGCAGTCGATCAGGGTGGCTGTATCGAAACCTGTGTGCCTACTACTCATGAGCATCCAACTTTTGTGATAGACGATATTGTTCACTACTGCGTTGCCAACATGCCGGGGGCTGTTCCTTACACTTCTACGCTTGCACTTACCAATGCAACACTTCCTTATGCCATCGAGCTTGCCCAAAAAGGCTGGAAAAAAGCATGCATAGACAACAAGGAGTTGAAATCGGGTTTGAATATCGTGGATGGTAAAGTGGTATATAAAAAAGTGTCGGAAGCTTTTAATTTGCCATATAGTGAAGTATCAGAGATTCTTAGCTAAGAGTCTGATAATCTCCATAACATTTGTCAATGCCTAACTATTTTTTCTATTCCTTATGATATTCATTAAGTGAAAATTAATTAAGGAAGTACCAATTTGTTAATTCTTCGGAAACCCACAATAAAATTGAAAAATCTTGTTGCTATCCTTATTGCTGGCATAGGTGCCTTACATAAAGCTGTTTTTTGAAATCCAGATGAATGTTAGAAAGGTTAGTCCGAATAATACCAACCCAAAACAGCAAAGTCATACGGTTTTTTGGCCGATAGAAACCTGTCAATTTCCCAGCCATACTTGCCAAACTCCTGCTTTTTTGAACTTCTTTTTGAATATCGATTTACTTTGCATAAATTTAATATAAATAAATAAAGGCTTTGGTTTTAAGTTTTGCACAAAGCAATAACTTTACAGCCCATTTTCTGCCTAGAAGACAGTACGCACAATGACCGATACATTCCAAATAAAAATAGAAAGGAGTAAAACAACTTCAAAGCCAAATATAGATTTTGAAAATTTAGATTTTGGCAAATTCCATACCGACCACATGTATATTGCCGATTACAACAATGGCGATTGGCACGATAGGCGTGTAATACCCTTTCAAAATTTATCCATTAGTCCTGCCACAGCAGCTCTGCACTACGGTCAGACAGTATTTGAAGGATTCAAGGCCTACAAAGCCAAGAAAAGCGATGATATCTTAATATTCAGACCTGAAGCACATTGGGAAAGAATGAATGCTTCATTGGAGCGTGTATGTATGCCTTATATGCCCAGAGATGTGTTTATGGATGGCTTGATGGCCTTGGCGACAGTAGATCGCGATTGGGTGCCTACACAAGAAGGGGCATCGCTATACTTTAGGCCTTTTGCGTTTGCAATGGATGCTTTTATTAGAGTAAAGCCATCTGAAAACTATTATTTTATTATTTTTTGTTCACCAGTTGGCGCTTATTTTTCAGGGCAACTCAATGTAAAAATTGAGACCAAATATGTGAGGTCGGCAGAAGGTGGCATTGGATTTTCAAAAACTGGAGGCAATTATGCAGCCTCTTTGCTTCCTGCAAAGGAGGCTCAGAAAGATGGTTATCAGCAAATTATGTGGACCGATGCCAAAGAACATAAGTATATTGAAGAAACGGGAGCCTCAAATGTGATGTTTGTGATCGACAATGTGTTGATTACTCCCGAACTTACAACATCTATATTAAAAGGCGTAACAAGAGATAGCATTATCACAATTGCAAAAGATTGGGGAATGAAGGTAGAAGAAAAAAAAGTAAGCGTGCAAGAAGTAATAGAATCCATTAAAAATAAAACCCTACAAGAAGCGTTTGGCACAGGCACTGCAGCCGTAATTTCGCCAATCAACGTGATAAATTTTGAAGAAATTGACTACCAGCTGCCTAGTCCTACTGCTACCAGTTTCTCAACCAAGATGACAAAAGCTTTGCACGACATTAAATACGGCTTAGTTGACGACCCTTATGGCTGGGTGGTGAAAATTTAACAATCACCACTCTTCACGCAATTAAGTAATATTGTTTGCAAATTGATGCAGGCATACAAGCTTAGCCAAGCCTTCGTACTCAGTTCCTATCCTCGCCCTAGGCATTAACCTTTATTAACATCTTGCTGCTATGTCTGATTTTTTGCAAAAATATCAAGAAGGCCAAGTAATACTAATAGATAAGCCTAAAGGGTGGACATCTTTTGATGTGGTAAACAAACTCCGATATGCCTTAAAAGTTAAAAAATTGGGTCATGCAGGCACGCTAGATCCATTGGCCACTGGTTTGTTAATATTATGCTCTGGTAAGCTCACTAAGAAAATTGATGAATATCAAGCCAAAGAAAAAGAGTATGTGGGGGAAATGGTATTGGGCAAAACCACGCCAAGCTACGATAGCGAAACCGAACCAAATGAAATTTTTTCCACGGCTCATATCAACGATGCAATGGTTTTGAATGCAGTAGCCGGATTTGTAGGTGAAATATCGCAGGTACCGCCTATGTATTCAGCCATAAAAAAAGATGGGAAACGACTTTACGAAATTGCTAGACAGGGAAAAACCGTTGCAATAGAACCTAGAAAGGTCACTGTTTTTGCGTTTGAAATTGTCGAAATCGCACTTCCCACGATCAAATTCAGGGTGGTTTGCTCTAAAGGTACTTATATTCGTAGCTTGGTACATGACTTTGGGAAAGCGTTAAAATCTGGAGGCTATATGTCGCAACTACGAAGAACCAGGATTGGAGAGTCAAGTATTGATAATGCGCATACAATTGCTCAATTCCTTGAATTGATTGACCAAAATTGAGCTTTTGTTCTAATTTTGCTTTACATAAATAGTTTAGAAAACATCGAATGAAAAATATAATATTACTTGTTTGTATTTGCCTTTTCGTTGCCTTGGCAGGAGGCACCACATTTTATCTCTATAGAAAAGAACAAAAGCCGCCCATTACCTACCAGTTAGACAGCAGCTTTGTGGCTACTATTTATAAAAAAACACTCACTACTGGGGCAATTGAACCTAGAAAAGAGGTTTTTATTAAACCGCAGATTTCGGGAATACTGCAAAAATTATACAAAAAGGCTGGAGACCAAGTGAAAGCAGGTGAGACCATAGCGATTATAAAAATTGTGCCCAATATGCAACGTATAAATGATGCTGAAACCTCTCTAAAAACAACAACTATCAATTTTGACATAGCCAAAGCAGAGTTTAATCGCCAAAAGGCACTCTATGACGACAAGGTAATTTCTCAGTTTGATTTTATTAAGTTTGAGCAAGATTTCAAACTCAAACAAGAGCAACTGGAAGCGGCTAAAAACAACCTACAACTGGTAATGAAAGGCAGCTCTAGGCGCATCTCAAACTCCAACACAATCGTGAAAGCAACTATTGAAGGAATGCTTTTAGATATTCCGGTGAAGGAAGGAGGTATGTTGATAGAAAGCAATAATTTTAACGAGGGAACCACCATCGCCACCATTGCCAACATGAATGACATTGTTTTCAAGGGAAAAGTAGTAGAATCGGAGGTTGGCAAGCTGAAAGTGGGTCTGCCATTATTGCTTGAAATTGGTGCAATAGCAAACGAGAAATATATGGCAACTTTGGAGTTTATTTCTTCGAAAGGGATAGATGACAAGGGTACAATAAAATTTGAAGTAAAAGCGGGGTTAAAAAATTTCGGAACTAAATATCAAATACGGTCGGGCTATAGTGCCAGTGCCGATATTATCTTAGATCAGCGCGACTCGGTGTTGGCTATTCGAGAAAAAAACATTGAGTTTACCAAAGATTCGGCCTTTGTTTATTTGCAGAAAAGTGGCCAAGATTTTGTGAAGATACCCGTGAAATTAGGACTTTCGGATGATATTAATATTGAAGTGCTATCGGGATTGAAGGTTGGGGATAAGATCAAAGTGCTCGACAATAAGAAGTAAGCGATCCGGCTTTTGGCATGCATTACCAGTAGATCAGTAAATTAGCCTTCAATCTGAAGATAAGTCAAGTGGTAGTAGAATCTATCACAAAATCTTAAAAAGGGACAATTTGCCTGCTAAATATTTGCTCTTTCGTACCCCGCCAGTTCCTCTTCCCAGCTTTGCTGATGCAGGTTTTCAAAATATTCTACCTCCATTTCCTGAGCGCTGATAGCTTCTGTTTTGAAATAGTTGATTTTTTGGTTGCACAATAGGGCAGCATTCCGCTGATAAACATTGTACATTGTCCACACCATTAAGTCGCCATAAGTATCGGCCTCGCCCACCAATTCCTGTATTTCATCCCACTTTTTTTCTAGCTTTTTCGAGTAAAAATTCTGCTGCGTAAAGTCGTTGCTGCCATCTACGGTTTCAGCGTCTGAAAAATTTATATTGTTGCCCCACAAGGGCAATATTCGATTAAAAATCTCTTCAAATTTCATGTTAATTGGGGCTGAAAATTTTAAAATGTAATTAATAAGCAAAAGCATTAAATAGATCAATTGCGCTATTTTCTTACCAATAAATACTACGAATTAGTAGCAGAATGTTGAATGGCCAACTGGAATAGATTTGTTGCGCCTCCAAGAAGTATTATTCGAGCGTTGACAAAACTATTGTTAATCGTGCAATAATTAAATAATTTGACTGTAGGCACCGTGCGATATACACATATAGATTTATAAAAGAAACTAGTCATAAAACGTTAAGTGTTAGTTTTTAAGCGCAATAATTAATGAAGAATATCAGCTAGTTGTCCATTATTTTATTAGTAATAACGTGTACAACCTATTTGCCTAACTAATTGATTGTCAAATATGTATTGAATTTTAGCTTGCAATTTTAATATCTAGTATTCACATTTGTAATTATCTCACAATTATTTGTACAATATGAGTAGCCTTTGGATTGCGCACATTTTATTTGGCACGAAAGCAAAGGCTGATAAAATACATGACCTGTTCATATTTGCCAAGGAAGCTCTGCAGTTGGCTTTCGTGAGTGGATGTTTGGATCTATTTTTTGCAGCTACCCATTCTTTCGATACTATTTTGAACATCAATTTTAATATTCTTAGGCAATACTAACACAACTATTGGCATGATCCAAAATATAGAAAACAGACGAAAATTCTTAAAAACAGCTACGCTTGGCAGTGTGGCAAGTATAGGTATGACTACAGCAGCTTTTGCGCTGGAAAATTTAGATTTAAAAACTGAGAACAGCCTCAATGGGTGGCTTTCTGTCGTAGGCATGGTATCTGGAAGTGCGTACAAGCCTTTACAAACTATTGTAGTAAAATCTACCGTGCGAGGCAAGTTCATCATCCGAGATGGGAAATCGCTTGTCTATTCTCAGTCGGATAAGGAAGTTGATTCATTCAGCTTTCAAATTGGTGGCTCGCTTGGTTATCAGTCAGTTACCTTAGTTGACAAAGCAGGAAAAACACTTGATGCAACAGCTTTTCTTGTTGATTGCAAAACAGAAATTAAGGATAAAGCGGGTGTTTACAATGAATTGATGCAGATGTTGTATTGGACCTTGGTGGGCGAATGGGGCGAAAACTCGATATACAGATATAAAGGAGATTTTTATTCGGTATTTGTGAGCTGGATTCGCGACCATACGCATACGCTCAAAGCCATGAAATATTTCAGTCCGAAGGTAAAAGACGGATTCGATATTTTTGCCGTCTCACAAAGAGCCGATGGCATGGTGTGGGACAATATTTACAAGCGGGATCCGGAAAGAGGCTGGTGGGACGATGTGCTAGCCAAAGGAGATTTTATTAAAATATTTGAAGACGACCCCAATTACGAATTCAAGCGCCAGCCTGTAGAGGCCGATGTTGAGTATTTGTTTGTGGAGTGTCTTTACTTTTCTTGGAAGGCCTGTGGCGACAATGCCTGGATGGCCAAAGGGCTTGGGAATGCCATAAAAGCACTAAAATACAGCATGATGGATCGCTATCGTTGGTCGGAAAAGTATAAGCTCATAAAGCGGGGATTCACCATCGATACTTGGGATTTTGTACACGATTACGACCATACCCAAACGGGCTATGGGGCGGGTCAGTGCATAGATGCTGACACTAACGAATTCGGCATCATGTTTGGCGACAACAATGGGTTTATAGCTGCATGCAAATATCTGGCGGAGATGCTGGAAGTGGCCAGCCGCAAGTCAGAGGCTGATGATTGGCGAAAAATAGGGAACGATATGCAGATTAGATTAGATAAAACTGCTTGGAATGGTGAATTTTATACCCATTATGTGCCTGAGAATGAAGGTTTTTGGCTCAAGAGAGATATTGGCAAAACCGACCCAGCCAAACAGGTGTCGCTTTCAAATGCGTATGCTTTGAATAGAGGCATCACCCACGCACAAGCCATTAAGATCATCAATACCTACCAACGCATAAGAAATGAAATGCCCAAAGGATCGGTTGGCGAGTGGTACGCCATTTATCCGCCTTTCGAACATGGTTTTGGCAAGGACAACGCCCTTTGGGAGTACATGAATGGGGGTGTGATCACTATTGTGGCAGGAGAATTGGCTCATGCTGCATTCGAACATGGCTATGAAAGCTATGGGGTTGACATTCTGAAACGGATAAGCGAGATAGGCAAAAAGCACAACAACTACCTGCATTGCACTTACAAAGGCGCAAAAACAGAGCCTCCCAAAGCCAACTTTACCACCATTTCGCTCAAAAATATTGCCAATGCAGATTTTAATGGCAAAGGTGCTGTGGGTGTTCCTGGCTTTAGTGGCGAAGGCGAGGAAAACGATTTAAGCAATATACCTATCGGCAAACAGAGTTTTGTCGATATTCCATTTGAGGTAATAGACCCTGCGGCCAATGGGCGAAAAGCTTGCCTTATTGTTTCGACAGCCAAAAATTATGTAACCAAAGCCAGCCTGTCGGTAGGTAAAAAGGCAACAGCTATTTATTTTCTTTGTGGCCGCTCCAATGAGGCACTGGTCGCTACAGCCACACTTATGTACGATGACGGTACGCAACATATCGAATTTTTGAACGATGCAAAAGTGGGCCACTGGTGGTATCCTGTAAGTTCAGACCAATGGAAAGTAGCGTTTGGTGTAAAAAACAAAAAATCGAGTAGGGTAGGCTTGGGCGTATATGGTTTAGAAAATCCAAATCCAGATAAGCTGATCGTTTCTATTGGTCTAGAAATAATGAAGGTAAATGCAGCAAAACTGTACATTGCAGGCATTACATTATCGGATCAAAAACCGTATTTCGATGCTGGGGATGTGAGTTTTGGTATTCCCGACCGTTGGGGTTCTGCAGCTGTAGTTTATGGGTTGGTAGAGGGCTTGGCGGGTGTAAAAGATAGCGGTGTGGCTTTCGACAAAGTGCTATTTGCACCGCGTTGGCAAGCTGCAAATGAAACAGAAGCAGCCGTTACCATCAAATACGAAGCTTCGGGTGGCTATTTCAGTTACACCTATAAAATGGAAAGCAGCGTTTTGCAAATACAATTTACAGGGTCGGGAACCAATGTGACGGGTGAAATATTGTTGCCTACTGGCAAAGTACCTAAAAGCATCACACTCAACCAAAATCCAATGCTATTCAAGATTAAAAAAGTAGAAGGCTCGAGCTATCTCGCATTTACAAGCGATGTGGTAGGGGTAAGCAACTTGAAGGTAAATTTCTAAAGTTGGTTTTTAGGGTCTAATGAGTGTAGATTATTCCCCGCAATTGGTGGGGAATAATCTTTTTTTTACGAGTATTATTGTAATGAACCCACTTAAATTACATTCTTCTCCAATTCGGCCGCATCTAAGGTTAAGCCTTTTTGATGATAATCCAGGAAAGCCTTAATATTTGCCGGGTTTATGAATTAGGGTGCACTTTCTGAGCTGCGGATGGGGGCTTAACACATTCTATTTCGGTATCGCACAAATTCAATTGATCGCCCCAGCCGTAAGCCGTAAAGCCCAAAAGATTTATACTATTTGATTTACAAAAAACCCTACGTCCGAAATCACACGCTCAGTAGTAGAGGGGCAGGGGCTGATATTTTTGGTGTTGATGTAGTAAGGAGCTAGAAAGGCGCCCGTTTCTATCCGTTTTAGTTTGGTTTTTCTACTCTGTCACTCCGTTCAAATACTTAATTTTCGGCTTGGCATTTAGCACATCTTTGCCTCTGTATATAAAAGTGTATTCCGACTTGTATTCTGGTTTGCCTTCTACTTCTACCACTAGTTTGAATAGATTATTTTTCATTTTAGGCAATGCAGTTCTGGCAGTTGGTCCGGCTATGTTTTTTGATTCTTCGGTAGCAGGGTGTTCCCAAGCAAGGAATTTAAGCTCCTTGTTGTCGTCATACAACAGCTTTGCAGTCATTTTTCCTGCAGGAATTTTTTCATAGGTATCGTTTAATAAATAGAGATCGCATGAGAACGTTTCACCTTCTTCCCATCGGAATTTTGGTATGCGAGCACTTGCCAAGATAGGCCTCAAAGACTTGCCGACATGAAAATAAGCAGGCTTAGGAATGGAAGGATAATTGATCAGACTATTATTAGCCGCACAAGGCCAAGGCTCTTGATAACACCAGTTGATCGCCATACCGCAATACGGTTTTTGCCTTCTGGCTTCTTCAAATATGCATTTGTAGCCTTCGCATTGGGTGAGCTGGCTGTAGGCGACCAAATCTTCGAGCGATTTTATTTCCCCAAAGTATTCTTCCAAAAATGGCAGTTCCAACCAACGGTGTTTGCCCCAAACATTAAAGGCGTGGTGTGTTTCCCAACCTGTACCTAGTTTTGGAGGAAACAATTCTGAGGCTGGCATCATGGCTTTCAGCACTTCGATATTGGCCGTGCCGGGTACACCAAATTCTGTGTAAGCGGTATTGGTCGATTTGGGCATCCACTGAAATACTTCGCCACCGTTCTTTAATTCCCACATCACATAATTGCCGTGGCCCATGCCAAATAGGGGAGAGGTGTAGTTGAATGGCGTTTGTGGATCGAGCTCGTAGCACAATTTGTTAAGCAGACGCAGGGGCAAAGATTGCTCTGTCATCATGCTCCATTCGTTGAAAAGCTCGTTTCCGCCACACCAAAGCGCAATGGAGGCGTGGTTTCTGCCTCGTTTAATAATGGAACGGGCTTCCTGCTCCAGCACTTGCAAGTACGGCTTTTCATCGGGATACAAGTTGCAAGCTAATGGAAATTCTTGCCACACTAATATGCCGTATTCATCGCACAGGTCGAAAAAAGATTCTTTATTTATAACCCCTCCACCCCATACACGAAACATGTTGAAGTTGGCTTCTTTGGCCAGTTTTACGTGTTTTTGATAAGTTTCTCTGGTAGCCAAGCCCATAAATATTTCTGGGTGCACCCAGTTTGAACCTTTGGCAAATATGCGCTTGCCATTCACCTCGAAGTTGGCAGGAGCCACTGAGCGGCTTTTGGGAAAAAGTTGTGGCTCTATCCAACCGCCTTCGCTCATGATCATCTTCACGGTGCGAAAACCTAGTTTTGATTCTTTTTTGTCAACAACAGAACCGTTTTTTGTGAGCTCTAAAGTACTGGAATATAAGTCTTGTTTGCCATATCCATTGGGCCACCACAGTTTTATGCCTTTCAATTCGGCTTCTATCGTTTCGAAATCGGCAGTCAACGTGCCTTCTTTCGTTAATACAACGGTACCTTCTGGGGCTTTCAAAGTCCATTTGTAACTGCTGCCTTTCAGCGCTTTGCCTTCTACTTGGGTGTGCAATTGCGCATCGGTAAGGGCTTCGTTGAGCTCATAATTCACCCAAACAGATGTCAATTGGGCTTCGTTTCTGATGTCTAGATAGGTTTCGTCCCATATTCCTCTGGTTATCAGTCTTGGATGCCAGTCCCAACCATAGCTTACGGCTGGTTTTGCACTTTTGCGGGCGTTGTCGCGGTAGTGCCATATTGTGTTGCGCGAACCAGCAACGGTAGGCACTGGAAGCAAAGTGATTTTAATTTCGTTTTGGTCTTTCAATTTATCGGTCAAGTCAATATCTACATAAGTAAACATGCCTTCTTGCTCATGAATTTTTTCGCCATTGAGCGTGATAATGAATTGGTAATCAATGCCTTTGGAGTGGAAATACACTTTCTCGCCTGGCTTAATGCTTGGCTTGGCAAATGCGGTTTTGTAGGTAAAAAACTGGCTTTCCATCCAAGTGAATTGCTCAAAATTATTGCTAAACCAATAAGGCTGTTTGTATTTTTCAGCCACCATAATATCGAGTTGAATGGCGCCAGGCACGGTAGCCGCTACCCATTTTGCAGGCTGATCAGTGGCGACTTTGTGGTAGCCAATTTGCCATTTCAAGGGTGTTTTTTCAGAGGCCAATGCCAAAGAAATGGTCACCAACGTTGCTAATACTATATTTGTAATTGATTTCATGGTTAATATGCTTCGGTTGATATTAAAAATTGAAAAAAATGGGTGTCTTTATTTTAAAAGTTCTTTGCGTTTCAGTATGCTTTCAAAGAACTTAGTCTCGGTCTCGGTGTTGAATATTTTATAAGGCAGGTAAAAAAACTGGGCTTTAGAAATCATAAGCACGAAAGCATCTTTGGTCTTTTTGGCCGATTGTATTTTATCCCAGCCTATTTGCATGCCTTGCTTCTGGTTGAGTTTTAGCAATATTTGGCGACTGTCTATTTCATAAAAGTACTTGTCGAACAGCATTTTGCTATCTGGCATCATGGTTACGCCATAGAACTGTACGTACCAAAATCCAATGTATAGTACTGGTGCTAACACCACCAATATAGCCCACCACCAAGAGAAAAATAGCAACCCCGAAAGCAACAGTGTGCCACCCGCTATGTAATACCATTGGCTAAGCAACAATTGTACGATAGATATTTTGATATACTGATTGGTGCCTAACTGGTATTTTTTTGTTTTGATTATCATGGTGAATAAGCGTTTTTCGCTGTAGTTTGATTTGGTTTTCTCTCAATATTAGAGGCAGCAAAAGTAGTGGTAGTTTGCTAAAAAGTAAAGTAATTATTCATTTACAGAAATGTTGCTGATTTGGAATTTTTGAGCTTGAATCATTAGCGGGTTTCTTGGCACGATAAGGTATTCAAGTGATTAAAGCTAAGTCGCCCGCACTACATTATTTGCTACCAACTCATTGCTTTAACTTGATTTTGTAAGGAAATATTGGGCATTGGTAGCTGAGTATTGCATCCTATATTAATAAACCAAAATGTCAGTTGTGTGTAAAAGCATGTAAAAAATGCTGTGAGTGAAAGCAAAAAGATTTCGTTTGATTTCGACATTTCGCATTAACAGCGATAGATGTTGCCGTGAGATGGTCGTTTTGTAGCTGCCACAATATCAACTATTCAAAAAAAGCAGACATCAACGGGCAAATGCAATTGGCATACCAAAGGGTAATAGCAGCGTGCCCATTACTGTTAATTTTCTTTATATTTCCCGTTTGCTATCTACATCTTGTAGAAACTTTGCCTCATTTATCTGCTTTCCAGAAAATGAAGGCCTAATCCTGGTAGTTGTTAACTACCTTATTTTCAAGTGTTTAAGGCTTTTTAAAGTCTTTTCTTTTTTTTTATTCAAAATTGGCTCAATACTTGGTTGCTGTATAAATACCAAGTTTAATTCAATTAAACCCCTTTTCAGTTATGTTAAACCAGTCAGCAGTACAGAGGCAATCGCAAAAGCTTTCGCCTTTGCAGATACAAATGTTGAATCTTTTGCACCTTTCTTCGCAAGAGTTGACCCAGAAAATAAAAGACGAGCTAGTGGAAAATCCTGCACTTGAAACAGGCATGGATGAAGGGGAAGAAAAAGACAATGATTCCAACGAAGAGCAAGAAGCAGATGACTTCAATGAAAACGATGAAGATTATGCTGACTTTTACGAAGCTTATGACGATGAAATTCCCCAGTACAAAATGAACGACATCTATAGCCAAAACGAGCAGGAAAATTTTTTCATCCCCTTTGCCAACTACAGCACATTTTACGAGAAAGTTAAAGAACAAATAGCCATGCTGTGCTTAGATGATAAGGAAAAAGGGATAGCCGATTTCTTGGTCGATTCACTCGATGATGACGGGTATCTGAGGACGGATTTAGACGATTTGGCGTACCAGTATTCGTTTACCAACGGCATAATGGTAGAAACAGAAGAAATGGAGCATACTTTGAAGCACATACAGTCGTGCGACCCTGCCGGAATAGGTGCAAGAGATTTGAAAGAATGTCTTTTGATACAACTCGATAGAAGAAGGGGAAGCAACAAGCATATTGACATTGCCTATTTACTACTACAAAACCATGCTGTAGAACTAGAAAATAGAAACTATAGCAAGCTACTAAAAACGATGAGAATATCAGCTGATGACCTCAAGGACGCCATCAGTGTAATGACCAAACTCAACCCCAAGCCGAATGTGTTTGCCGATTCGTCAATGAATATCAACCATGTGATACCCGAATTTTCGGTTACAGCCCAAGATGGCGAGCTTTCTATTTCACTCACCAACAAGTACATTCCAGAAGTAAAGCTAAATTCAAAAATAATTGAAATGATGAAGTCGCTTGCCACTTCTAGGAAAGAAGGTGTCAAAAGTAAAAACGACCGCTCTACCATTACCTTCATGAAAAGCAAAATTTGTTCTGCCCAGTGGCTGGTAGATGCCCTCAAACAAAGAGAAAGTACAATGCTCAATATTATGAATGTGATAGCCACCCTACAATACGACTTTTTCGTGACTGGCGATTTTAAAGATTTGAAACCAATGATATTGAAAAATGTAGCCGACAGGGCGGGGCTTGATATTTCATCAGTATCAAGGGTTACAAGCAATAAATATGTGCAATCCGATTTTGGCACATTTCTAATGAAAGAGCTTTTTTCTGAAGGGATGACTACCCAGACTGGTGAAATTGTTTCCAATAAAGAGATTCAAAATAGTATTCAAGTGATGCTTGAAAATGAAAATAAGGACGAACCCTACACCGATATGCAGATTTCCGAGATATTAAAATCTAAAGGTTACAATGTGGCGCGAAGAACAGTAGCCAAATACCGAGACAAGTTGAATATATCTGGAGCAAAATTCCGAAGAGAACTAGCTTAGAAGTGCGCAGAATTTGAAGTCGATACTCTGGAGTTTTCTGCTAAATTCGCAAAATTTTAACGCTCAATTCCCAATAAATGAATCGCAAACCAACCCTTAGGAAAACACAGTTTCACGCAGGCATATTCTTTTCCAGCCTTTTGCTATGCTTCATTGCCGCAGGCCTAGGCTATTTTCTCACCAACGAAGGGGTGCGTGTATGGTATCCGAAGTTATTAAAACCCTCACTCAACCCTCCCAATTGGGTTTTTGGGCCGGTTTGGGGGGTATTATATACCATGATGGCTGTTGCTTGGTACAAAATCAGGATCAAGCCCATTACCACCGACATAAAAGTGGCCAATGCCTTTTTCGTACTGCAACTGATATTGAATGTTTTGTGGAGCTACGCTTTCTTTTATCGCCATTCTCCGGTGTTGGGCTTGACCGTTATTGCCATCCTTTGGCTTATGATACTGATTACCACATTGCTTTTCGCACGCCAATCTACCACCGCAGCTTGGTTAATGGTTCCTTACCTGCTGTGGGTTTCATTTGCATCGTATCTCAATTTCAGTATTTGGCTACTGAATTAAAACTACTAGATGTTGAATGTTTGATGTCGAAAATTGAATGATAAAGAATGTATGGCACCTTATGTAGCGCAATTAGTACACAAAAAGTACTTTAAAATATAGTAGGCTTAAAATTTTAATTTATCTTATGGCTTTAAAGATTCGCAAAAGATACATAATTCCGATTGCCTTACTAGCATTATTGGTAGGTACATATTTGGCTATTCCTTATTTTGTACTCAAAAATGTAAACAAGATTTTGGCTAATATGAAGGGCTACCGAGGCCATATAGATGAATTTCATCTCAATATTTTGCAGGTAGGCTTCACAGCAAATGGATTTAAGATCGAAAAGCTCGAAGGCAATATCCCTGAGCCATTTATATACGTAGATGAAATAAGCAGTATACTAGAATGGAGGCCTTTGCTGAAAGGGAAAATATTAAGCAAAACTATATTGGTAAATCCCAAAGTAAATTTCGTGAAAGGCCCTACCAAAGCCAAAACGCAAACAGGAGAAGGGGGAAATTGGATAGAAACAGTAGGCGATTTACCTATTTTTGTTATAAACAGCGTAAGAGTGATCAATGGAAAAATCACTTATTTCGATCATTATTCGAAGCCAAAGGTAGAAGTATTTGTAAGCGAAATGAATGGAGAAATCAGCAACTTAAGAAACGTAAACGAAAAAGGTGACAAGCTGCCTTCTCATTTGTACTTGACTGGCAACTCCATTGGCAAAGGCGAACTTGAAATCACTGCCGATCTCAACATTCTAAAAGAAGTGCCAGATTTCAATGTCGATTTTAAATTTAGGAAAGTAAATCTAAATGCGTTACGAAATTTTACCCAAGCCTATGCCAAATTCGATTTCGATGAAGGGCAATTCTCCGTCTTTATGGAGGCAGCCATGTACAATTCGTATCTAAAAGGGTATGTGCAGCCTTTATTGGAAAATGTGAAGGTGCTCGATTTGAAAAAAGATAAAGAAGAAACCTGGTTGCAACACGTGTGGAGCAGCCTAGTGGGAACCTCCATAAAGGTGACCTCAAATCTGCCCAAAGAGCGATTTGCTACCCGAATTCCGTTTGAGGGCGATTTAAAAGATGTGAAAGCAGACATTTGGCCAACCGTTAGCAACATCTTCAAAAATCAGTTTATCAAAGCCTATCCCAAAGCCATAGACAACTCGATCGACATAAATTCCACAAAAAAGAAGTAAAAGACTTTTTTAACTATTAGCCGGTGTTGGTGAATGAGCAACGATGAAAGACACACAATTAATACCCAACTCCGCGATTTACAAATTCATGATTTTGCACTACATATTCATCGTTAGAAAGCTAACTGCTGATTTGGATATCGGTGTAGCCGAGCGCTTTCAATACAGATTTGCAAGCAATAATACTTCCGAGTTCGCCCAATATGATTTTGATCTCAGATTTCTCCATGTTAAGAGCTACAAATTTTACTTCATGCAACTTTTCTAATTCCCCAACTATGTTTAGATTGGCTGCCCTGAATCCTAAATTTCGAACTTTCAAGTGATATACTTCCATCTAACTTATATGATTTATTGCGAATTTAATATAACATTTTTAAGTTAAAAGAATCATGCCACCACTTTTGTAAAAGGATGTAGTAATGCACAAACCCTCGCAATGCAAACTAAAAAACAAGACTCCTAAGTGGTTTAGGGGCTTTTAACACCATGAACAACAACAACTCTTTAGATTGGCTAACAACATTGGTGAGTAGATATTCCCCATTTCAACTTGTGCTAGGTGCTGGTGCTGCTGTAATTGCTCTTGTTCTAATTTACTATTCTATCTATAGGTTTTTCAAGCAAGGCATAATCCAAAAGTATAAAGTGCCGCAATTGATATATAAATTTGTGTTCAAAGCGGGCCTTTCATTGTTCATGTCGATTAGTTTATGGCTGGCCATCAAAGGCTTTAAGCCGCTATTTCACCCCACTGTTTTCAGTGTAACAGCTCATTTTCTATTGTTGGGCATCATTATTTCTGTCGGAATTTTACTCGCCAAATTGCTGGCTCTTGGCAGAGAAATAAGTGTTATCTACTATGGCACAGAAAAAAGCACCAATTTTTCTGCACGTAAGGTGCGTACACAATTTAAGATTATAGAGAAGGTGCTGAGTTTTGTAATCGTTATTGCCACGATTGCTTTTGCATTAATGACTTTCGATTCCGTAAGGCAGTTTGGCACTACCTTATTGGCTTCTGCGGGCGTAATTGGTATCATCATAGGCTTTGCGGCACAAAAGAGTATTTCTACGTTGGTTGCAGGTATTCAGATTGCGATTTCACAGCCCATTCGCATAGACGATGAAGTGGTGCTGGAGGGCGAATGGGGCCGAATCGAGGAAATAACCCTCACGTATGTAGTAGTGAATATATGGGACAAGCGTAGGCTGATTGTCCCCATCAATTACTTTTTGGAAAAGCCGTTTCAAAACTGGACAAGAACCACCTCCGAATTGCTTGCCACCGTGTTTCTGTACATGGATTACACAGTACCCGTAGATGCTATTCGAGAGGAACTGACAAAATTGCTCGCCAATTCCGAAAAATGGGATGGGAAGCTAAATGTGGTACAAATCACCAATGCCACTGCTTTAAATATTGAAGTGCGCTTGCTGGTAAGTGCAGCCAACTCCGGCAACGCATTTGATTTGCGATGCGAAATCAGAGAAGGTATGATCAAATTTCTACAAGCCAATCACCCCGAAGCATTACCAAAAACAAGAATAGAGATGAGCAAGCAATCATTGCCCGAAGTTGGCTTTCATTCAATGGCATCTTTTTGACCAAGGTCTCTGCGTGCGCAATTAGCCTAACAATGATACATACTCACTATTTTCTACCTTGGCACACTCTTTTGCTAGTAACACTGTAAATAAATTTATCTGATGATGAAAAAGTTCAACTACGAAAAATACTATCCCACCCTGGCCTTGTGGGTAATGATTATTTTGGGTGTTTTCTTATTCTATAGCCTCTCCATGTTTTTAAATGCCGTGCTTGGGGCTAGTATTATGTTCATTCTCTCGCGGCCATTGATGGTGTGGCTCACTGAGAAAAAAAAGTGGAACAACGTGGTAGCGACTTTATTGTCAATGACATTATCGTTTTTAATGTTTGTAGTCCTCATTGGAGGCATATTCTACTTGGTTTATGGCAGAGTATCGCAGCTGCTTAACGATACCACCGAAATGTATGCCATTTTCGATAAAATACATTTATATGTGAATGAAAAACTCGGCTTCGAAATTTTGTCAGACGATGCCGTGGCAGGTATGAAGGGTCTGCTTGCAGATATGGCTTCGGGAGTGTTGGATCAAAGTTTCACAGTGGCAACCGATTTGGCCATGATGTATTTTATCCTGTATTTTATGCTGGCATCTCGAAAGCGGATGGAAGCTACACTGCAGTTTTATTTGCCTTATCGGGAAGAAAAACTAAGGCTTTTTACCTGTGAGCTAAAGGCACAAACCTATTCAAATGCTATTGTTACACCACTTTTAGCTATTATTCAAGGGCTTACGGCCTCTGTAGGCTATTGGCTGCTAGGTGTAAATGAGCCCATATTCTGGGGTCTAATGACGGGTGTGTTTTCCTTCGTGCCCATAATAGGGTGCATGACAATATGGGTGCCATTGGCGATGTTCACCCTAGCCAATGGCCAAACCTGGAATGGCGTTGGCATACTGATATATAGCTTGCTGGTCACCACCAACATCGACAATGTGTTCAGGCTTATTTTGCAGAAAAAATTTGCCAATTCGCACCCACTCATCACCCTGATGGGCTTTTTGATGGGCATAAAGTTTTTCGGAGTTTCGGGCATAATCATCGGCCCAGTACTAATGTCGTTTTTCCTGATCATGGTAAAAAACTTCCGCAAGGAGTTCATGAGTGCAGCTGGAAGCTTAGAAGATGCACCTGATGAATTACAAAAGAAATGCCAAAAGGAGAATGAGATGGGGAAGCTTGTAGAATGATTTTATTGGAGTCACTCTTTTCAATTAGTAGGTCGATACTGACTGCAACAAATATTATTCCCCGCAAGAAAGGGAGATAAGTAAGCAGAAAACCAAGAATTTTTGTTTTAAAACCAGCGGAGACTCAGGCGAGATCGTGACCAACAGAAACACGCTCAAACCCAAAGAGTAGGAGGTGAAATAATTGCCTTTGGGTAAATGAAAAGTTCAAAAACTGCCTTCAATGAAATAATTTGCGGTGTTGCAGTACAAAAATGAATACAACTTGAAATCGGTTTTGTTGGTAAATATTTCTCTTTCGATGTACAAAATGGCTTCTTCACCTGCTATCTGCAATATATTGGCTTCGTATTGATTTGCTGCTTTAGACTTAAATCTTTGGTTTCCACCCTTAATTGTTATTCCGTATTGCTCGGAAAGCGTTTTGAAAAGCGATTTATTTTCAAAGTCTATATTCACAAAATCTGGCAAATCAATATTTGGAATGTAGGTGTCTTCTAAAAAAATAGTTTGCTCACCAAGCTTTCTTTCTCTCTGCATGTGAATAGCACCTATGCCCTTTTGCAGGTAATCATCAACAGTAAATGTAAATTTTGGAGGCCATTTCTTTAACGTTGGCCTAGAAAGTATGTGGGATTTTAAACCTAAATCCTGACTTATTCCTTCCGAAGTACCAGAAACAGATAGAATGCCTAAAGCTGTTTTTTTCAAGAATACCTTGCTGCCTTTTCCATGTATTTTTTGAATAAAGCCTTCATATTCCAATCTCGATAATGCAATCCGTACCGTTGGCCTGCTGATATTGTATTGTAGGCAGAGTTCATTTTCTGACGGAAGCCAATCATTATCTTTTAGCTCATTTGAAAAAATTGAAGCTTTCAAATTGCTGTACAACAGTTGATGTTGTGAGTTTTTGGAGTTGTCCATCTACAATTTTATTAAAAATAGTTGGTACAACTTGTAAATACAAGTTGTACCAACTATACTTGCAACGATTACAGCACTGACCTAATTTCAAAAAAATATCAACATAATAACAATACCATAAATGAAACAATACCGCCTCAACAGACTTTTTAATGCCGAATCAAAAAAATGCTTTGATGTAGCCATTGACCATGGTTTTTTTAATGAAAACGTCTTTTTAACGGGCATAGAAGATATAAAACAAGCCATTGAAATACTCGTTTTAGCCGCACCAGATGCCATCCAACTCACTGTGGGGCAGGCACATCATCTGCAATCTATTCCTGGAAAAACGAAACCTGCTTTGGTGCTGCGTACAGATGTAGCCAATGTGTATGGCCCTAAATTGCTTGCTACATCTTTTTCATTGATGCTTGAAGACTGTGTAGAACAAGCAGTTCGCTTAGATGCTGCTTGTATGTGTGTAAATCTATTTCAGATACCAAATGCACCAGAAGTTACGAAACAGTGCATTGAAAATATATTAAAGTTAAAACCGCTTTCAGAAAAATACGGCATGCCCATGATGGTAGAGCCCTTGGTTTTCAGGCCAAATGAAGAAAAAGGCGGCTACATGGTAGATGGTGATGTGAACAAAATAATGCCTTTGGTTCGCCAAGGGGTAGAATTGGGTGCGGATATCATCAAAGCCGACCCCACAGACGATGTAAAAAACTACCACCAAGTAATAAAAATTGCTGGAGGAATTCCAGTTTTGGTACGTGGCGGAGGCAAAGCCAGTGATGAAGAAATATTGGCAAGAACCGTAGAATTAATGAAACAAGGTGCAAGTGGCATTGTATATGGCAGAAATGTGATTCAACATGCAAACCCCAAAGGAATTACACAAGCACTTATGGCGATTGTGCATAAGAATTTTACTGCCGCAGAAGCGAAAGCACTTTTGTAAAAAGCAGGGTGCATAGTCAGGAATTAAACAGACCCTAACAGGTTGCCATGCGACACTTATTAGCTAATATTCAAAATCTACCATTTAACCTTTTACTTCTTAATTATTAAAAATATGAAGCAATTAAACTTTGGAATAATAGGTGGCGGATTGATGGGAAAAGAAGCTGCTTCGGCTTTTGCCAGATGGTTTGTTTTGAATGATTTTCCTGCAAAGCCAGTACTTGCCGCTGTGGCAGATTTGAACCCGCAAATTTTAGAGTGGTATAAACAAATACCAACTGTAAATCAATTGGCTACAGACTATCACGAGTTGCTGGCTAACAAAGAAATTGATGTGGTATATGTAGCTGTGCCACACAATTTGCACGAACAAATTTATATAGATGTGTTGAAGTCAGGTAAAGATTTGTTGGCTGAAAAGCCCTTTGGCATCGATCTACAAGCAGCAGAAAACATTAAGAAAGTAATAGCTGAAACAGGGCGATTTGTGCGATGCAGTTCAGAATTCCCATTTTTACCAGGGGTGCAAAAGGTAATTGCAGAATATAAAAAGGATAGTTTTGGGAAATTACTAAGCATAAAATCAGGCTTCCATCATTCAAGTGATCTCGACCCAACAAAACCTATCAACTGGAAGCGAATAAATAAATTTTGTGGTGAAATTGGGGTAATGGGCGATTTGGGAATGCACGCTTGCCATGTCCCTTTTCGCTTGGGTATGTTTCCAACTAGTGTCTATGCACAATTACAAAAAATATACTACCAAAGACCAGATGGAAAAGGTGGAATGGCTAGCTGCGACACTTGGGACAATGCCGTTTTGCATTGCGAAGTGGAATTGAACGGACAGCAAGTACCCATGACCTTGGAGACGAAACGCATGGCTCCTACCGAAACCAACACCTGGTATATTGAAATATTGGGTACAGATGGTGGCGTAAAATATTCCACCAAAGAGCCAAAAACATTCTACCAATTTAGAAGAGAAAAAGAGCAGTACTGGACCAAAACCGATTTGGGTTTCAATGGCCCGTATACCACCGTTACTGGAGCAATATTTGAGCCGGGCTTTCCAGACTGTTTTCAGCAAATGCTAGCAGCGTATGTGGCTGAGCGTGAAGGGTTTAAGGGAGATAGATTTGGCTGTGCAACAGTAGAGGAAGCAGTAATGAGCCATAGATTGTTTGATGCAGCTTTGCAATCGCACCAAGCCAAAATAGTAAAAAATATTTCTCACTGAGATCTTATAATCGACAAAAAATTTACCCTTCAGAGATTGAGGAGCAATGAAAAGAAGTGAAATAAATAAGGCGTACTCTCAAGCCAAACAGTGTTTTGAAGCTAATGGCTGGGCTATCTTACCGCATTTCAAATGGGATGTTACCGACTTTGGTCTGGGTGAATTTCATAAATTTGGACTCGTGCTTATTAACTTAGCGGAAGAAAATGAATATTGCGAAAAACTGATGTACGCGCACAAAGGGATGAAAACGCCTGAGCATTATCACAAAAAGAAAAAAGAAGACATAATATGCAGAAAAGGCATGCTCTCCATTCAAGTGTGGAATAGTGGCGATAATTTAGGCATTGGTTCGTTTGAAATGAAAGTGAATGGAATTGTTGAAAAATTATATTCTGGCCAAATTTTGAATTTGAAATCAGGCGAGAGAATTACCATCCAACAAGGCATTTGGCATAGCTTTTGGCCTGAAAGTGAAGAATGTATCATAGGAGAAGTTTCTACCGCCAATGACGATACAAACGATAATTTTTTTGACAATCCTGATATTGGCCGCTATCCAAATATTGAAGAAGACGAGGAGAAAATGATAGTACTGCTCTCCGATAAATAGGTTAAACTTTTTAACCACTACCAACCAAAATGTCCCTTATTGGGGTACAAGACTTATGAGAGAAGGCATACTTGCAGGTGGAAATTTTATTGTTGACACAGTAAAAATAATAGACGCTTGGCCAGGACAAGAGTCCTTGGCAAGCATACTTTTTGAGTCTTCATGCAATGGAGGTGGGCCCTATAATGTGCTCAAAGACTTGGCAAATATGGGCGTTACTTTTCCGCTTGAGGCAGTTGGGCTAGTGGGTAATGACCCCAATGGCGAATCCATTATTCAAGATTGCAAAGCGAATGGCATCAATACCGATCAAATAACCAAAACTAACCTTGCAGCTACCTCCTATACCGATGTGATGTCGATAATCTCCGATGGCAAGCGCACATTTTTTCACAACCGTGGAGCCAATGCGCACATGGCTGCCAAGCATTTTGATTTTCAAAGTACCAACTGTCGCATTTTTCATCTGGCATACCTAATGCTGCTCGATGAACTCGACAAAATTGATGGAAATGGCAGAACTATAGCATCTTTTGTGCTCGAAATGGCCAAAAAGAATGGGTTGGCAACTTCCGCAGACTT
>Ga0163144_10002278_pt1 | contig 44622 bp, 40 predicted proteins | sample OliLak19BULKMAT1_FD_123175 | JGI IMG/M metagenome (GOLD analysis project Ga0163144, IMG submission 123175) | Freshwater microbial mat bacterial communities from Lake Vanda, McMurdo Dry Valleys, Antarctica - Oligotrophic Lake LV.19.BULKMAT1 | ecosystem: Environmental > Aquatic > Freshwater >... | reverse complement strand
GACGTCCAAGTCGGACCAGTTGATACCGGAGTCGGAAAGGATATCAAGATCGGCGAAATTGATGCCGGCGGTGGATAAAGCGCCTAAGTCGAGCCAGTTGATAGCGGAGTCGGATAGGACGTCTAGGTCCGCGAAGTTGATGCCGGCATCCGAGAGCATGTCCAAGTCGAGCCAGTTGATGCCGGCGTCGGATAAAAGGTCAAGATCAGCGAAGTTGATACCAGCGTCGGATAAGACGTCTAAATCTGAGAAGTTGATGCCGGTATCGGATAAAACGTCCAAGTCACTCCAGTTAATGCCGGCATCCGAAAGGACATCGAGATCGGAGAAATTGATACCGGTTTTGGATAAGGCTTCGAGGTCAAACCAGTTGATGCCGGCGTCAGAAAGTACGTCAAGATCCGCGAAGTTGATGCCGGCGTTAGAAAGGCTGGCAAAGTCGGACCAGTTGATGCCGGTGTCGGATAGGACGTCAAGGTCCGAGAAGTTGATGCCGGCGTTAGAAAGAGTGGCTAGGTCAGAGAAGTTAATGTTGGCGTCCGAGAGCTTGTCAAGATCAAGCCAGTTGATACCGGCATCGGACAGGACGTCGAGATCGGAAAAGTTAATGCCGGAGTCAGAGAGCATGTCCAAGTCAAGCCAGTTGATGCCGGCGTCCGAGAGAATGTCAAGATCCGCGAAGTTGATGCCGGTGTCGGATAGGACGTCAAGATCCGACCAATTGATACCGGCGTCGGATAAGACGTCAAGATCCGAGAAGTTGATACCGGCGGTTGAAAGAATGGCCAAGTCAGAGAAGTTAATACCGGTGTCAGAGAGGACGTCTAAGTCCGAGAAGTTGATGCCGGCGTCTGAGAGAACATCAAGATCGGACCAATTGATACCGGCGTCAGATAAGAGGTCAATATCCGAGAAGTTGATACCGGTTTTGGATAAGGCTTCCAGGTCAAGCCAATTGACACCGGCATCTGAGAGAACATCGATGTCCGACCAATTGATCCCGGCCGCACTTAACGACCCAATGTCCGACCAGTTGACTCCGGTCGCAGACAACACTCCTAGATCACTCCAATTAACTCCGGTATCCGAAAGCATATCCAAATCTAACCAGTTAACTCCCGCATCGGACAAAACGTCAAGATCCGACCAATTTATTCCAATATCGGAAAGAACATCAAGATCATTCCAATTGATCCCGACATCGGAAAGAACATCGAGATCAGACCAATTAATTCCAGCCGCCGAAAGAGCACCGATATCAATCCAATTAACTCCGGTATCCGACAAAACATCCAGATCAGACCAGTTGATACCGGTGTCAGAAAGCATATCAAGATCCAACCAATTGATCCCCGCGTCCGATAAAAGATCGAGATCAGACCAATTAATCCCCGCCTGATGCATGACCTGCCAATCACTCCAGTTCATACCGATATCGCTCAAAATATCAAGGTCGGACCAATTGACGCCGGCATCACTCAAAATATCTAAGTCAGACCAATTCACGCCGGTGGAAGCAAGAGTGGCTAAATCGCTCCAATTGACCCCCGCATCGGACAAAACGTCCAAATCACTCCAATTGACGCCGGTCCCACTGAGCGCTCCGATGTCAACCCAATTGACGCCCGTGTCAGAAAGGATATCGATATCCGACCAATTCATTCCGATATCGCTGAGCACATCCAGATCCGACCAGTTCACACCAGCATCAGACAAAAGATCCAGGTCTGACCAATTGATTCCGGTGTCACTCAAAACATCAAGATCGGACCAATTAATTCCCGCTTTGGAAATCGCTTCGATATCAAGCCAATTGACCCCCGCATCGGAAAGAATATCGATATCGGACCAATTGATTCCCACCGTACTTAAATTAGCCAGATCGCTCCAATTCACACCGGTGTCAGATAAAACGTCCAAGTCGCTCCAATTAATTCCCACGCTTGAAAACCGTTCCAGGTCCGACCAGTTCAACCCAGCGTCGCTCAAAACATCTAAATCATTCCAGTTAATCCCGGTCTTAGATAAAAGTTCAATGTCGAGCCAATTAATCCGCGCATCAGACAGAATATCTAAATCCGACCAGTTGATTCCGGCGTCGGAAAGAACATCGAGATCCGAGAAGTTAATACCCGCATCGCTTAAAACATCGAGATCCGACCAATTGATTCCCGCAGCCGAAAGCATTCCAATATCAACCCAATTGATCCCAGTATCCGATAAAATATCCAGGTCTGACCAGTTGATGCCAGCGTCGGAAAGGACGTCAAGATCGGAGAAGTTGATCCCGGCATCAGAGAGAATATCTAAATCCGTCCAATTAATACCGACATCACTTAAAAGATCCAAATCCGACCAATTGACTCCCATATCGCTTAAAAGATCCAAATCCGACCAATTAATTCCCGCCGCAGTCAAAGAGCCGAAATCACTCCAATTGATCCCGCTATCACTCAAAACATCTAAATCATTCCAATTAATTCCGGTTCTAGAAATCTGATCAATATCTGACCAGTTAACGCCAGCATCTGACAAAACATCTAAGTCGACCCAGTTAATTCCAGCCTGAGACAAAGATTGGACATCATTCCAATTCACACCTATATCGCTTAAGATGTCAAGATCGCTCCAGTTGACTCCCGCGTCGCTCAAAACATCTAAGTCGGCCCAGTTAATTCCGGTCGCCGCCAAAACAGCGACATCACTCCAGTTGATTCCGGTATCGGAAAGAGTATCCAAATCGCTCCAATTCACACCCGCATCGCTTAACATATCAAGATCGAGCCAGTTGACACCAGCATCACTTAAAATATCCAGATCATTCCAGTTGATTCCTGTTCTAGAAATCTGATCAATATCTAACCAGTTAACGCCAGCATCTGACAAAACATCTAAATCATTCCAGTTAATTCCCGCCTGATGCATGACTTGCAAATCACTCCAGTTCATACCAATATCGGAAAGGATGTCGAAATCTGACCAATTGATCCCCGCATCGGCTAACAAATCCAAATCCGACCAATTCACTCCGGTATCTGACAACACATCTAAATCAGACCAGTTGATTCCCGTATCAGACAAAAGATCGATGTCCGACCAATTGACTCCGGCGTCGGTCAGAATATCGATGTCGGACCAATTGATCCCAGCGGCCGAGAATGTTCCCAAATCCGCCCAGTTGACCCCGGTCTTAGTGAGAACTTCAAAATCAAACCAATTCAGACCCGCATCGGACATCACATCCAAGTCAATCCAGTTCACACCCGCTGTTGTCAATTCCGCGAGATTATCCCAATTGACACTCTGCGTCCAATTGGTACCAGACCCACTCATATAGGCGATGTCGAACCAGTTGACCCCGGCAGAACTTAAAAATCCTAAATCTCGCCAGTTGACCGCCGCATCAGAAAGCATGTCCATATCGGACCAGTTGATTCCCGCATCGCTGAAAACATCCAAATCACTCCAATTGACCCCTGCATCAGAGAGAATGTCGATTTCCGACCAGTTCACCCCCGCGGCTGACATTTCGCCGATATCGGTCCAGTTCACACCTTTGGTCGTCAACGCGTTAAGATCCGTCCAATTCACATCAGCGGCAGCCATGGACGCGACGTTCGCCCAGTTGACCGCCGCCAGACTCAACATTTCAATATCATTCCAATTGACGGCTTCGTGCGCGGCGGAATTTCCGGAACCGCTCCCCCGAGAAACAAGCACATCAATGTCCATCCAATTGATCGTGTCCGTCTTAGACTTAATATCAGTAATTTGGATCCAGTTGATCTGGTCGGTTTGCGACTTGATATCAGTAACATTGGTCCAGTTGATGGTGTCGGTTTGCGATTTGATGGAAGACAAAGTGGCTGTCGAAGGCGAGTAGGTCATAATCCCGGTGTAACTGACACTATCAGCCACTAATGTCACTGACACAAAATATTCGGCGGTGACGGTCGAAGGGGTCCAACCGTTATAAGTACCGATATTAGTGGAAATAGTCAAAGTTCTTGCGGTACAATTTCCGCTGCAACCTGTATCCACCGTTGTTCCATCCGCACGATTAATGGTGACCGTCCCAGATGTCAAAGTAGGACGCAAATCACCTGCCCCAACTTGTTCCGCCTGTTCAAGCCAACCCACCACATTGTATTGGCTGGTAGCACTGCTATAAAGCACGTTACCCTTAACACGGTAACCCTTGATTAAAAAGAGATTGGATTCTCCGGTAACAGTTTTATTGGCGATGGTCGCAGAAGCCATGAGCGTATAGTAACCTGCCGTCGATAATTGGGCCGCTGAAAAAGTCGCCACGCCGCTTGCTAACGTTGCGCTTGTTGTCCCGCTTAACGTTCCGCTGGTATTCTTTTTTCCGACAACAACGGTAACCGAAGTGGCGCTGTCCTTAATCGTATTACCTAGGGCGTCCTTTAACACCACTTTAAAACTCATATTCGTCACAGCAGTTGTGTCAGGAACTCCGGTCGCCGAAGCCGCAGCATCCACAAACGTCAAATAACTAGGACTGTCGTCATTGCTTTGCGCGGTTTCGCTCTCGGAACTCGACGCGTCATACCCGTCACCCGACCCGCCCATGTATTCTTCATCCAGAGCATTAGACCCAGAGACCTGACTCAACTCAAAGGGAATATTCGCGCGATAACTTTGTGTCGTTACCCCATCGTTATAACTGATCGTGATATTAGCCATATAATTGGCGGCGGTGTTCGAGGGCGTCCATCCGGTGTAGGTCCAAATATAGGTGTTTCCGTTGCGGGTGCCCATGTTTCCAGTCGTGAGCGTTGCTTCGGTCGTGCCATCACTACGATAAATGACCATCGAGCAAGTGTCGCTGGCGCCAACATTGACAATGTCCTGATGGCCCTGCAACCAGCAATTGATGGGATAGTTGGGAGCGATATTATTATATACAACCGTGGCTTTGACTTCAGTGGAGGGAAGAATGTTAAAACTTGAACTCACCGCCGAGGTTAAACCGGCCGCCGCCGCGTTTAAAATATAGCCGTTCCCCGATCGCGTGACGCGCAGATCATTAAAAGTCGCAACCCCAGCGGTCACTGTCTTTACTTTTGTCCCCAAAAGCGCCGCACTCCCCGGGTTTACGCTATAGGATAGTGTCACCGAAGTTGAGTTATCGGCCGCTGCGGTAGTCCCCGCCACGTCTTTGACCGCGACGACCGGATACGCAGAAAGCACGTCAAACTGATAGCCGTCAGACGGGGAAGTGGTAAAGGATAAATACGTCGAACCAGTGATCATCGTAAATTGTTGCGTCGCGCTCCATGTCCCGGTATTGTCCGCTTTGTCATAAAAACGAATGCGCCAATAATAGGCTGTCCCCGCGGCCAAGGTCGAACCGGCATAGGAGACGTCGGCATTGCGGGCATTGATTGAAACCGGCGTCGCCAAAGCGGTTTTGCCCGATGCCCACATGATAGTCCCAGTAAAGGTGTTATTGGTATTGACATTAATTTCGTAATACAACGCCTGGTCACCGGAATCAGCGTCTTGAAATAAGGCCGAAAATTCCGGGCTGGCATCACTGACGTTCGCGACTGCCGTTACTGCCCCTTCGCAGTACGGTGTGGTCGGCGCGCTCGGGGCGGTCGTATAAATCGTCGACGCCATGGTGAATGTTTGCGTCGCGGACCAGTCGCCGGCATTGGTTGAATCCACGGTATCCCAAAAACGGATGCGCCAATAATAGCTCGTTCCCGCCAAAGTCAGCGCCGTTCCGGCATAAGCCGTATCATTCATCCTAAGACCACTGCCGACATTTGTTCCCAAAGTCGTCTTTCCCGTATCCCACATCACAGTTCCAGCAAAATCAGACGCGGCATTCACCTCGATCTCATACCACGCGCAAGCATTACTTTCATCATCAGCGGCACAAACAGCAGAAAATTCCGGGGTGATGTCAGTCACGGACGTGACCGGCGTGGTAGAGCCTTCGCAACGCGGGGTTGTCGGGGCACGAGGAAGATCATTGACCAATTCGTCCGCGCCGATGTCCGGCGTCGCGTCACTGCGACTGCCGCTGTCGATGTCATCGGTGATCGGCAAATTCGCATCCGCGCGCAGGTCGGTTCCGTATCCACCCCACAACGTATTCGCATCGTGGCGAAGATGGAAATTGGGAGAGCCCGAAAAAAAATAATTCACATCATCGGTTTTATTGGTCAAGCTCCCCGTGCCGCTCGCGGTCGCGTCAGAAGACACGTTATAACTTTGCGTAATCGTTCCGTTAAATGCCGCTTGAGAACCACTGTCTGAAGAAATACCGCCAACAAAATTATTACGGGCCGTCGCTGTCCCTGAAGATCGCGAAATTCCATAAGCGGTGCCAGCCCCTCCATTGGGTATATCGTCAAACGTGGATATTCCATACACCGAATTGTTAAAGATATAATACGCATCGCCAGAATTTAAAAGAATCCCAACAGCGCTTGTACCCGCCGAAAATGGAGCCAGATTATCAATTCTATAAATAAGAGAATTGCTTAATTTCAGATTACCGTCTTCAACCGCTATCCCGGCAACAGTAACAGGAAGACTTGCATCAACCATTAACATCCTGTGTATTAACACTTTATCAACTATAATTTCGCTCACCGTATCGTGTATAGCGCTAGTCAATTTGATACCACTCCAAATTTGCGGAGAATAAGCAACATCCCAACCACTCATAGAACCGTCTATCTCCAAACCTTTAATACGAACATGGTCATCGGAAATTGTGACAAGATCGGTACTAGCGCCCGGCCTAATGACCACCCCCGTCCCTCGTAAACCCGTGTGTGTTTGCGAAGTCCCCACTTCCGTCGACGCATAAGGCGCGAACATTTGAATATAATATGTGGCACTCGTCGTGTATCCATCGATAACCGGTGTTTCATTGAAAACCGCGTCATTATACAATGCCCAATTGAGGGTGGTCGCGGCGGTGGTCAGGTTGGCGGTATTTAAATGCGACGCATCCGAGGAACTGCTGATGGCGTTGGCGATTGAATTAAACGCGCGTTTAATCGACGTGACTGAGGTGCTGACCGCGTCGACAGGGATCTGGGCGGTGGCGGTTGAAACTAAATATGACGTCGAACTTTGACGATAACGAATGTAATATTTGGAACTGCCGACGGTGATCTCGTCCCCGACCCCGACATTGGTGGCTTGCGCGGCGCTGAAGGTGGCCACGCCACTGGTCACGGTTACCGTCGGAGAACTCGCCTTGAGATCCGCCGTACTTGTCCCAACGGAGTAATATTGGGGGATAAATCCAATTATACTCAAATATGGTGGATATCCTGATGATTCAGCCGTATGAAACAAAATATATTCAGAATTTGTTGGAGAGGTGTTGCTGACATCACGACTAGAAAGTAAAACATATTGAGTGTTACCGCTGGCATTAATCCAACCCGTTGAAAGGTTACTGGAAGAATAATACGTATTAGTGGCCACGCCCGCGGTACTGCGCCAGTCATTGTCATACGCGCTTGCTAAAGCTCCATCATAATTTGCCTCCATATTCGCGGTAGTAAGGGGAGATGTCCAATAATATTGGTGCACTCGGGTGGTAAAATCTGTCGTACTTGTATCATTGGAAAGCGCGGCGTAAAGGTTCACTTGACTTATACCTATAATACCGCTGGTAGTAAATTCCAGAAAGCCTCGATAAATATCAAATGTGAGGCCAAAGTTATTGCTTTGACCGACATTCATTGTGGAAAAAGTACTGTTCCAAGCGTTTGCAGTGCCTCGCGCGACCGCATAAGAAGTAGCCGTTGAAGCAGTATAAACCACACCATCACTTATCCCGGCATAAGTAGTCACAGGATCAATATCAACGGGATAAGAAGCAATTTTGAGGTCATTTAAAGAGAATTGGACGGCGACGGAAAAAGAGCGTGAAACATTGTCATTCCCGCAATCTCTTAGCGGGAATCCACATTCTGGATCCCCGATTAAAGCATTCGGGGATGACTGGTTCTTTTTGTTCAAGGATGACTGGTTCTTTTTGTTCAAGGATGACTGGTTCTTTTTGTTCAAGGATGACAGGTTCTTATTGTTCAAGGATGACAAGTTTTCTTGTGGTCGATTAGGCTCCCATGGGAGGGATGACAGGGATTTTGCTGGTTGGATCAAGAATTTTCCGACAATGGTTTTGTGTTTGGCGTCGGTGCCGATGGGGTCGGTCCATGACCACTGAACAACACCATCCTGGTCGCGAAATTCGACGTGGCCGGTGGTGACGGGAGTTTTACGATCCCATTTTTTCCCGTCGATGAAAATGTCAAGATCAGTGGAGAATTGAAGAGAAAGGGAAAGTTGATCAAATGGTTTGTCATCCCCGCATGCTTGTAGCGGCCCATAGGCACCCTTTGAGTGGGATCCATTCTTTAAAAATGGATTCCCGCTTTCGCGGGAATGACATGATTGGGATGAAATGCTCTGCGATATTAAATTCTCCAATGTCTCCCATTTGTCCACGCGAAGAATTTTCATGAAATTGGTATTATGCGGCGTGTATTTGAAGTCGAGCCCTTTGCCGTATGCGTCTTTCCATTCGATGTAACCCCCGCCGGAGATGATGTCGAAGGGCTTGTTGGTGACTTGGCCGGTGACGGGTTGCGGGGTGGCGAGGAATACTTCTTTAATTCGTGGATCCCCGATAAAAGCATTCGGGGATGACAAGTTCACGGCATTCGGGGATGACAAGTTCACGGCATTCGGCCGATTAGGCTCCCCCGGCCTGCCGACCGCAGGCGGGAGGGATGACAAGAGACTTAATGCACCCGGGGCGGCGGTCAGATAATGCCCCTGCTTTTCCAAACGTAAAATTTCGTGTTCGCCAAAATCCTCTTTGACATACGCCTGATAGTCCGCGTCGAGCATTTGGTAGGACCATGGCGAAAAAGGGACAGCCCCCTCAGAAACGGCCGATAGGCTCCCTGAGGGAGGGACAGTCCCTTTTTCTGGATCCCCGATAAAAGCATTCGGGGATGACAAGTTCACGGCATTCGGCCGATTAGGCTCCCCCGGCCTGCCGACCGCAGGCGGGAGGGATGACAACCCATCATACGGTTGCCAGCGGGTGTCGATGTCTTTCCACTGTTCATCTTTTTTATAATGCAAAGGACCGGCCGAAACGATGGCTTGTACTTGGCCGTCGGGGCGGGCGAAAACTTTGGCGTCTTTGGTACGTTCTCCAGAAATTTCTTTTGCCCCTTGCGGCAAACCGCGGAGATATTCGGTCTTCATTTCGGGGAGTCCGTCGGGGGTGACGGCGTGAAACGTATCGCGTGAAACGTCCAAAGCATTGTCATTCCCCAATGTTTTTATGGGGAATCCATTCTTGTCAATAGACCCCCGATTAAAACTTTCGGGGGTGACAGATTTGACATTCGGCCGATTAGGCTCCCCGGGGCGGGATGACATATTTTTTGATTCGTTATCCCCTTCTTGATTCCCGACCGAGTAAACATTCTTATAGGGATTTTCTGTGACCTTGGCACCAGATTGGCCATAGGCCGGGGAAAAGACCCCGGGCAGCGCGAGGAAAAAGACGACTCCTGCGGCTCCAAAAACTGACAAAAAGATTTTCAAAGTACGGCTTAAAGGCATAAAAATATTAAAACTGCGTCGCATCGTTAAATGCGTTTTTCTTCTGTTTTACTTCTTTGTTGATCTGCGAGTTAAAATGCACATCGGCTTTAACCTCGATTTCTGAATCAATGATTTTTTGCCGAACCATCTGACCATCTTCCGCCCCGGGATTCAAAAAAAGATACATTTTGTAATGCTGCAAAGCTAACAACGGTTCATTCAAAAACTCACCGCTGACAAACGCGATGTTGTAATGCGTGTTCGCATCTTCGGGCACCAACTCCGCCGAGCGAGTGTACTCCGCGAGCGCTTTTTGATAATCGCCCTGATTAAAATACGTGTTGCCCATGTTGTAATGTAGCTTAGCTTCATCGCGAAAAAGCTTGGCCTGTTCCTTGGTGATATTGTCCAGGGCCATCAAGACTCTTTCGCCACGCAGTCTCACCTCTTCACTCACCGCGGCGGGGGAAGAAACCACATCCACCGAAATCGCGCGACCATTATTCGTCATTGCCAGCGAAGCGAGTCCCTTGTGGGCGAGCGTTGTTGGCGAAGCCATCGCTAAATCGGATTGCTTGGTCACATCTTCGGGGTTTCTGGCAATGACATCAGTGGATCGTCCCTGAGAATTTGCTTGCAAAGCGCTCGCCAGTTCCGTTTGCAATTGAACAAGACGCAGGCTGTATTCATTTTCTTTGTCGGTAAGCTGCTGCTGCAACTGGGTGCGGTTCTTTTCCGCTTCTGCCCCTAAGGCCACAATATTTTCATTCTGCTTGCGCAACGCATCACGCTCCATGGCAATTTCATTGACGCGATTACTTTCCAACTTTTGCTGGCCTTTAACGGTCTTGAGCTGTTGGTCAAGACCATCCAATTCTTTTCTTAACCCTTCGTTTTCTTCGATCAACTTGCGAAGGCTCGAGCTGATTTCAATGACCTGAGTGTCGGTCAGGGGATTGGCAATTGTTTTAACTTTGAACGAATCAACGACATCGCCGACCGCGTTCTTTTCCGAAATTTCTGATTCCACCACTTCAACATCATCGGCCTTTTGCGGGTCATCTGATTTCACAGCGTCCATGGCCCGATCCACCGCCGACGGCACATTCTTGAAGGCAGCCGGCTTAACTTTATTGTCGTTCGTAGCTTCGCTGTAAACCGCCCGCGGCTTAATTCCGCTTTTCGCCTTAATCGACGACGCCTTGATCTGGTCTACGCTGATATCGGTTTCAACCTCGACGACATCTTGCGCGAAAACGACTGTCGAACAACACCAAAAATAAAGAATTATATGCGTCATTACGAGCCCCATAGGGCCAAGCCATCTCATCAACGGGAGATTGCTTCGCAAAAAACGCTCGTCCAAAAGGGAATTGCTTTGCTCGCAATGACGAATTCTTTTACTCAAGGCTTGATCCCCATTTCCGGTTGCTGGATCACCGGGGGTTCGGTTTTGTCTTGTTCTTTATATTCTTTCGACGGTTTGATAGTCGCCCCGCGCCGTTCGGGGTGACTTTCCACACCGGTGACGATATGCGGCGTAATAAAAATCACGGTTTCCGACGATTCAATACTTTCGCTGCGATTGCTAAACAATCCCCCGATGAGTGGAACGTCCATCAAAACCGGAATGCCTTTGCGCGACAAAACTTTCTGCTCTCTTTTCAAACCGCCCAAGACGATGGTCATTCCATCCTTGACAATGACGTTGGTTTCCACTTCCGTCTTGGTGATCTGCGGGATCCCGCCACCCTGCGAACTAATATTTTTAGTGACGGTGGAGATTTCTGGCTTCAACGCCATGGTGACAAAACCATTGTCATTGATCGTCGGTGTGACGCTCAATTTCAACCCGACGTCGACGAAACGGACGTCTTCGCTGGTGATCGCATTGTCGCCGGTCCCCGACGTCGTAGAAACAATATAGGGCACCGTGTCCCCGACGTGGATTCTGGCTTCTTCCTGGTTGGTCACGAGCAATTTCGGATTGGCCAGGATCTTGGTGTCGCTGACTTTTTTGACCAAGCGTAGGGCCGCGGCGAAATCGTCCACGCCAAAGGTCCCCACGGCAACGCGGCCGTATCTCGAGAACAGATTGTCGCTGCTCGTCAAGGCGCTGTCATCGAGCATGATATTTTTGAACTTTAATTTCCGCAGGCTTTCCACCGAGCTGTCGGCAAACGCAACGCTCCAGTCGATTCCGTAATCGGAAGACGGGCTATAAACAATCGACAGGACGCGGACTTCGATCAAGACGGCTTTCGTCGGTGCATCAAGATCTTTGAGGATGCCAAGAACTTCCTCTTTGCGTCCTTTTAAAGCGCGAATGACCAGCTTATTGGTACGTTCGTCGACGGTAATCGAACCGACCGCCTGCTGGTCAATGCGACCGCGAAGTTTTTCGGCAGCGACATCGGCCTTGGCGTACTGCAAGGTATAAATAATCGGCTCAAGCGGCTGCTCGATGCTTTGTAACGTCGTGCGCATCTTCTCGATGGATGCACGGGTATCGATCAAAACGACATTCCCAGTATCTTCATCGACGATGATTTGACCGATGGCGCTTTTAATACCGTCGAGGGCGGAAATCACATAACTCGGCTTGGCATATTGCAGATGTACTATTTCGACTTCACGTTTATCGCTAAAGGTCTTTCCAAACTGCGCAGTAAATTCTTCCTCCGTCATGACTTGAACAATATCGCGATCGACGGAATACGCCAATTTGTTGGACAAGACCGCGATGTTGAGCGCGTCTTTAATAGTGACGCTCTTTAAATAAAATGTGGCCCGTCCCTGCACAACGCTCGAAGTCACAAGATTAAAATCCCCTTTGAGTGCTAAAAACCGCAGCACATCGATGACACTCATGTCGCGCACGTCGAGCGTGATTTTTTTGGCCATACGCTCTTCCAGGGGAACAACAGGTTCATCGACGGTAATGGGCAAAGGATCGCTTTGTCCGGGAATCATTAACTGGTCTAAGCTCGTGCGAGGCGGTGACGCCTGCGATGGGCTAGCCGGGGTCGACGCCGGGGCTTTAGCCGGGGTTTGGGCCGGTGGTTTTGCGGGCGTCCCTGCCGTCGGTGTTTGCGCCTGACTGACGGACGCGATCAAAACAAAGATCGTCGACAGAACTGCAATAACCCGTCGGTCGCTTAATCCAGAACTATTACCTAAAATATATTTCTTTAAATTCACTTTCAAATCCTGCCTATAAATTAATGGTCATTTTCTCGCCCTGAAAAGAAACCTCGACACGGTCTGCATAAATGATATCGACTTTAACGCCGCCTAAATCCTCCCCCGTCCGCAAGAAATGCGTGACCGAGGTGCTCTTGTCTTCGATCATCGCCGTGGCCGTTTCCGGCGAATTCAACCAAGAAATACCGACGAGCTTTAAGTTGGTGACCTTGTCTTTTATTTTTTGGTTTTCTTCCGGGGCGGCCACCTTGGCTTCTTCCACTTTTTTCTCGAATGGCCGGAAAATATTGCGCTGACTGACAGCGGCGACGTAATCAACAACATCCATCACCGACGGAAGAACTTCATCGGCAGGATCAAGCGGCGCTTGCTTGACATCGAAAGCGACTTGCACCTGTGATTCTTTCATGCCGCGGGAAAAATCCATGACAAACAAAACACTGACGATCAAAACGAGAACAAGCAAAAGTTGATTGGCGGTGTGTAAACCGAAACCCTTTGTGCGTTGCGAACCGGGTATGATGATGGAAATAATTTTTTGTAAAAACGGTGGGAGCGAAATGGCCCCGACTCCGACGCTGCTAACAGAATTAAACAGTTTGGTAGCATCGGGCGCGGCAACGGCGGTGCTCGCTGCAGAAGCTCCCGCGCCTACGGAGGAGCCGCCGGCCGACTTGTCTTTAGCGTCGGTTTCTTCGATCAATTTTAAGAGCTTTGATTCTGCGGTATCTTTTGCCATTGCGACTCAAATTGCTGAAGGTTAAAGGTAACAGCTTACTGCATGTAGCCCGGGCCCGTGATGCGCGGCGCCGTCAGGCTAGCATTTAAATTCGCTGGGAAATCGATACTTCCCAACTTGTACTGTTCTTCTTTTGCAATCACGTCGCGCACAAGCATGCGATCAACAGCGTGCTTGTTTTGGAGGATCAATTCTTTCAAAACCTGGTGACACAATTTTGTAATTTTGCGCGGATAGCCGCGGGTATAGTTATAAATTTCACTGACAGCCTCGTCGAGAAAAAGATCCATGCGGCTATTGTAACCGGCGGTCTTGACCCGGAAGTTAAGCAGCTCGCGGGTCTCTTTGACATCGAGCGGATTAAGCGTGTATTTAAAACTGATCCGGTCCATAAAGTTGGGCATGTTAACAATTTTCGGATAAAGTTCAACCTGTCCGAGGAGGACGAGCTGCAGCAGTTTGTATTCGTTGGTTTCAAAATTCAAAAGTACGCGCAAGGTTTCCAGCATCGACATGTCGAGCTTCTGCGCCTCGTCGATAATAAGCACAATGGTCTGCTTATCTTCGATGGCTTTTTGAATGAGAAATTTTTCAAATACGTCGCGTAATTCGAGCACGCCACATTGCGCGAGATCTATGTTAAACAGCGCGTCGATCCCGTAATTGCGGATCAGCGCCGTCAGAAATTGCTTTTCGTCTTCGTAAACGGGGTTAAGCAAAATATGAAAAAGCATGTTGGAGCGTTTGCGTAATTCCTGGACGAGCAGACGGGACAATGACGTCTTACCCGTCCCGATGTCGCCGAAAATGACTGACAGTCCACGCTTCAAATGCAGCTCGATGAGGATATTTGTGAGCGCTGTATCATGCTCTTTGGTGAGATAAAAAAACAACGGATCCGGGCTAGTCGAGAATGGTTCTTTTTCGAATCCAAGAAGAGTGTAGTAGGCCATAAAATATTAATTATTACTAAGTAATAGTAATTATAGTTAAAGAGACAGTTTGGGCGCCTTAAAACATTTTTTTATTAACATGATTTTAACATAAGTGATTGTCTTTACAACGAGTTAATCACTTTTTTTGGCAGAAAAACGGGGCAAAAAGCGGATTTTCCCGAGGAGAAAAGCTCGTGCAGAGAAAAAATAAAAAAATATTTAAAAAAAAGGGCAAATTCGTTTTAAATGGTTGCAGAATATTCACTTCCAATGTTTTGAGTCGTCTTTTTTTTGAAAAATATTTCACAACCGGCTAAAAAACCGTTAGCACGAGAAAAAGCGCGCAAAATCATCACATCAGAAAAATATAATCCATCTTTTAAGTCACCGCAAATTTTTATTCCGAAGGCAATATTGATCCCCAATAAAGCACAAACGCTCAGGCCTAAAAAACACGCGCCCAAAGTAAAAAATCCTAAAAAAACGGCCACGAAAGAAAAATAAAAGGCCAGCACCAAAACGGTTTCGGCGATGTCTTTCCAAAACGTGTATCCATCTCCTTTGACCATGCGCGGATGATCACGATACATTTGCACGCGCCAGTAACCGTGCCGATATTGCTGTTCCAAATAATCCTTCAAGACCTGCGGATGATAATGATCAACGAGTGCATCTTTCGCGAAGTAAATTTTGTAGCCTCGCGACGAGATTTTATAACTTAAGTCGTTGTCCTCACCGCTCGCATTGCGATACGCCGGATTAAAACCGCCGACTTTTTGAAACACTTCGCGATAAATTGCAAAATTAAAACTGCCGAAATACGACGGGAATTCCGGCATTAGCAACATATGCCGGTAAATAATTTCGCGGTAAATAGAGCGGCTCAAACGGTTTTCAGGATTCGCGATTCCGTAGCTGCCAGCGACGGCCGCGACTCCGGGTTTTTCAAAATGCGGCATGATCAATTCCAGCCAATCGCTATGCGCCAGACAATCAGCATCGGTAAAAAATAAAATCTCGCCGCGCGCTTCTTGTGCTCCCAAGTTACGGGCAGCGGCAGGGCCGGCATTTTTTTGCGAAAAATATTTTACCGTCGGGTATTTCGTGATTTCAGCTTTGGTGTTGTCAGTGGATCCGTCATCGACGAGGATAATTTCCACGTAACGGTCGGATTCTTCGCCGCCGCTTTTGCGATACGTATCGGCCGCTTTCAAAGCGGCCTGCAAAGTCCGGCCGATCTTTTTTTCACAGTTGTAAACAGGAATAATGATGCTGATTTTTTTTGACATATTTATATTCTTTTTGCAACGGTGTATAAAAGCATTCCAAACGCCGGGCCCAAAAATTCCGGAGAGATTTCAAACGGAAAAACATTAACTCCGCCCGACTCAACCACGGCCAAATCGTTGCGGCGGTTTAAATCCAAAAGTCCTTTCAGGACAAAGGGTTTCTCTTCTATTCCGGGCATAAAAAACGGACGGATAAGTTCCCATGGCGACCATTGATTCGGGACAAAAGTAACAATATAACCGCCGTGTTTACAAACTGCGATTAGATTTTGCATGATTTTGTCCTGATCTTCCAGTGAAAAATGTTCAAATAATCCGTCGGTAAAAATCACGTCGAAGCGGTCGGTCATCACGGCAGACAAATTTTCTTTAACCATATCGGCGCGAATGAGTTTTGCCGCTCCTTGAGTTATTTCGCCGGCCATTTTCAGCGCGCTATCCGAATAGTCCAAAGCCGTCGCGGACAGACCTTGGTCGTGAAAAAATTTGGTAAAAAACCCGCTTCCACAGCCGGCGTCCAAAGCCAAGGATCCCCTAACGCAGCGCGGCTGCAAAATCGCAAGAATGCGGCGCTTGGACCAACTCAGTTTGGAAAAACGCTGACTTTGTTCGCGGCTCCAAAAGTTGTTCCAGTCGGTATCTTTAGGATTTTGAATGGTTTTCATCTCAAAAAAGTCATTACGAACGAAGTGAAGCTCGCAATGACGTTTATTTTTAATTGCTCGTTTTATCTTTTAATTTTCTGTAATTCATTCTCTAAAAGGGCGATTTTTTGCGCCATCCGGTCGTTGCGACTGTTTTGCTGACCAAGGAAAATTGTTAAAATCAAACTCAAAGAAATCAAACCACAGGAAACGGTAAAGAAAATAAAGTTACTGGTCAGTTGAAAACCTAATTTCGCGGCAAAGCCGGATAGGAATTTATCAAAGACCGCGAGCAGAATTCCCAGAAGGGTGATTCCCAGCCAGCCGGCCGCATATTTGAAGGTCAATTTTTCGCGGCGCACCAAATCGATAATGATTAAAAAGAATACTGACGCTAAAAGGATTGATAATAAGCGGACGTTCATGAAAGCCTTTCGCAGCGCGCGTGATTCAAGTGCTCCGGGCGAGTTCGGCGAAGCCGGCTGTTTGAGCCGCGGAGTGCTTGAATCATGATCGCTTTGTTTTTTTCAACATGTTTAACAAAATTGCAATGGTGACTTTGATCATGTAATACAACGTATTGAAATACCGGATCGAACTATGGCCATGTATACGCCGGCGCATTTGCACTGGGACTTCGAGCAAACGAAATCCAAAGCGTTTCGCGCTCATGATCGATTCGGGTTCGGGAAAATCCTGCGGATAATCGTCCGCAAAAACTTTAATCGCTTTGGCATTAAACGCGCGAAAACCCGAGGTCGGATCGCTGACAGCGTATCCGGTCAAACCGCTGATCAGCCACGCAAAAAAACGGATGCCGATCCGGCGAACCGCAGACGACTGCCAGCCTTGAAATGGACCTATGAAACGGCTTCCGACGACAATATCGGCTTGTTCGGCCAAAATCGGCGCTAAAATCACTTTTAAATATTGTGCATCATGCTGACCGTCACCATCAACCTGCGTTGCGATATCGTAACCGTTGCGCAAAGCATACAAAAGACCGGTCTGCACCGCGCCACCGATACCAAGGTTGACCGGTAAGGACAAAACCCGTGCTCCGGCCTTCAAAGCTTCCTGTGCGGTCGTGTCGGTCGATGCATCGTTGACTACGACAATATCAAAAGCAAAATCCAAACTCTTTAGATCATTGATCGTGGCACCGATATTTCCGCTTTCGTTATAAGCGGGAAGAATAACAAGAATTTTTTTCATGTTATCATCGTGCTTTGCGTAAACGATCGATCAAACTGTAATCCACAATCTGCGGTCCCACCTCAATGATCATGCCGCCAAGAAGTTTACCGTCAATTTTAAAATCCGGCGTTCCGGCTCCCGGAATTTGCTTGGTGACGGCTTTCAACAGGCGTTCACGTTGACCCGTGGAAACAGGTTTATGGGTCGTGACGGTGATATTCACATTCTGGGCGTCCTGTTTGAGCTGACCGGCTTCGATTTGCTTAATCGCCAAATCCACGAGATTGCGATTTAATGTCTTTTTGAGCACGAACAAAATCACACTGATCACAACGACTTGCGTGAGTACGAAAATTAGAAAAATATTCATAATTATATTTTCTTTTCTGTCGGTTTTTTCTTCTGCTCAAGCAAATATTGTGCCGCGAAATAGATCATATCATCGGCACTTTCCTGCGAAAAGACGTTCGGGGCCACACCGTCAAAGCTGAAAACTTCGCCGTCGGGGCGATGCCCGCGCGCCGTAACCAAAAGCAGCATGGATTTGTCGTCAAAATCGAACATGCTTTTCAAAAAGACTTGTCCGGCGGTGTTGCTGCCGATAACCGTAGCCCGTTTTCGCCACTGCATGATGCCCGAGAACAATTCCGACGCGCTGCCGCTGTCTTTATTGACTAAGATCGCGATCTCGCCGTGGTAACGGTATTGCTCGGGAATTTTGGGCACATCCAACGAGGCATTGGGGCGATTTTTCCATTTGAAATAAGTAAATTCTTCGTCCGGGGTCAAAAAAAACGCCGCAATCTCACGCGCCGCGAGCGGAGGGCCGCCCGGATTGCCGCGCAAATCAATAATTAAGCCCGAATCGTCTTTAGCCATAACGGTTTGCATCAGGCGGGCCAAATCTGGACCGGTCATTTGATTAAAACGTTTGATTTGCAAACAATAAACCCCCGGAACATCGACCGGAATCAGAAAAATATCTTGCTTAAAATATTCTTTGCTGAGCGCTTCAATAACGTGGTCGGCCTTTTTTACACTGTCGCGATAGGCCAAAAAAACTTTGGCATTTTCCAACGGAGTCAAAAGCGTGGTGATCTTTTCCGCGGTCAATGTGCGCACATCGACCGCATCAATAGACTGAATCAAATCTTTTTCGCGCAGACCTTTTTCATAGGCATCGGACCGGATCTCAATTTTATCGACCCGGTATCCCTCTGGAAGGAGTGTACCTTCGATACCAAGGTCGATATTTTTGCCCAGCGCTTCTTTTGCATATTTGTCAGCGAATTTCGGCGGCATAAAAGCGGAAAAAATATCTTCTGGAGATTTTAAAGCCTCGACGAGATAAGCGGCACTGCGCCATTTAATAAAATCGGCGCTTTTACCGGAGGCTTTGAGTTTGGAATAAATTTTTTGATCGAAAGTTGCAACAAACTTTTCGTAAACGGGACGTGACAGCGGATAATAATAATTCTTATCCATCGTGTCGTAGACTTTCGCGAAGAAATCAACGTATTTTTCATGATCACTTTGTTGAGCAGCCGACGGGGCCGCAGGGGTAGTGGCCGTTGGTGCAGTATTTTCAGCGAAAGCGTTAACAGAAAGGGAACTAAAAAAAATCCATAAAAAAACGGCGACCGAGCTGCGAATATTCATAATTCTCCTCAGGAGAAGTCGAAGATCAATAGGATAAATCTTTTTTGATGTCCGTCAATTCAAGCTTACTAATAATGCCGTCTTTATTTTTATCGTAGGCTTTTAAAAATTTGCTGTCTTCGACATTGAAATTGATATTGTCTTTTTGGATTTGGGCGGAAATACGGCGAAGCAGGATCTTAACTTCGGATGTTTGTAACAATCCGTCGCCGTTAATGTCGTATTTGGCTTCCAATTTACCGGTCACTTCCGGCGGCGTTGCGGCCCAGAACGCCAGAGGCTTGGGCGGTTTGGCGGCCGCGGCGGCCGCAGCGGCTTTTTTTTCTGCCGCCTTAGGGTCAACAGATTCGCCAGCCGGTTGGGCAGAGGACACTGACGCAGAGACACTTAAAAATAATACCGTTAACAAGAACAAAAATATTTTTTTCATAATGGTTTTATTATAAACACAGCAACACCACTGTCAACTCAAAGAATCATTGAATTTTTAAAAGCGGTGAGCGGGTTTCGGATAAATTTTTCATCAATTCGATTTCGTGCAGAGCGGGAACTGCGGTAAACATAGAATTAGAATTCGTAAAATATTTTTTAAATGCCTGCGCTAATTTGACAGAGCTGAGCGGAATATTGGCGATAAAATCGCGGTGCGGACGGCCTTTGCGGTACTCTGGAATATCGCGCGGAATCGCCAAGTAGCGAGAGATTAAATCAAGATCGAAATCGTAAAGAATTGTTCCATGATGCAGAATAAATTCACGCCCTCGGCGCTGGGCATTGCCAGAAAACTTCTTTTCGCCGTCCGTGAGTGCCAAATCTGAGATCGGACGGAAGCCCGCGTCAACACCCATATCCATAAGGAGCGTCAGAACTCCTTCCAGTATAACATGATACGATTTTCGCAGGTCAGGCAATCCCGGGTGACTGTTCTTGGAGAGAATAAAGGAAAAATTTAGGCAGCCGGGTCCTTGAACCACGGTTCCGCCACCCGATGAACGGCGCAAAACCGGAATGGCATCCGTTTGCACGGCTTGGATATTCAAATCTTCTTCTACTTTTCCGGTACGACCAAGGACAATAAAATACACCGGTGATTCCCAAAGACGAAGAGTGTTTCCGAGTTGTCTATCAGAGGAGCCTACTTGGCTGGCTTCAGCCTGCGCTAAAAGGACGTCGTCGTAAAAGATATTTTCTTGCGGGTCAGCAAAAGAAATATGTTTAAAGTGATCAACTGTAATTTTTGACATAAAGATATTATGTCATTCCCGCAGGCTTTTAGCGTCCATTAGGCTCCCTTTGGGAGGAATCCCTTCTTGGATCCCCTATTAAAACATTCGGGGATGACATCTTCTGGATGTTATGCTTTGCGGTGGGAAATAATTTTTGAAAATAATTGGTGTTGAGTTCGCGCGCGGCTTTGACTTCGTCCGGACGGCTGACCGGCATGGTTTGCGGGAAATTATGGAAACTTTCTGGATCTTTTTTGCTTAATTCATCGGCCGCGATCATCTTAGCGATGAAATCATCAAGGGTTTGTTTCGATTCATTTTCCGTCGGCTCGATCATGATTGCCTCTTTGACAGTCATAGGGAAATACACCGTCGGTGGATGAACGTCGTGGTCGATTAAATATTTTGCGACGTCGATCGCGTGCACGCCGCGGGCCGCCTGACGGCTCGCAGAAAAAACAACTTCGTGCATGCAAATACGGTCGTAAGCGACTTGGTAATGCGATTTTAACTTTGCCATTAAATAATTGGCGTTTAAAACCGCGTGATTACTGGCTTCAATCAAACCTTCTTTACCTAAATGTAAAATGTAGGCGTAAGCGCGCAACAAAAGCGCAAAATTTCCGTACAACGCCGCGACATAGCCAATGGAGTCGGGATAATCGTAATCAAGCGCGAAAAGTCCGTCATCGCGTTTGACCACCCGCGAAATCGGAAGATACTTGGCTAATTTTTTATTCACACCGACGGGACCGGCACCCGGACCACCACCGCCGTGCGGAGTGGAAAAAGTTTTGTGCACATTCAAATGCATCACGTCAAACCCGATATCACCCGGACGACAACGGCCGAGGATCGCGTTTAAATTTGCGCCATCGTAATACATCAATCCGTCAACACTGTGCACAAGTTCGGCAATTTGGTCAATATCGGTATCGAAAATCCCGACGGTGCTGGGATTGGTAATCATAAGACCAGCCACTTCCGGCGTGATCTGCGCTTTTAACGCTTCCAAATCCATAACGCCTTTGTCCGTCGAGGGAATCGTGATGATTTCGTAACCGGCAATCGCCGCCGTCGCAGGATTAGTCCCGTGAGCGGAATCCGCAACGAGAATATATCTTTTCTTATTACCTTTTTGCTTGTGATAAGCCGCGATCATCATGACGCCGGTCAATTCACCGTGCGCGCCGGCTAACGGTTGCATCGTGTAATGGTCCATGCCCGTGATTTCGCAGAGAATATTTTCCATTTCAAATAAAACGGCCAAAGCACCTTGCGTCAACAACTCGCCCTTACGCAATTGCGGCAATAACGGATGCAATTCCGCCATGCCGGACAAGGCCGCGACTTTTTCGCAGAACTTCGGATTGTATTTCATAGTGCAGGAACCGAGCGGATAAAAATGGGTGTCGATGCAATAGTTCCGACGGGAAAGCTGCGTAAAATGGCGGACAAATTCTAATTCAGTGATTTCGGGCAGAGCCGCAGGATCTTTGCGCAAATATTTTGCGCTGATCTGGCCCTTGACTCCGACATCGCTCTCAGGAATTTCAAAACTGCGGCGTCCGTCGACACTTTTTTCGAATATTAGCTTCATATATACCGTCATTCCCGATCGTTTTTATCGGAAATCTCCTGGACCCCCGATAAAAGCATTCGGGGATGACACACTAGTTAGACTTTACTATCGTTTAAAACTTCTTGTAACGCCGCGGCGTAACGTTCAATCTCCTGGCGTGTACGTTTTTCCGTGACCGCAACAATCATATAATTTTCCATGCCTTCGTAATAACGGCCCAGCGGAAATCCAGCGGCAAAACCTTTCGCGATCATCGCTTCAATGACGCGACTCGCGTCTTTATTGAGACTGACCGTGAATTCATTGAACGTCGGACTGCTGCGTTTGACCGTGACGCCGGGGATTTTTTCCAAAAGCTGGCGGCAGTATTCGGCTTTATCTAAATTCAATTGCGCTAAGTTACGCAAGCCTTCTTTACCGAGTAAGGACATGAACATCGATGCCTGCACGGCGCACAAGGAAACATTGGTACAAATATTGGACGTGGCTTTTTCCCGACGGATGTGTTGCTCGCGGGCCTGCAGCGTATTGACAAAACAACGGCGTCCGGAGGCGTCGGTAGTTTCCGCGACGATACGGCCCGGCATTTTGCGAATAAATTCTTTTTTCGTGGCCATGAATCCTAAATACGGTCCGCCGAAATTCAGCGACAATCCTAAGCTTTGTCCTTCGCCGGTGACAATGTCCGCGCCCATTTCGCCCGGTGTTTTCAAAAGGGCCAACGCAATCGGATAAACGCTGGCGATGGTGAGAATTCCTTTAGCGTGCGCTTCGGCAATAATGTCGCTGTGATCGTCGATCGCGCCAAAAAAATTTGGGTTCTGTAAAATCACGGCGGCGGTATCTTCATTAAAATGTTGTGCGATCGCAGCGCGATCGGCTTGTCCATGCGAAACGGCCGTTTCGACGAATTCAATATCGAGATTTTTGGTATAGGTACGAAGAATGGTGCGGTAAATCGGGCTGACACCGCCGTCCATGATGATGCGTTTGCGGCCGGTAATGCGGATCGCCATCATCACGGCTTCATACAACGCCGTCCCGCCGTCATAAATCGAAGCATTGGCGACTTCCATTCCGGTCAAACTACAAATCGAGCTTTGATATTCGTACAAGGCTTGCAACGTCCCTTGCGAACATTCCGGCTGATACGGCGTGTACGCGGTATAAAATTCGGCGCGGGAAATCAAAGCACTAACAGCGGCCGGAACGTAATGATCATAATAACCACCGCCTATAAAAAGCGTCAGATCATCGCGGTTCTGTTTGGCCAAACGGCGAATATGCTCAACAACTTCCATTTCGGATTTACCCGTCGGAACGTTAAAACTTTTCGGCCGTTGGCTGGGCTTGATATCCACAAAGAGATCATCGATGCTTTTGGCACCTATGGTGGACAACATTTCCTGGACTTCTTTTTCGGTATTGGCGATATACGGGTTCAAAAAATTACTCCAGGCTCTCTAAGAATTTTTGGTATTCTGCGGCGTTCATGAGATTACTTTTTTCTTCCGGAACGGTCAATTCGATCTGCACCATCCAGCCTTTGTCATAGCATTTGCGGTTGATCAAATCAGGCGAATCTTCCAAGTCGGTGTTGACTTCGATGACTTTGCCGGACATCGGACAATAAATGTCGCTGGCAGCCTTGACGGATTCAATGGAAGCAAACTGTTCAAACTGTTCGACTTCCGTTCCGACTGCGGGCAATTCCACAAAGGTGATATCGCCTAAAGCACTCTGCGCGTATTCGCTGATCCCCACGGTGGCAATATTTTCTTCGATGCGGATCCATTCGTGTTCTTTGGTGTAATAATAATCTTCCATCACTTCCATGGTGTCACTCCTTTTAAGGTCTTAGCAAAGGGTGCTGATGATCAGCTCTATCATTTGCGCGCGGAACCTAATCGCCATCCTTATTGTCGCAATGTGCCTTTTTTATAAAATGTGCGCGGTGTAATAACCGCTTCAAGTGCATTCTTAAATTCCCCACCGGGGCCGAGATAAATTTTTTGGTCTTTGGCAAGGAACCCGGTTTCAACGAGGCCTAATCCAATCCCGCGTTCCAACGCCGGCGAAAATGTTCCGCTGGTGACAATGCCGATGTCTTGTCCCGCTTCTGAAAAAATCTTAAAATCTCCGCGCGGCGAACGGCGGCTCGTCGAGGTAAACGCGACCATGCTACGCTTGACCCCCACGGCTTTTTCTTTTTGCAAAGCGGTTTTACCGATAAAGTCTTTGTTCCAATCGATGAAACGCTCTAAACCCGCTTCCAACGGCGAAATCTGTTCCGACAATTCGTGTCCGTAAAGGCTGTAACCCATTTCCAACCGAAGCACATCGCGGCTACCGAGTCCAGCCGGCTTAGCGCCTAACGATAAAACTTTTTTCCACAATTCCGTCGTGCGTTCCCAGGGGAAATAAATTTCGTAACCCAATTCTCCGGTGTAACCCGTGCGGCTGACGATGGCCTTAATTCCCAGCACATCGCATTCAGCGAACGTATAAAATGCCAAATGTTCAAATCCTTTAATAAACTTGACGAGCAATGCGCGTGAACCCGGCCCCTGAATGTCAACTTTTCCGGTCGCAAATGACGCGTTGGTGAACTTTCCTTTCGACGTAATGAAGCGGCTAAACTGCCCGGCATCTTTTTCCATCGTCGCTCCGTTGACCACGACCATCCACTTTTTGTCAGCCAAGCGGTAAACAATCAGATCATCCAAAGTATGGCCGTTGTCGTCGAGCAAAAGCCCGTAACGACAAGCGCCGACGGCAAGATCATCGAGACGCTGGGTGACTAACCGGTCGAATCCGGACTCTCGCAGGTCGCCTTCAATAAAAAATTCGCCCATGTGGGATGTATCAAAGATCGCAACTTCGCGGCGGGTCGAATGATACTCAGCCAAAATCCCTTCATACGAGAGCGGCATGTCCCAACCGCCAAAAGGAACCATCTTCGCGTTGAGCTTGATATGTTCGGAGTTAAGGGGAGTTTGTTTGAGTGCTGTATCAGATAACATTACAACCATGGCCTGATCTAAATTTTATTTGCTCGTATAATATATAAATCTTGAAACGATGTAAAGATAATTTCCCATTTAAAGTGGGAATGATACCATTGATCCTTACCCCCATCGGGTTTTTGCAGTGCGGGCATAATATTAACTTCCTAGTAGTTAAACAAATCCTTGAGGCTCAAATTTTCATCGGGACGAAGCGTATGCAGCGCGGCGAGAATTTTATGCTGGGCATTAGTCGTGAGTTTGCGGCCCTTACAACCTCTTGTGACCATTTTGAATGTCAACTGATCCGTCGACGCAAAAACGAGCGCCTCATTAGTAATCCCGAAACGCGCCAACACATTGATCAATGGCTGCGGTCCAAAATCACGTGCTTCGTTCATAGCCTTCCTTTAAATTGATACAACCTGATTTATAAAACTCGCTGAATCTGATAAACGATCTGTCTAGGAATAAGAATTGTTGTATTCCAGAAATTTTCGAATAGTATAAAGAAATGAAACTTAAAGTCAACCGCTCGCTTGATGAACTCGACCTAAAAATTGCTGACTGGATGACCCGGCACGGGATCATCATGCTGCGCTATTCTTTAAGTATGATTTTTATTTGGTTTGGCTTACTCAAAACTGTTGGGCTCAGCCCCGCCCAAGAACTTGTCGCCGGCACCGTGTATTGGGTTGACCCGGCCTTCTTTGTGCCCTTCTTGGGCTGGTGGGAATTCTTAATCGGCGTCGGCTTGTTGTTTAGACCCTTAATCCGCATTGCCATTTTTCTTTTGGTGGTGCAAATGCCAGGCACATTCTTGCCGCTCATCCTTTTACCAAAGATCTGCTTTAGCGTCGTGCCCTTTGGACTGACGCTCGAGGGCCAATACATTATCAAAAATCTCATTTTGATCAGCGCGGCTATCGTAGTCGGAGGTACCGTCCGTCACCAAGAACTGCTCCTTCGACCAAAAAAACTATAGTTAAATTTTTATTACTGCACCGGAAAACGTTGACTGTGGATCGAGTAATAAATCTTCATGTCCGACTTACCGTCCCGCTAGACCACTACAATAAATATTCTTGAACAAGGTTGCCATTCTCAGTCAGATTTGTGTAAGTCAACTTGAAAACGTTCTTCTCGGCGGTCTTTTCAGCGGCATATAACCGAGGGCAGCTCAAAGCGGCGAGCACAATCATAATCATCAGCAACTGCTTAACTTTTGTTCTGATCCGTAATAAAAGTAAAACCATCACCATAATGCTCAATATCGCAATCACGTATTTAAGTTTTTGCACATAATCGGTCGAATAACCCCAGTCTTCTTGCGAAATCAAATTGCTGGAGCGATCATAACGGGAATGTTTTTTCGACTTACGGCCATTCATGTAATGCCAAACATCGACGACCGTCTTCCCATCGTAGTAATAATATTTGAACTCCCCGTTCTTCATGTCGTTACGGTAAGACCCTTGGGAAGCTAACGTCGTCCCGCCGCCATAATACTCTTTAACAATACCGTTTCTCAATAGCGGCTGACCTTGCGGATCAAAAGCCTTGTCATAAATTTGCCAGCCGTCTTTGTAGCGGACTTCTGTTGACAATTGACCGCTGGGATGAAAAGTTTTGTAAAAGCCATTGTATTTATCTGAAAACAAATCAGTTTCGGAGTAGAGTTTTCCGTCGGCAAAAAAGACTCTTTCTATCTTGCGTCCTTCCGATGTCACGTCGGGAATGGCTGGCTTAACCGGCACAACGGGCGCAGGAACAACCACGTCCGCTGTCGAAATTTCAGCGTGAAGAACTTCGATGAAAATGATATTGGAGGTCAGAGTGCCGTTGAAATCGGTGGCGGCAAAGTTCTTTTCGGCGGAAGAATTGCATTCGCCCTGCCCCTGCGGGCGATTGGTGATCGCAACGATGATCGTGTAAGTGTCTGGTTTCAAACGGTCTTCATCTCTAAACTGCCACGCCCCGCCGCAATGAAACCACATCAGATCCTCAAAAACATAACTTTGCATCTCGCCGGGAGAGATAACCATCATTTGTTCGAATGCCTTGCGTTCAATCTTTAATCCCGCCGGGTTCATCTTCATACCTTTGGAGTTCTTTACAACGATCTCGCTAACGCCCCAATACGCGGGAGAATAAATTTTGGCATCACCCGTGCCAGTATTCTTAATATTTGCCGTGATATTGATCGCTTCACCGAATTTATAAGTGGACTGATCGGAGTTGATGGAAAGTTGCAGAGTTTGCGGCGATTCCTGACAGAAGCCGGGTGACGACAGGACGAGCAGAAACATCACAAATAGAAAAACTCTTTTCATACGTTAACCTCCAAAAGCTCGTCCCACCGCGTTGTAAACATTCTCGATTTATACGCTTGTTTCATGTACCATGGCTTGCCGAGTCCTTCGGCGGCCATAAAAATTTTTCCGCGCCCCGTATTACGATTGTATTCATCGACCGCGGTCATCAAACTCTGCTTACGGCTCCCGTCATACTTCTCTTCAAACAATCCTCCCTGCTCATTATTCGCCGACATCAAGTTCATTAAAAAAACACCACAGCTTTTATACGCCAACCCTTCGCGAAAAATCCTCTGCACCAGTGTTTGGGCCGTCTTGATCAATTGCGAAGTGTCCCCCGTCGGAGGTAACCCGGCCCCGGCCGAATTATAATAATACGGTTTATTGCCGTGGCGAGCCGTTTCGACATAGACCTGCACAAAACCGGCAATGGAATTTTGACGGCGCAATTTTTCCGCAGACTTGCTCGTGTAGGCCGCAATCGCTTCGAGCATTTCTGAAAGGTCAGTAACTTTGTAACCAAAACTCCGCGTTGTGGCAATCGCGTTCTTGTCTGGTGCAGCCTCTTCCAGCGAAAGGCACGACGTGCCGCGCAATTCCCACACCGTGCGCAGGGTCACGACGGTCAGATGCTTTTTGATCCAGTCATCCGGCGCGTTGCGCAGTTCCCACGCAGTTAAGATGCCATTCTCCTGCAAAAAAGCGGCTTTGTTACGGCCAATACCCCAAACTTCCCGCACGGGAGTCGCCTTCAACCAACGTTCGATCACATTCTCGTCGGTCAAATGAGAGACGCCTTCAGTTTCCGCATGATCTTTGGCAATGTGATTGGCGATTTTGGCCAACGTTTTTGTCGAACCCACACCAACCGAGACCGGCAAGCCGGTTTGTTTCTTGACAGACACACGGATTTCGCGGGCGTAATCATCCAACTCCGCAGTTCTAATTTCGTCGAGCGACAAAAAAGCCTCATCGATGGAATACACTTCCAGATGAGGCGTGAATTGCGACAAGACCGACATGACGCGATTGGACATGTCGCCATAAAGCACAAAATTTGCCGAGAAAACCTTGATGCCGTGCGTTTTGATCAAGTCCTGACACTTAAAAAACGGCGCGCCCATACCGATTCCGGCTTCTTTAGCTTCGTTGGAGCGCGAGATGACACAGCCGTCATTGTTGGACAAAACCACGACTGGCTTAGTCCTCAATGCGGGCGCAAAAACCCGTTCGCAGGAGACGTAAAAACTGTTGCAATCGACGAGGGCGAAGATTTTACTCATCTGACGATTTACTTTTTCTTTAAAAACTTTTATTTTGTGGCACTTTAAGATAATTTTCCTGACTAATCACTCGCTCACCACTTTTTTGTTCCAATTCTTTGCGCGCATTCCCGGCGATTGACCCGCCATCAACAGCGGATTCTTTATTCTGCACAAAACCGCGCGCGTCACGGGCCCGCGCGATCTTCGTTGTTGAGGCTTCACCTAACATCGAAAAAATTAATTCCAAAGCCGTCATGTGGTCGCGCAGATTGTGCCGATCCAATCCTTTGAGTTTTTTATATTCAGACGGCGTCAGGCCAAAAGCGGCTTTTGAAATCTCAGCAGCAGAATCGCGTATTCCTGCTGATTCTTGATGTCTCTTTTATTCCATTCATCCGTTAACTCTTCCCTGATAGCGATCCCGCGGGCCCGTTTTTCAATCCAAGCCGGTGAATAACCTTTCGCTTGATAAATCGCCCTCATCCGCTTCATGGCCAATTCCGGGTCCTCGATCTCTTGGATCCGTTCATAACCGACTTTGGCCAGCCAGCGTTTAAATGGCTCGGCTTTGGGAGATGGGATTGACTGGATGATACGAAAGATTCCCGCAGCATTGGCACAATCCGTGAGGTATTCTTTATCGTCCGGAGCCTTTAATTTCAGTCCGTGACAAAATGTCACGACCTCACTACCTTCTTCCTTTAAGCGCTGTTTTAATTTTCTCCAATAGGCTCCAGGATCGACACTATCTGCTAAAACTCCACAGACATCCACAACAGAAAACCACCATTCACTCTGATAGATCGTTTTTCTGATCTGCTTACCTTTAAAAACCGCGATTTGAGTTAGAGTGCTTTGAGTAGACATACGTTTCCCCTTCATGGCCGAGGTAGTGATTGATTAAGGGAAACAGGGAATTGCAATAAGACGATATTATCATTCAGAATTAATGTGGACAACGGAAATTCGCAAGGACGAATAATTTATTCATACCGGATGAATGACGGTGGTGACCACACCCCAGATTTCGAAATCCGCGCCGTCGGTGACTTCAATGGGTTGATAGTTTTCGTTCTCGGAGGCCAAAAATAATTGGCTCCCCTTTTTCTGGATGCGTTTAACCGTAAACTCACCGTCCAAAATCGCGATCACGATCTTTTTGTCAAGGGGTTCAAGACTGCGGTCCACGACCAAAATGTCACCGGGATGAATCCCCGCCTTGACCATGGAGTCGCCTTTGACCTTCACGAAAAAAGTCGAAGCCGGATGTTTAATCAAATGTTCGTTTAAATCTAATTTTTTATCGAGGAAGTCGTCAGCCGGAGACGGAAAGCCCGCGGCTACCGGAGACAAGAATAACGGAAGGGTCGTGTTGGTGGCGGTGTCGTATTGATAAATTTCAAGCTCTTGAGGCATGCCGCTATTCTAATGTTGCGCTTTTATTGTGGCAAGGGGAGAATTTTTCTTTCGGTAAATAACCAGGACACATTACTTTTTTCTACAAAAATCAATGTGCCCCGGTTTTTTTACCGATTTTTTATCTACTTTTTCGAAAGCTCGGCAACATAAACATTCATTCTCTCGGTCAATGCGGACACCGAGGAAGCGATGGTGGTTAGTTCGTCTTTGATCTTTTTAGCTTCTTCACCCATCATTTGGGTTAAGGGGATTTCTTTGATTTTGTTTTGCATAGCCACAAATTCATTCTTTTTCGATTCCAAAACGCTTTGATATTGGGCGACGGTTTTTTGGAGTTGGTCGGGGGTCATGGTTTGAGCTTCTGCGGAAACTTCCACGACTGGGCGTTTTTCATACACGGTGGTTTTAGAAGAACAGCCGGTGACGACCGCTGCAGTTAAAACGAGGATAAGCTCTAAGCTAAGATACTTTTTCATATAAAATTTTTCTAAAATTAAAAATGACTGGTTAATATTTTGAAGATATTACCACACCACAACCGTTTTAAGGAAATTCTATCGATACTGTCCGTTTAGCTCAGTCAACTGTTTGTATTCTCTTTGTTGACGCACATTATTACGTTTATCGTCGTCTATTTGCTTTTGAATTTCGTCGATCTTGCTCTGAATGGTTTTAATTTGTTGTAACAAGGCTGTGCGTTCGCTTTCGGAGCTCTGATTACTGACGACCATTTGCTCTTTGGCCTGGAGGTCTGCTTTCAATTGATCCAGCTCTTTCTGTGCAACAATAATCCGGTTGCCCAACTTCTCAATCTCCCGGGAGACATCAAACAACTGCCGCCCGCCGTGATACCCTTCCAAGAACTGCTCTTCCAGCTCCGATGGACAAATTCCGGCATAAGCCGAACCGCTGATTCCCAAAGCATATCCGCGGGAAGAGGTGCAAAATTTCGCAAGTCCCTGAGTGTACCCGCCCTGATACGCGTCTAAGTCGGGAGCGATATTATACTTAGCACAGGCCTTACGGTGATTGCTGATGTAGGATTGTTCTTTCCCCTGCGAGCCGTCTTCTAAACCAATCATCCGCCAATTCGCATTCCGGCAGTCATTCTTGTTCATCGTTGCACAGCCAACACATGTTAATGAGGCAAATATAATGATCAAAAACTTTTTCATCAACATCTCCTTATCTTTTTTTATTTAGTGTAGGCGATTTGATTGATTCTTCCAATGTTGGAGGGGTAGATTTTAAACTAGAGGACTGCTCTAATTATTTTCTTTGCTTTATTTTTACTTCATCCATCGTCATTCTGTGCATGGGAAAAACTTTTGTTAACGTCTTGTTAATTACTAGGGCTCCTTCCCCTTAGACTAAATCCTTTCCCCGCGTAATAAAAAAACACCATAGAGGCCCCGAGGGTGAAGCCGATAGCGATCCGCACTTTCATATACGCATTGTGGGTAGTCGAGGGATGAGCTATCATATTCAGAAAAAGGGCCACCGCAATGACATCAAAAACAATAGCGAGAATAAGCGCAATTTTTGGATTCGTCAGTAAAAAACTCTGCGCTTGTCTAAGATCGTATCGTTTGACCGGTTTATTCTTATCGTAATTCTCAGCCATTTAACTCTCCTTAATTCTATTTAATTAAAAGATCTTCTAATAACTCACCCGTCGCTTCAAAATACAGCATTTTATAAAACCTGATGCTGGCGATTTCTTCGGGCGTGAGATTAATATGCTTATTGGTCGATTCCATCGTGTCGAGCAAACGTCCCACCAGTTTTTTATTCTTATCCAAAAAAGCGATATTATAACCGTATGGCACACTCGAGCCGCTTTTGGCCATAATCATCGACATAACGACCTTACACGGAGTGTTTGTAAAAGTTTTTTGATCAAAAGATTTCTTAGACATAAAAAGTTCGAACTTAGCGCTGGACTTTGCCCCTTAGGCGCGGCCGGTCACAGTCCAAGCGACAAAAGGTTCAAAACCCTGGGCCTAAGCATGACCTGCTAACATCGCGACACCTAACACTACCGCTAAAGTCAAGTTTTTCATATCGTCTCTTTTATGCGTTTCTTTTAGCATCTGAGAGCGCCCACACACTCCTGGGTGTGTCGCTCGCTTTTTTTAAAATCCCTTTGGCGCGCAGTTGCGTCGCTGCCCAGAACACATCTTCATTCCAGGTGAAATGCAGGTTGCCACTGTTATGCAATTCAATCCCATGATGGTCCCAAATGAATTCTTTGACCTTGGCGATCTTGGCGTTCCCGCCGAGCTCGGTTAACGCCTCGACGATCCACGGACATAAATCTTTACGTGTTTTCATGTGACCTTTCTCTTATTGCACGGCAAATCGTTGGGCGTCGATCTGATAATAATTCTTGTCGTCGGGCTTACCCGTACGGTAAACCACGACGGTATAAACACCTTCTTTTAATTCCAATGGCGGATCAAAAGCAAAAACGCCAAAACTCTCTTCGGTCCCGGACTGCACTTGCGCAGCCAGCAATGGCTTTGAGCTAAAATTCGCACCTAGCGCTCCTGCAGGAAGCCAGATCGGTTCTTTCTCATCGGTGCGAAAGACCGAAAGGACCAAACTGTCCTCGGGGTTACCCATTTTCCAAAGGCGGCTGATGACGCGCGTGACCTGTGTGTTTTTACGAATGCCCACTCTTTGCCCTTCGAACATAAAGAACTTTTCCGCCGTCCCTACATTCTTCACGTCGCCGCGCAAGAGTCTAATCTCGTCAGGCGTCGGGGTCAATTTCTTTTCAACCGCCTTCACCTTTGCCGCGTCGATAAGCCACACTCGACCCATCTGATCTTGCGGCACAGGGTGTCCAAGCACCAAACTACGGTAACTTAAAATTTCCTCTTCCTGAGCCCAGATGCGGCTGTTGACCAATGTGCGGAAGGACGCGACCGCGCAGTCTTTCAAAAGATTACGGCGGAGCAATTGAACAAGGACGATGTCTTTATCATAATTATTGTACGAGGTCGAAGACGCGACATAAATCGAATCTCCTGACGCCGGCGGAACAATCACATATCCGCCATTTTGCAGCTGCGACAGCGACTTGATGGCGACCCAGCCAAGTTTCTCACGAAGTTTACTGTCTAAGCAGAATACAAAATGATTACGGTGAAAATGCGTGCGGTACGTGGCGAGCCGGTCAATGCCAAGTTGCTTAATTTTATTGGACAAAAAGGTCGTGGCCATGCGCGGGATATAAACGTCGTTGACAAAAAGATACATGTTGATCCCCGCGTGTAAAATAAAAATTCCGGCGATGACCGGCCGATAGGCTGCCTTTAGGAGCAGCACGTATTTTTTGACAAGCGGATCCTTAGGATCGAATTTGTGCCCCAGATCATTCGCCGCAAAGCCAATCACGATTAAAATCCCGATCAAGACGGTAAAATAATTCGCACCGTACTGCGCGACCTTGGCCGCTTCTGCCATGATCGGCGAGGTCAGACTCAAAAGAATGATCCCGGCCATTTGCAGCCGTGTGGACAAGGCCGTTTCCTTGACGATGCGATAAATCAGATAAACAACACTCGCGAGATACAACGGGAACAGGACCGGCAGAATCATCATAAGATATTTAAAAATCCACAGCCAGCCTCCCCTCACTTGGGCGACATTGATGTGCGGAAACCATTGCTGCAAGGCCGGTTGGTTGTAATAAAAATGATTGAACGCGCCGCTGATATGCACGTATTCGGCAAATTTTTTAATATTGACGAGAATGTCGGGCATGTTCACGCAGAAAAAAATCATTAAGAAACCGGCCAGGGCCAGAAACGCGCTGCCCAAGACCGATTTGATTTTTTGCACTAACGTCGGATCATTATAAGGCCAGACCGCCATTACGAAGGCCACGGCATAGTACGGCACATACAGCGTGCTGACCGTCGAGGAATAGCAGGCCAATCCTAAAACGAATCCGGAAAGCAGCGGCCAGGCAAATTGAAAACGACGCAGACGGTTGAAATTAAACAACAGCAGTACTGAAGCGAGAAAAAACATCAGACCCAGCGTTTGGTGTTTGGCGAAAAGAATATAAACATACGGCCACAAGCAAAAGACAAACGACAAATAACAGAGAAGTGCTACCCATTCCCCCCAGAAACGACGGCTGATGTAAAAAATAAAAATCGCCGAGAGCGAAATAGAAATCAAGCCAATCAACATCAGCGGACGCAGACTTTCGAAATCGTTAAGGCAAAATTGGAATAGCGAAATCGCCACGACGTAAAATTCTTTGCCGTGCAGCCAGCGGACTTTTTCGATGCCTTCCGTCGCGTGAATGTCGGAGAGATAATGCACGTAGGGAATGCGCAGCGCGGCGGGCATGTAGTAAACTTCGGCATCGGTCGGCCAAGGATTGATGTCCCAGATCGCCGTTCCGAGGACTATCGCGATCAGAATGGATGAGGCGATGACAAAACGGGAGATAAAATAAGATTGTTTGGAAGATTTCATAAAATTACGAGCGCCGCCCCAAATGCTCACTACGTTCGCGTTTGGGACAGTCGCGCATTTTTCTAAATAATTATGGAAATGCGCGCCTGGAGGGATTTGAACCCGCAACACCTAGTTCCGAAGACTAGTACTCTATCCAATTGAGCTACAGGCGCATATTACTTTAAATAATTATCAGCAGGGGTGAAGTGGTTCCCCTGCTCAAACAGTGATTTTGGCTTCTCTAAAGAAATTATTAAAGAAAGCCAAAATCAAACTCGCAGGGGAACCACTTCACCCCTGCTGATGCATATTTTTTTGCAGCTCATCGACGGCCTTCTGGGCTTCTTTCTGGTCGACTTTAAAAATCTGACGATAAACTTTGACCGCTTTGACTTTATCATTCTTCGTCAAAAATTCACGGACATCAAAAAGTGTTGGTTTGCGTTTGGTGAAGTTGACGGCCGTGCTGCCCGGCTTTTTGAAACGCCAATTCCAATATTTATGGACGCCAACCGCGATACACAATCCCACAATCGCCAACGCAAGAATCGTGCCGATCAGCGATTCAACAGGAAGATCACCTAACCGAGATTGCATGTTCGTCATTTTGTTTTTTTCGTCCGCTTGACCGGGTGGACTTTGTGATTTTCGTCCCATAACCCAAGATGATATTGCTGCGCTTGCTCATAAAGTTGCTGAAAAACTTCTTTGTTCTTCACATTCGGTTCGATGGTCATCGGCACGGCATAACCGGACTGAATAATACTGGCGTTAATGAAATACCACTTTTTGTCGTCGATCTTGACGATGTATCCGGAGCGCGGCGAATTCGATAAAGCCGGGCGCGGAAACGGCAAATACACATACGCCAAAAGCCGGCCGTATTTATCACGTTTATCTTTATCAAATTCAAGGCGAACCTTTTGTCCGGCCAGCCAACGATTGGTGTATTGATAGGCTTCTTCGCCCATCGCCTTAATCGTAGCTTCATCCTGACCGGTTTTGCGGGCGTCGGCGCGGAGTTTATCGCTTTCATGCATTTCCGGCGTATCGATCCCGATCAAGCGGACTTTGTCGCCATTGTCGAGTTTGAACGTATCGCCGTCATAAACTTTGGAAACAATTCCCTCGCGATGGTCCGGGCGATAATTGATGTTGGCCAATAACGCGGCCGCGACCCCGATCGCTGCAATAATAAATTTCGTCAAATGGGACTTTTTCATAATTTCTAACGGACGTTAACTACCCCTCATTAATTTTCGGCGGTAAAGCCGTCGACAACTTTTTTCACATCCAACTGCGCTTTTTCGATCTTGTTCTTGCAAACCTTGAGCAAATCGACCGCTTCTTTGACATTGTCGGCCAACTCATCGACATCGATCTCTTCGCCTTCAATCCTGGAAATGATTTCGTCGAGTTTTTTGATCGCTTTGCTGTATTTAATCTCCGTCATTGCGTCCCCCTTTAAAAATCTTGTTCACGGTTCCTTCGACTCTTCCGTCGGATAAATCGGTCACCAGCGCGCTACCCGTCTTAACCTGCTTGACGCTGCGCAGCAAGGAACCGTCGGTCAACCGCGTGATGCTAAAGCCGCGTTTCAATGTCTTTAATGGGCTGGCTAACTCCGTCAGACGGAAAAAATTTTTTAAACGCACATCTTCGGCCTTAAAACGATTGGCCACATCTTTCAATAGTGTTTCTTTACCCGTCTTAATACGTCGCAGTGCGTTGCTCAACAGTCTTTGCGGTCCTTCTTTAAGGAACTGCTGCCGCTGTGCGAGATCCAAATGATGTTGTTGCAGATAATCACCGGTGCAATTCTGGACATCATGCGCGTACGTCTTTAAGCGCGTGTTTTCCAATTTCAATTTTTCTTTCGCTCCGTTCACAATTGCGGTGACACGTTCTTCCAAAGAGGTCAAAAAGGTTTTGATCAAACCCGTCAAAAATTGCGCGATCGCTGTCGGGGTCTTCTGGTACGTGTGCGCCGCCAAATCGGTGATCGTGATATTGATTTCATGCCCGATGCCGCTAAAAACCGGCAAACGACAGGCCGCGATTTTCTCGACGATCTGCTGGCTATCAAAACAACTCAAATCCGCAATCGAACCACCGCCGCGCGTGATGACAATGGCGTCGAGGTTTTCGATTCGGCTCAATTCAGCGATGGCCTTGCAAACATCCGCTGGTGTGGCCTTACCTTGCATCAGCGTGTTCCGGCAAAACACTTTAAAACCATAACCGCTCAATTGCAATTCGGAAATAAAATCATTGTAGGCCGCCGAGTCGTGCGATGTAATGAGCCCGATATTCAACGGGACCACCGGCAGTTCCAATTTTTTGTTCTTGTCGAGCGTACCGTTCTCTCGTAAAAGGGTAATCAACCGCTGTTTTTCTTGCGCGATCTTACCGAGCGTGTAAACAGGATCAATATTCTCGACGATCAAACGCACTACGCCGTGCGGCGGATAAAAATCGACTTTGCAGTAAAACTTGACTTCGATATCATCTTTGAGGCTAAACGCATTCTCGGCGCTTTTGAGTATTTGCTCGATAAACATTTTGCGGCCAGAAAAGATGACGAGTCCGATGCGCGCTAAAATATCTTTGGTCAATGGATCTTTTTCGCACAGCTCAAAAAAAATGTGGGATTTATCGCGGTTACGGTTGTAGCCTTGGATTTCGCCGCAGATCCAGATGCCCGACGGAAAACCCATATTGAGGACATCTTTGATGTACCCGTTGAGCTGAGAAATTGTGAGCGCGTTGTCTGACATATTTTTGCACTAGCTTGGGTCCAGTCGCTGCGGACCCTACCGTCCTCGCAAGCTGCGGGCGGCAGGGGACCCCCTCCGCGCCACCCAAGCCTTTATAATATTTCTGGATCGATCATGCCCGCGATCAGCCACGACTGGTCGCGTTTCTTTTCTAAAATCGCTACTCCGCCCGTCGGAAAGGCGACCACATTGCGGTCGGCTTCGCCGGTGACAAGCAACGACACCAAACGGCCCATAAACGGCATGTGACCGACCAACATGACATCATCTTTTTGCTGTTCGACAAAATCCGCCGTACCTTTAACCGGATCATCCGGCGAAAGGCCCGATCTTTCGATGAGCAGCTTTTTGACTTTCAGACGGTCATGGATGATTTCGGCGGTTTGCTTGGCGCGCAAACGCACGCTGTGATAAACGGTGTTGACTTGCGTGCCATTTTTCTTTAAGAATTCTGCGACGCGCTTGACTTCGTCGATCCCTTCGCGGCTCAAAGGACGAACAATATCGTTATCGCCCTCCGTCAGGCTCCCTCTGGGAGATACAGCATTACCGTGACGTACTAAATATAATTTCATAAGTTGCTTTCTAATTTTTTAAAGACGTTGACCGCTTCTTTGATTTGGACGACCGTCGCCGAACCATGCGACTCAATGACTTTAATGTGATGCTTTTTCATAAATGGAAAAACCGACGTGATATCGAAATCGCCTTCAAGCGGCGCATTATGATCGGCGAGAATTTTAACGCCATGCAAATGAAAACCGATCAGTTGTTTTTCATGCTTTTTTAAACATTCCAAATGATTGTAAATCCCAAAACGCTGATTAGCTTCGGCGTGCCCGACATCGTGCCAATACCACAGTCCATCATTATGATATTGCGAAAGCAATTCGCCGATTTCCTGGTCATTAGGGATCTCCGTCGGATAATAACGCGTTTCCAGACCGATCTTGATATTGCGGTCCTGCGCGTATTCCAAAACTTCGGCCAGACTTTTCTTGACCGCATCCACAAAAGGACCGGCGGCTTTTTTCCGTTCGACCACAAAACGTTCGCGTAATTCGTCGAACGCGCCCGGGTCGCCCGCGGTTTTGATTTTCTTAAACATTTTTTCGGAAAATTCTTCCGGCATTTCCACGGTGCCGGCGTGAATGACGACAACCGGTGCCACAACTTTAACCGCGGTATTGACGGCTTCCTGCGTCCATTTAACGGCGAGTTTACGCTCGGCTTCATCGAGCGATGACAAACGGTAATAATTCGACGGATGGCGTGACGATGGATAATCGTCGGGAAGCGGACAAAAATTATGAACACTGGAAACCTTGAGGTCTAATCTTTTGAGTAAGGGAATGATTTGCTCGAGATCGGCGGCAGCGAGCTTGTAACCCAACTCCAAAGCATTTAATCCGGTCGCTTTGATCTCGCTGAGCATTTGCTGCATATCGGCGCCGGTGCGGTAATTCCAAGCGGTAGAAATCGCTAACATAATTCCTCGATTTGGGCGGCGGCGGTTTTGATCACGTCTTCCAGACCCTTGAACTGCTCTTGAGTGAGTTCTTTCTTCTGGTGCAAAAGGCGACCGTTGTCCTGGTTTTTCCGATCTAAGTCTTCGTTATACCATTGCTCGTAATTTTTATAATCCTGTAAAACCTGATTATAAGACGACAGACGACGGACATATTCGCACACCGCCTCGGGCCAGGTGCGGTCTTTGACGCTGTCCCATGCCGAAAGCGGAAAGAAACGCAGACGGTTGAGCTGAAACATGACGTAATAACCTTCAAGATTGGCTTTCGTCTCTTCGCTAAATACCGTAAGGATTTTCTTTTCTGCTTTTTTACGGAAAAAATCTTTGATCATCGGAATCATGGCGAACATTCTAGCAAAACTGTCCCAAATCACCGAACAATATTTCATTTAGTGTCAAAGGGGGCCTCGGGTCTTTAGAAAAAGTTTGACATTCCCCAGCGATAGGTTTTAATAGGACGTTGCTAATTTAACTCATAACACTTGGAGGAACACATGAAGGCATTTCGTACCGGACTTTTAGCAGTTGTTCTGGCAGCTGGATTAGCTGCACCGTCATTCGCGGCGATCTACGATATCGACACGACCCACTCGACGATCGGGTTTTCCGTCAAGCATTTGACGGTCACTGAAGTCCAAGGCAATTTTAAGACGTTCTCCGGAACAATCGTCTTTGATTCGAATAACGCCGCAACGACAAGAATAGACGCGACCATCGAAACCAAAAGCATCAACACCCAAAATGACGGACGCGATAATCATTTACGCGGCGCCGATTTCTTCGATGCCGACAACAATCCAAACATCACGTTCAAAAGCAAAAGCGTCATCGCTTCCGGCGATACTTATAATGTCACCGGTGATTTAACGATCAAAGGCGTGACCAAAGAAGTCATCATCCCTCTTACCGTTTCCGGTCCAGTCACCAATCCAATGGGCGGCGGCCAAGTCATCGGCCTTTCCGGTCAAACCAAGATCAATCGTCAAGATTATGGCGTCAAGTGGAACAAACAAATGGATCAAGGCGGACTGATGGTCAGCGATAATGTTGTCATCAATATCAATCTCGAAGCCCACGAACAAAAAACAGCCATGTAATTGACGTAGGATAAGATAAGCCTTCTGGACTCAAACAGCTGATTTCGCTTGCCCTTTATTGTCGTAAAAAAATCAATAAAGTTACAAGCAAAATCAAACTCGCCAGAAGGCTTTTCTTATCCTACTTGTTTATAATTAAGGAGTTATAAAATTATTCGAAGACAACGGTTTTGTTGCCATAGGTGAGAATTTTTCGTTGAAGATACCAACGCACAGCGCGGCTTAAAACAATCTTTTCCAAATCCTGCCCTTTTCTTTTCAAATCCTCAATCGCATCACGATGACTGATCCGCACCGTGTCCTGCTCGATAATCGGCCCTTGATCGAGTTGCGGAATAACAAAATGACTAGTCGCACCGATAATCTTCACACCTTTTTGATAAGCTTGATCGTAAGGACTTTTCCCGACGAAGGCCGGCAAAAAAGAATGATGGATATTGATGATCTGATTGGGGAACTGTGCAACGAACTCGGCACTTAAAATCTGATGATAGCGGGCAAGAATAACCAGTTCAACCCCTTCTTTTACCAAAAGGGCACGCTGCTTTTTCTCCTGCACTTTTTTATTCTTTGCCTCGACCGGAATCAGAACAAATTTGACACCAAAATCCTTGGCCACCGATTGCGCTTGGGGATGATTACTGATAATCAGCGAAATTTCGCACGGCAACTGTCCGGCTTTGTGGCGCAGCAAAAGATCATAAAGACAATGCAAATGCTGAGAAACAAAAATGGCGACCTTCGTTGGCTCGCCGGTAAAATACAAGTCCCACGTCATGTCGAATGTCTTGGCTAGGACTTTAAACGTGTCGGCAATCTTCCCTTGCGACACCTTAAAGCCCGAGAGCGACCATTCGATGCGCATAAAAAAGGTATTGGATTGCTCGTCGATGTGTTGATTGGCATCGATGATGTTACCGCCATTTTCAAAAACAAACGATGTCACCGCGGCGGTGATGCCTTTTTGGTCGAGACAAGAGATCAAAAGAATCGCGTTTTTCATAATCTGCTCGAGTATAACATATTACTCTTGGGGCAAAACTTTTTCCAATTGCGCGGTCAATTCCGCAGACAAGGGATCAACGCCAGAATCGTAACGCGCAACGACATTGCCGTCGGGACCAACAAGAAATTTATTGAAATTCCATTTAATCGGACCGTTAAAACCGGCTTCCGTCGTCAAATATTGATACAGCGGAGTGATGTCACCACCCTTAACGCTGCTTTTGGCAAAAACCGGAAAAGTCGTTTTGTATTTCAACTGACAAAACGATTTGATTTCCTGATCCGTTCCCGGCTCCTGACTCATAAAATTGTTCGCCGGAAAAGCCAAGACTTCAAAACCGCGATCTTTGTATTGCTGATAAAGTTTTTCCAAGCCCGCATACTGTGGTGTGAATCCACACTTAGACGCGGTATTGACGATTAACACAGCTTTACCTTCATACTGATTTAGCGAAACGCTTTCTCCGTCGATATTATTCATGACAAAGGAATAGACGTTCTGACCCGTTACGGACGTCGAAACGGGAACAGCCGATGCCTGCGCAAAAACTTTCGAGGACAAAAACACTGCCAACAACATCACAATTGCGACGATCGTTAAAATTTTCATTGGACCTCCCTTATTTGGTAATAAAGCCGTTGTAAATTCCGTTGTGTCGCAGGATTATCAGGCGCAATCTGCAGAGAGCGGTTAAAATCCTGCAAGGCTCTTCCATTTTCACCCCTAACACTGAAGATGATAGCACGATTATCCAAGGCGACAATATTATTGGGATCAATTTCCAGCGCGCGGTCAAAATCTTTCAAGGCATTATCGTAATCTTTAGCAAAGAAAAATCCTGCGCCCCTGCGACTGTAGACTTCCGCGCGATACGCGGTAGAATTACGACGGGCTGATCCGTTTACATTGATAATCGCTTTATCATAATCCGCAATCGCCCCAACAAAATCACCCGCTGAGAATGAAACATTGCCCCGGTTCAAATAAGCTTCGCTAAAATCCGGATTAATCGCAATGGCCAAACTATGATCGTTCCATGCTTCTTCATAACGTCTTAATTCTTTATAAACAATTCCGCGATTGGTCAGCGCATAATCGTAACGCGGAAAAAGCGCAATGGCTTGCGTGTAATCGCGTAACGCATTTTCCAAATCACCCTTATCTTTATAACTTAAAGCCCGCTGATTGTAGGCCATAAATGACGTCGGGTAGCGATTGATTACGCGCGTCCAGAACTCGGGACCGTTGTTCCAAATTTTCGTCTGTTGAAATGTGGATACACCTAAATAAAGAACGATCACAACCGCCGCCATTGCCGTGATCATTTGATAAGACGGCGCTTTTATTTTTATGCACTCCCATATTTTCTTAAAATAGACACCGGCGAGAATACAAAATCCCAGACTAGGCAAATACATAAATCGGTCAGCGACAATGGAAAGATCGGCGCGGTCGTCGAACCGCAACAAGAAGAAAATCGATACAAAATAATATAAGAATGCAAAAAGCAGCCAGCGGTTTTTGTGGTAACGGACCAGGAAGAAAACCAGAGCCGCGACAATGGTCGTCGCTATAATATATTCCGGATTAGTGATAGCGATAGGTTTGGGTAATTGGTAAAGCGGCAGAAACTCAAACGGAAAAATAAATTTCTTTAAATAGAATACGAACGTCCATAACCATGTCAACATCGATTCCGGGAACTGCATTTCAATCGCACGCGAATTCAAAGAATACGTCCACCAGGCGACCGGAAATATCAAAATACAAAAAGGGACTTTGAGTAGCAAACTTTTTAAGTCAAAACGCCGTCCATGCAACCCATCAAGAACACAAAGAACAAGCGGTAAACTGAGTGCCATCGGCTTGGCCAAAATACTCAAAAAACCGGTCAAAAGTGCTGCGGCGTAATGAGTTTTGCCTCTGTTAACAAGATATGACCAATAAAAATGAAGTGCCGAGACGTAAAAAACCGCATAGAGAACGTCTTTTCTTTCCGTGACCCACGCGACCGACTCGACATGCATGGGATGAATGCCGAAAAGTAACGCCGACACCGCCGCAGCCAGCAAGGAATGGGTCAAACGACGGGCCAGCCCAAAGATTAAAGCCGTTACGAAAAGATGCAAAAGCAGATTGTTAAAATGATACACGACAGGATTGTAACCAAAAAAGTGATACTCGACGGCAAACGACAAACTGGTCAAAGGAATATAAGTTAACGAGACGTCGTTTGAAAAGATGGCTTTGAGCGAGGCCCAAGAGAGCGTGCGGATCGTTTCGTTTTCATAGAGATGAATATTGTCATCCCAGGAAACAAAACCGTTAAAAAGCGAAGGCCAGAAACTCAGGAAGACGATTCCCAGCACAATGGTCAATGTTAAAGCGGTCGAAATCTTTAGTTTATTAAGCATTTTAAAAGTGACGTTACTCAACGTTCTTAAAGTCTTGACAAAGCTGATCTTATATTAAATACTATATATCAATTATATAAATTTACTATAAAGGATGCCCCTATGAAGCGCTTTCTTTTCTCAGCCCTTTTACTAACCTTAGCGTTCCCGTCGCTCGCTTCCGCGCAAGCCAACAGTGTCAGTTTAACCACTTATTACCCGGCTCCATTCGGTGCTTACGACCGGATGCAGCTCGTGCCCAGAGCTTCGCTCGGGGCACTTGGGGCCGCCTGTGGGCAAGAAGGAACTCTTTATATTCCAACTGGTGGAAGCGGCGACATCAATCAATGCAAGGCAGCAACTTGGCAAACTCTCGGCGGCGGGATTTTCAAAATGACCCAAGTTGGGGCAATTGACCCTTTTGACAATTTTGGTGTGAATATTGACCAATATACGACAATTAGAGATTATAGTACAACCCCTGGGAGATTTCCTTACGTGGGAATTGGGACCCAAAATCCCCTAAAACCTTTGCACATTGTCTTTAATAGCAATAGCACCCCGACCCTCATTGCGCTTGATAATAATGACCCTTCCAATGGATCAGGAGCAAAAATTGCCTTTTATGGCCCCGTCATCCCAGTTACTTATCCAATTCAAGAAAAAGCAAGTTTTCAACATATCAGCCTGATTGATGCAATAACCGGTAGGTTTGTATCCAACATGATCTTCCATGGCACCAATGGCCGAACAAGTTTACCAACTATTTTATTAAATATTTCCGGACAATTAGGCGGGAATCTCGGGATCAGACAACCCCAAACGCCAGCTACAGCTTATCTTGAAATTAATGGCAAAAATGATCCTGACGATTATTTTCAAATTACGAGAAGTGATTCTAATCCAAATACGTCCGGCGATGTTTTTACTGTGTTGGGGGTGTCCGGCAATGTTGGAATTAATCAAAGACTCCCGACTGCACAACTAGAGGTCGGGGGCGATATCAAAGCCACAACCTTGATCCTCACCTCCGACGCTGGACTGAAAAAAGATATTGTCCCGGTGACCGGAGCGCTTGATAAGATTTCCCGCCTCAAAGGTGTAACTTTTGAATGGAAAGACACGACCATTGATACCAAGAAACATATGGGCGTTCTCGCTCAAGATGTTGAGAAAATCTTTCCCGACGCGGTTCACGGGAAAGAAGGCGCTAAAGGGGTTGATTATCCGTCTCTG
>Ga0163144_10002277_pt1 | contig 44644 bp, 45 predicted proteins | sample OliLak19BULKMAT1_FD_123175 | JGI IMG/M metagenome (GOLD analysis project Ga0163144, IMG submission 123175) | Freshwater microbial mat bacterial communities from Lake Vanda, McMurdo Dry Valleys, Antarctica - Oligotrophic Lake LV.19.BULKMAT1 | ecosystem: Environmental > Aquatic > Freshwater >... | reverse complement strand
TATTTTTTCTCTTTCCTCAAGAGCTAATTGTTTGTATCTTTTCATTTGTGTAACACCTCTGGTGTGCACTGCTTTTTTAGCAGATTATTTTAGGTGTTGCACTTCCTCTTTGATTTTTCCAAGTATGCAGCAATGTTCCCGGAAATTGTAAAATTAGCTTTTAAGAAAGATGTTTTATCAACCGCTATAGGTACTTTGTCTAGGATTAAAAAACATAATGCAGAAAAGAAAAAAGAGGACTTAGCAAATGTTGTTGAAGAAACAATAAAAAAAGATGTAGATAAAGAACAATCTGGTCATGCTTCTCAGAAAAAAGGTAGTAAGGCAGTAAGTATTGGAGCTAGTAAAAAAACTAGTGCTAATGCAGGATCTAAAAAGACTGACCTTGAGCGCCTTGAGCATATTAAGGAAAAAATGGATAAGCATGTTAGCTCATCAGATAGATCCTCTACAATAATTTCAAAAGATAAGCACAAAAAGTTAACGTCACAAGAAAAGGTAAAATAGTATACTTAGAGTTTAATTTGCTCAGCCAATTTTTCAAAGCTTCTTACTCTTTGCGTAGCTAAAAATTTGGCTCATGACATATAAAATTTACAATCTTAGGATAAAATTATGTGTATTAATATAATAAGAGATAAAAGATGAAATATAAATATTTAGTATTAACCCGGTTGCAAAACTTGGAAAATAAGGAACTTATGGATAGTACTGCTATGTCAGTGACAGGTGCATTATTAAACTATTATGAAGGATCTTTAGAAAAGTTTATGTTATGGGACCCTAGTATGTCTAATTAAGGAAAGCATGTTAATGACTTACCTTATAGATTTACTGCAACTTTATGGAAAGACGAAGAAAAGTTGGGTCAGTTTATTCAGTCAACCTATCATAAAAAGGCAATGGCACTGAAACATGGAGGAACTATCAGTGGATTTAAAGTTATAAAAAGTACAGTTGAAAATTCTGAATCTATAGATCTTTTTACTTCATTAAAGAAAAGCTTTGCAGATGATTTTTTAGAAATAAATAACGACTCTGGTAATGCTTTAACAAACGATAATGCTGAGTATACACTTGGTTAATGGGGTTACTAGGGCAGGATTTACTATAGCCCAGTGACTTTATGCTTAGAGTATATCCGTCACTGGATTTATTATAGTTCTTGCCAATTATTTCCAGTGCTAACTTTTGTATCTATTCCAACATCAAGTAAATAAGCGCTTTGCATAGTTGATTTAATGATCGCCATAGCTGAGGTAACTTCTGCTTCTGGGGATTCAAAAATTAATTCATCATGTATTTGTAATATCATTTTAGTCTTCATATTACGAGATGAAAGTGTTTTATTCAGAAGTATCATTGCTATTTTCACGATGTCAGAAGCTAGGCTCTGCATAGGGGCATTAATTGCTGCGCGCTCACTAAACGATCTAAGAGTATGATCTTTGCTATTAATGTTAGGAAGGAAACATTTGCGTCCCAGTAAATTTGATACGAACCCATTCTCTTTTGCAAATTCAATGGTTTCGCTCATATATTTCTGAATACCTGGATATTCTTTGAAATATTTTTCAATATAAGTTGCTGCTTCTTTTTTTTGTATATTTAGCTGACGAGCTAGGCCAAAGGAGCTAATTCCATAAATTATTCCAAAATTAATTGCTTTGGCTTTGCGCCTTACATCTGTCTCCATATGTTCAATTGGAATATCAAAAATCTGGCTAGCTGTTTGTGCATGAATGTCTCTATTTTCGGCAAATGCTTTCTTAAGTTGGCCAATATTTGCAACGTGAGATAAAATGCGAAGTTCTATCTGAGAATAATCGGCTGAAATCAACTTCATTCCAGGCGTCGCCACAAAGGCTGCTCTGACCTTATTTCCTTCCTCTGTTCTGATTGGTATATTTTGCACATTTGGATTTATCGAGCTTAACCTACCGGTAGTTGTGGCGCATTGCAGATAAGTTGTATGAATCCTACTGGTTGTTTTATCTACTTGCTCTGGTAATGTATCAGTATATGTATTTTTTAGCTTGCATAGGTGTCTATAATCTAAAAGTAGCTGCGCTATTTCATAACCTTCTATATTAAGCTTCTCAAGCGTGTCAGCATTGGTTGAGTAGGATTTAGATTTTCCAGTAACCTTACCAAACGGTAATTTCATTTCATCAAATAGAATAATTCCAAGTTGTTTAGGAGAAGATATATTAAATTCTTTCCCTGCAAAAATATAAATATTTTTTTCTATAGCTTGTATTTTGGTAGCAAGCTCTGTAGACATATGCTTCAAGTATTGGGTATCGATTTTAACACCAATATTTTCCATATCATGTAAAATATAGCATAAAGGCAAGTCAATCGAATCATATAGATGCAGGGCTTTATTTTCTACAAGTTTAGTAATAAGTCTATTATAACAGTCAATGAAATAGCTTGCATAATAAGTGTTGTCAGTTGGATTTGAACCTGAATATATGTTTATAATATCCAATAATCCATGCGCTTTATTTCCAGCATTTAGGACATAGTCCATGAGCATTAAATCATCAAAAGCATGGAAAGCTATATTTTCATTTTTAGAGTTGAGTAGCGGGAGCAAGGATTTTAGGTTGTAGGTAATTTTCTTGACAGCTTTGTTTGAGAATAGAGAATGTATTTGTTGTTTGATTTCTAAGTCTTCTAATTTAGCATTTGAAAAAGAAAATAAGTCGTGTGCATCTAGTTGATCCTTATAGTCAACATGATACAAATTACCCCCAGTGGTTAAAATCAAATTATGTTTGGAATCTTGAATTCGATTAAAAACAGCAACCATTCCAAGTTTTTTTATTTCAAGAAATAACGGTTCAAGCTGCTTAGAATTGTCGATTTTTACTAGCGTTGGAATAACCTTTCCTTCTTCGATCATAAATGGATCGGAGATGCTTTCTATCTTAAGATTGAAAAGAGTCTCTACTCTTTTATGCAGAGATTTAAAGCCATATTCATTCAAAAAACTTGATATTTGATCAACCTTGGGAGAGATCCAATGAAAATTTTCTACGTCTTGCTCTATATCAACATTTTTATCTAAACCCACTAGTTGCCAAGATACCTTAGCATTTTGCAGGTTGTCCTGTAATAATTTTTGCCATCTAGGGTTCTTGATTTGGTCAAGAGAATGTATAATTTCTTCTAAGGTGCCGTACTCATTAATTAGCTGCGCTGCGGTTTTTGGGCCAATACCTGCAACCCCGGGAATATTATCAGACTTGTCTCCCATTAGGGCCTGTACTTCTCGAACTTTTAGTGCAGGGACACCAAATTTAGCTATGATGTCTTCTTCAGTTATATATTTGGATTTTGCCGGGTCGTACATTTTTACGAACCCATCTACTAATTGCATTAAATCTTTGTCCGAAGAAATAATTATTGCTTCTCGCCTAGTTGACGACGCTTTCGCAGCGAGCGTAGCTATAATATCATCAGCCTCAAAGCCAGCCTTAGAAAGATGTCTAAAATTTAGTGCATCAGCTGCAATTTTTACTAAATTAAGCTGCGATATCAAATCGTCAGGCACTGGAGGTCTGTTGGTTTTGTACTCTTTATAAATATTGTGCCTAAAATTTTTGCCTTCATGATCAAGAACAATAACTGCATGTTCTGGCTTAAAGTCATTGATCAATTTTATAAGCATCGAAGTAAAACCGTAGATTGCTCCTACGTGTAATCCGGTTGGTGATGTTAAAGGTGGTTGAACATGGTAGGCTCTGAAGATAAAACCATAACCATCTATTATAAGTAGCGGAGAATTATTTTTTGTTTTCTCCATCTATAGTTGTTTGAGTTGAATTAGCATAAATTTCTATTTTATCTTTTGTCTTTGAAAAATCACTACTCAAACCCAAAATGGGCAGACAGTTGGAGTATTCGTAGCAATATTTAAAAGACAAAATCTTTCCTATATCCCTATAAATAATACACTAATTCAACCCAAACAACTATAGTTTATTTATTTTGAATGAGTGAGTTTACGCTGTCTAGTTCACTTTGGGTATTTACTCCAACAACTAGTTGATGGTCTAAGGATTTGTAATAAGATACTTTTTCACCAGCTAAAGCGCATATTTCAATGATATTAGTTAAATATAGTTCTTTACCGTGGTTATTAGCGTCGGATATAAGACAACTATCTATATATTTTGTAAGTATTCCAGGCGCAAAAGCCATTATCCCAGAGTTGCAGAGAGTCACTTCTTTTTCTTCTGGGGTGGCAAACTTTGATTCAACAATTTTTTGAAAATTGTCTGCCTTGTCTAATATAATACGTCCATATTGATTTTGTTGTTCATATTCGAAAGCTAATGTCACAATTTTTGAGTTGGTTTTGTTAAGGTGATCAAATAATCCTATAATAATATCTGCTGTTATTAATGGATTATCTCCATAGATAACGCCAATATTATCGTTATTGTTAAATAAATCTTTTGCAACAGCTACTGCGTGTGCTGTGCCTAGTTGTTCGGTCTGATTAACAAGTTTGCAGCGGTTACTAAACATGTGTAAATATGGATCCAGGTGCTTTGAGTATACTAATACAAGATCATTTGACACTTTATTACAGTTTTGTATAACTCTCTCAAGCATAGGAGTTCCATCAACTTTATGCATTACTTTCGGTAAAGAGGAGTTCATTCTGCTGCCTTTGCCTGCAGCAAGTATAATTATTTGCATTTGTGTATTATATTAAAGGGTAATTGAATTAACATAAGCTTCTATTTTATCTTTTGTTCTTTAACGTTCCAAAAATATAATGTTTAATTAGAGAGTTTATTAAAAATTTCTTCTGAAAGTTCGTAGTTCCCAAATACTTTTTGTACATCGTCACTTTCTTCTAAAGCATCGATTAGTTTTAGTAATTTTGCTGCTTTTTCTTCCTCATCAATTGTAATGATATTTTGTGGTCTCCAGCCAAGCTCGGATTCAATTGGATCACCATATTTTTTTGTTAAAAACTCCAGGCAATCGGAAAAAGACTCAATATCAGTATAAATGATATGTTCAGTTTCAGTTGATTCAACATCCATAGCTCCTGCGTCAATAGCTGATTCCATAATTTCATCACTTGATGCAACAGTTTTTACGAATTCAATTCTACCAACCCTATCAAACATGAAACTAACACTTCCATTTTCAGCTAAATTACCGCCATATTTGGTGAAAGCACTTCGTACTTCTGCAACGGTTCTATTTTTGTTGTCAGTTAAAGTTTCGACAATAATTGCAATACCACCCGGTACAAAACCTTCATATCGATTCTCTGTGTAGTTATCTAGATCGCTTGGATCTGATGCTTGTGCTAATGCTCTGTCAATCCTTTCTCTTGGAAGATTTTGGCTTCTGGCTGCAGAGATACTGTTACGTAATCTTGGGTTGGCGCTAACATCTACTCCACCAATTTTTGCTGCTGTAATTATTTCTCTGACCAATTTAGTAAAAAGTTTAGCCCGTTTTTTATCTTGAGCACCCTTGCGGTGCTGGATATTTTTAAATTTCGAATGTCCGGCCATTTTTAAGGTATCTATAAAAATAAAGTTTATATTAGTGTTATTTTAAAGAATTGCTCAAAGAAGGCAAGTAATAATAATATTTGGCCACTTTATATCAGAAGCTAGTTTTATGAAGTAAATGATGTTATATCAATAGCTCTGGTAATTACAATGATTTTGTAATATTGTGGGACAAACTTTAAAGACATAAAGCAAAGGAATATAAGCAAGTGACAAGCTACTACAATGAAATAATGCTTGAATTAAGTGATTATGCAAGGGAATTGAGTTTAGGATATATTGACTCATGGGGGCATGAAGAAAAAACAAGAGAAGCTGCTTTTGCTAAACGAATAATTTCAACATTTTATAAGTACAGAAGCCATCTTGCACTAATGAGTAAGATGCATAGACGAGATTTGGAAGATTGCATTCAAACTCATAAAAATAAATATTTGAGCCTTTTTGAGGCTAATAATTTTTCCAAAAGTGAGATAGCTCAATATTTATCTGAAATTAAGGAGATAATTTTTTCTATCAAGACTCACGCTCAAGGAGAAAATCTTGAAAGAAAGGAAGTAGATATAGTGAGTCAGCTGGTATATAAAATCACTCATAATGCTCAAGTATTATTCGCAGAGCAGTCTCATAATCAATTAGCTAAAGATACAATATTAGCCTCAGCGATAGTCTATCAAATCAAATCATTAGATTCAGATAACCAAAATAAATTGCTGGATAGGTTACTTCTCATTAAAGAGATTTGGAATATTGAAAATGCTGAGGAAGGCGAAAAAGAGACAATTAAATACAAATTTTATCAGAATCTAGCTAGCTTTATTGATACAAATTTTATAGATAATATTGAAGCTGCCTTTGACCAGATAATTAGTTTTTTTGTGATAAAATCTAGCGTTTTAGAACAGCTTACTGATTTGCAATTAATTCATCTGTATGACAGACTAAAAAATTCTGAACAGATAAATAAGCTAAGTCCACAGTTGTTAGACATGATTCACACAGAATCTCAGTATAGGTATAGTTATAATAGATTAGGTGATTCTGGATACGAACTGCTTAGCAGATTTCAAAACCTTGATGCTTTAACTCATCAAATAGAAGGTTTTGAATTTGCAACAGTAGAATTACACCTGCTTCATAATACCAATTTTTTGTCTCAATATTTGCAATTGCTATTAAAGCAAGCAGACAATATAAGAGCTTTTGGTTTAGCAAAAAATGACAACCTGCTTGCTATAATCAAAAAGATTGATACAAAGATACGTCATCTTTCTGTTCAGGAGCAGCAAACCATAAAGAGTGCGCTTACTTCTTTTAGAGGTAAACTTGGTAACGCTCTAGAAGGTCATATCCAAAAAAGATTTGTCGAACTGGACAAATACACAATAAATTCGTTGACCACAAGGTATAAATTATTGCTAGAAAATATGCTGCATCTGTTTGAAGATGATGCTTTAGGCAGAAAGTTTTTACGAGAAGGGTTTGTAACAAAGCTTGCTAGTAGCTTTTATTTTCCGAACTTATCTAATTCCGTTGATAAAATAAGAAAAATGGCTGAAGATAAGAAGGAAGTAAGGGCTCAACTTCTGGAGCTTAATCTCTCTGATATATTTCTTCATCCGGGAGTATTGAATAAAATTACTAGTTTAGATTTTAAAAAAGTAGCGTTAAATCCGGAAATAAAATCGACCTCTGATTTTGTCCATGCTTTAGTTAAGCATATAATTTCTGTTTGTAGCGCTTTTCAACTAGAAATTCTTTATAAACCTTTGCTTGGCCTGGAAGATCTAACCCCTCTTCAGATTTACTTAAGAGAAGAAGTGGCAAAAGAAGTACGCCAGCGTACATCAGTTGCCAAAATGATGTATTCTATTGTATCGGGAAGGAAGAAAGAATATGATCGCTTAGGGCGGATTAAAAGGAAAGAACAAGAGGGGAGTTTATCTAAAACCTCTATTGATTCCAAATTATAATAACTGACGTAAGAAATGAATATTCTGGTAAAAACAGAATAGAGGCCTGTCATCCTGAATGCAAATATTAGGATTAGGCAACGAAAGAAGATCCTAAATATAATACCTAGCATTCAGGATGACTTCTGGGTAAGGTTGCGGAGCAGTTCTATTTTCTTTAAAACCCCATGACATTGAGGCTGTTAGCGATTGTAGCCGTTAGTTTTGTAACCACGGCTTCAATTACAATATACATAGTTCCAAACATTACTAGTATTTGTGCGGGAGTAATAACAAAGAATACCTGCAAATTAGGCATTAATCTTGCAAGCATACCGCTTCCGGTCATAATCGCAAGGCCGACCACTAGGAACGGAGATGATATTTTAAAAGAAAGGATAAAACTATCGTTTATTACGAAAGCAATAAATTCACTAAGATCTCCAGAGTTTACAAGCTCACCTGGTGGAAACTTAGCATAGCTTTCGGCAACTGCCTGAATAAATATAAAATGCGTATCAGTTGCAAAGATAAAAACAATGGCAACAAGTAGCATAAAATTAGAAAAAATAGCTACCTGAGACTTTTGCATAGGATCAAAAAATGCAGCGGCTCCAAGGCCGGATTGCATTGAAACTATCTGTCCAACGAAATGTAAAGACTGAAAATAGATGTTTGCAGCTACGCTGATGATAAGTCCAATTAATATCTCAATTGCTAAATAGCCGATATTATTAGCAAAATTTTCTGAATATCGAGGTAAATAGGGCTGTAATATTGGCATCATAACGAAAGAAACGGTAAGGGCAAAAGCAAGTTTCCCCCGCATAAATATGTAGGGTGAGCCGATTGCCGGAAGTTTGCTAAAAGCTGTTCCCAGCCTTGCAAAAACCAACATAAACTGAAAAATAAACTCAATTGTTATTTTTTCTAACATCATAAAACTTTTAACTTTAGCTCAATTTGTTTGATATAGTACCTTTGTATTATTAAACACATCTCATTATCATCATTAATTTCTGGCTTAAGAGCGAAAAGAATATCCTGAATCAAGTTCAGGATAATTTTTGGTAGTCTAAACATCGATTTTATAATACTAAAAAATTTGTAAAAATGCAGTAATTTATTGACGTTTAGTTGAATTGATTATATTAATTCATGTGCTTTGGTTAGACAAAATTCTGTTGCTGTAATGTATAATGACCTAGTGGCGTTTTTGCCGCATCTATATTTTATTCTAAAAGGTGTTACTGTTACTTTGAAGTACAGTGTGATCTCAGTCTGTTTTGGGCTCATTATTGGTACAATTTTAGCATTTTTAAAAGTAATTGACCTAAAAATTCTAAGGTTAGCTGCTCACGCCTATACATCTATATTCAGAGGTACACCGCTTCTTATTCAATTAACAATAATATATTTTGGATTACCTGGCTTAATCGGTCTTAAGCTAAGTGTTTTTTCGGCTGGTGTAATTGCCTTTTCTCTGAATTCAGGAGCTTACGTTTCAGAAATAATCAGAGCTGGGATTGAATCTGTCGACAAAGGTCAAGTTGAAGCAGCAAAAGCGCTAGGTATTTCTCCTATCTTGCGGATGAAAGACATAATATTACCGCAGGCATTTAGAAGTATTTTACCCGCCTTGGTAAATGAACTTATCAACCTGGTGAAAGAATCATGTCTGATATCTGTTATTGGAGAAATGGATTTAATGAGAAGAGCTCAGGTCGTATCGGCAGAGACTTACACTTTTTTTACTCCAATGTTAACAGCAGCCGCGGCTTATTACTTGATGGTACTGATTATCAGTAGCTTCGCTTTGCTTTTAGAAAAAAGGCTAGCTATATGATAGTTCTAGAAAAAGTTACTAAGAAATTCATTGATAATACCGCAATTAAAAATATCAATCTAACTTTTGATAAAAAAGAAACTACAGTTATCATTGGTCCATCAGGCAGTGGTAAATCTACGCTAATTCGGTGCATTAATAATCTTGAAAATCCGACTAGTGGATCTGTTGTGATTAATGGCAAAAAACTTACTAGAAGGAATAGAGGTAAGTTGTGCTTTAAAATTGGCATGGTCTTTCAGCAATTTAATTTGTTTCCCCATATGTCGGTTCTAGAGAACTTGACTTATAGTCCCTTAAATGTACTGCATACTAGTAAGATAGAAACTCAAGGTAAAGCTAGAAAACTGCTTGATACATTCGGTATTTTAGAGAAAGCAGATTCATCCCCGTCAAAATTATCTGGCGGGCAGAAACAACGAGTTGCTATTTGTAGAGCTTTAATGATGGACCCAGAAACGATGCTATTTGACGAACCAACCTCTGCACTTGATCCCGAAATTGTAAAAGATATTATTGAAATAATCAATAATCTAAAAAATCAGATGCAGATGATAGTGATTACTCATCATATAAAATTTGCTAAGATTATAGCAGACAGAATAATTTTTATGGATAAAGGTTTAGTTTTAGCTGATCAGCCAGCTAATGAGTTTTTTGCTAAACCAGCTTCACACAGAGCCAAATTATTTCTAGCCAATGTTGGCGACCTAATGTAATACTATCCCCAGTTTTAATGGTAAAACGGATTTCGTCGGTCTTACTTATACTCACTTTTAATAGCGTACGCTGCATGCGGCGGCTATAAAATTCATATGTCTGACTTAAAATAGTGCAACTTTTCATAAAATTCTTCCGTCTTGTTCTAATAAACATTATAGTTATATTTGGTTATATATTTTCAGATAGGGGTAGAAAATAATATGCAAAATAACTTTGGTTATAAATTGGTGGCTGTTTTAGATATGAATAAGTTAAAGCTTTTTAAAGCAGAGGGGTTAAAAATTACAGAAGAAGTGGGGCAATTTCAGCTTCATAGTGAAGAGGAGAACAGCATTGAAAGACATGAGAGCTTAAGAGGTAACAAATCTGGGTTATCTGCATTTCATGATCCTCATACATCCAAAAAAGATATTGATTTTAGCAATTCATCAAGAGCAGCAGTCGATCATATTAACCACCTATTTGCAAGTGATTTAGATTATAAAGAGCTATATATTGTTGCAAGCTCAAAGCTACTTGGGCATATGAGACAAATGCTACAGGGTAATTTAAAAAAACGAGTAACTAAAGAAATAAACAAAGATCTCATTAATCACAGTATCAAGGACATTGAAAAAGCAATATTTGCTTGAATATATTTGTAGCTAAATAGGTTGATATGTCACTAATAAAAAAAGTATGTGTTATTGGTTCTGGGGTTATGGGCAGTGGTATTGCCGCACAAGTTGCAAACTCTCGAACTAATGTAATTTTGCTCGATATAGCAGATGAAGGTTCAAAAAACCCATCAAATATTGCATTATCAGCCATTGAAAAAATGCAATCGCAAAAACCAGCCCCATTGTCACATCCAAGTTTAGCGAAGTATATCACTGTAGGAAATCTTCGTGATGATTTAAATTTGATATCAGAATGTGACCTTATCATTGAAGTAATAATAGAAAAGCTAGATATCAAACACACACTATATGAAACACTCCTTCCATATCTTAAAGACGATACCATAATCGCTTCAAATACTTCAACGTTGCCTTTAGCCAAATTGAAAGAAAAACTGCCGCAATCAGTGCAAAACAGATTTATCATTACTCATTTCTTCAATCCTCCCAGATATATGGAGCTTCTTGAATTAGTGTCTGATGTGAACAATGATAGCTCGGTGATTGATCGTGTCGAAGGATTTATTAATAAAAAACTAGGCAAAATAATTATTCATTGCAACGATACTCCAGGTTTTATTGCTAATAGAATAGGATGTTTTCTTCTTGAATTTACGGTAAGAAAAGCTATTGAAAAAGGGCTCAACCCAGTATTAATAGATCAAATATTTACAAAGCTTCTGGGGTTTCCAACCACGGGGATTTTCGGCCTTTACGATTTAATTGGTCATGACGTGATGGCTTTAATTTCAAAGTCATTGGCCAGTGCGCTTGATAGCAGAGATAAGTATCATGAAATTTACACTGAATCTGGTATATTATCTATTATGAAGTCCAAGGGTTTACTAGGACGTAAGTCTGGCGCTGGTTTTTATAAAGTCACAAAGGACCAAGGGAAAACAGTTAAGCAAATATTTGATTTTAAACGTTTAGAATATGTTGAGCTAGGATTAGTAGAAATTCCTAAAACTCTCGAAGAATTATTCAATAAAAATGATAAGTATAGTGATTTTTTTAAAGAGATATTAGCTACATTTTTTTCCTATATCATAAGTCTTGTTCCAGAAATATCTGATTCAACTGAAGATATCGATAAAGCCATGAAGCTTGGATATAGCTTGAAACACGGCCCATTTGAGTTGCTTGATTCTTGTATGCCAAAGAATGAAAGTTGGCTCAAAGACCTAAGAGCTAAACTAAATGGTATTAAAAGACCTATATCCAATAAGTCAACATGGCAAAATACGGCAAAAATAGTTTTATCAAATGATTCCGCTGATTTATTTGAATATAGAAACAACCATGTTTTTGTCATGAAAACTAAGATGAATTCTCTGAACCATCAGATTTTTGATTTAATCATAGATTCAGTGAAACTCTCTGAAGACAAGTCTATGAAGATAATAATTTATCCTGGTAATAGTAAACATTTCTCAGTTGGCGCGGATATAAGGTTATTTTATGACCAGATAAGCAGTAAAAACTTTAAAGCTATAGAAGGATTTATTGATCTTGGTCAAAAAGCTATGCTAGCTTTAAAATATGCGAGTATTGATGTTATATCATGCGCCCACGGTCTTGCCCTTGGCGGTGGGTGTGAATTATTGCTACATTCTCATCATGTTGTAGCACACCAAAATTTAAATTCAGGTCTAGTTGAGCTGGGTGTTGGTCTTATTCCTGGTTGGGGCGGGGTTAAGGAAATGTTCTTACGTTCTAAAGGTGATAAAGGTCGGCTAATTGGAAATTTACAAAATATTTTAGTCCAATATCAATCTGCTTCGAGTGATTTTTTCGCTAAAAAATATAACGTTGACTGTAATTTTAATATGAGTACTGAAAATATAATGTCAGAAGCTTTTGAAATACAGCCCGTAGCACGAATTACGACTAATAGTGTTGATTTACCAAAAATAAATCTTGCAAGTGAAATAGATACGACAAATTTCGATAATATAACTCACGAGGTATTGGAATTTTTTCAAAAAATAATTGATATGGGTAAAACAATTGACGAATCTACTTTGATGAACATGGAAAAAGAAAAATTTCTGCAGTTGGCTGTAAAACCAACCAGCTTTGAAAGAATTGGCCGGTTGTTATCAAAGTAGAAAGGTTACTTCTAAGTCTTTCTTACTTATTATCTTCAAGTTTACATGTCAGTTACTTCGTCTCCTAAAGTAATATTGATAAAATCAATTTTTGGCTGTTATACCATAATGGATAATTATCGAGTTTGGTAAACAAACATCTTTTCTGATTTCAACTATCGCGGCATAAGCCTTAACCATATCCTCTACGTTACTCATAGATAGGATAATTTTTGTTTATTTGCTCATAGTCTCATCAAAAGATACTTTCTGACTAGTTGCTTTGGTATATTTTTCATAAAATTACTCGCTATCTAAATTAATTGTAGGCGTTTAAATATTATAGCTTTACTATAAAGATTAAAACATTATCATCTCCACTATCTTCCCATGTTGTAATATAAAAATCAACCAATAGTTGAAAAGCGAAATTTAATAAGCTTAAATTGATTGAGGGAGATAACTTTTAGATTTTTGATCAGGTTAAAACTTATTTTTAGGAGAAGAGCAGAAAAGAAACCATCTATTTTAAAAATATTTTATGATAGATAACAACATTGAGAGTTATTTTTTGGTTTCTTGTTCAATGGCATGCTGAACTAATTTTTTATGGTATTCCTGAATTACTGTACTTGAAAGCAGCTTATAATGCTTATCCTTATCACGAAAAACAACAGAACCGCGTTGATAAAAATTTCCATCTATTATTTTGCCTGCTAATTCTCCCTTTTTATTCTCTATTAGCTGTTTTTTTACTAAATCAATATCACTAGTATGATTGAATTTTAATTCACCATTAATCACTAATTGTCCAATATTTACTACTTGGCCCGACTTAATTTCAAATGCTCCATAAAGAAAATAATTGTCTTTGTAGCCAGGAGAAGGGAGCCAACGAGTAGCATTGTATGTGTCCAGTAAAGAGATATAGTCAATGTAATAAATCCCTGGATCTAAATAAAGAAGGCTTTGAGCAGCGTTACGTTTAAAGGCCTTAAAACTGAAAAGGTCTGAGAAACCTGAATTAACATTAACCCTGTACCTTATATCTTTTTCCTCTAATTTAACAAGAATATATGATAGAGAAGCATTCTTACTCAGACTTCCCTCTGCAATATCAAAAAATACTACTCCTTTTTTACCCTGAGCAAAAGACTCCTGTGTATAAGATTCCATTTTTTGATATTTATAGCCACCACAACTGCTTAGTATAAGTGATATAAGTAGGCACGAAAAAATTTTTGTTGGGGAGAAAGAAGGTTTCATTACTAATAAACTATAGTGACATTGGTTTTAAAATAAAATCACTATAGTTTATTTAGATATTTTTTTAAACCTTTATTTAACTAAAGTTTCTAGAACCATTGGATCCTTACCTTCAATCTTGATTGTAATATTAAACTTATCTCCTGCAGACAAATTCTTTTTTAAATCAAATAACATAATGTGAATTGCTCCTGGCGTAAGCTCTATTGAGCTTCCAGCTGGGACAACAATTTTATCAATTGAAGTCATACGACTTACACCTTTTTCATCCACAAAACTCTTGTGAAGTTCAACATTGTTAGCAATTTGTGATGCAGAAGCGCCAATAATCGTAATCTGTTCAGCAGTTGGATTATTGATTTTCATATATGCAGCAGAGTTGTTATTTGGAGACATGGATTTACGTGCCCAAATATCTGTTATTTCTAGAGTTTTCTTTACTTCAGCTGCTTTTGGTTGCTCAGCTCCAGATTGTTGACCGGATATTGCTGTATCGCTATTATTAGTATTTGGGTTTTCGGGGGCGGCAGCCCCAGCAATATTGCAAAATAACAAAGTTATTCCAAGACCACATAAAATTTTCTTTTTCATTAGTTCTTCTCTCTATCTTATATTTAAAAATACCAAATTTATAGTGTCATAAGGAGAATGGATCTGCAAATAAATAACTTGAATTTATAGTAAACATAAGTGAACTAGATACATAAAAACCGTTATAAATTTATTTTTGTTCCTTATAGAGTAAATTATATATCTTTGAATTTCGTAGTAATTGGCTATGCGTGCCGTGACTTGCAAGTGTTCCTTGATTAATAACTAAAATCTCATCTGCTTTTTCAATTGAAGATATACGATGTGCGACAGAAATTATTGTTTTGCCAGCTAGGAACTCTCGTAAATTAAACAACACCTGTTCCTCGCTTTCAGTATCTAGTGCGCTTGTAGCCTCATCTAAAAGTAAAATTTCTGGTTTATATAATAGGGCTCTGGCAATAGCAATTCTTTGTTTTTGTCCACCTGATATTCTTATTCCTCTCTCGCCAATTTCTGTATCAAGTCCTAATTCAAGAGTGTTAGTGAAATTAAGTATACCGCAAATTTCTGCGACATGCTCTATCTCATCATCACTTGCATCAGGCCTTGAAAAATTAATATTAGAACGAATAGATCCAGAAAATATCGTAGGATTTTGTTCAACATATGCAATTTTGCTTCTAATAAGCTCATCTTTAACCAGGGTAATATTCCTTGAACCAATAAAAATATTACCAGTTTGATGATTATAAAATTTTAATAATAATTGCAGCAAAGTACTTTTACCAGAGCCGGATTTTCCTACAATACCTGTAAATTTTCCTTGTATTATTTCTAGTGAGATACTTTTTAATATTAAAATATCTGGCCTCGATGGATACGAAAAACTAACTTTCTCAAAACGAATAGAATAATTCTGGTCTAAAATTTCTTTACTTAGTACAGGGGCTATATTTGGTTTTAAGTCTCGGAGTTCAAGTACACGTTCTAAAGCAGCAAATGGACTTTGTAATTCATTTAGAAGTTCAGCTATACCTCCAGCACTCATGCCAACTATCATTGCATAATAGATAAATGATATCATTTTTCCGGAAGTCATAGCTCCACTTAAAATATCAATACTTCCAACCCAAATAACCAAAGTTATTGAGCCAGTAATTATTGCTATGGCCAATGCAAAAAATAATGACCGAAGCCTTAGTCTTATACTTGCATGTTTGATGTTTGAATGAATTTTTTTCTCAAATTGATCGGATAAATATTGTTGTTGGTTATAGGCATAAAGAGTACGTATACCAATAAAATTTTCTTCAATATTGGATGCTAGTAAACTCTGTTCTTCTAGAACTCGTTTAGATAAAGATCTGACATGCTTACTTAACTTGAGAATAGGAAACAAGAGAGCAGGAATGCTAAACATTACCATTAATGAAAGCTTAGGGCTCTCTATAAACATTAAAGTTATCGCCCCTATTAGCATTATTGAATTTCTGATAAAAAAGGATAAAAAGTTGATAATTAAATTACCAACCATTTCTATATCTGCTCCCAACCTTGAAATGATATCTCCAATTTTTAAGTCTTCAAACTTAGTTAAATCAATTTTCAATAGATTATTGAATGTGTCCGACTTAAGCTTAGAAATCACCTTAAGAGTAATTAGATTAATATAATAAGAACGAAAGAAACTCCCGACTGCAAAAACACCAATCAATCCACAAATTAAATAAATAGAATTATGAACTACACCTATTTGTCCGGCGTTTAAGCCATTATCTATCAATTTTCTAAAGATAAATCCTATAAGGAGAAGGGATGCGGAAACACTTAGCAATGATATTAACACTATCAATAAACTCTTTATGTGCCCGACTAAATAGAAGCTTAATTCTTTGATGTTGCCGCTCATTGATTAGCTAACCTTTTATTTCTATTTGTAATTCATATGACAGTACCTGATATAATTCTGCTCCAGTACGAGATTTCCATTGCTCTCCTTGTTGAGCAAAATGATATGGTCCACTGATCGGTGAAGATAACCATATTTCTTTAGAGGCACTTTGTTTGTTTATAACATAGGTACCACTCTCATTTGAGAAAGTAAGGATTCCATCATTGAGATCCAGATCAAATCTACATTCTTGATCGTTATCTTCAATAGTTGTGGCTATTTTATTTATAATTCTTTCAACTTCAATTGCAAAATCTAAATCTTTCATTGTTCTTTAATTTATTTTTAAAAATTATCTAAAAATTTTGTGGCTTATGTTTAATTATGGTTAAAACCATCTGCGTCTCAGGATGACTTTTGAAACATCAGACAAATATTATCCTCTTACTAGTAATTTAATCTTGTGAATTCCTTTGTAACCAAGATATATTGCTATTCTTTCAATCATTAGTTCTTGCTGATAGGCAATTTCCATTGAAATGCTTGAGCTATCAACAACTACCTGCAAAATATTTATTTGTTTCCCGCCTTCTCTAATTGTAGTAATCTTTAATGGATTCGACTGAGTGCTATACTTAACACCAACAATTTTTCCCCAATTTATAATTAACTCGGCTAAAATTGGATGTTGCCTTTTATAAATGCTATAAATAAGTTTATTTACGTCGTTAACTATAGGTCTCATAATATTTCTAAATTACTGACCTAATTAGAGTAATTAATACAACAATAAGTGCTCCAATTATTGAAATGATTGGATAATATATAGAGCCAATCGAAAGGATCATTAGCAACAAATTACATTTTATTATACGTTTTACTACTCTTTTATGGCTATGTCCTTTGCGTACTGATTTTTGGAAAAAATGTTGTAAGTGAGGCTCCCATATTCTCTCTCTTTTAACAATTCTGACTAAAATAGTTAAACCACCGTCAGCAATGTAATAAAGTGAAGCAATAACGCACGCAGCAAATAGTTTAGCACTTGCTGAAGCCACTGTTAGCAAACATACTCCAATTAAAAAACCTATGCTGATACTTCCCGTATCACCTAAAAATATTTTTGCTGGTTGCCAGTTAAAATAAAAAAATCCTATCGACCATCCCAATATGATAGTAGTAATAATAATAACCATGTCAACATTTGGAATGATGTCGTAGCTAAGAAAACAAAGAATTATAATAGTAATTGATAAATGCATGGTTTCGCTGACAGTTATACCATCAATACCATCAAGAAAATTATATAAATTCAAAAAAGTAAGTAAAGCAAAGGCGGCTATCGTTAAATCTAAGTAAATAGGAATTACATAGCTAAGTACCACGCTTGGATGAACCAGCCACATAATTGCTAAGAAAGAGCATAGTACGTGTATAATCAGTCTTATGGGAATCATTACATGAGATATATCATCCCAAAATGACACCAGGCTGATCGGAAGAAATATTTGCAATATAGTATATGAGCGTTCAAATTGCCCAAACATACAATATTCAAATAAAGGTAGGAATATTCCGAAAGTAATAACAAATGCTATGCCACCACCACGTGGGGTTTCCTTGTTGTGAACTCTTCTTGCACTTGGTGCGTCAACCATTCCGTATTTTGGGAGTAGATTGATAAGTAGTTTCGTCAGTAAGTAAGAGGCGGTTGTTGAAACGGTGCCCAAAATAAGAAGACTTGATATATAGTAAGTCATAATAGCATATTTGATTTAAAACTATAATAGTTACCACTGCTTATAATAACATGATCATGGACAGTTACATTAATCATATTACAAGCATTAATAATTTGGGTAGTTAAATCAATATCAGATTTTGATGGCTTGGTATTACCACTTGGATGGTTATGAACTAAAATAATCGCCCCAGCTTCATGAAACAGAGATTTCTTGACAATTTCTCTAGGGTAAACGGGCGTTTGGTCTATAGTGCCAGTAGCAACAACTTCATCAGCAATAAGAATATTTTTTTTATTTAAAAATAAAACCCTAAATTGTTCTATTTTTAGACAACCCATATTAAACTTTAGATAATCAAGCAATGCACTCCAGGAGCTTATAATGTTTTTTTCTTTGACCTCACTCTGAAAAATACGATTCAAAAGCTCTTTGAGTAAACGGAGCTGTAAGTATGTGGGTTCCTTAGCTTCATCTACGGCAAAAATCTTATCTTTTTCGGCATTAATTAGTTGGTTAAAGTTGCCAAATTTTTGTAACAATTCTTTGGCCAGAGGCTTAACATCTCTTCTTGGTACTGCCTGAAAGAGAAGCAATTCTAATAATTCATAATCATTGACGCTAGAAGGGTCTGAATTTAAAAATTTTTCCTTCAGCCTCTTGCGATGCCCCAAATAATGTGGTTGTTTGTTATCTTCTTTATTTTCCTGATGCATATGGCGGATATAGAAGATTTGTTGGTGATAGTGTAAAAATTTCTACCCCATCTTTGGTTACACCTACTGTGTGCTCAAATTGCGCAGAAAGGGACTTGTCTCTAGTTGTTACCGTCCAATTATCAAACTTACTCAAAATAGTTTCTGCTCTGCCGGCGTTTAGCATAGGCTCAATAGTGAAAAACATTCCTTCTTGTAGTAAAGCGCCAGTGCCAGGTTTTCCATAATGGAGTACTGTTGGCTCGTCATGAAAAACTCTCCCAATTCCATGACCGGTATAATCACGAACCACTGAATAATTATGTTTTTGTGCATATTGCTGGATCGCGTGACCAACATCACCAAGGCGTATACCAGGTTTTACCATCTCGATACCAATCATCATCGATTCGTAAGTAACTTGTATAAGTCGTTTTTGCTTAATGCCCGCATCGCCTACATAGAACATACGACTAGTATCCCCATGCCAACCATCTAATATAACTGTTACATCGATATTTATTATATCGCCATTTTTTAGCTTTTTATCAGATGGTATACCGTGACACACAACATGATTAATCGAAGTACAAATCGACTTTGGAAATCCTTTGTAATTAAGCGGAGCTGGGATAGCGCCGTTAGTAATAATAAACTCATGACATAAATCATTCAAGCGGTCAGTAGTAACTCCAGGAATAACAAATCCAGTTATGTAATCAAGGGTGCGTGCAGCAAGCATGCCAGCCGAGCGCATCTTCTTGAAATCATCTTCCTTATGGATTTTTATTGTCATTATTTAGTCTGTAATATTTGTAATTTACCATCAATCCAATGCCCTTGTGCCCATTGATGACCGTCGACGTAACTATTTTGCCAGCCATACCCTCTAGCATCCCAAACATAGCAAAACCCTGTTTGTATAGCTGGATTTTCACTTATATGTTCTAAAGTAGCACGGATTGCTTTGATTTGTAATGGAAAATCAGTAGATCCGTTTGAATGTTTAGGCAAACTACTACCGTAAACATTTGGCGTATTAGTTGCCATGTCTATCGAACGAAAACCGAATTCACTAAAAATGATTGGCTTTGAATTAGGAATCCACGAGGTTTTATAGCTTTCGCCTTTTTCTGAATCCCATGCCCAGTGATCACTTGATTGCCAGTACCTTATGTTTTTCCATCTATTATAGTCTTGATCAATTATAATCTGGGTTGAATCTTGGTAAAAATAATCCCATCCCTCGCTACTAGTGAAACCATTTTTAATGCTTTCTAGTGTAATTTGTTGATTATCAACGTCAGTTAGTGGCATATAATAATCTATACCAACAAAATTAATGTTTTGATCACTCCATAAAGTATCTAATGGTCTATAACCACCTTTGCAATGAAGATATTCACTCCAATTGGCCGCATAACTAATTTGTACTTTTTCGCCTACTATTGACCTAACATTAGCAGCTAATCCACAAAGGTTATTTACAAATGGAAAATTTCTCTCTTCCCCTTTTATTACTGTAAGTCCCTCAAGCTCCGATCCTATATAGAACATATCAACTTTACCTCGAAGCAAAAAAGCATAATGCATAACAAATGGTTGGTACTGATTTGTATAAAACATTTCAACTTGCTCAGCGCTGCCAGTAATGTATCCGCGCCAATCTTTATTTTCGTTATCAACCATTAAAAATGGATAAAACGCCACCCTTTTACCTTGCTCTTTCAAGGCATTTACAAATTTCAACACTTCTTCATCAGGCATGGTACCACCATATCTTATGGTTGATGGGTCATAAGAATTTTTTCTAGCAATAGCATGGGCGTTGTTACGATCATAGCTACTTACTAGCCAGGAATCTTCTTTTATCTCATCGCTTCTTTTCTCGCTCCCAGGCTTAATTTTAGCGCTACTAATGTTCAAGCTATCAATAAACCAAGAAACAGGTATTCCGACCCACTCTAAGTTAGGTAAAGTTTTACAAATTTCTTCTATTGACCGAATACTCAGAGACCCCTCACCACAACCAGGCCCCATAATTACAGCTGTCATATGCTCGGAAACATAATCCATATCTTGTTGATGATCTATAGAAATATCCCCAAGTATTACCTTTGCCATAATTATGTTATCTATTTAATTTTTCTTTCAATAACTCATTAACCATTGCAGGGCTTGCTTTACCACCTGTTCTTTGCATTACTTGACCAACAAAAAATCCAAAAAGCTTGTCTTTTCCACTTCTGTAAGCTTCTACAGAATCTTGGTTTGCAGCTATTACTTCATCAATAATTGGTTCAATGGAAGCACGATCAGAAACTTGTGTCAGACCCTGATCTTTAACAATTTTTTCGGCCGTTTCACCACTTAAAAACATTTCTTCAAAAACTGTTTTGGCGATTTTTCCTGAAATAGTGCCGTTTTCTATCATGTCAACCATAGAACGAAGCATTTCTGGCGTAATCTTACACTGAGCCAGCGTTATTGAACTTTTGTTTAATTTACCGAATAATTCACTAGTAATCCAATTTGCAACGGTTTTTGCATTTGTACCAAGGCTGGCTTGTTCAAAATAAATTGCAGTTTCCTCATCAGCAACTAGAACTTCTGCGTCATATTTACTTAAGTTCAGCTGCGCTACGTAGCGTTGAGTTTTAGCTTCCGGTAATTCTGGCAACTCTGATCTCATTTTTTCAATAAGCTCTTCGTCGATGACAACTGGTAGCAAGTCAGGGTCTGGAAAATAACGATAATCATTTGCATCTTCTTTACTGCGCATTGTTCTGGTTTGCCCAGTGGTTGCATCGAATAATCTTGTTTCTTGATCAACCTTTCCACCGCTTTCCAGTAATTCTACTTGGCGCATTGCTTCGTATTCAATAGCTTTGACTATATTTTTAACAGAATTAACGTTCTTAATTTCGCATCTTGTGCCTAACTCTTCGCCTGGTCTGCGCACTGAAATATTTGCATCGCAACGCATTGAGCCTTGATCCATGTTGCCATCACAAGAACCGACATACCGTAACAAACTTCTAAGCTTTTTGACATACTCAGATGCTTCGTATGGAGAATTCATGTCAGGTTCAGATACTATTTCCATCAGAGCGATACCTGAGCGATTTAGGTCAATCAAGCTATAATCGGGATGTTGATCGTGTATGCTTTTACCGGCGTCTTGTTCTAGATGGATACGATTAATTCTAATCTTTTTTTCCGAGCCGTCTTCAAGTGTAATATACAAATGGCCATTTTGCACAATTGGCAGATAAAACTGGGAGATTTGATATCCTTGTGGTAAATCCGCGTAAAAGTAATTTTTTCGGTCAAAGATCGAAATTTTATTTATTTCGGCATTGATTCCTAAACCAGTTTTTACTGCTTGTTCTACGCAGTACCTATTCAAAACAGGCAACATACCAGGCATTGCTGCGTCAATAAGTGATACCTGGGTATTTGGCTCGGCGCCAAAATCAGTTGCTGTTTGTGAAAATAATTTTGCTTTTGAAGATACTTGAGCATGGACTTCTAAGCCTATTACATATTCCCACTCTCCTGTATTTCCGGTGATATATGCCATTAGAAACCTCCTGGTGTGAAATCGGTATTAACCATTGCTCTTTCAATTACTGCCATTGATCTGATCAGATTGTACTCATCGAATGCGGGTGCTATTAATTGCATTCCTAGGGGCAATCCTTCGGACGAGAGTGCTGATGGAACAGATGCACATGGCAAACCAGCAAGACTAGCTGGAATAGTAAATATATCATTTAGATACATAGTAAGCGGATCACTTTGATTTTCATTTATACCAAAAGCTGCTGTCGGCGAGGAAGGTAGTAAAATTACGTCTACCTTTTCATAGGCGGCATTAAAATCATTTGCTATTAAACGACGTATTTTTTGAGCTTTTAAGTAATAAGCATCCATTTTACTTGAAGAAAGTACATAAGTACCAAGAATGATACGTCTCTTTACCTCATCGCCAAATCCTTCTGTTCTGGTAAGAGTATACATTTCATCAAGTGACTTGCAGTCTTTTTCGGTTCTGTGGCCGTAGCGAACCCCATCATATCTTGACAAATTCGATGAAGCCTCTGCAGGTGCAATGACATAATAAACGGGCAGGGCATACTTGGCATGAGGAAGTGAGATATTAACTATCTCGGCTCCCTCTGCTCTCATCATTTCAATAGAATTTTGCCACATTTTGATTATTTCGCTATTGACCCCACTTATTTCCATTAAATCTCTTGGAATACCAATGCGCATTCCTTTTACGGATTTTGTAGAAGCCGATACAAGTTCTGGGACATCTTTGTTGACCGAAGTTGAATCTTTTTCATCATACCCCATCATTCCCTCAAGCATCAAAGCTGCATCATTTACAGTTCTGGTAAAAATACCTGCTTGATCAAGGGAGCTAGAGAAAGCCACCATACCCCATCTTGAGCATCTGCCATATGTAGGTTTTACTCCAACGGTACCGGTAAAAGCTGCTGGCTGTCTGATTGAACCGCCTGTATCGCTTCCAAGAGCGGCCATGGCGCTAAAACTACTGACTGCTGCAGCTGATCCTCCAGAAGATCCGCCCGGAACCAGGTCTTGGGCATTATTTTTTGATTTCCACGGGCTGATTGCGTTGCCAAAATAGCTTGTAGTACTAGATGAGCCCATTGCGAACTCGTCCATATTTGTTTTACCAATCATAATTGTTCCATGATCAGAAATATTTTTGCTAATTGTTGATTCATAGGTTGGAACGAAGTTATGAAGTGTTTTTGATGCAGCAGTAGTTCTGATGCCATTAGTGCAAAACAGGTCCTTTACTGCAACGGGGATTCCTTCTAGTTTACGATTAGATCCTTCTTGGTAATTTTGATCGGCCTTTTTTGCTAGCTTTCTTGCATGTTCGAAAGTTTCGGTAATATACGCATTAAGATTTTTATATTTTTCTGCTTGGTCTATATGAGCATTAATGAGCTCAGTTGATGTAAATTTTTTTGATTCTAAACCTTTTAGTGATTCAGTTATGGATAGCTTTATCAATTCTTTCATATTATTCAACCACCTTTGGAACAACAAAACATTTTATTTCACGAGCCAAATCAGCTTGGCTACTTGGAACATTTTTAAATAAATCTTCAGAAAGATCTGGTACATCTACGATATCTGGGCGCATTCTTTGGTTAATTTCGGATACAGATCTTAGCGGCTCAATATTTTCGCATTCAACCTCATGAATTTGATTGATCATGCCAAGAATGTTTCCAAGCTTATCAGAAAGGATTTTGGCTTCATCGTCTGAAAAACTTAGTCTTGCAAGTTTTTGCAATTTTTTTTGTTCTATGTCACTTATCATAGTTGATTCTCATCACATTAAATTATTTATAAAAGCCTGTATTTATTTGTAAAGTCATCCCGGGCTCGATACCGGAGCCTCCTTCTGTCTATATTAAGATAGATCCTGAATTTAAGTTCAAGATGACAGAATGTTATGTTGTCATCCCGTGCTTGACCCGGGATCTTCTTCCTCTACCTTAGATCCAAGGTCGAGAATAAGTGGACGCAAGAGCTTCAATCAAGTTTAGGACGGACTTGTCCACGGCATTGTTTTATTATCTAGCTTTTTTCTTTTTTCTCTTAGTACCATCTGTAGTTTTATTAAATCTACCTATATTTTTGACAAATTTTTGAACACCATTCTGCTGAGTGCCATAAGTCTGCGTATATGAGCTCTGTGTGGATATCTCTTCATTTTGACTGTCGTTTAAGAGTCCAGCCTCTTGAACCTTGTCGCCATTAAACACTACTTTTACTATGCGTTGTTTTATCACTTTAGGATTAAACCACGCCCTCTTGGCTAGTGAGCGTTGAATATAGTACCACGTATTTTTAGAATAATCGGGTACATATGTTGGAGTTCCAATAAGTTCAACCAACTGAGTTTTATTTGGCAATTGTGAATTTATTTGCTTTATCGCCTCGTCACTTACGAACTGTCCGCGAACGTCTATAGACTGGCAACCAGCTAGTAGTATAAGGAAAATCAAGGATATTAGTTTGGAGAAATGTGTCATAAATGGTATTTATATAAAAATATTATGGATTTTGTAGATGAAATATAGTATACTGCGCCTCTGTTTGACAAATACTTTTTTTAAATACTGACAACAAAAAGTCTATTGAGGGATAAATCATGGCAGTTCCAAAGAAAAAAACATCTAAATCAAAGCGTAATATGAGACGCTCACATGATGCGCTTAGCAGAATCAATGTTATAATAGACAAAGACACTGGTGAGTACAGATTACCACATCGTATGGATCCAAGCAACGGTTCATACAACAATCGTCAAGTTGTTGTAGAAAAAGTTGAAGTTGATACGGTAGAGTAGTAACTCATATGGCCTCAAAAATTATTGGTTGTGGAGGCTATCTACCAGAAAAAGTTTTAACTAATGATGATCTAGCTAAATTTATTGATACTAGTGATGAATGGATTAGAACAAGAACGGGGATTCGTCAGCGCCATATTGCTGCTGAAGGCGAGTTCACTTCACATATGGCTCATAAAGCGGCGCTTGCCGCAATAAAAGATGCTAATATTAATTCTAAAGACATAGACCTTATTGTTGTTTGTAGCAACACTCCTGACAATAGTTTTCCGGGCGTAGCTAATAAGCTGCAAGGATATCTTGACCTTGGTCAGGTCCCTTCTTTCGATATACAAGCAATTTGTTCTGGGTTTATATACGGTATTCATGTAGTGGACAGCATGATAAAATCAGGTAAATATAAGACTGTTTTACTCGTGTGTGCTGATAAAATGTCAGCTCTTCTTGATTGGCAGGACCGTTCAACTTGTGTGCTTTTTGGTGATGGAGCTGGTGCAGTAATTTTGCAGCATTGCGATTCAAATGCTGGTGTTATCGATAGTAATATTTACTCTGATGGGTCAATGTACGATATACTTTACACTGACGGTGGCGTGAGTACGAATGGCAAAAGCGGCAGAGTCCAAATGAAAGGGCAGGAAGTGTTCCGGCGCGCGATTGAAAAAATGTCTGAATCAGTCAAGCAGTTGCTTGAGGTAAACGGAATGAGTTTATCCGATATTGACCATCTAGTTCCTCATCAGGCTAACTTAAGGATAATTGATAGCATTGCTGCTCGGTTTGATATTGATAGTAATAAAATAGTAACTACTATTGAAAGGCATGCAAATTGTTCAGCTGCTTCGATTCCTCTTGCATTATCAGAATTAAAATCGTTGAAGGGTATAAAACCAGGTAAAATTGTTGTATTCACTGCTTTTGGCGCGGGGGCAACTTGGGGGGCTGCAATTGTAAGATGGTAACTTATACCAAGCGAATTTATTTGAGTAGATCAAGTTTAAGGTGAGGCTACGTAGCTTAATTATTACAGGTGAGCACATAGTTTGCAAAATTGACTTACCCAAATAAACTAAAATAAGTTGTATCATATATAGTAAATTAACCCTGAAGCAGCGATAGTTAATTTTAGAGCGTCGCCTCGCGCAGTTTAGGTTGATAGTGAGTACAGACGAGACTCGCTAAATTGGGTGGCTCTATGTTAAGAAACTATAAAAATTGATGGGGATAGTATGCATAAGGTCTCTACCATTACTAAAGAAAAAATTGCTGAGAAGTTAAAAGCCCAGCTTGGTTTATCTCTCTCTTTATGTGAAGAAATCACCTTATATGTTTTTGCAGAAATTTTAAATCTTGCCAAAAAAGATCAGAAAGTTGTGTTGCAGAATTTTGGTACTTGGAAGATTAACCATAAAAAAACCCGACCAGGATTTAATATTCACACTGGTAATTCTGTTTCTATTGCTCCAAGAACTGTGCTACGATTTAATCCTTCAAGGTCGTTTAAGGATAAGGTCAACAATTATGATAGTTGAGAAGAAATATTTCTCTATCGCAGAAGTCGCTGAGTTTACTGGTTTAACTACCCACAAGCTTCGTTACGTCGAGAAAGTTGATCAGAACCTTTCTATAATAAAAATGCGAGGCAGAAGATATTATACCAAAGATAGTATCAATTACCTTAAGCAAAACTATTCAATAAACTCTGGTACTGATGACTATAGTAGTATTGAATTGGACGAAGTTGATTTGAGGGGTAAGCGTCCGGAATCTAAGTTTGTAGTGGAAGGTGCTAGTCCTAAAACTGGTTTGGTTTCTAATGCTAATCCTAGCGATAACTATAAAACTACTCTCCCGTATCAACTGGATCTCGGTATTAAATCTTCTAGCACCAATTCTTCAGCTGAGCAAGAATCCAATGAAGCCATACATTTGAATAGCATAAATAAGAATACAAATCAGGTTGCAAAATCAACTGCACAGATTTTTACAGAAATAGAGTTCCAACAAATATCAATTATTTCTAGAATAGATCAGTTACTTAATAAACTATACAAGCTTGTAGATAAAGCTAACAATCTGAGTTTGAAATAAGGAATTGCTGATGAGTTATGTCAATCAAAAGTACAAATAGTGAATGATAACTGCTGAACATTTTCAAGTCTGTCTTGCCTGCTAATGGCCTTCATAGGACATAAATCTAAGACTTGTTCTTTTTAAACGAATCATCATTTACAGATACTACCGAGCGTGTTATGGTGATGACATTATTAGTAATTTAGCTTGAAGATTGGATAGTCAATTTAGCGAATCTCAGTTGTGCGCCCGTAGAAACCTCTAGTTAGGCTTTTGTAGTTGCTTTAAAAGTGGGTGATAATTAAATCTGGAATAAATAATGATAGATAAAAAAATGAAAGATAAGGATGTAGGCAAGAAATTTGCAAAAGATCTGAAACAAGTTCAGGATCAATATATAGATTATCCTTATCCACTACGTAATCCCAAAGATGAAAAAACACGAATAATTCTTGTAGGAAACTTCTATTTAGGTGAGATAAATCACTGGATTTTTGGTGGAAAAGAGAGTTTTCAGGATAATTTTAGGATTTTAGTTGCTGGTGCTGGCACAGGAGATGCTGTTATTTGTTATGCGGAACAATTAAAAAATACTAATGCTGAGATTGTATATTTAGATTTCAGCAAAGCTAGTATGGCTATAGCGCAGGAAAGAGCAAAAATTAGGGGTTTGAAAAATATAAAGTGGGTTAATGATAGTATTTTAAATATTCCGAACTTGAAGCTTGGCACATTTGACTATATTAACTGTATTGGAGTGCTGCACCATCTTGAATCACCTGAGCTTGGTTTAAAAATTTTAAAAGATTCTCTTTCTACCAAAGGTGGTATGGATCTTATGGTGTATGCTCACTACGGTAGAACCGGTGTATACCATATACAAAAATTGATGCAAATGGTTAATAGTGGTGTTACTTCTCGCACAGAAGAGGTGAAAAATGGCTGGGCTGTAATGACCAGTTTACCTGCTACAAATTGGTACAATCTCGGCAGTAATTCGCCCTCAGATCATATTCTTTTTGGGGATGTAGGAATGTACGACCTATTCTTACATAAACAAGATAGGGCTTATACTATACCTCAGTTATATGATTTTGTAGCAGAAGCTGGGCTTAATTTTGTTGATTTTAACGACCCTTATAACCGATTAATATTAAGGCTTGAGAATTATATTAAGGATCCTGCGCTCTTAGAGGAGCTTAAAAAAAGAGATATTATTGATCAACAAGCAATGTGTGAAATTATCGCTGGTAGTATAGTCAAGCATCAGTTTTTTGTTTCTAACCAGAAATCCTCAATTGCATCTTTTGAAGATCTTGATAATGTGCCATATTTTTATAATGCAAAGAGTGTTGTAAAGGATATTTATGGCTATTTAGAAAGAAATCACTCGGCTATTAGTGTTAATTTTCCTTTGCAATATCAAACATTAGGTGATGTTACGGTAACTCTGCCAGTAACTAGTTTTACAAAATATTTGTTTAAATATATGATTGATGAAACGATGAGCTTTAGAGAAATTTTCGATGCCGCAATGACCGATATGGATAAAAAAATTGAAGATAAATTGTTAATTGAACAAGTGAAAAATACCCTGACCATTCTGCACAACGCTGGGGTGTTACTGCTTAGAAATAAAAAGGTTGGCCCGTTTCCGATGCTCTCTAATTAAAATAAGATGTAGTATTTTATAGTCATAATCACCTTGATCAACTGCACATTTTGATTAGCAGTGGGTCCCCGACATTGCTTATTGTTAAAGTTGATACTACTTCTTGAGCAACGTTGCAAAGCTCCATTCATAATTATCAATACATAGTACAGAGCAGAATCGGTCTCCCCAGAATGAATCATGTGGTTCTATAAGGCTTTTTGCACCATTTAAAATTGCTTGTGCGTATAATTTGTCAGCATCTTGGCAATAAATATACATGTTAATAGGCATCTCAATCCCATGAGTTTTCGGTGATTTTTTTGTGGTACCATACGCCCCTTCTGGACAGAACATTATTAAAGCGTCATCTTTTTTCATGGACACATGCAGTGGTTTACCATCATCGCTTTTTATCACTTCCTCTATGACGAAGCCAAAAGCTTTTTTATAAAAATCAATAGATTCCTGCGCATCTATGACAGTCATATAGAGAGATAATTGAGGAGTATTCTTAGGTTTGAAATTCATTTTTACCTCAATTATATTTGATTGATAACTAATTTATATGACACTAAAGTTCTAAAATAAAGTAGCAAATGTGATTTTCATAACTAATGCAACAAGTCTTCTGCGGGCTAAGAATGCAAATTATATAAATTACGTATTTGATATTAGATATTAAGTGCTGAACGATATAGTTCCAAAATTGCCTCTTGTTCTGCTAGTGAGTCTTTATCAAGTTTTTTTAGTTTGATAACTTGTTTCATAATTTTAATATCAAAACCGTTTGCTTTTGCTTCGTCAAATACCTGTTTTATATCGTCGCTAACCTCAGCTTTATCGCTGTTTAATTTCTCTATTCTATTTATATATTGCTTTAGTTGCTCTATCGCTATTACTTCTGTCATTGTTACTCACCTTTATCATTTTTATTATAACATACGACATTGTTGTAGAAAATTAAGTAAAAAGATAGAAAAAATATTTGCATAGCAAAAGAAAAGTTGGTATCTATATCGGTTTAAGGTTAAATTATAACGTAACTATATTACTTTTGGTTTAATTATTAGGTGTATCTTTGTGGATGTTTAATAACTTATGAGTATAGATTCTGACGTCGTTTTGCTTGCCTGTTCAAGCATGTTAATTGCATCTTTAGGAATTGCTAAGATTTTTAGTTACAAAAAATTGTTAGATGAAAAAAATGTTCAGTTAATACAATTCTATCTTGATGGCAAATTTTTATATAAAAACTTAGTAGATAGCATAACTATCTCTAATACGTCTGAGTTTTGTAGTAGGTTACTTAAATGTATTAAAGAGTACTATAATTTAGAAGATATAGTAGTTATTGACTCGATCAAAATGATCTCTGGTGAGAATAATACAGCACTTCGTAGTGAAGTTATAAATTATGTACAAAAAAATATTACTAAAATAAATGCGGCTATTGATGGGCATAGACTTGCAAGGTTCTCTTGCAAAACTAAAGATGGAACCTACGTTATGTACATTGCAAGCATTACTCCAAAGGATGAAGTGGATGGATTAATTATTTGTATAGAACAGGCCCCTGCGCTGCTGACTAAACAGGAAAAAAATAGTCTGGAAAATAGTATTAATTTATTAAAAACAAGGTTGCTGTATGGTTAAAAAATTATATAGTAAAATCAGTTAAATTTGTAATACGCCAATTTCTAAAATTCATTTATGCTCACTAGTAACATATTGATGCATAGCCCGCTTTAAAATTAAACTATTATAAATTAACACTGTTTTTTCTAATAGTAGGTATTGGCAATAAGTTTTTTGGAGGTTTAAGACTAGTGAAAGAGCAATTAAATTTGTCTTTAGGTAAAGAAACTAAATACTCTGATCTTTATGACAAAGACCTATTAGTAAGTATTCCAAGAAGGTTAGGCCGAGAGCAAGTTGGCGTATTCAAAGACATGCCATTTAGCGGCGGTGATTTTTGGAACTGTTACGAATTGTCGTGGCTGAATCAAAAGGGTAAACCAGAAGTTAGGATAGTACAATTCTTTGTTCCTTTTGATTCTGAAAATATCGTAGAATCAAAGTCAGTTAAGCTTTACCTTAATTCTTATAGTGGGACAAAATTTATTGATGAGAAGCAAGTGCTTGGGCTACTTAAATCTGATCTAGATCGCGTAACTAATTCAAACACGCATGTATCTATAAAATCCTTAAACGAGTTTTCTAGTGATAAGTTAGCTATGTTTGAGGGTGTATGTCTTGACCAACTAGACATAGAAGTCAGCGAATACAAAGTTAATTCTGGTTTACTAAAACTATCTAATGACAATATGGTTGTAGAAGAGTCGGTATATTCTAATCTCTTGAAGTCAAACTGCCTAGTAACAAATCAGCCGGACTGGGCCTCAGTGCAAATCAAATACAAGGGAAGAAAAATAAATCATGAAGCAATGTTGAAATATATTATTTCTTTTAGAAACCATAGTGAGTTTCACGAGCAGTGTGTTGAACATATGTTTCATGATATTATGAAGCAGTGCTTACCAGTCGAATTGACAATCTTTGCCAAATATACCCGGCGAGGTGGGGTTGACATAAATCCTTATAGAACTAACAAAATCTTTAAAACCACAGATATTAACAAATATAGAGATATACGACAGTAAATAAATTTGTGCAAGAAAACAAAATGCCGTAACATAGTATGTTGTGTATTATTTTTGATTTGGAGAGACTGTATGAATGATAATAAGACTGGTGAAAAGCAAGCTAAGAACAAGAGTGATAAGCCGAATAAATTATTTGGTTCGTTGGATGGTGTGCTTGGGGCTAACTTACTGGAATCGGACTTCGTTGATGATATGAAGCAAGGTGTTACTAACTTTATAAATTCCGCTAATTCTACCTTTGCTTCTGGTGCGCAGGGTAATAATGAGTCTGCTGACCTTGCAAAGAAAATGATAAAAAATTTGACGGATAATCTTAATAATTCTTTTGAAAATAACTTAGGCTTAAGTCGAGAGTGTTTAAAATGTAAAACCGCAACTGATTTTATTGAGATTCAGCATAAGTTTTTTGAACATAACTATCAAACCAGTGTCAGGACATATAGTGACCTTGTTCACGATATGCAGCAAATAGCTAATCATAACATGAAAAATACTAATTAGTGTTTTGGTAAATAACCTTAGCTTAATATAAGAATAAGATACTTTTAGTCAAAAATTAGGTTAAATTAGTGACTATCAAAAAGTCATTCTCATGACGATATAATTAAATAGGTATTATATACCATCCCAGCGTTTGATAATATGAGTATCAATATTAAAGAGATCTAGAATCCTTGCGTTAGAATGGTTTATTAAGTCCTCTATAGAAGAAGGTTTATTATAGAACGCAGGTACGGCTGGACATATCGATACCCCAAGACGACTTAACTTTAGCATATTCTCTAAATGTATAGCATGAAGAGGGGTCTCTCTGACCATCAGGGCTAATTGCCTCTTTTCTTTAATCACTACGCTAGCAGCTCTATTGATTAAATTATCTTCAAACCCGTTGGCAATTGCAGAAAGTGTTTTCATACTACATGGTGCAATAATCATACCGCTGGTCCGAAATGATCCACTCGAAATTCGCGCTCCAATATCTCCGCAATTATATGAATAGTCAGCAAGGTTTATTATGTCTTTTGTTGTAAAATTTGTTTCAGTGGCTATGGTAAGATGAGCGGCTTTTGAAATTATTAAGTGTGATTCCACAGCAAGGGTTTTTAGGGTCTTTAGTAAGCTGATTCCGTATATTGCTCCGGATGCCCCAGTAATGCCGATAATTATTTTGTAAGTATTTTCTTTTTTGATCATACAAAAAACATTTGCCAAATATTTTATATTATACTTTAACTATATTATACTTTAAGTTAAGTATTAGATGGTGGATACTTCATAAATCACCCAATCTTTAAGTAGTAAAAATCGAGAGGATTTAATGAAAACGCATATTGATAGTCTAAAACAAAAACACTCTGAGCTAGAAAAAAGAATAAAATCTGCTAACGACAATCATGCTCAGGATTATAATATTACTGAACTCAAAAAGCAAAAGCTTTTACTTAAAGAAAAAATTATAAAACTTGAAGAGCAGAGCCAGGGAGATCAGTCATGAAAATCAATTGTAACAACAATTTTGGGCAAAAAATTTAGCTAAAATATGGTTTAGGTGAATTTAGTACTTGATCTTTTTTCCTATTTTTGTATTTTACTAGGAGGCATTATAAGTATTTATTTTTGTATAGTTTTACAGCTAATCAATACTTATAAAACAAGCGGGTGTAGCTCAGGGGTAGAGCGCTACCTTGCCAAGGTCGAAGTCGAGGGTTCGAATCCCTTCACCCGCTCCATTTTATTTATTAATCATTGGCGGTTGTCATATGTTTAAAGAACTTAATATAGTCGGTATTTTTGCGCTGATAGCATATCCAATGATTTTGATTGCTTTAGCTATTTTTTACGCTACCTCTTATCAAGTGGGTTGGTTTGAAGTGACTTTGTTCTTAACTGGCTATTACGTTTCAAATATTACTGTTGGAATTGGTTTTCATCGTCTTTGGTCTCATGACACATATAAAACAAATAAATTTGTTGAATTCATACTAATTTTATTATCTGCCGGAACATTACAAGGGCCAGCTCTATCTTGGGCATCAAATCATTTCATGCACCATACATATACTGATACTGAGAAAGATCCGCATACACCATTAAAATATAATAGTAGAATCATGGGCTTCTTATGGTCACATATGGGCTGGATGCTAGTTGGTGAAGGTAGTTATAAATCCATTGATAAAGTTACAATAGTAAAGCATGGAAGAAATAAATTGCTTAGGTGGCAATTAAAGTATTATTGGCACATCGCTATTCTTATGAATACATTGGTTCCAGCCGCGGTTGGATATATATTTGGAACTACTGCGCTTGCGGCATATGCAGGATTTTTATTTATAGGACTTGGTCGTGCTGTGCAACAACAAGTCACATTTTTTGTAAACTCACTTTGTCATTTTGTTGGTACTCAAAAATATACTAATGGCACATCCAGAGATATTTGGTGGTTAGCCTTGTTATTACTGGGAGAAAATTGGCATAATTTTCATCATGCCTTTCCTTCTGATTATCGCAATGGCCATAAATGGCATCAATTTGATGTGCATAAATGGATCATATATCTCATGAGTAAGTGTGGTTTAGCTTGGGGTTTAAAAAGAACGGCAGAGGTTCGTGTTGAGGCTAGAATTGCGCAAACTGTGGAGCAGGTTGCCAAGGCTCATAAAGAAAGACTCGAATTGCTGAAAAATAAAGTTGAAGAATTAGACGTTGTTTGTCAGCAAAAGTTCCAAGAACTAGAAAACTCTTCCGCTGGAGCAAAGGAGAAGTTTTGGCAATCTTTATCAAAAGCGCATTATAACCTAAATAATATTAGAATTCAGCTGCAGAATCATATGAAGAATTTTGAAAATCCTTCTGATAAAATTATTAATGCAATAAATAAAAAGCTTAAAAAGGCAGAGAATTCGCTTCAAAAGCTTTATTCAGATATTGAACGCATTAAATCTTACGCTTAAAATATATCAGGAAAAATAACACTAGCAAGCTTCTTTGATTAGAATTAAAGGCTGCTTGTTTGTTATTATTTAACTATCTTTTTTATCTAGGACTCGGGTCTATCGACCCGGCCGCTAATCCCAAGTAATTGAACAGATCCTAGGCCAAGAGGCGGGATTTCGCCAAAGTTTAAGTTCAGCATGATGGACCGTGCTGCTGGGCCCATGAATTTAAACTATGATCAGACACGTGCCAGACTATTCAGTTAACACACAATTCCCAAATAAATATTTACTACCTTTATTAATATATTGACAGCTAAGTTGCAACAGGTGTTTACTTAAGTATTACGAAGTTAATTTTTGAGGTATAAAATTATGGCAAAAGATGAACCTGAAAAACCTGCTCCACTTACTGAGCAACAATTAAAAATAGCAGTCAATGATGTAGGGCGGAGCCCAACTACCATGAAGAGGTTTATTGCCCAGCAATTGATGACATATGCTGCAGATAATAATGGGGAGATTGATGTTACAAATAAGCAGTTTACAGACGGAATAGCCACTCTTATGACTGCGGTTCAAACAAAATCTCAAAAAGATCGTGGTATTGGAGTATTAAGTATAGCTCAAACAGAAGCAGACATGACTAAGGATATCCAAAATGCCATAGCTAGAGGTGCAGATCCTCAACTTTTTGAACCAGCAAAAGCTTCGTTGCTTTCTGTTAAGAGTGAATTAGCTGATAAAGTTAAATCTAATGAAGGTGCTGCAAGCCTAGTAGGAGAGTTTATAAAAGACCAAAGCCTAGCCAATGGTATTCCTTTTATAAATGCTAACACAGGCAGAGGGCTGGTTCCTCAAGAGAAAGCCGATCTTGTAGCACAATTAATGCCCTATATAACATTTCCTGATAATGTCTCGCCTTTTATTCGTAAGGATACTACCTTTGTTCCAAAGATAGTATCTCCTAAGGCGCAAGCAAGGATGGCTGAGTTTTTTTCAGTTGAAGGAAAACTATCAGAATTTGGATCTTGTACGCTTGATCCAGCTAAAATGACGCCAGAAAACATAAAAAAATTTGGGGATGCATTTAGTAAAGATTTGGCGATAATGGCTGTCGTAGAACAAAGTAAAAAGGAGGTAGAAAGCAGTGTGAACTCTATCATAGAGGAGAGCATAAAAGATCTAGAAAAAAAGGGGCATAAGTTTTCAGCAGCAACACGAAAAGAAATGTTTGCAGAATTAGTGCCAGCGCTAACTTCCCTTGGTAGCGAATATCTAGAAGCTAACAAAAGCGATTTGTCTAAAGGGTTAACAGCTTCACTCAATGCAGGAAAAAGTTTTTCCTTTCGTTTTAAAGAAGATTTTACTATTGGAGAAAAAGATTTGCATTCTGTGGCTACAAAAATAAGTACGGGGCATCTTACGAAAAGTAATGAAGCTGCTGAAAAACAATATCAATCTCGTTTTTCAAAGATGGGAGCGAATTTAGGTTCTGACACAAAGTTCTCACAAAACTTGAACAATTTGTTAGAAGCTAGAGGTGAAAAACCTATATCTCTTGAGCAATTTAAGAAATTATCCGATAAAGATCTTGCTCAACATAGGAAAGTTGATCCGAAAGAATTTGATAAAGTAATTTTTGGTATTGGAGCTGCACCTGTTGTTGACAAGGCTAAACCAGTGGTCAAAGAGGTGCCTGTAGAGGTTATTGTTCCGCCAAAACCTGAAAAATTACCTGAAGGTCCTCCTTCTCGTCTTGCTCCTCCTATTCCTCCTCGTCGCCCTATTTCTGCTCCTCCATCTCTTATAACGCCAGTTCAGGTGCAGCCGGCGCCTAAATTAGAGAACGTTAGTGTTGTGGTGGATGCTGTTGCTATAGGGAAAGCTACAGCAATTATTGATGCTTCAATAAAAGCAGAAGGGCATAAAATTACTCCTGAACGAGTTGCAAAAATTACCAAAGCTCTTGCGCCGACCCTTGCTAAGTTAGGTGCAGATTACCTAGAAAAAAATCAAGCGGGGTTAACCAAAGATCTTGTGGCTTCTTTGAAAGCTGGTCAAGGCTATTCAACTAGTTTTACAGGTAGTTATACTGTTTCTACCGCAGAATTAGGAAAAATTGCAGCTAAAATGGAGAAGCAACATAAGCCACAAGCTAAACAACCAGTTTCAAAAGTAAAGGATGCGCCACCCAAGCTTTCGCCAACACTTGTTCAGCAAGCTAGTAGTGTAGGCCATAGTCATAATCTTCCTCATCCGCCGCCAGGAAGAGGTGGGCAGACAACTAAGCCTAAGCCGCTGCCTCATCCTCCTAAAAGACCTCAAAGCCAGGGGCCTAGTATGTAGATGGGAGAAGTTGATATCCTAACTTGATAGGTTTGAATACCTTCGGCTCATAATTTCAGGCAGCGGAAGAAGATACCGGGTAAAGCCCGGTATGACTGCGGAACGTGGAATGACTTTTTCTTCTATGGTGCTATGGAATTAGGTAGCTTGCCGTAGCTATAGTTGTGTGGGTTATTTCCTATGCATGGTACTTACATGGATTATGGATAAGGAATAGAGTCGTATGGTTTTATACTGGGGTTTGCTGTAGCACCGTCATCCTGAATTTACTTCAGGATCTCATGAGATAGAAGAAGATACTGGGTCGAAGAGACAGAGAAACCTAATGAGCTCAGCATGATGGTAGATAAGAAGATACCGGATCAAGCCAGGTATGACTATATTTCTTGCCGTACATAACTAAATCTAATATTTATCTTATCCACAGTTGGGGTTACTTAGTGTTCCTAAAGCTTCTGAGTTTGTTGTTTAGGCCACTTGTATAACTTTCAGGGCTGGTTGGATGAGAACTATTTATATCAATTCGTTCACTTGTGATCGTGGTACCTGGAAATGATGATAATCTATCGGCTTATTCCAGTTTCCTCCCCACTCGCTAAAACCATATTTTTTGAAAATTGGTACGATAGGCTCAACCATTCCTGGCCTTATGTTACTACGATTTAAGAAGTCTACTCCTGACTTAGGGTGCACTTGGACAGAGCCATCATCTTTAATCTCGATATATGGGTTTTGTACTGGATTAATGTCGATTGCCAGACCGTATGCATGCATAGAAACTTTAGTCGAGCCCACAATCATTCTGAAGTTAAAGCTCGAACTATTATTAGCTGCCATTGATTTTTCATCGTCACCTTCATACTTATCGATAAGATAAACGCTATGTATTGGAAATTTTATCACCATTAATTCTTCAAAAATTTTAAGCACTGATTGAGCCAATTTATCAAGAACTATGATTTCACCAGACTGAATATTTCCTTCAAAATTAAAGTGACTAATTTCAACAAGCCTTAATTGTTCAATGCTAATGGGGCAGTCTGATTGCCAAACATTTTTGTGTTGCATCTGTTTAACAATCGTACTTGGAATTTCTTTTATATTAAAATGCATAATTTAGGCCATGTAGTGTCCACCGTTAATGGACATAGTTTCTCCTGTAATAAAACCAGAATCATCGCTGACCAAGAATAAAACAGCTCTGGCAACTTCTTCTGGTTTACCTAACCTTTTGACTGGAATTTGTTCAATTATGCCTTTAAGCACTTCAACTGGCACATCTTTCATCATATCAGTATCAATATAGCCAGGAGCAATACAGTTTACGGTAATATTTTTTGATGCCGATTCCCTAGCTAATGCTTTGGTAAATCCAATAATACCAGCCTTAGACGCAGAGTAATTAGTTTGCCCGAACTGTCCTGCTAATGCATTAATAGAGCTAAGGTTAACAATTCTGCCAAAATTGCGTTCGCGCATGTTAGTTATTACAGAACTTGACATATTAAAGCATGAAGTTAGGTTTACCTCTATTACATCATGCCAACTTTGGGATGACATTTTGTGAAGCATACCATCTCTAGTAATACCAGCGTTGTTGATGAGTATCGAAACACTCTTGCCAAGCTCTATTTCAATTTTGGTTACAGCCTCATGACATTCATTGATATTTGAAACATCCCAAGCCATTGATTTTATACCAGTATTTTTACTAAATTCACGTGCTAATTCTGTATGCGTATGATAATTTGCGACTACCTCATAGCCTGCATTTTTTAAAGTTGTTGAAATTGCAGCTCCAATTCCTCTTATTCCACCCGTAACGATTGCTAATTTTGACATGAATTCCTAGCCTAAGATTTTATTAATGATTGTAATTTGACCTATCTCTTGCAATTATTCAAGTCATTTTAGTAAAATTTTCTTATGAAAACTTTTCAAGCAGAGAAAAGATGATACTATCTGGCGAGTAGTTATATAGGTGACAATAGTTATATGAAGCAGTACCATTTCTTTTTTATAATTATTTTCTTAAGTACGCATTTAGCTAAGGCAAACATCATTCGAGATTCTGAAATCGAAGAAACTGTAAACTTAGTAGTTCAGCCGCTACGAGAAGTCTCAGGCCTTAAGGATTTAAAAATCTACATCATCGATGACCCTATAGCTAATGCTTTTACTGCTGGGGGAAATGAGGTGTTTATTACCAGTGGGCTAATTATAAATTATCCAGATCCGGATGTGCTACGCGGAGTGGTTGCTCATGAAATTGGTCATATCTTAGGGCATCATGTAGCAAGACGTGATGAAGTTGTAGATAATTATAAAAAGGCGGCTATTGGTACCACGGCTTTAGGTCTGGCTACGGCAATAAGTGGTGGTGCAGCAGAAGGAATTGCGATTGCAATGGGAGGTATGCATTTTTCTGAAAGATCAATTTACGCTTATTCTCGTGAATTTGAATCTAGTGCTGATCAAACTGCTATGCGCTTACTTGAGAAAAGCTCCCATAGCGTTGTAGGATTACTTAAGTTCTTTGAAAAAATGCAGCTGCAATCGTTAGGCGATTCTTTTAATCAGTATGATCAAACCCACCCTCTCAATAATGAAAGGTTACTTATACTTCGAAGCTTTAACAAAAGGTCAAAGTTTAGGACTAGCCAAAATAGTGACGATATTATTTATAAATATTCTCGCAGCTCGGCTAAGCTAGCAGCCTTTACTCTTGAAATAAATAAAATACTTGATTGTAAATTTGAAGATAATGTTGATGAAGTCACTCATTATATGAAAGCCATTAAATGCTTCAGAATAGGTAATTTTGACGATTCACTTAATCATATTAATTTTCTCGTAATGAAACACCCAGATGATAGTTACTATCATGAGCTAAAAGCGCAAATATATTTTGAGGCAGGGAAGAAGGCTGCTCTACATGAATATGAGCTAGCAGAAGAGACCCGGCCAAATGATCCATTGATTCGTTTGGGTAAAGCTATAGTCGGAATAACTGCTCATATGGATGATCCGCGTTATATTAACAGATATTATAAAGATTTATTATTTGTCCTTGATAAAGAACCGGATAATCTTCTGGCTCTTCACTATATGGCAATTTATTACGATAAGAACGGGTTGACGGGTAAAAGTTATCTAAACACAGCACTGATTGCTCTCAAATCTGGACGTATCAGTGATGCGCGCAAGATGGCAACAATGGCTATGAGTAACTTGCAAAAGAATACACCAGATTGGTATAAAGCTGGTGATATTTTAGAAGCTACAAAATAAGTTTACTTGTAAGTGGTTATTTTTATTTTGCAATGAGAATATGAATCAAGTATCAAAGTGAGACCAATTCATTTGTCAAAGCGATTAATTATAAAAAATTTTAGGCTGGCCTACGTAGTTATCTATAATTCCGTGTGCTTTGCTATATATTACTAGCTTGAAAGTGATTTAGTATGAGAGTATCTTAGTAATACAAAAAAAACTATAAGGAATAAAATAATGATACAAAAACTATTTAATTTTGCTTTGGCAATAATATTCATAATACTTGTAATACTGTTTGCTTACAAAATGACAAAAACCCCTGACCTAGTATCAGCCTCTGTGCATGGTTCTTCTGCTGAATTAGGTGCAGAAAAAAAAGATGTCGTAGATGCTAAAGATGATATGCAACAAGTTATTAAAGATTACATTATGAATAACCCTGAAGTTATCGTACAGTCTCTTGAAGGGCTTCATAACAAAAAACTGGCTGAATCAACAAAAAAGACTTCAGATTATTTACAGGAAAATAAAGCTCAAATAGAAGAAGCTGAGTCTCCTCCTGTATTAGGAAATCCAAAAGGAGATATAGTTATAGTTGCTTTTTATGACTATAATTGCTCTTTTTGTAAAAAAGCGAATGAATATGAAAATGAAATTATATCCTTAGATCAAGGGGTAAAAATTGTCCTAAGACCAATACCAATTTTAGGTGGAACTTCTGGATATGCAGCAAAAATTGCTCTCGCAGTTCAGAAGGTTTCTAGTAACAATTTCTTGAACGTACATAACGAATTGATGCAAATGAAAGAAATCACTGAAGAAAATGTTAAGGCGATGCTAGCAAAGCATAATATTGATTATACTTTAGTAGAAAACGAAGTTAATAGTTATTCAGTAAAGCAAATGATTGCTAAAAACTTTGATTTGGCTAAGGATCTTGGAATTAAAGGGACTCCTTCATATGTAATTAATGGTAATTTTGCTCCTGGATTAATTCCAACAGATAAATTTAAAAGTATTATTGTGCAATTGCGTGCTGGAGCTGAAGAAAACTCTCATCCTGCTGAAAATACTCAAGAAGAAGCTGTTCCTTCTGTTGAAGATAAAAGTAGTGGAGATAAGAATAGTAATGCTTCAGATACCAATAGTACTACAGACAAATAGCTGTGTTTGGAAATTATTTTGAAGCTACAATTGTTTTCAAGAATTCCCTGTATTTGTACATATAATTCTTTAGATTTTTGAGAGTAGCGATATAATTCTTGTAGTATCTTAATCTGAATTATAGATAAGAGATAATATGTTTATTGGGCAACATAGGTTGTTATCTTTGTAAAAAAGCCATCCTGAATTTAGATTCAGGATGGCTTTTTTAGGGCGCTTAGATGGGGCGTAACTCATTACTTAAGACTTCTTGTTTTAGAGGCCAGTACGAATCCAATTAAAAGATTATTCCACATTTATGATTAAAAACGAATAATTCTAATTTTTAGATTATAGATATTCTCCAACCAACTCAACTATCCCTTCAAATAATGGTGTATTATCACATAATTCATGTTTTATATGATAATTATCTATCTTCTCCACATAAGATTTCGATATAAGTCTTATCTGAGTTAGTGCATTTTGCATTACATCCTGAGCTAATACTCTTTGTGTGACTTCACTTGTAGTAATAAGTGTTTCTGCGTTGTCAGAAAATAAAGCAACTAATTCGTCAACATTATTGTTGCCATTACCAACTATGTCTACCTTACCACCATTATTTACTATTGCAGCTATTTGAACAGCAGTTGAGCCTTCAAAGCCTAGCTGCTAAAGCGGCGTTTGAAAAAGGGGCTACACTAGCCAGAAATGCTTTTAGTGTAGGACTTAAAGCAAATAGTGCATTTCCAAATTGGGCAGATGTCATAATAGTATCACCAGTTCCACCATCATTAGTCATGGCTTTGAAAAATAAATTTGTATTCTTTAAAACGTCAGCTTTATATGATTTAGCCGGATTTTCCCTATAGTATGTAATTATACTTAATGGATCTTCTTGAGAGTTAACCCATTTATTAAGAGCATTAGTAACAGAAGATCTATATAATTTACCATTACTGAACCAATCAGCAAATATATACTGACCATCAAAATCTGCTGTAGTTATTAATAAACTAGCTTCATCTTTTGTATTATCTAATATCTTCTGCAGTACCTCTAGCTTATCAAAGGACAAAGGGCCAGCACTACCGATAACCTTTAAACCATCTTGCAATGGTAGTGCTATATTACTTAAATACTTAGTTGCAGTTGTAAAAAGATTTACACCGTATTCTAGCTTTTGTATATACCCTAGCTTTTGTAGACCTTGTGCTTTAGCCATAATTTTTTCTTAGTTTTGTTATTAAAATTTAAGAAGCACTAGTTATTAATTTAATATATATTAATATTGTTGTCAAGTAGATTGAAAATATTTCACATTTTACAGAACAGAGTCAAAATGGTGCGTGTTTCGTTTCCAAAAATGGCATTAATAGATTACGTAAGCATTCTGGGAACAATATAACTGTGTAACAATAATCCTTTTGGGGTTAAGTTTAGCCGGCCATTCCCCATGGTTACAAAATTCTGCTGCTTTAATTGTTCTACAACTTCAAGGTTCAAGACTTCTGAAAAGCCCACTTTGGTAATTCCTTGAAACTTTTTTTCACTTACCCCTTCTTCTAAACGGGTACCCATCATCATAATTTCTTCTATAATTTCTGTTTTTGAAAGAAGACTGTGCGTTTGGATACCGTGGCCAAATTCTTTGACCTTATCAAGCCAAGTTTGCGGTTTGTGAGCCGTCATTAGTGCTATTATATTATCTTTATCATGTAACCTGCTGTGGGCACCTGGGCCAATACCTATATATTCATCATAATTCCAGTAGCATAGATTATGTAAGCACTCGTGCCCACTTATTGCGTAGTTTGAAATTTCGTAGCGTTTATATTGATTTTTCTGCAAATATTCATTTGTCCATTCATACATATCGGCAGCCTCATCATTTGAGGGTAGGGTCAGTTTCTTGTCTTTATAAAGCTTAAAAAATGGTGTGCCTTTTTCTATGGTTAATTGATATAAAGAAATATGCCCTCCGGCGAATTTTAGAGCCTCTTTTAGCTCTTCTTGCCAGGTCTTTAGACTCTGGTTTTCAGTAGCATAGATTAAGTCAAACGAATATTTGTCAAATAAATTTGCTGCAGATTTAATTGCATCTAGCGCATTCTGTGCTGAGTGTTTTCTGCCAAGAGATTCAAGTCTTTGATTTCTTAGAGACTGAACGCCAATTGAGACTCTGTTTATCCCAGCTGCTTTAAATTCTTTGAACTTTTCTAACTCATATGAAGTTGGATTTGCCTCAAGTGTAATTTCAGTGTGTTTATCAACTACAGCAATATCTGAAATCGCAGAAATTATTCCCAGAACTGTTTTTGGTTCCATAAGAGAAGGCGTGCCCCCACCAAAGAAAATTGATTTTACTGGCCGTGTGGCAATTCTATCTGCAAAATAAGACAGCTCTTTTTTATAGGCTTCTAACCAAGTATTATGATTTATGGAATCTGATACATGAGAGTTAAAATCGCAGTATGGGCACAATGATAAGCAAAATGGCCAATGAATATATATCGAGACTGGTTTTGGTATCATAAGGCAACCTTGTTTGTTAGAAGTATATCCGTCATGCCTGGCTTGACTTAAGTATCTTCTTTCGTTGGCCGAGATCCTGAAATAAATTCAGGATCTCAGTGTTTGGTATCATAATTTATGCTATATCGGCTATATAAGGTACGTGGTCTGAAGGTCTATTCCAATCTCTTGCTTCTTTATATAAGACAATGTTCTTTAATCTAGATTCAAGTGGTTTTGACACCCAAATATGATCTAATTTTCTTCCACGATTTGATTTTTTCCAATCACGGTTTCTATAACTCCACCAGCTGTAAAATTTTTGACTTGGGTCAACAAATCTTCTAGCCGTATCAACAAAGTCAAACGAATTTTGTAATTTAAGTAAAGCCGTTCTCTCAAATGGCGTATGACTTACGACATTTGATAGTTGTTTTGATGACCAAACGTCATGTTCAAGAGGGGCGATATTTAGGTCGCCCACTAAAATTAGGTTATCACTCTTAAGGCGGTTAGAAGCAAACCATTGCTCCATTGCTTCTACATATGCTAGCTTATGTTTATATTTAGGGTTGATCAGAGTATCTGGTTCATCACCGCCGGCTGGAACATAGAAGTTATGTAATTCAAAGTCATGAATTTTAGCGCAAATATGTCTTTTGTCACTATTATAAAACTCT
>Ga0163144_10002274_pt1 | contig 44655 bp, 30 predicted proteins | sample OliLak19BULKMAT1_FD_123175 | JGI IMG/M metagenome (GOLD analysis project Ga0163144, IMG submission 123175) | Freshwater microbial mat bacterial communities from Lake Vanda, McMurdo Dry Valleys, Antarctica - Oligotrophic Lake LV.19.BULKMAT1 | ecosystem: Environmental > Aquatic > Freshwater >... | reverse complement strand
TCAATCCCTACACGACGCTCGGCGTCGACGGTGCCATTACCATCGTTACGCCGACGGAAACCCCGACCCAAACGCCCACAGGTACGCCGACCGAGTCGCCGACCCCGCTTCCGACGTCCACGCCGACGAGCAGCCCGACGCCGACTTCGACGCCTACCGAGACCAACACGCCTCTGCCGACGGCGACGCCGTCGGAGACGCCGACGATTACTTCTACGTTCACGCCGTCGTCCACGCCGACGCTCACCTCGACGCCGACAGAGACAGCCACTTTCACGGCATCTTCGACGCCGACCGAAACGCCTACGGTCACGCCTACAGTCACCCCGTCGACCACCCCGACCACCACCGCGACACCGACGGTGACCCCGACGCGCACGCCGACCTCGACGCCGACGCCGCGCTCTCCCGTAATCACCGGTGGCGCTACCGTCGGCTCGGAGCGGATCTTCTGCGTCGCCAGCCCCAATATCGGCGCTCCAAACATCGAGGTCTACAGCGCGGGCCCCAATGGCATCGTCGAAAATGGCGGTGGCGACGACGAGTTGCTCGGTACCGGTAGCACCAACGCATTCGGCGAATGCCGTAACGGGGGTATGCCCGGAATTCCGCTATCACGGCCGCTCGTGGCCGGCGAGGTGGTCTTCGTTCTCGACACCGTCAACGATCTCATCGGCCAGGCGATCGTTCGCCTCGAGGCGATCGCTCCGGTGGTGTCGACGCTCGGGATGATCTTCTTGGTCGCCATGCTGGCGCTGGTCTCGGTCGTCATGCTTCGTAACCGACGCGAGCAGCGCGAAGTGCCCAGGGTCTGACGCGTCGCACAGTCAACCGCCCCGGGTGCCGCGCTTGCGCGGCGCCCGGGTTGCCTCGCAGCGTACAATAAGTCCGCACCGCACCCACGCGCGCCAAACCAATCGCTCGGCGTACGGGTCGCGGCGGTAGAGTAGATCGGTCGCCGGCGCGCGGCGCGATCGCCGGGATTGTCAGAGATCTTCGATGCGCGAGCTTCGCTCCTTCTTCAAGACCGCCTGGGGATGGATCTCGGAGGACACGCCGGCACTATTCGTCGCGCTCTATGGCTGGCTTCTCGGCGAAACCTGGCTGCAGTTCGGCCTTCGCGTCACCTTCGTCTGCTTCAGTATCTTCATCATCCGCTCGCTGTGGACGCGGATGTCCGACGCCGGCGACAAGAACCCACTGGTGACGATCGGCATGCTCGCGGTGCTGATGATCGCCTTGCTCGCGGGTCTCGGGGCCTACTACGCAGGCCTCTGGCGCGAAATTGCGCCACGCTGGATGCCCTGAGACCGGCGCTGCTGCCGGCGCCTTCGACTCTTCAGTAGAGCATCTGCCAAATGATGTCGATGCCGCTCGCTCCCAGCGAGTCGGTCGCGGTGACGATCTTCCAGCGCGCCGAGAGAAAGTACTCGAGGTTGACCTCGCGGCCGCGGTCCTCGCCGAGCCGCTGGGTCACTGACACATACGTGTTGCGCGTGATGTAGCGGCCGAAGCCGATTCGCCCGCCGCCGAAGTCGACGTTGCGGAGGTCGATCCCGAGACTCTCGAGACCCAGCGCCTCCGAGACCGCTTCGCCGAGAACCGAGGCGGCATAGCCACTGGTCACACTCAACGCCTGCTGCTGTAGCGTCGTTTTCTCGCCTTCGTCGAGTTGCGACGCGGGCCGCCCGAACAACAATACGGCGAGGATATCGGCTTGGTCGAGCACCGGTTGGCTGCGCAATTCCAATGTCGGCTCGCGCACCGTACCGCCAATCAATGCCTCGATGACGTACGGAGAGCGGCGGTGCTGGGCGAGAATGTCGAGACGCGGGTTCTCGACCGATCCGCCGCCGAAATTCACTTCGCCCCGCACGAGACTGAATTCACGGCCTTGTATCTCCACCGTCCCGCGGACGCTCTCCAGCTTGCCCGTGACCGCCGCCGCTTTACCCGGCTCGATGCGGATCCGCAGGTTGCCTTTGAGTTCGACGTCGGCCATTTCATGCCGCACTCGCGTGCCGCGCTTGATCACCAGGTTCACGTCGGCGCGAATCTGCTCCGGCAAGAGCGGTGAGCGGGCACGTGCGTCGGTCCCGCTCGCCTCGGTGCGTTCGAACGTCGGGCGACCCGTGTCAATCACCGTGATCGTCGGATCGCGCTCCGCCGGCCCCGCACTCGAGTCGAGAAAGCGCAGATCGGGACGGAGATCGGCGTTCTCGATGACGACGCTACCTGTCAGTAGCGGTGCATCTGCCGGCCCGTTGAACTTCAGGTCCGCGCCGAGTTGCGCCTGATATCGCGTGGTTGCGATCCCCGGCCAGCGCGTTGCCTGGAGACGCAACTCGTAGCTCTCAGGAAGCGCGCCGGTGAGTCGGATCGCGCCGTTGCCGTCCAGGCGCCCTTTACCCGAACTCGCCCGGAACTCCGTGAGCCGGAGCATCCCAGGGACGATCTCGGTGCGGACCGTTACAGCGTCGATATCGACGCCGAGTCGTCGCACGTGCGCACGGCCCTCGGCGATTTCGAGCCTACCGCGTATCTCCGGTGCCGCTGGATCGCCGACGAGGCTCACGTTCACCGACAGGGTCCCGGCGAGATTGCTGATTTCGTCCGCGACGAACGGGAGAAAGACGGCGAGCGGCAAGCTCGGCGCTTCGATGCTAGCGTCCAGCGGGCCGGCGAAACGCGCTTCCTGGAGCCGGTCGGTTCGCAGCGACACCGGAATCGTCGCGACCGCTCGCACCCAGTTCGCCGCATCGGGCTCGAAGCGCGCTTCGGCCGCGAGCCGTCCGTCGTCCAGATCCGCACGCAGCGTTGCTTTCCCGCGGCCTTCACCAGCGATGATCACGTCGTCTACGCCCGCAACCAACGTCGCCCGTGGCGCCGTCGCGGTCCCGGCGGCGTTGAACTGCGCCGAAAGGTTGCCTGCCAACCCTGCATCCGCGGCGACGAATGCGGACAGGAACGCGACGTCGATATCGGTCGCTCGCGCGGAGAAGTCGATCTCGCCGCTCACCGGCAACGTCCCCTGCGCCTCGACCGCGCGTTCCCCCGAGACGATGCGAAGCGTGCTCAGGTCCCATGTTCCCTGGTCGAGCGTCAAGGTAGCTGGCGCGTCGAGTTGCCAATTGCCGTGACTCGTGCCGAGCCGTAGCGCCCGCAGGTTGATGTTCGCTTGCGCACTCGCGACGACTCCGTCGACGCCGAGGCGATGGTTGTCGCGCACGCCGTCCGCTGCTTCGACCTCAAGAGCAAACCCCTGGCCGCGCGGGTCCGGACTGAGATCGAGATCGAGCTGCAGCGTTTCCAGCGCAACGGGGTGTGTTACTGTTTCGATTCGCAAGTTGACCTCACCGGTGGCGAAGCCGCGCTCGCCGATTTCGACGTCCGCCGCCAAGTCGGCTCGCGCCAACTCCACCTGTTCTGATCGGAGGTTCTCGATGCTCGCTGTGCCGCTCAGCCGCGGTGCGGTAAGGCGGCCGCGCAGCTCGGCCTGGGCGTGCACTGTGCCGGCCGCGGCGATTCGGTCGTCATCGTCGAGCACCAGGCGTGGGACGGTCAACTCGGCGGTCACCAGCGACGGGCTCTCGTCGTCGAGTTCGAGCGCGCCGGCAACGACGAGTCGCGATCGACCGCTGGCAATCTGTGCCTCTTCAATCGATAGGGCGGTGCCCGTGAGCGCGAGGCGAATCACGCCCGTGTCGGTTTCGACGGCGCCGATTCGCGATGGTCCGAGGTAGATATCTGCCCGTGCAGCAATGTTGTCAGGACTGGATCCGGTGCCGCGAACGCGGGCTGTGGCATTGACGGCGCTTTGCGGCAGGTCTTCGCTGCCGGCGAGGCGGGTGAGGTCGAAGTCGGCAAGATAGACGTCGCCGACGAAAGAGTGCTCCGCCGCGATAGCGCCGGTTGCGTATACGCCCGCTTTGCCCGACGCGCCGTCGATTTCGGCATGGAGCCGGAAGTCACTTCCATGCAGGCGCGCTTCTGCACGCGCGGATCCGAAGGGCTGTTCGTCGACGACCAACTCATCGACCCTCAGCTCCATGCTTGCGTCGACGTCGGCGGGGCTCGCGAAGGTTCCGGCTGCGTTCAAGCGGATCGCGGCAGTCCCACTCAACCCGGATTGCGGGATCAGTTTCGCGATCTGCACGGCCTCGGCGTGCAGGTTCGTGGCAAAGCCCGGCTCGGCGCCCCGAAGATCGAGCGAGCCTCCGGCGGTGAAGCGCTGTTCACCCACGCTGAGATCGCCTACGAAGCGCAGCGAGTCGAGATCGCCTTGCGCCGTGATCGTGCCTGCGATGCCATCCGGCAAGGGCCAGCTATCGACCAGCTCTTGCAGATCGACGGCGGCCAGGGGCTGGAGGACGACGCGTGCGTCGATGTGGAGGTTCGAGAGGTCGCCGACGGCGTCGCGGAGAACGGCCTCGAGCGTCAGTTGCGAGGCATCGTTGTAAGCCTCGACGGGACCGATCTCGATCGTCGCCGGCTCGGAGCGATCGTCGAAACGCACCGCGGCTGTCAGCTCCAGCGGCTGCCTGCCCGTGGGAGAAAGCCTGCCGCTGAGGCGCGGCACGTCGACTAGGATCCCGTGCTCGGGAATCTCGATGGAGCCTTCCGCTACGAGTCCCTGCAAATGCATGACCTCCGGCGTGACGCCCGTGAGCGTCAACACCCCGTCGCGTAACTGGATCTCATCGAAAAGGAGGGTGAGGTCGTCGCCGTCGTCGACCTCGGCGACGGTAGACGCGAAGATTTCGAACAGGTCGACCGCGCCGTCCTCGCTCACGGTGACGTTGATCCGTGGCTCCTCGGCCTCGATCACAGCGATACGAACGATACCCCGCATGAGCTCGGCAGGGTTGATGCTGTAGTGACCGCGGATCTCGGGCGCGGTGAGTACCTCCGCGTCGCCCATGTGGATGGAGACCCCCACCAAACGAAGGTCTCCCCAGACCGATCCCTCGATCCGTTCGATCGAGAAGTCGCCAACGAATTCACGACTGAGAAAGTCGACGGCGATCTGGCGCAGTCGTTCGCGGCCGTCGTCGGTATCGACCCAATACAGAGCGGTTCCCGCACCGATCCCCAGCAGGACGACGAGTCCGAGCGCGCTGAGCAAGATGAACCGCAACGCGCGCTTCATCCGAGTGCTCCTTTCGCGGATTTGGCTTGGTGCGACATCGCTCTGCTCAGAAGTAATGCCCGACGCTGAAGTGGATCTGCCACGCGCCGTCGTTGCCCGGGGGGTCGAAGGGAATGCCGAGGTCGAGGCGCAACGGGCCGACGGGGGTCGCGTAGGTGACCCCGAATCCGGCGGCGGGCTCGATCGCGTCGAAACGGAAGTCGTAGCTGTCGCGGGAAAGGTAGCCCGCATCGAGAAACACCGCCGCACCGATCGCGGACCAGATGCGCCGACGGAACTCGATCGATGATTCGATGAGGCTCAGACCACCGATCGGGTCGTCGACCTCGTTGCGTGGCCCGAGCCGGCGCCTGCCGTAGCCGCGGATGCTGCCGTCGCCGCCGGCATACAACCGCTCGTGGATCGGCACCTCGTCGTCGGATCCGAATGGATCGAGAGTCTCGATCTCGGCGCGCGCGGCGAAGACGAAACCGAGGGGTAGGGCAACGTAGTGCCTCGTCTCGGCGGATAGCCCGTAGTATGCGAAGTCCCCTCCCCACCATTGTCCGACCTGGCGGGCGCCGACCGTCGTGATTCCACCGCGCGTCGGATCGAGTTCGTCGTCGACGTTGTCGTGTATCAAGCTGATCGCAGGACCGCTGAGCCAGCCTTCACGACGCACTCCGAGATCCTCCCTGGTGACGCGGTCGACGTCGCTGATCTGTACGTATGCCACGCGGTAACCCAGTGCCAGCGTCAGGTTGCTGCCGATGGAACGCTCGATCCGGGGCCGTAGGCGCGACTCGTTGACCAAGTAGGTGTCCTCGGTGAGCCGGTCATGCCCGGCATCGATGATCAGCCGATTGCGCGGCGAGAAGAAATGCGGCTGCACGAGAGTGACGCCGCCCGTGATGATGATCGCTGAATACTTCAGGCGCGTGGAGAGCTGCCTACCGTCGCCGAGCCAATTCTTGTGCGACCATGCGAGTTGCGCGCGAAACTCGTCTTCGCTGCCGTAGCCGACCCCGACGGTCACCGCGCGCGGCGGGCGCTCCTCGACGACTACCCGCAGATCGACGACTTCGGGCGCGGCCCCGGCCTCTTCGATCCGGATCCGCACGACTCCGAACAGCCCGAGGTCGAGCAGTCTTCCCTGCGCTTCGGCGATAGCGGCCGGCCGGAAGGGGGACCCGGGCTCGATGAGTAGCTCGCGTTCGATGATCGCCGTCTCGACGTCGACATTGCCGGTGATATGGGCTTGACCGAAGACGCATTCGGGGCCCGGGGTGATCTCATAGGTCACCCGCGCGATTTGGGTGTGAATGTCGACCATGGCCTTGCGCTCGACACTGACTCGCGCGTGACCGCTCTCGAGATAATGATTGCGCAGGCTTGCTTCGGCAGCGACATAGGCGTCTTCGGTGAATCGGTCGCCGACGGCGATGGGCAGGGCAGCTAGAAGGCCGAGTTCTTGCTCGCCCAGTTGTGTGCCATCCACCAGAACGCGCACGTCGCGCACCTCGACCGCAATGTTCTCCTCGATCTCGATGCGGAGATCGACCAATGCCTTGTCGGGGTCGCGCTCGAGTTCGTAGCGGGCGTTCGTCTCGTAGTATCCGCGCGCGAGATAGTAGCGTTCGATCGTTTCCAAGTCCGCGCGAATCTCTTTCTCGTCGAGGTCGGGTCGCGCTCGCCATAGTGCGTACCAAGAGCGCGTCACCGTACGCATCGTCTTCTTCAGGTCCCGGTCGGGGATGCTCTCGTTGCCCTCGATCGAGATGGATCGCAGGCGGAGCGTCGCATCGTCGCCATCTTCTGCACTGGCGGTGCGCGCGAGAATCATCAGCACGCAACCAACGAGGCTGGCGACCAGGCGGAGGCACGGCCGGAATACGGCTCGACGGCGCGCGGCGTTGGCGTCGTTCACGCCGCGCCGTCGCCAGCGAGCGCGCCGCGGCGGCGACGCGGCGACGCGTTCGGGGACCTTTTCGAGTAGCACGTCACGATCCTAGTTTGGCGTGGATCGGTCGAATCGTAAAGGAACCTCAGGCGTCGGCGAGGATTTCGCCGAGACTGCGCTCGATGGCGGTAAGCCAGGGCCGCCGGTTGGTTGGCGCTCGCTCCACCAGGGCTTGGCTGACCTCGAGTTCGATGCCGGCGTACGCGTCGTCGGCGAATCTCTCGCGCATCGTTCGCGTCAATCCGTCGGTGACCCCGCGGTACGGGTAATTGCGGCGAATTCGCATACCGGGGAGCTGTGCCGCGAGCACACGCTGCCAGCGTTGGCAGAGCAGCGTCTCCCAGCGCCGGGATGGATCGTACAGCAGCCCGATTTCCGCCTTCCGAACGATCCCGATGAGCACCGGGGTAAAAGTATGCACCCCGACGTGAACGATGCGCCGGCCAGCGGCGATGCGCTCGCGGATGCATCGTTCGACGGCGGCGCGGTGCGGTGAATGATAGCGCGCGAGCAGCGCGGCGCGTTGCTCGCGCAACAGCCCGCGAAGCTCCGATCCCGATGTCTTCGGATGTCGCGGCGCGCGATTGGCGTCGGCGACTAGCCGGGAAACCGGCGCGGCGATCACCGTCACGCCGAACGCTCGGCCCAGCTGTTGCGCGATCGCGAGTGCGCCGATGTCGTAGCCCTGGTGCGACGCGAGTCGCGTCTCGGCGCCGACGAAGAAGGAAGCGTACGCCGCCGGAATACGGTTCGTTGCGTGCTCGCACGTGAGAACGAGTTCAGCAGGCTCCGGCATCGAAGAGGTGCCCGGTGGCGAGGCAATCGGCAAGTACGGTGTAGACGTGGCGCAAACGCTCGGGTCGCCGGTCGCCGTCGAGGGCGGTGACGATGCGCCGCGCCAGGGTGCCTTGCTCGAGAATCCGTTGGAGCGGTTCCGAATACTCCCCGGCGTCGTCGCTGCGACCGAGTGTCTGTTCGAGGATGGCCTGCCAGAGTTCGCCCGCTTCGCAGGGCCCGCTGCGCGCGTGGCCGAATATCTCGAGATAGCCGAGGTCGCGGATCACCGTCGCTTCGGCGTCGCGGCCGACAGCGGCGAGGATCGTCTTCAGGCGATCCGTCGGCCACGTCGCCAGCGATTCCAGCGGTGCGAATGCGCCCTCGACCAAACCGCGCAGCGCGGCGCAGACTGCGGCGGCAATGGCGACATCGGCAACCGGCGATTCCTGTACGTCGAGCAGCCGAATTTCGATCGCACCGCGATCGAAGCGGGCGATTGCGCCGCGCGCGTTGATCCATTCATGGCGCAGCACGCCCTTGGGGTCGTAGGGCGCGACCGCGGCGTAGATGCGCTCGAGCAGCGCCTCGTAGTCGCGTCGTGTATAGATCGGCTCGGGGATCACGGAACCTCCGACGAGCGGGACCTTCGCCGCGTGATTCCGGTAGGCTTCGAGGCGATTGTCCATCACCCGGGTGAGCCGCCCGTCGATCACCGGCGAACTGGCGGCAAGGGCCGGCAACAGTGGCAGCAGGACGCGGATCGCTGCGTGCAGCTGCGCGAACTCGGCGTCGTCGCGAAACGGCAGGTTGATGTGCACGCTTTGCACGTTCGCCCAGCCGTGGGTGCGACAGTCGAAGATCGAGTCGAACAGGGCGTAGACCTCCGCGTATTCGTGCTGCCAGAGCTGCGCTTCCGTAGCCGGGTTCATCCAGGGATGCATCCCGGTCGCCAACAGCCGCGCTCCCAGCGGCTCGAGATGGGACTGCATGCGGTCGACCTCGCGCTGCAACGCTGCGGCCAGCCCGCTCAGGCTGGCACGCGGTCCGTTGGTCTTGAGTTCGACGAGATGCGCTGCAAGTTCGTTGGACCAGGCGATGTCGCCACGCTCGACCTCGGCGGCGTACGTCCCACATTCGGCACGCATGAGCTCGTCGGCGAGCGGACGCACCGCCAGCGTCTCTGCATCGACGATCATCAATTCCAGCTCGATCCCGACCGCGGCGAACGCTCCCAGAGGATACGAATAGCTCATACCCGCGTACCTACTCCTCCGCGCAACTCGAAGCGATCGCGGAAGTAGCGCATCACCGCGAGGTAGAGTTCGTCCTTCAGGATCGCGTCCTCGCAGCCACCTTCGATGGTTGGGTTGTCGTTGACTTCGATGACCAGAAAGCGATCGCCGAACTGCTTTACATCGACGCCGTACAGGCCGGTGCCGATGAGACTCGCGCTCTGCACGGCCAATTCGACCGCACGTGGGGGTACCGCTTCGATCGGCACCGTTTCGACGCGACCGTAGCGCCGGTCGCCGGCGGCATGGGTCTGGACGATCTGCCAATGCCCACGCGCCATGTAGTACTTCGCCGCGTAGAGCGGCCGGCGGTCGAGCACGCCGATGCGCCAGTCGAAGTCTGAGGCGACATATTCCTGCGCCACGATGATCTCCGAGTCGGCGAGCATTTCGGCACCGCGACGGAGAAGTTCAGCAACCGAGTCGGCCCGGACGACTCCTTGTGAGAATGCGGAATCGGGCTTCTTCAGCACGCACGGCAGGGTGAGGCTGGATGCCGCTTCGGCGAGAGTGCCCCGATGCAGGAGCGTGGTGCGCGGATGCGGGATGCCGTGCAGCGCGAAGATCTCCGCCTGGTAGACCTTGTTCGTACACCGCACGATCGACTGCGGGTCGTCGATGACGACGAGCCCGAGGGCCTCGGCGCGGCGCGCAAAGCGATAGGTATGGTGATTCACCGCCGTCGTCTCGCGGAGGAACAAGCCGTCGAACTCGGCAAGGCGTGGGTAGTCGTCCTTGCCTACCAGGCAGGTCGCGATGTCCATCTGCTCGGCGGCGCGCGCGAAGCGCCGCAGTGCTGTCGCATCGGAGGGAGGGCTCACCTCGCTTTCGTTGACGAGAATCGCCAGGTCGAAGCGGTGCACGCGCCGCGGCCGCGGACGGCGCTGGGTGCCGCCGATGTAGTCACTCGCGCGCTGGACGACGAAGTCCCAGTGCGATTCGGGAATCTCGGCGGTAGCGATGGCACGGACGCTGCTCAGTTCCCAGCGCCCATCGCAGGTGAAGCCCGCGCGCAGAAACGGGGCAGGGAACTGACTGAACAATGCCTGCGCGAGGCGATCATAGCGCTTGGCGACATTGCGACCGAAGTAGATGCTGAGCTCGAAGCTCTCCGAGCGCAGCGAGCTCAGGCTGCTCTGCACGAGCGCCTGCAGGTCGTCGGAAACGATCCGCACCAGCGGCGCCAGGCGCAGGTCTTGGATCGTCGATACCGACGGCAGCGGTCGATGGTTGCGCGCGGCCGCGAGCAACGAGACGTAGTACCCCATCGACTGGTAGCTGTAGTGGCGGCAGAGGTTGAAGACGATCGCGTGCCGCTGGCGCGTCCAACGCGCGTCCGTCAGGTACTCCTTGGCGGAAATCACCTGCGCCCCGGGAATCGGGAGGGGCCAACGATCTGGTTTCTCCACCACGACGAGAGGCATCATCGAGTGCTGTCCTTGCCGCTGCTCTCCGGTACGACGACCGGGCGCAGCCCCTGGCCCTGTCCGGGCCGGAAACTGATCACACGCATGAGTACGTCTTCGAATTTGTGTTCGGACGGACGCCGCATGCCCGCCCCGCGGGCAAACAGCAACACCGCGGCGGCGCGCAGCACCGTCGATGTGAGGAAGACCCAGACGAAGCCGTCGGGGCCGAGAACCTCGAGCAGGAGGCCGCCGAGAAGTGCGCCGGCGACGATGGCGACGCCGTTGAGTAGGTTGAAGATCGACAACACCCGGGCACGACTGTGCTCGTCAGTCGTGTCGAGGAAACTGAGCATGACCATCAACTCGAAGCCGGCCCAGGCGAATCCCGCGAACAGTTGCAGCACCACCAGATAAAGGAAGTTGTCCGACACGGCCCACAACCCCGATAGCGGTACGATCAACAGGGCGCTGACCTGAAACGTGCGGCGGTTGCCGAATCTGCGCGCGGTCCGTCCCCAATAGGCAGACGAGAGCAGTCGCGCCACGATTACCGTGCCGTTGAGCAGCGTGAACTGCGCGTAGCTGAGTTCGAGGTGCCCGAGCATGTAGGGCGTGAAGTACGGAGCGGCGACGTTGACCGACGCGTGCAAGCAGACGATCAGGAGAATGACCCGCCCTGCAGGTTCGCCGCTGATGCGCCGCAACAAAGTGACCGTCCGCACCGGTTGCGGCGTCGCGCCCGCATCGCGTTCGATCTGACGCCTCAAGAATGCAGTGCTGACGAGTCGGCTCATGCCAGCGAGTGTGAACAGCGCGACGAATCCGTACGCTGCGCCGACCTCGCTGCCCGCGCACAGGTGCAAGGCGTAGCCGCCGCCGATCAGGCCGACGAAGAGCGCGGCCTGGATCGGCATGTTGCGGCGGCTGAAGTAGGTGCTGCGCACGCGCATCGGGACCAGTTTCCCCATCCACGCGTTCCATGCGGGGTTGATGCCGAGCGCCAGCGCCCAGTAGGCGCAGACCCAGGCGAGCAGCCAGCCGTAGGCGAGTTCCCCGAGTGCCAGCGTCAGGGCGATCGGCACGAATGTCAGCGCCTGCAAAAGGGCGCTGACGACGACCCAGCGTTTGTTGCCGAGCAAGCCGGCGCCGTAGGGTGTCAGGAGTTGGAAGATCGACCCGACGAGCAGCGGCACCGTGGTCAACATGCCGGCTTCGAAGGCCGTGGCGCCGAGGAACAGCGCGAACGCGGGGAAGTAGCTCTCGCCGAGCCCGACCATGGCTGCGTGGGCGGTGCCGTCGAAGGTCGAAGCCCGAAGGCTGCGGCGCAAAGGCCTTTCCGCCGAGCGCTGCGGGTCAGGGTCCATTTCCGCAACGCTGTAGCTGGATCGCCCGCAGACTTCCATCGCAACGAGCCGCTTCGCTCGCAGTTGCTTCCAGTTGGCTCCGAAATGATGAATACATACTCGGGGCGGCCGGTGGGCGCCTCGGGACGATTGCGGCAGATGGCGACGAAAACAGACAAGAACCTATACGAAATCCTCGGCGTGGCGCGCACCGCCGCACCGGAAGACATCAAGCGCGCGTACCGCAAACTCGCCCGCAAATTCCACCCGGACGTCAATCCCGACGACCAAAGCGCGGAGGAGCAATTCAAGCAGATCAGCGCTGCCTTCGACGTCGTCGGTGATCCGGCGAAGCGCAAGATCTACGACGAGTTCGGCGCGCCGGGGCTCGAACCCGGCTTCGACCCGGAGAAGGCCCGCGCCTACGAGGAATGGCAACAGCGCGCCCGCGCCTCCGAGTCCTTCCGCGGCGGCGGCTTCGAAGATCTTCGCGGCGCGGGTGGCTTCGATCTCGGCGACATATTCGGCGGGCTCGGCGGCTTCCCCCGCGGCGGTCCGCAGTCCGGGGCGGATATCGAAACCGAGGTTCACATCGCCTTCCGCGATGCGGTTCTCGGCGGCGAAAACGAGGTTGCCTTCACGCGGCCGAGTGCTTGCGAGGATTGCGACGGGCGCGGAACGAAAAGCACGGGCGCGCCGCGCCCTTGTCCCGAGTGTGGCGGCAGCGGTCGGGTCAGCGTTGCGCGCGGACCGGTCGCGTTTCAAAGGGCATGCGCCGTGTGCGCGGGCACCGGCCAACTCGCGGGACCACCGTGCCCGCGCTGCAAGGGATCGGGCAACGTTGAGCGCAACGTCCGCCTCAAGGTCAAGATTCCAGCCGGAATCGACGACGGCCAAACCATCCGGCTCGCCGGGCAGGGCCTTCCCGGGCGCGGCGGCGCCGCTGCCGGCGATCTGTTCCTGCGCGTCCGTGTGACCCCGCATCCAACCCTTACGCGCGATGGTCGCGACCTGTCGCTGCATGTGCCGGTTACGGTCAGCGAAGCGATGTTCGGCGCCAAGATCGAGGTGCCGACGTTGCAGGGTCCGATCAAACTCAGCGTGCCGGCCGGATCGCAGACCGGCACGCGCCTGCGCGTGCGCGGCCGCGGTGTCGCGGCGACCGGCGCGATCGCCGCAGGCGATCTGTTCGTGGTGCTCGACGTCCATGTCCCCGCCGTCGGCGGCAACCCCGAAGCGGCGCAGCGCGCGGCGGCGTCGCTCGACGAACTGTACGCGAGCGACATTCGCGCCGGCCTGGCGGTGTGAGGGGGGTTGCGATGGGCGATATGACGCGTACGATTAGTCGAGAGCAGGTTCGCGTGGCATTCGCGGTCGAAGACGAATTCCTCGTTGCCCTCGAGCGCGACGAGATCGTCGTGTGTGAGTCCGACGGATGCTACTCGCCTGTGATGGTGGAGCGCATCCGCGTCTGCCGCAACCTACACCACGAACTCGGCGTCAATCTCGCCGGCCTCGAGGTAGCGTTGCGGCTGCTCGAAACGATTCGGGCGGAGCGCAGCCAATTCCGCGAAGTGCTGGAATGGCTCAAACGCGAACTCGAATCGAATCGTCGCTGAAGCGCGGGGCTGCGCAGGAAAGTCGCAAACGCAAGTTGATCGTTGAGGAGGATGATGGCGCAGGCGAAGCGAACCCAGTCCAAGCCCACGGCCACGGAACCCAAGCCAACCCAGGCGCAAGCCAAGCCGAAGGCGGCGAGTCGTAGGGCCTCCGACGCGGGACGCGTCTTGAACCGGCTGCTGATCGAACGCGTCACCCCGCAGCTCGACGGCGGCCGCTACCCCGTGAAGCGCGTCGTCGGCGACCGCGTCGACGTCGGCGCCGACGTCATCAAGGACGGCCACGACCAGTTTGCTGCGCGTATCTGTTACCGCGGCCCGGGCGACGTAACGTGGGCGCACGCGCCGCTCCGCTACGAGTTCGGGCCGGATCGCTTCTACGGCTCGTTCGTGGTCGACCGGGTCGGTCGCTGGCAGTACTCGATCGAGGCCTGGGACGATCCGTTTGCGACCTGGTGCGACGAGATCCGCAAGAAGTTCGAGGCCGGGCAGACGATCGCGCTCGAACTCGTCGAAGGTGCCCTGTTGGTCGAGGCCGCTGCCCGCGGCGCGCAAGCCGAAGCGCGCGTGCGCTTGCGCGAGGTCGCTGCATTCTTGCGAACCGACGATGCACTCGTCGCGGATCGGGTGCGCCGCGGCACCGATGCGGAAGTGGCAACGCTGATGGCTGAGCATGGCGCCCATCGCGCCGTCACGCGCTACCCGATCGAACTCGAGATCGTCGTCGATCGACGCCTCGCGTTGTTCGGCTCGTGGTACGAATTGTTTCCGCGCTCGCAGGCGTCGACGCCGGGTGTGCACGGAACCTTCGCCGACGCCGCGGCGCGCCTCCCCCGGCTCGCCGAACTCGGCTTCGATGTCGTCTACCTGCCGCCGATCCACCCGATCGGCCATAGCTTCCGCAAGGGCCCCAATAACTCGCTTGCGTGCGGCCCGGACGATCCGGGAAGTCCCTGGGCGATCGGCAACGCGGCCGGGGGGCACACCGCGGTCGAGCCCAAGCTCGGCAGCAGCGAAGATTTCGAAGCGTTCGTGCGCGTCGCGCAAGATCACAACATTGAGGTTGCGCTCGACTACGCGCTACAGTGCTCACCCGACCATCCGTGGGCGCGCGAACATCCCGATTGGTTTCACGTCCGTCCCGATGGCAGCATCCGCTACGCCGAGAACCCGCCGAAGAAGTATCAGGACATCTATCCGATCAACTTCTGGTGCGCCGACCGCGAGAATCTGTGGAACGCCTGCCGCGACGTCCTCCTGTTTTGGATCGCGCGCGGCGTTCGCATCTTCCGTGTCGACAACCCGCACACCAAGCCGCTCGCGTTTTGGGAGTGGATGATCGGGGACATCAAAGCGCTACATCCCGATGTCGTTTTTCTCGCCGAGGCCTTCACCCGGCCCAAGCGGCTTGCGGCGCTGGCCAAGGTCGGCTTCACCCAGTCGTACGGCTACTTCACCTGGCGCACGAGCGCGCACGAGCTGCGCGCGTTCGTCGAGGAGCTGGCACAAGGAGAGCTCGCCGAGTTCCACCGGCCGAACTTCTTCGTCAACACCCCGGACATTCTCCACGCTTACCTCCAGACCGGCGGCCGCGCCGCGTTTCGCGTGCGCTTGGTACTGGCGGCGACCCTGGCGCCGACCTACGGAATCTATAGCGGCTACGAACTCTGCGAGAACGTTGCGGTGCGCCCGGGGAGCGAAGAGTACCTCGACTCGGAGAAGTACCAACTGCGCCATCGCGACTGGGAGGCCGCGGGCAATCTCAATGCGGACATCGCCGCCATCAACCGCATCCGCCGCGAGAATCCCGCGCTGCAACAGCTCATCAACATCGACTTCCACCCCTGTGAGAACGACCAGATCCTCTTCTTCCACAAGGGACTGCCGGAGGACGGCAACGACTTGCTGATCGCCGTCAATCTCGATCCGTTCCATTCGCAGGAGGCGATGGTCCACGTGCCCGTTGCCGCGCTCGGCCTCGGTCCGGACGCCGAGTACCAGGTCGAGGACCTCCTGACCGGGGCGCGCTACACGTGGCGCGGCGCGCGCAACTACGTTCGTCTCGATCCGGGCGAGCAAGTCGCTCATGTCCTGCGGGTTGTCCGCTAGCGGTCCGATGCCTAACCTTCTCCATGCTTCGATGAGCGCAGCATGAGCGGATGCTCAGCTCGGCTCTGAAGCCCTGTTCCGTTCGTCCTGCCAACCGTGCGCCGGCGTAAGCGGGCGCCGAGACGACATTGAGGAATCGTAGATGCCGAAAAAGCAATCGTCGCCGAAGTCGCTGGCACCTGAATCGCTTTGGTACAAAGACGCAGTCGTCTACCAAGTGCACGTACGCGCCTACTGCGACGCCAACGGCGACGGCATCGGCGACTTCAAGGGCCTGACTTCGAAACTCGACTACCTGCAGGATCTCGGCGTTACCGCGATCTGGCTGCTGCCATTCTATCCATCGCCGCTGCGCGACGACGGCTACGACATCGCCTTCTACTGTGATGTCCACGAATCGTACGGGAACCTACGCGACGTCGAGGTGTTCCTGCGCGAGGCCCATGCGCGTGGCCTGCGCGTCATCACCGAACTCGTCATCAACCACACCTCGGACCAACATCCCTGGTTCCAGCGTGCCCGCCACGCGAAGCCAGGGAGTAAGTGGCGCGACTACTACGTCTGGAGCGATACGACGAAGAAGTATGAAGACGCACGCATCATCTTCAAGGACTTCGAGACGTCGAACTGGACCTGGGATCCGGTTGCGAATCAATACTATTGGCATCGCTTTTACTCGCATCAGCCGGATCTCAACTTCGCCAATCCCGCCGTGCTCAAGTCGGTGCTGCAGGTTCTCGACTTCTGGCTCAACCTCGGCGTCGATGGCTTGCGCCTCGACGCGATCCCGTACCTCTTCGAGCGCGAGGGGACGAACTGCGAGAACCTGCCGGAGACCCATGTCGTCCTCAAGGCGCTGCGCCGTCACGTCGACGAGAATTTCGCCGGACGCATGCTCCTCGCCGAAGCGAACCAGTGGCCCGAAGACGCTGTCGCCTACTTCGGCGATGGCGACGAGTGCCACATGTCCTTCCATTTCCCGGTGATGCCGCGCCTTTTCATGTCGCTGCACATGGAGGACCGCTTCCCGCTGATCGACATCCTCGACCAGACGCCGCCGATTCCCGAGAACGCGCAGTGGGCGATCTTCTTGCGCAACCACGACGAGTTGACCCTGGAAATGGTCACCGACGAGGAACGCGACTACATGTACCGCGTCTATGCCGCCGATCCGCGGGCGCGCATCAACCTCGGCATCCGCCGCCGGCTGGCGCCGCTTCTCGGCAACGACCGGCGCAAGATCGAGCTGCTCAACGGTCTGCTGATGTCGCTGCCGGGAACGCCGATCATCTACTACGGCGACGAAATCGGCATGGGCGACAACATCTACCTCGGCGACCGCAACGGTGTACGCACGCCGATGCAGTGGAACGCCGACCGCAACGCGGGCTTCTCGCTGGCCAATCCGCAGCGGCTCTACCTGCCGATCGTCATCGACGCCGAGCATTGCCCCGAGTCGGTCAACGTCGAGACCCAGCAGAACAATCCCCATTCGCTGCTGTGGTGGATGAAGCGCCTGATCAACCTCCGGCGGCGCTCGTCCGCGTTCGGCCGCGGGACCATCGAGTTCCTCCACCCCGAGAACCGCAAGGTTCTCGCCTTCATCCGCCGCCACGGCGACGAACGCGTCCTAGTCGTCGCCAACCTCTCGCGCTTCGTACAGTACGTCGAACTCGACATGCACGACTTCGAGGGGCTGGTGCCGGTCGAGATGTTCGGCAGCAACGAGTTCCCGCCGATCGGTAGCTTGCCCTACCTGCTCACACTCGGACCCCACAACTTCTACTGGTTCACTCTCGAAGAACCGCGGACCACGGCGTTCAAGTTGCGTACGTCGCGGCTCACCGCCGAACTGCCGAACATCGTCGCGGCCAATCGCTGGGACGACGTCCTCAGCGGCCGCGGCCGCAGTGCGTTGGAGAGTGTGCTGCCTGCTTACCTGCTGGGGTGCCGTTGGTTCGGCGGTAAGGCGCGCAAGGTCAAGACCACGCGCATCGTCGATGCGATCCCGATGTCGAGCGATCTGCTCCAGGCCGCGCTCCTGATGGTGCGGGTGGAGTTCGTCGAGGGCGAGGCGGGAATCTATCTCTTGCCCTTGGCATTCGCGTGCGCCGCCCGGGCGGCGCAGATCCGCGATTGGCGCGCGCATGCGGTCGTCGCCGACTTGCACATCACTGCCAGCGGGCAGGACGGAGTCTTATACGATGCAACCTGGGAAGAGGACTTCGCCAGCCTGCTGCTCGATACCATTCGCCGCCGACGGCGCTTCCGCGGCGTTCACGGCAGTCTCGTCGGTGAACCGACTCCGGCGCTGCGGCCGGCGCTGAGCGGCCAACCGGACCTCGCGCCGCATCCGCTCGTGGCAGAGCAGAGCAACACGTCGATCCTGTTCGGCGAACGCCTCATCCTCAAGCTCTTTCGCCGTGTCGAAGGCGGCGACAACCCCGATCTCGAGATCGGCCAGTTTCTCACCGAACGCACCAGCTTCACCCACATGCCGAACGTCGCCGGCTCGTTGTCGTACGAAGTCGAGGGCGAGGAGGAGGCTACCGTCGGGATCTTGCAGGCATTCGTCGTCAACGAGGGCGACGCGTGGCGCTACACCCTCGACGTGCTGGCGCGATTCTTCGAAGAGAGCCTTGCTCAGGAAAGCGCGCTGGAGACCGAGTTGTTGCCGTCGGGCGGTCTCGTCGCTGCCGCCGGCGGCGAGATCCCTCTCGAAGTTCAATCTCGCATCGGCTCCTATCTCGAGTCGGCGCGCCTGCTCGGCCAGCGTACCGCGGAGATGCACCTCGCCCTCGGGTCGGTCAACGACGATCCCGCCTTCCGGCCCGAGCCATTCTCGACGTTGTACCAACGCTCGCTCTACCAGTCGTGCCGCGCCCAGGCGCGTCAGGCCCTCGAACTGCTACGTCGCCGCCGCGACCACGTCGCTGCGGAATTCCTGGAAGGCGTCGACGAGTTGCTGTCGCGCGAGTCCGAGGTCGATGAACGTCTGCGCCGCGTGCTCGCCCACAAGTTGGGTGGCGAACGCATCCGCACCCATGGCGATTTCCACCTCGGCCAGGTGCTGTTCACCGGTCGCGACTTCGTCATCATCGACTTCGAGGGCGAACCGGCGCGCTCGCTCAGCGATCGCCGCCTCAAGCGACCGCCGCTGCGTGACGTCGCGGGAATGCTGCGCTCGTTCCACTACGCCGCCCACAACCGGCTGATCGATGCTAGCGAAGATCGCTCCCTGCGCGCGACGGACCAACAACTGCTCGCGCCATGGGCGAGCTTCTGGTGGCATTGGGTCTCTGTGATGTTCCTGCGCGGCTACTTCACGGCCGCCGGCGCCGCGAGCTTCCTCCCCGCCGACCCGGGCGAGCGCCAGATTCTCCTCGATCTGCACATGCTCGAGAAGGCCCTCTACGAGATCCAATACGAACTCAATCATCGCCCGGGCTGGGTTGCCGTGCCGGTGCGCGGCATTCTCGACTTGCTGGGTCGGGGGCACTGAGACGGCATGGTGCAGCCGCGAGTCTGGCCCGGACGGCCGTACCCCCTCGGCGCTACCTGGGACGGGGGTGGCGTCAACTTCGCGCTGTTCTCCGAACACGCGAGCGGGGTCGACCTATGCCTGTTCGACCGGCCCGGAGACGGCCGCGCCGCTGCGACGATTCGCCTGCACGAGCGTACAAACCACGTCTGGCACTGCTACCTGCCTGACGCCCGTCCGGGGCAGCTCTATGGCTACCGCGTGGACGGTCCGTATGCGCCGCACGAGGGTCTGCGCTTCAATCCGGCCAAGTTGCTGATCGATCCCTACGCCAAGGCAATCAGCGCGATCCTCCGCGGCAGCGACGTGTTCTACGGCTACGACCTGAAGAGCGAGCACGGCGATCTCAGCCGCAGCGATCTCGACAGCGCCGGGGCGATGCCCAAGGCGATCGTCGTCGAGACCGCGTTCAGCTGGAACGACGACGCGCCGCCGCGGGTGCCGTGGGCCAAGACCATCATCTACGAGTGCCACGTCAAAGGCATGACGATGCTGCATCCCGGTGTCGACAAGAGCTTGCGCGGCACCTACCTCGGCCTCGCGTCTGATCCGATCATCGAACACCTCCAGTCGCTCGGTGTGACCACACTCGAGCTCCTGCCCCTGCACCATTTCGTCGACGACTCCGCGTTGGTGCGCCGCCGCCTGCGCAACTACTGGGGTTACAATAGTATCGGCTTCTTCGCTCCCGAGGCCCGCTACGCCACCGGCTCGCTCGGCGAACAGGTCGCAGAGTTCAAAACGATGGTCCGGCGCCTGCACCGCGCGGGGATCGAAGTCATTTTGGACGTCGTCTACAACCACACCGCCGAGGGCAACGAGTTCGGGCCGACGTTGTCGCTGCGCGGCATCGATAACCCCACCTATTATCGCCTCGATCCGGCCGACCGCCGGGCCTACGTCGATTTCACCGGTTGCGGCAACAGCCTCAATACCCGCCACCCGCGCGCGCTCCAGCTCGTCATCGACAGCCTGCGCTACTGGGTGCTCGACATGCACGTCGATGGCTTCCGCTTCGACCTCGCGCCGGTTCTCGCCCGCACGGAGCATGACTACGACCGGCTCTCGTCGTTCTTCGCCATCCTGCACCAGGATCCGGTGCTGTCGCAGGTCAAGCTGATCGGCGAACCGTGGGATCTCGGGCCAGGCGGCTACCAGGTCGGCAACTTCCCCAACGGTTGGGCGGAATGGAACGACAAGTACCGCGACACCGTGCGCCGCTTCTGGCGCGGCGAGGAGGGACGAATCCCCGAACTCGCCTCGCGCCTATCCGGGAGCAGCGACCTGTACCAGCTCAGCGACCGTGGTCCGAACGCCAGCGTCAACTTCGTCACCTGCCACGATGGGTTCACCCTGCACGATCTCGTCAGCTACGAGCGCAAACACAATCGCGACAACGGCGAGGAGAACTGCGACGGCACCGACGACAACCGCAGCCGCAATTGGGGCCATGAGGGCAAGACCGATCTGCCGCACGTGGTGCGCATGCGCGAACGCATGCAGCGCAACTTCCTCGCCACCTTGTTGTTCTCGCAGGGCGTGCCGATGCTGTCGCACGGCGACGAAATCGGGCGGACGCAACGCGGTAACAACAACGCCTACTGCCAGGACAATGAGATCGCGTGGGTGGATTGGTCGCTCGACGAGCGCCGCGCCAACCTGCTCGCCTTCACCCGCCGTCTGCTCGCCATCCTCCGCGCCCACCCGACCCTGCGGCGCCGCAAGTTCTTCAACGGCAACGTCGACTCGAGCGGCATCAAGGACGTCGTCTGGCTCCGTCGCGACGGCGCCGAGATGACTGCCGCGGATTGGGCGGAACGCGCCAACCACGTTCTCGGCATGCTGATCGACGGCCGTGCCGTCGGCGATAGAGACGAGCGCGGACGGCTAATCGTCAGCGAGACGCTTTTGCTGCTCCTCAATGGAGGTTCGCGCTCGTGTCACTTCTCGCTGCCGTCGCGCGACACGCCCGGTATCTGGCACGAAATCATCAATACAGTCCGCTCGGGCCATCGCATCATCCGCACGCCCGCGATCAACCTCGTCGCCCACTCGCTGGTTCTGCTGCGGTTCACCAGCGCCAAACGTGAAGCGCCGGCAACGGAGGATTCATGACCAAGCACGCTCGCAGCTTGCAGCCCATCGCCCCGACCATCGCCGCCGCCGACCGGACGCGACTGCGTCAGGCCGCGCACGCAACCCCGCACGACGTGCTCGGCGCCCATCCCGCGCCGGGCGGCTGTGTCGTTCGCGCGTATCATCCTGACGCCGTCGCCGTCGATTGCCTCACCGAAGGCGATGCGCATCCGCTCATTGCGCTCGGCGACGGCGTTTTCGCTGCGATCCTGCCCAACGCGACGCTGCCGCTCCGCTACCGGCTACGCTTCCATTTCGAGGATGGCTCGACCTGGGAGCGCGGCGATCCGTATCGCTTCCTGCCGACGGTGGGTGAACTCGACTGCCATCTCTTCAACGAAGGCACGCACCGCCACCTCTGGCGCGCCCTTGGCGCCCACCCGCGCGAGATCGACGGCGAGCGCGGTGTTGCCTTCGCGGTCTGGGCGCCGAACGCCAAGCGCGTGAGCGTCGTCGGCGACTTCTGCGGCTGGGACGGTCGTCTGCTGCCGATGCGCGCACTCGGCGCTTCCGGGGTTTTCGAACTGTTCGTCCCTGACGTCGCTCCCGGGGCGCTCTACAAATTCGAGATGCTCACCGCTGCCGGCACCCTGCGCCTCAAGGCCGATCCGTTCGCCTTCGCCACCGAGACGCCGCCCGGCACCGCGTCGCGGGTTGCCGAGTCGGGCAACTACGAGTGGGCCGACCAAGCTTGGATGGAAGCACGGCTGCAGCGCGACTGGCAGCGCGAGCCGATGCGAACCTACGAGCTGCACATCGGCTCGTGGCGTCGCATTCCCGAGGAGCGCAACCGTCCGTTGACCTACCGCGAACTCGCGGCGGAACTGCTGCCGCACGTCAAGGATCTCGGCTTCACCCACATCGAGCTGCTGCCGATCGCCGAGCATCCCTTCGAGGGGTCCTGGGGGTATCAGGTCACCGGCTACTACGCGCCGACGTCGCGCTTCGGGACCCCGGACGACTTCCGCTACTTTGTCGACGCGTGCCACCGCGAGGGCATCGGCGTGCTCATCGACTGGGTTCCAGCGCATTTTCCGAAGGACGACTTCGCGCTTCGCCTGTTCGACGGAACGGCATTGTATGAGCACGAGGACCCGCGCCAGGGAGAGCATCCCGATTGGGGCACGCTGATCTTCAACTTCGGCCGCCCGGAGGTCGCGAACTTTCTCGTCGCCAACGCACTGTACTGGCTCGACGAATTCCACATCGACGGGCTGCGCGTCGATGCCGTCGCCTCGATGCTCTACCTCGACTACAGCCGCGAGCACGGCGAGTGGATTCCCAACCGCCACGGCGGTCGCGAGAATCTCGAAGCCGTCGACTTCCTGCGCGCGGTCAACAGCGCGGTCCGCAGCGATTACCCTGGTTGCTTCACGGTCGCCGAGGAGTCCACGGCCTGGCAGGGCGTCACCGCGCCGGTTGCCGACGGTGGTCTGGGCTTCAACTTCAAATGGAACATGGGCTGGATGCACGACACGCTCGGCTACTTCGCGCTCGACCCCGTGCACCGGCGCTACCACCAGGACCAGCTCACCTTCGCCATGCTCTACGAGCGGAGTGAGCGTTTCATCATGCCGCTGTCGCACGATGAAGTCGTCCACGGCAAGGGATCGCTGCTCGCCAAGATGCCCGGCGACGAGTGGCAGAAGTTCGCCAACCTGCGCGCCCTGCTCGCCTACCAGGCGCTGCGCCCGGGCAAGTCGCTGTTGTTCATGGGCACCGAACTCGCGTCGTATCGCGAGTGGGACCACGACACCAGTCTCGACTGGCACCTGCTCGAGGAACCGAACCGGCAGTCGCTGCAGCAGTTCCTGCGCGACCTCGGCCGGCTCTACCTCGACACCCCGTGCACCTGGGCGGCGGATCCCGACCCCAACGGCTTCGCTTGGATCGACTGTAACGACCGCGAGAACTCCGTGCTCAGTTTCGAGCGGCACCACGAGGGCGAGCACATCGTGGTCGTCCTCAACCTCACCCCGGTGCCGCGCGAAGACTATCGTATCGGCGCCCACGCAGCGGGAGCCTACGTCGAGCGGCTGTGCAGCGACGCGTCGGGGTATGGCGGCAGCGGTTGCGCGACGTTGCCGCGCGTCGTCACCGAGCCGGTGCCATTCCACGGCCGCGCGCAGTCGATGCGGTTGCGGCTGCCGCCGCTCGGGGTGCTGGTTCTGAGTCCCGAGAATCCGCGTGGCTGAACGTCCGCACCTACGCGCGCTCGCCGAGGAGCTGGGCGTGATCGCGTCGTATCGCGGCACCGACGGCGAACAGCACTACGCGAGCGACGCAACCCGGGAGGCGTTGCTGGCCGCGATGGGTATCGATGCGTCGACGGAGGTCGTTGCTGCGTCGTTGCTCGATGAGCGCCGGCGTGCGGCCACAAGTCGGCTGCTCGAGCCGATCCGCGTCGTGCGGCGGGGCGATTCCGACGAGCGGGCGTTGGTGGTGAACCCGCCGACTTCCGGTTCGTTCGACTGGCGGGTCGAGATGGCGACGGAAGCCGGGAGAGAGGTCGCGGCTGAGGGGCACGTGGATGCTTCGGGAGCGGCGACGATTCCACTTCCGCAGATCGACGAAGACGGCTTTCACCGCTTGCGATTGCGTTTGCGAACGGGCGGCGGGGAGTGGACGGGCGAGCAGACGTTCGTCGTCGCGCCGGCGTCGTGTGTGACGGTGCGCGAGCGTCTCGGCGCGGAGCGTGGGTATGGCATCAGCGCGAATCTCTACAGTGTGCGCGCCGGCGGCGCGCCGATTGGCGATCTGAGTACACTCGCACGACTGGTGCGTTGGGCCGGGCGCGAGGGAGCGGCGTTCGTCGGTGTCAATCCGCTCAGTGCGATCCGCGGTCTGGGCGGCGAGATCAGCCCGTACAGCCCGACGACGCGGGTGTTCCGCAGCTTTCTCTATCTCGATCTCGACGCGATTCCCGAGAGCCGCGTGCTCGAGCGCTGGCGCGGGTCCGCGGAACCGTTCGCCCCGAGCCCGACGAAGGGCCGGAAGCCACCGTTCGCCCTGAGCCTGTCGAAGGGCCACCCTAGTGATGAGGTTTTGCCACCGGGGAGCGCCGAGAGCCGGTTGCTCGACTACGAGGCGATCACGACCGCGAAGCTCGGCGCTCTGCGCCGCCTCCATCGAGTCTTCGCGCGGATCCATGGTGGTGCTAAGACGGCGCGCGGCCGCGCCTACGTGAGTTTCGTCGCCGCGGGCGGCGACATGCTGCGCGGCTTCGCGACGTTCTGCGCGCTCGACGAGCATTTCGGCACGGCGCGTGGTGGGACCGCGGGATGGCGCCAGTGGCCCGAGGCGTACCGTGATCCGGGTGGCGAAGCGGTTGCGCGGTTCGCGCGCGAGCAAGCCGCCGAGATCGACTTCCAAAGCTGGGTACAGTTCGAGATCGACCGACAGTTGGAGAAGGTGGCGCGGACTGCGGCGCGCTCGGGCGTGGCGCTGGGCGTCTACCAGGACCTCCCGATCGGCGCGGTGCCGTCGGGATGCGAGGAGTGGTTGTTACGCGGGTTGTTCTGCGCGGGAGCGAGCGTTGGCGCGCCGCCGGACGCGTTCTTCGCCGGCGGCCAGAACTGGGGTTTGGCGCCGCTGCAGCCGCACGTCTTGCGGGCGCAGGGTTACGGCTATTGGACGACGCTATTGCGGGCGGCGTTTGCGCATGCGGGCGCGTTGCGCGTCGACCACATCATGGGGTTGGTGCGCCAGTATTGGATTCCGCAGGGAATGAGCGCGCGTGACGGAGCCTACGTGCGGATGCCGGCGGACGAGTTGTTCGGAATTCTCGCCTTGGAGAGTCGGCGCGCGGGCGCGGTGGTGATCGGCGAGGATCTGGGCACGGTTCCCGACGAGATCCCGGCGCTGCTGCACCGTTGGGGGGTATTGTCGTCGCGGGTGTTGTACTTCGAGCGGACGGAAGGTGGCGGGTACCGCGCCGCCGCGGACTATCCGCAGGCGTGTTTCGTCAGTGCGAACACGCATGATTTGGCGACGCTGGCGGGCTACGAGGCCAAGCGCGACCTCGACCTGAGCGCGAGTGCCGGAGTCCTTGCCGACGCGGAGTGGGTAGCGAACGCGCGTCGCGAGCGTGAGCGCGACACGGCGAAGTTGCGCGAGATGACCGCAGCAGGGCAGGGCGAGCCGCTGACGCGTCCTGTGTACACCTATCTCGCGCAGACCCCGAGTGCCCTTCTCGGCGTCGCCTTGGACGATTTGGGCGGCGAGGTCGACCCGGTGAATCTGCCTGGCGTCGCGGGCGATGTGTACCCGAGTTGGCGCCGCCGCATGCGCGGTGCGGTGCAGGAGATCGCCCGCGATCCGCAGGTGAAGGCGACGCTCGCGGCGATCCGGAGGGAACGGCCGTAGGTGCGAGACAGATCGCGGGCCAGCAATCCAGAGTACAAAATCTGCGCGCTCCGTGTGACGAGAGTCGCGCGGCCCACCGACGCCGTCGCCCAACTGGCACCGGAGGCGGGAGGCATCGGATGACGTGGTGCGACCCCAGAGGAGCCCCACGAAAGTTTCGCCATGGGCTTCCCTAGTCGCGCCATTTATCCTCCTCGAGTTCGCCAACTTTTGGCGGGCCTGCGCCGCGTCAATCCAATCCGAGGCGGAGAACATGAGCCGAAAGACGACGCGATACGGACGAAGCCATTCTTGCGATGCTGGCTACTGGGGAACGCGGTCCAGCAGTACGTTCATGATGGTGTTGGACACGTTCCCTCCGAGGCGCATCTCGAAAACCGGATTATCGCACACGGTGCCTTCCTCGGGTCGGACCATCGCAAGTTCCCGGAATTCCTGGGAAGGGACTGCCTCGTGGGCCCAGTTTTCGGCGCTAGGGCGCTTTTTCGGGTCCAGAAACGCAACCGTAAGCTGCGGCCGGGTCTCGTTGTTCGCGCTGAACTTGGCGAACCGTGTGCTGGTGTCGTTTCAATGGGCTGAACGTGGGTTCAGGGCGGACAATCCCTACTTCCCTTGCCACTCGGGCTTGCGCTTCTCGACGAACGCGCGCGGTCCTTCCTTGTGATCCTCCGATTGCTCGGCGACCTCCAGGTAGCCGGCTGCGATCTCCTCGGCTTGCGGGATCGGTAGCCCGAGGCCCTGCAGGATACCCATCTTCGTACCCCAGACCGCGAGCGGCGCGTTGCTGCACACCATCTCCGCAAGCTCGCGCGCGCGCTCCATCAACTTGTCGTGCGCGACGACCTCGGTGACCAGCCCGACCTCGTAGGCGCGCTGCGCCGTCATCCGCTCGCGGCTGCCGAGGAGCGCCATCCGCAAGGCGACCGCGACCGGCACGCGCCGGCACATGTTCACCATCTCGTGCGACGAGACGTAGCCGATCGATACGTGCGGATCGACGAACGACGCCTTCTCCGAAGCGATGGGAATGTCGGCTTCGCTCACCAGGTCGAGCGAGAACCCGGCGGTGACGCCGTTGACCGCTGCAATCACCGGCTTGTGCACCCGCATCCGGCGCGGCGTCGGCAGCTCGACGATGCTCTCGATCAGCGCCAGCTTGCGCCACGCGTCGGGGCGCGTGAAGCCGTCGCTCGCGAGCGCCTCGACGTCGGCGCCGCTCGAGAACGCCGTTCCGGCGCCGGTGATGATCGCGCACCAGATCTCGGGGTCGGCCTTCACCCGCTTCCAGCACTCGCGCAACTCGTCCTTGAGCTGCTGGTTCATCGCATTCTTGCGCTCGGGCCGGTTCAGCGTGATCGTCGCGATGCGGTTGTCGATCGCGAAAAGTACGGTTTCGTAGTCAGCCATGGCATATCCTTTCCGTTACCGGTCTGGCTCCCAGACGGGCAGGGTGACGCGCTCGGTCAGGTCATCGAAGGCGACGCGCACGCGCATGCCGAAGCGCATCTCTTCCGGTGTGCAGTTCTTCATGTAGCCGACGATGCGCGCTCCCTCGGCGAGCTGCACCACCACCATGATGTGCGGCAGCTTGTCCTGGAACGCCGGCAGAAACGGTTCGTACGCGACAACGTAGGTGAAGACCTCGCCGCGGCCGCTCACCTCGATCCACTCGAGCCGTTCGCCGCCTTTCCAGTACATCGGCTTCGGCGGCCAGTGCAGCTTTCCGCCTTCGCGGTCGCGCTGCTGCATCAGCTTGTGCGCGCGGGCGCCCTCCCAAAACGGCTTCATCACCGGATCGTCGACGTCGGGCAGCGGAAAGTCGGGATGCAAGGCCATGGTCAATCCGCACGCAAGACGACGGCGCTCGTCGCAACGCCCGACGCGCCGGTGACGAGCGTCGCCTTGCAGTCGGGCACCTGGTTGTAGGAAGTGCCGCGCAACTGGCGCACGCCTTCGAGAATCAGATTGAAGCCGTGCACGTAGGCCTCGGAAAGCCCGCCGCCCGACGTCAGTACCGGCAACTCGCCGCCGAGTTCGAGCCGTCCGCCTTCGGTGAACGGTCCGCCCTCGCCGCGCTTGCAGAAGCCATAATCTTCCAGGCCGCTGATGACGAGCGGCGTGAACGCGTCGTAGATCTGCGCGCAGTCCATGTCCCGCGGCTGCAGCTCCGAGCGTCGCCACAGGAGTTCGGCGCAGAACGCGGCGGTCGTCAGCATCTCCGGGGTGTTGTTGTAGTTCGCGAGATGCACCGGATTCGGCCCCGATGCCTGCGCCACCGAGTGCACGAGCGCGGGAATCTGCTTGAGGTCGCGCGCGCGTTCGACGCTGGTGACGACGCACGCGAGCGCGCCGTCGGTCTCGAGACAGCAATCGAAGAGATGCAGCGGGTAGCCGATCACCCGCGCATTCATGTAGGTCTCCATGTCGAGCTTGCGCTCGCGCATCATCGCGTACGGGTTGTTGTTCGCATGCTTGCGCGCCGCGATCGCGACGTTGCCGAAGTGCTCGCGGGTGGTGCCGTATTGGTGCATGTGGCGGTGCGCCCACATGCCGATGACGTCGACCGGCCGGATCAGTCCCCAGGGCGTGTGCAGTGCCTTGTCGTCCTTGACGATTTCGCGCTCCTGCGCCCACGGTCGCGACGCCCGCGATCCGCGGTTGCGGGCGCGGTGGCAGACCACCGTCGTCGCGAGCCCGGCTGCGATCGCCGCGGCGGCCTGCATGATCGTTGCCGCCGAAGCGCCGCCGCCGTAAGAGATCTTCGACCACCAACGCAGTCCGTCGACGCCCAAGCGGCGCGCGATCGAGACCTCGTGGGTCGACTCCATCTCGAACATGCACATGCCGTCGACGTCCTCGGCCGCAAGCCCGGCGTCGTCGAGGGCGAGTTGGATCGCCTCGACGGCCGTGTCCGAGATCGGCCGACCGATGTCCTTGGCGAACGGCAAGTGGCCGATGCCGACGATCGCGACTTGGTCGCGGATGCGGCGGAAGAGATCCGTGTCGATACCGTCGGTCATTTGTCTTCCACGCCCATCTGCTCGCCGACCCATTTGGCGGCGAGGGCGCGCAGCTCCGCCTTGGCGATCTTGCCCGTGCCCGTGCGCGGCACCTCGGCGTCGGTGAGAAACAAGACGTGGCGCGGGATCTTGTACGCGGCAAGCGATTCGCGGCAGAACGCGCGCAACTCCTCGCTCTCGGCGCCAGCATCGGGCGCGAGCACGACGCAGACGGCGATGTTCTCGCCGCGCACCGCGTCGGGCACGCCGACGACGTGGGCGGCACGCACCGCCGGATGACGTTCGAGCGCCTCTTCGATCTCCACCGCGGCGACGTTCACTCCGGCGGTCTTGATGACGTCCTTCAGCCGCGTCGCGAAGTGCAGCGCGCCGCGTTCATCGCGACAGCCGAGGTCGCCCGTCTTCAGAAACCCGTTGGCATCGAGAGTCTCGGAGCGATGCACCTTGTAGTAGCCCTCCATCAGCGTCGGCCCTTTGACGAGAATCTCACCCGTGGCGCCCAATTCGGCCTCGACTCCGGTTTCGGGAGCGACGATCCGCACCTGCATGCCATCGAGCGGTGTGCCGAAGGAGCCGACGCGCACCTCCTCGGGGTCGTCCCAGCGGGCTGCGGTGACCACGGTTGCAGTCTCCGACATCCCGTACACGCCGATCGCCTGGTGTGCCGGTCCCATCAGCCGTTGCGCGAGGGCGTGGTACGTGCCCTTGCGCAGGAAGATCTTGCTGCGGTCGAAGGCGGGGTGCTCGAGGAGCGGACCGGCTTGGTGCCAACCCGCCATGATCGTGCAGCGTTCGCGTTCGAGAAGAGCCAATGCGTCGTCGGCCGTGACGTTTTCCTGGAGAACCACCCGACCGTGCCCAGCGAGCGTGGCCAGCGCGCCGAGGATGAAGCCGCCGCTCCAGAACAGCGGCATGTGTCCCCACCACGAATCCTCCGGCGACACTCCGAAGCAAGGTGCCAGGCGCCGTGCGGAGATCGCCAGCGCTCCATGGCAGTGCACGACGGCCTTCGCCTTCGATGTCGTGCCCGAAGTGAAGAAGATCGTCGCCAGATCCGCCGGGGATAGGGTTGTTTCCAGGGCGTCGACGAAGGCGTCGTCGACTGCGGGCTCGATATCGTCCCAATGGACGAAGCCTGAGGCGCGCTCACCGATCGTGAGAACCCGACGCAGATATGGTGCTGCCTCGCAATGGATTTCCGTATCGGGTGCGCAGCGAACTTCGGGAGCGATTTCTTCGAGCGTGATCAGGTAGTCGTGCTTGCGAAATGCCGGCAGAGTGAGCAAGACCGCCACGTCGCCGTGGGTGAGTCCGTAAGCGATCTCGTCGCGCTTCCACAGGGTAGAGAACGGAACTAGCACCGCACCGGCCCGGAGAACGCCGAAGGCGAGTGGCAACCATTCGATGCGGTTGGAGCACAGCACCCCGACCCGGGTCCCCTTGCCGACGCCGAGGCCGATCAGCTTGCGCGCCGCCAGGCGGCTGGCGGCGACGAGTTCGCCCCAGCTCAGGCGCGCGGTCACCTCGGCATGCGGCGCCCACGCAACCGCCTCGGCGGCCGGATCGACCGCGGCGAGCGCGTCGAGGAACGCGGGCAGGGTCTCCATCAACGTCCCGTAAACACCGGCGCGCGCTTCTCGGCAAAGGCGCGCACGGCTTCCTTGTGATCTTCGGTTTCGCCGAGAATCCCTTGCGCGAGTGCCTCCGCTTCGACGGCTTGGCGGAAGTCGGCGTGGGCATTGCGGGCGAGCAGCATGCGCGCCAAGCGGATGGCGTGCGGCGGCCGCGCCGCGATCGAAGCCGCCAAGCGCTGCACGTGTTCGCCGAGTTGGTCGCCGGGCACGATCTCGGTGAACAAGCCGAGCCGCAGTCCCTCCGCGGCACCGACCGGCTCTGCCGTAAGGGCGATGCGTTGCGCGTTGGCGAGACCGACGCGTCGCGGCAGGAGATAGGTGTTACCGCAGTCGGGGATGAAGCCCATCTTGGTGAAGCCGAAGACGAGGCGCGCGTTGTCGGCGGCAACGGCGAAGTCGGCGGCGAGGACGTAGGCGCAGGCCATGCCGGCGGCGACGCCGTTGACCGCGGCGATCATGGGCTTGTCGCGGGCGAGCAAGCGCTCGACGATGCTCGAGCCGTGCAGGTTGCGCTCGCGACCGACGAGAGCGGTGCGGCCGAGTCGGTCGCCGCGGCCCATGAGCTTCAGATCGGCACCGGCTGAAAACGCGCGTCCAGCGCCGGTGAGCACGACGATGCGAACGGCATCGTCGGTCTCCGCGCGGTCCACGAGCGCCGCGAGTTGGTCCCCCATTTCCGGCAGCAGTGCATTGCGGGCGTCCGGTCGATTCAACGTGATCGTCGCCACCCCGCCGGCAACGGCATAGAGGATCTTTTCGTCGGCTCCGGCAGCAGGGTTCATTCGTCGATCCTGGCCGCGCTCACTCGCCGCACGCGCCGCTGTCGCGCAGCTTGGCGATCTCTTCGACGGTCTTGCCGAGTTCGCGCAACGCCTCGTCGGTGTGCTGACCGAGCATCGCCGGGGGGATGCGGAGCGAACCAGGCGTGGCGCTCATGTGGATCGGCACGTTCATCGTCCGGAACGGCCCCTGCGTCGGATGCTCCCAGTTCGCCACCGAGCCGATCGCGGCGAGCTGGTCCATCTCGAACAGTTCCTGCAAATCGTTGACCCGGCACGCCGGCAGGTCGTTGTCGGTGCAGAGTTTGATCCAATGGTCGCGAGTATCCGTGCGGAAGATCTCCTGCAGAATGGCGATGATCGGCTCGCGGTTGCGGCAACGCGCGGTGTTGGTGGCGAAGCGATCGTCGGCGAGCAGGTCCTCGCGACCGAGTCCCGTGCAGAGGCGTTTGAAGAACGCGTTGGTCAGGCAGGCAACGATGAAGTAGCCGTCCTGCGCTTCGAAGGCCTGGTACGGGACGAGATCGGGATGGCCGTTGCCGAACTTCTCATACTCGTGGCCGGTGTTGAGATAGGAGGTCGAGATATCGGCGAGCAGCGAGATCACCGCGTCGAGCATCGTCAGGTCGATGCGCTGGCCGGCGCCGGACTTCTCGCGGTGCAGCAGCGCGAGCGCGATCGCATAGGCGCAGTAGATGCCCGACGAGATGTCGGCAACCGGTCCAGCCGCCTTCACCGGCGGGCCGCCGGGAAAGCCCGAGAGACCCATCATCCCGCCGGTGGCCTGGAGGATCAGATCCATTCCCGGGTTCTGCGCCCAGGGGCCGGTGTTGCCGAAGGCCGTGATCGACGCGTAGATCAGGCGGGGATTACCCTGCTTCAGGTCGTCGTAGCCGAGGCCGAGGCGGTCCATCACGCCGGGTCGGAAGTTCTCGACGACGACGTCGGCTTGGGCGACCATCTCGCGCACCAGCGCGGCGCCGTCGGGGTGCTTGATGTCGACTCCGACCGAGCGCTTGTTGCGGTTGAGCCCCCAGAAATTGAAGCTACCGATCTTCGGATCGGCGCCGCGCGCGTAGCGGATGCTGTCGCCGCGCCCGGGTTTCTCGATCTTCCAGACATCGGCGCCCATGTCGCCGAGCAGCGACGTGCACCACGGACCAGCTGCCTGGTGGCTAACGTCGATGACGCGAACTCCTGCCAACGGACCAAGATTCTCCATGGGATCAAACCTTTCTCGACAGTTGCTCGCGGAGCACGGACGTCTGCACTTTGTTGGCGGCGTTACGCGGCAGTACCGTGACGAACTCAACGCGGCGCGGTTTCTTGAAGCCGGCGAGCCGGGCTCCGGCGTAGGCGGTGATCGACGCAGCGTCGACGGTTGCGCCGGGGCGGGCAACGACGACAGCAGTGACTTGTTCGCCCCAACGCGGGTGAGGGGTGCCGATGACGGCGACGTCGCCGATGCCCGGATGTTGGCGCAGTACCTCTTCGACTTCTTGGGGCGAGACGTTCTCGCCGCCGGTGATGATCAGGTCCTTTGCCCGACCGGTGATGAACAGGTAGCCGTCGGCGTCGCGATGGCCGAGGTCGCCGGTGCGCAGCCAGCCGTTCGCCAGGGCGGTTGCGCTCGCGGCGCGGTCGCGGAAGTAGCCGGACATGACCGTGGGGCCGGCGACGGCGATCTCGCCCGACTCGTCTGGTTCGGCGAGCGAGCCGTCGGCGCGCAGCACGTCGACGGCGACGTAGGGGTTCGGGCAGCCGATGGTGCCGGGCTTGCTGAACACGCTGCCGCCGCGGGCCATGGTTACGCCGTCGGTCGACTCGCTTTGCCCGTAGGCTTCGAAGACATCGGCATCGGGAAAAATCTCGGCGAGCTTGCGTTTCGCGTCCATTGGCGTTGCGGCGCCGCCGACGGAGACTTTGGCAACCGACTTGCGCACCCGCGCCGGGACTTTGCCGCGTTCGACCAGGGTGAACACCATGCCCGCCATCAGCGGCAGATCGGTGATGCCGAACCGAGCGACGGCTTCGAGCACGGCGTCGACGTCGAACTTCTCGAGCAGCACCGCGGTCTGGCCGGTGAGCACGCGGCAGAGCAGGTGGGAGACGAAGACGGGAGTATGGGTGAGAGGGCTCAGACAGGCGGCGACGCCGCCGGGCTCGTCGCCGCGGGCGGTGGCGCACGCCAAAGCGGACCAGAACAGGTTCACGTGCGAGAGCATGACACCCTTCGGTTTGCCGGTGGTTCCGGAGGTGTAGGCGATGACGGCGATATCTTGCGGCCGGGGCGTGCGCGGAACGTGGGCGGCGATGGCGGCGGCGCGGCGGATCAGGGCGGGCTTGCAGGGGCCGGAGGTCGTAGTGCTGGCGGCCGGGATGCCGGCGAGGGCGGCCGCATCGCGGGCGAGGGGAGCGTTGGGCTCGTCGGCGAGCAGGAAGCGGCACTGCCCGTGGTCGAGAAGGGCGGCGACTTCGGTAGCCGTCGAGCGGACGCCGACGGGGACGGCGACGGCGCCGAGGGACCAGACCGCGAATTGCCAGGCGACGAGCGCAGGGGAGTTGCCGGCGACGATGGCGACGTGGTCGCCGGCGCCGATCCCACGCTTGGCGAGCCATTGGGCAGTCGCCTCGGCGCTTTCGGCGACGGCGCCGAAGGGCAGGTGGACGTCGCCGAAGACGAGGCCGCCGGCGTTGCGCCGGCGCAGCGCTTGCAAGCGCAGGAATGCGGTCGAGGAGGGAAGCAGGAGACTCATCGATTCAATGCCGAAGCGAGGGTGAACAAACGTTCGTTGCGGATAGCAGCGGGCGCCGAGTCGTGTCAACGATGCGGGCTGTCAAGGCGCTGCGCCAATGGGTTGTGACGATCGGGCGTGGGTTCTATGCTCGCGGCACACCCATGATCAAGAGCCGGTCCATTCTATTGCTGGTCGGCGGGGCTTATCTCGTCGTCATCATCGGGTTGGCTGCCTGGATGGATCGCCGGCTGCGAACCGTGAGTGCGAATGCGTTCGCCGCTTCGGTGCATCGGATCGGTCGCGAGATCGCGTCGGCGCTCGCCGCGAGCCCCGGTTCCATTCTCCCGACCGATAACGCTGCGCGTCTGCAGCTCAAGGCCCTTGTCGCCGAACTCACGGGCAGGTCGGAGTTGGTGCAGTCGATCGATGTGGTCAAGCGCGACGGAACCATACTCGCGAGCGACGATCGTGCACTCGTCGGTACCCGGACGCGATCCGTCGCCGACGTGCTGGGGAGCAACGATGAAGTGAAGCTGCGGGAGCCGCGGCGGGCGCTCGCGCCGGAGGCTGTGTACGAGTTGATCGTGCCGCTGGTTCGTGACGAAGAGGTCGCCGGGTACCTGCGGCTTGCGATCGCCAATGCGGCCATGTCGCGCTTCATTGCACACCAACGCACCCAGTTGGCCATCGTCGGTGCGATCGGATTCGTCGCCCTGGTTTTGCTCACCCTGGTTCTGCAGCAGCAGTTCTACCGCCATGGCACCGCGGTGGCGCGGACGATCGAGGGCGTCCTTTCGGGTACCGTGGCGCTCCCGCCGGTGCGTGACGCGGCGTTCTCGCGCGTGTTCGAAGCGGCGGGGCGACTCGCGGGGCAGCTCCGTGAGCGCGGCAACGATGCGTCCAACCGAGAGATGGCGGTTCAGGCCGCTGGACTCAGCCGAATCCACAGCGCTCTCGCGCACGAACTACGAGCCCCGTTGCACGCGATGGTACTCAACGTGGAACTTCTCGAGCGTGCGCTGGATCGGGCGGAGGAATCTCGCATCCGCGATTCCGCGAGATACGTGCGAGTGATCAAGGCCGAGATCGATCGCCTGCAGCGTGCCGTCGTCGCACTCGGGGCGGACGGTGCCGCTGCCGAATGGCAGAGTGTCGATCTCGCTGAGATCATTCGCGGCGTCGGGGACCTCATGGCGCCATCGGCAGCGGCGCAGGGGATTGCGGTCGAGATCGATACACGTGTAGCCGCGCCGGTGATGGGCTTTCGCGATCGCTTGCGGCAAGTCATCCTCAATCTCGCCAACAATGCGATCGATGCGATGCCCGACGGCGGGCGGCTCCGCATTTCTGTCGGCGCCGAAGAGAATGCATGGGTGGTGAGCGTCGCGGACACGGGTGTTGGCTTCTCTGCCGATACCCTCGCCCATCTCGGCGATGGACCGGTGTCGACCAAGGCGAGCGGGAAGGGCATCGGTCTCTATCTCGCGCGCGCCATCATCGAGGCACACGGCGGTCGTATCCGAGTGGCATCGACTGAAGGGAAGGGTACGTGTTGCGAGATCGAACTGCCGTGCGCACGAGGGTCCGCATGAACTCCGAAAGAGCAATAGCCCTGATCGTCGAGGACGATCGATCCGCGCGGGAAGCGCTCGCCGAGCTCGTCGCCGACGAGGGCTTCGACGTCGCGTGTGCGCAAACGTTGGCGGAGGCTCGCGACTGTATCCAGAGTTCCCGTCCCGATCTCGTGCTCACCGATTTGGTTCTGCCCGATGGAAGCGGCGCCGATCTCGTGGCCGAGCTCGAAGGCGATCGCGGCGTGCAGTGTGTGGTGATCACGGGGCACGCCAGCGTCGACAGCGCCGTCGAGACATTGCGCGGGGGAGCGGTCGACTACTTGATCAAGCCGATTGACGTGCGTCGCCTGCGCGCGCTGCTGACGGGCGTCAAGCGAACGTTTGCGATGAAGAGCGAGATACGCAGTCTACGCCACGACCTGCGCCGCTTTGGCGTATTCGGTAAGCTGGTAGGCGCTTCTGCCGTGATGCAGGAACTCTACGACATGATTGCCAAGCTCGCACCGACCGATGTGAGCGTGCTCCTCGTCGGCGAGAGCGGCACGGGGAAGGATGTCGTTGCGGAAACGATCCACCGCCTGAGCGCGCGCCGCGATGGGCCGTTCGTTCCCGTCAACTGCGGCGCTCTGCCTGCGAATCTCGTCGAAAGTGAGCTCTTCGGCCACGAGCGGGGCAGCTTCACCGGCGCCGATCGCCAACACCGGGGATTTTTCGAACGAGCTACCGGCGGCACGCTGCTGCTCGACGAGATTGGCAGCACGCCAGTCGAGTTCCAAGTCAAGCTGTTGCGGGTCCTCGAGACCTCGCGCTTGCGGCGTGTCGGTGGCGAGGACTCGACGCCGTTCGATGTGCGCGTTCTCGCCGCGACGAATCGCGACCCGGAGATGCAAATCGAGGCGGGCGCGCTGCGCGAGGATCTCTACTACCGCCTCAAGGTTTTCATGGTGCGCATGCCGCCGTTGCGCGATCGGGAGGGAGACGTTTCGCTGCTTGTCGCGCACTTTCTCGACGAACTGAATCGGACGCATGGGAGTGCAAAGATCCTCAGCTCGGCGGCGCTAGCGGCGCTCGGGGCGTACCCCTGGCCGGGTAACGTTCGCGAACTCAAGAACGTCGTGGCCCATGCATTCGTCTTGGCGGACGAGCACATCGACGTGCCAGACCTGCCGGTCGAAATCACGAGCGAACCGCTGCCGCGAGTGGGGAGCCAAACGGGAGCCGCAGAAGGCGACGGTTCGAGCAACTCACCGTCGATCACCATCGAGGTTGGCACGACGATTGCCGACGCGGAGAAGCAGCTACTTCTCGCGACGTTGGATCACTTGCGCGGCAATAAGCAACGAACGGCTGCGGCGTTGGGGGTCTCGCTGAAGACGCTCTACAACCGCCTCAATCAGTACGGCCCGCGTGACTGAACCTGCACGGCCTGCGTGTGTGAACCTGCCACCAAGCGCGCTCCGCGACGCTGCGGGCGCAATGCGCAATGAGACAGACGCGAGGATTGCTTCGGAATTTCGGGCTCTTCGCTTGGCGCCTCGATCGGTTCTTCGACAAGCTCTGAGTGAAGGGGGCGATGGATGGGGAGGATGCCGGACATCGGCCGCCTCCCCATCCATCCGAGCCGCTCGCGGCCCCTGCAGGAAGGCCACGGTTGGAGGCGACAGTTCCATGCGGTGCACGTCGCGTGCCAGGCGGCACAATCGTGGGTCAAAAGCTTCAGGTCGCGATTGGATGCGCTTCGCTTGTACCCCGGTGCGTAATTTTTCTCGTTCTGATGAAATATATTGCACGACTCCTGGTGTTCGACGTGAGCGCAGGGGAATGAATTCCGTACATTGCCCATGTCGAAAAGATTCGGTATAAAAGTGGCAGTTGCGACTATTCAGAGCATGTCGTGATGGCGTCCGAGTCCAGCCAATAGGCTCGCCGCTTCGAAAAGGCCGTAGGGCCCACGCTCGGTGAGTTGTTGGAGTTTCTGTTGCGCGGAGGAGGTTTCACATGAATCGATCAAGAGTACTCACATTCGCCTTGGCCGGGGTTCTCGCTGCCCCGGCTTTGGCAACGGCGCAAATCGTCGAGCCCCGTCCCTTCATCGGCGTCGATGCCGGTATTGCCATTCCAACCAGGGACAACTACTGGGCCCACGTTCACGAAGGCGGTAGCGTCAGTCCGTACGTCGGCTACATGTTCGACGAAGCCTTCGGAGTGCAGGCAAACCTTCATGCTGCGGTCATGTCCCCCGACGATGACGACCGCGATTTCAAGGGCGAGGGTGATGTCACCACCGTCCTCGGCGCGACTGTCGGACCCCGCTTGTCGATACCCTTCGGTGACAAACTCGAGCCGTATTTGGTCGGTCAGGGTGGCGTCTTCGGCGGAGTCAGCGGTCGTCTCAAGGATGAGTTCGACGCCGGCGTCTCGCTCGGTGGTGGTATTGACTACTACCTCACGGAACGCTGGGCTGTCAGCGCCTTTGGCCGGTGGAACTATGCGTTCATCCAGCCGAGCCCGGATGATTTGAACAACATCCCCAACGCCGGCAATCCGAAGCGCCAGAATCCGAGCGAGGCGAAGGCGGACGACATCCAGTGGGTCACGGCTGGACTTGGACTGAAGTACGACTTCAAGCCCATGCCGACACCTCCGCCGGCGCCAGAGCCCATCGTGCGCAAGCCCGAGCCGGCGCCAGTCCTGCCACCGCCGACGAGCAAGAAGATCGTCCTGCGCGGGGTGAATTTCGACTTCGACAAAGCCACGATCCGCCCCGACGGCAAGCCCATCCTCGATCAGGCCGCACGCACGCTGGCGGATGAGCGTCAGGTGAGCGTCGTCGTCGGCGGACACACCGACGCGGTTGGGTCCGACATGTACAATCAGGGGCTGTCCGAGCGCCGTGCGAAGTCGGTCAAGGCATACCTGATCGGTCAGGGCATCGCAGCCGGGCGTTTGGACGTCAGGGGTTACGGCGAGTCGATGCCGGTTGCCGACAACGACACCGACGAGGGTCGCGCGCAGAACCGCCGGGTCGAGTTGGAAGTCCGCGAATAGTTCCTGGTTCGTGTTTTTTGCATCGGGGTGCGGGATCTTCGTTGATCCCGCACCCCGATCTGTTTGGTTTGTTCCGTCTCCCACGAGATTCGCCGGTGCCGGGGGGCCTTCCAGGTGCTGGTCCCTGCTAGAAGCGATCGCAGCCACTCTTGCCGCACTGCGGCGCGCTCCGGGCATCGATGAGCCCTGCGCATGAAGTTCGACCGTGGCGCGACGAGTTGCGCCGGCTGTGGCGCTTGGCGTGGCCGGTGGTGCTCGGTGAGATCGGCTGGCAGTCGATGGGTCTCGTCGACACCCTCATCGTGGGTCGCGTCAGTGCTGCCGCGCTGGCGGGTGTCAGTGTCGGAGGCGCGCTCTTCTTCGTCGCCGCCATCTTCGGTACCGGCATGCTGCTCGGGTTGGACTTCGCCGTCGCCCGCGCGGCCGGGGCCGCGCGCCGCGACGAGATCTACAGTTTCTTCTGGCACGGGATCGCACTTGCCGCGCTGCTGTCAGTCTTGCTCACCGCGCTCGTCGTAGCCAGTGTGCCGGCGGTGCCGCGATTGGGGCTCGACCCGGAAGTCGCGGCCGTTGCGATGGACTACCTCGCGGTGTTGGCCTGGAGCCTACCGCCGCTACTCTTCTTCAACGCTATACGGCGCTATCTGCAGGCCGTTGGCTCGGTGCGGATCATCGCCTTGGCGATGGTGCTCGCCAACCTCGTCAACGGTGCAGCTGACTGGTCCTTGGTTCTCGGTAACTGGGGTGCTCCGGCGCTCGGTGCAGTGGGCGCGGCGTGGGCGACCCTTGCGTCGCGCTTGTTCATGTTGCTCGTGTTGGTGGTCTTCCTGCTTTGGGCCCATCGCGATGTGTTCAGGGCCCGACCCGCGCTGGATTGGTCGTCGATTCGCTATCTCGCGGCGCTCGGATTGCCGGCTGCCGTACAGTTGACCCTCGAAGTCGGCGTCTTCGCTACGGTGACCGGCATGGCGGGGCGCATCGGCGCGACGGCCGCCGCAGGGCATCATATCGTGCTCAGTATCGCATCGTTCTCTTTCATGGTCCCGCTCGGAATTTCCGCTGCGGCGGCGGTACGGGTCGGCTATGAGGTGGGGCGCGGCGACCCGCAGCGCGTGGCCCGGGCGGGGTGGACCGCGATTGCCATGGGCGCCGCGGTGATGTCGGGGTTCAGCGCGCTATTCCTGGCGATTCCCGCGTTTCTCGTTGGGCTATTCACTGTCGACGCGGCGGTGCTCGCGACCGGTGCGGCGCTGATGTTGGTGGCAGCGGTCTTTCAACTCTTCGATGGGGTACAGGTGGTGGCGGCCGGTGCCCTGCGTGGCTTGGGCGATACGCGCACGCCGATGGTCATCAATCTCATTGCGCATTGGTTCGTTGGCTTGCCCATCGGTGCGACGCTGGGGCTTGGTTATGGCTGGGGCGTGACCGGGCTTTGGATCGGTTTGTGTGCAGGCCTCGTTGCCGCCGCGGTGTTGCTCATCGGAGTGTGGACCCGGCGGATGCGCACCTGGAACCCACGCGCGTGAACGAAAGTCATGGGTTCAGTGCTTTGCCTTGCGGCGGCGCGCGTGCTCGAATACCCACGATGATATACTTGGTTGCGTCGGAGCGAGCCGCGTGCGCCACGGCTTTGGATTGATCTCGAACTCGTTTCGCAATTGCGCTCGATGACACGCGAAGAGCTCGCCTTTCTTCTCGACAAGCTCGGCCTCTTCGGGCGCCAGGTCGTGGTTCACAGTTCGCTGTCGAGCTTCGGCACGGTGGACGGCGGCGCTGCTACCTTGTGTAGCGCGTTGATGGACGTCGTCGGCGACCGTGGCACAATTCTCATGCCCGCATTCACCGCCGCAGAGACGCTGCCGACGGGGCCGAAGTCGTCGTCGATGGCGTTTCACCCCGAACTTGCCGTGAGTCGCGAGATCGGGGTGGTTGCCGAGTCTTTTCGTCGTCTGGGTAGCGTTCTGCGCAGTAGTCATCCAACCCATTCGTTTTCGGCCTGGGGGCACAATGGTCGGGGCGTGCTCTCGACCCAGCGTGACAACAATGTTCTCGGCCCGCTCAAGAAGCTCAACGTGGTGCAGGGCGATGTGGTGCTGCTCGGGGTGTCGTTGCGTGCGGCGGCGGCGATTCATCTCGCCGAAGAACAGTGCGGCGTTGCCTATTTGATGCGCCGCACCGCGGTGCGCATCAACGCGGGCGGGTATGACGAGCGGGTAGTGCTCGAGAACGTCCCGGGTTGTAGCTTCGCCTTCGACCGACTCGAAGCGAAACTCGATCCGGCAAAGGTCGTCGCCGTCGCGCTGGAGAACGGCCACGCGCGGCGGATTCCGGTTCGCTATCTGGTCAATCTCGCCGCCGCGGCGCTCCGTGAGAACCCGGCGGTGTTCGTGTGCGAGCGCCCGGAATGCCTTGACTGCGCCGACAAGCGCATCGCCCTGCAGCAGGCTGCATTCGTCGAGCGCAGCGGCACCGCGGCATCCTGAAGTACCAGCGCTAAAAGTCTTGCCATTTTGCCAAGATCTTCGGCGATGGAGAGTTCAGGTTTTGAAATTGGATTGCGGGCGCCAAGCTCGCGCTAGCCCCAATTTTACCAGCGATCGCATGCGAGGGCGTCGAGGGCCCGTCAGATCTGGGCGCACGGAGGTTGGAGTGACGCAGGCGTAAGGAACAGGACGTCGAGGAGCGAAAGGCGAGTACGCCCAGAGATGGCGGGGAATCGGCGCTCGCAGCAGATTGTTGGGGGCAAGGAGTCAGAGGTCGCGACGACCTTCGAGAGCGCGGCCGAGGGTGACGCTATCGGCGTACTCGACGTCGGAACCGACCGCGAGCCCGTGGGCAATCCGGGTGACGCGGACGCCGAGGGGCTTGATCAGACGCGCCAGGTAGAGCGCGGTCGCCTCGCCCTCGACGGTCGAATTCGTCGCGACGACAACCTCGGCGACTTCGTCGCCTTCGAGCCGGGCGAGCAATTCCTTGATGCGAAGTTGCTCCGGGCCGACGCCGTCGAGAGGAGCGAGGCATCCGTGCAGCACATGGTAGCGGCCGCGGAAGCCGCCGGAGCGCTCGAGTGCGATCACGTCGGAGGGGCGTTCGACGACGCAAATCGCGCTGCGGTTGCGCTGCGGATTGCTGCACAGGTCGCAGGGGTCATCGCCGGCCAAACCGAGGCAGATCGAGCATAGGCGGGTTTCGGCGCGCATTCGGGTGAGCGCCGCGGCGAGTTCGTCGACGTCGCGGCGTTCGGTCTGGAGGAGGTGGTAGGCCAGCCGCGCCGCCGTCTTTTCGCCGACGCCGGGAAGCTTCATCAGGGAGCGAACGAGCCTCTCGAAAGCCGGGGGAAGGAGCGCCATGGGGCAGCCGCGGTGCGGCTCAGCCGAGATCGAGGCCGGGCAGCCCCAAGCCTCCGGTGAGCTTCTTCATTTCCTGGGCGACGAGCGCCTGCGCGTTGCGGATTCCCTGGTTCACGGCGGCGATGACCAGATCCTGCAGCATCTCCTTGTCGCTCGATTTGAGCGCTTCGGGGTCGATTTCGATCGAAACGAGTTCGAGACGTCCGTTGACCACCGCCTTGACCATGCCGCCACCGGCGCTGGCTTCGACGCTGCGCTCGCCCGCCTGACGCTGCAACTCCGTCATTTGCTCCTGCAGCTTCTGCGCCTGCTTCAACACGTCGCTGAGGGAATTGAGACCATTGCTCATGAGGGACCTCTTTGCGGGCGGCGCCGTTGGCGCACGTCCTGGACTTGGCCGCCGAAAACTTCGACGGCGGCTTTGACAATGGGATCGCCGAGGGCTCGCGCGTGGAGGTCGGCAGTATCGGGTTGCGACGGTTTCTCTGCCGGCGCTTGCTCGAGCGCGACGACATGGACACGAATCTCGCGGCCGAAGTAGCGCGTCGCGAGTTGGTCGACCGCGTCGCGCTGGTCCTTCTGGGAGAGATAGTCGTGGAAGTAGCCGGCCGGTAGGCGCAGGGCGAAGGTGTCGGTGGCGGTATCGGGAGCGGCCGCCGCTTCGAGGTAGGGTTTCAGCGTAACCTTGGTCTTGGTGACGAAGTCGAGAAATCCTTCCCAGGTAGGAGCCCCGCTCGCGGATGGGCGCGTCGCTGCACCGTCGCGCGCGAGTGGCACCGACCGCGTGGCGGGGGGCGGCGCACCGGCGCTACTGGTTCGCGCCGTGGTTGGCGAGCCACCTCCTTGTGGCGACGGTGACGACGTGCCGCCGCCAGCCGCCAGAGCGTCGATACGGCGCAGTAGCTCATCGCCCGCGAGCACGGGTGCCAGGGTCGCCAGCTTGATCACGGCCATGTCGAGCACGAGTTTGGGGTAGGGCACCCGCGCGACCTCGGCTTCGGTCTGCAAAAGCAAGCGAAAGCTACGGTCCAAGTCCTCGTGCGCCACCGCGCCCGCGTGTTCATCGAGTTGCGCGCGCTCCTCCGCGGGCAGGTCGTCGAGCAACTCTGTGGCGGGCAACAGCTTGGCGACGGAAAGGTTGCGGAAGTACTCCAGCAGCTCGCGGGTTAGGCGGCGCAGGTCGTAGCCGTAGTCGTACAGTTGATTGAGTACGTCGAGCGCGCGCTGCGGCTCGCGGCGCGCAATCGCGCCGGCAAGTTGGTAGAGCCGCTCGCGGTCGGCCAGGCCGAGCGCGGCGGCAACGTCGGCGTCGCTGACTTGATTGCCGGCAAAGGCGATCACCTGGTCGAACAGCGACTGGGAGTCGCGCATGCTGCCTTCACCTTCGCGGGCGATCAGGAAAAGTGCGCGTTCGCTCACCTCGATGCCGTCGGCCTTGGCGATCTCGACGAGCCTGCCGACGATGTCGCGATAGGCGATGCGCTTGAAGTCGTACCGTTGGCAGCGCGAATGGATGGTGTGCGGGACCTTGTGCGGGTCGGTGGTGGCGAAGATGAACTTGACGTGCGCGGGCGGCTCCTCGAGCGTCTTGAGCAGCGCATTGAACGCGCTGGTCGAGAGCATGTGAACTTCGTCGATGATGTAGATCTTCAAACGGCTCGACGCCGGGCGATAGCGCACGTTCTCGATGATCTCGCGGACGTCGTCGACGCCGGTGTTCGAGGCACCGTCGATCTCGAGGACGTCAACCGAAGTGCCAGCGGTGATCTCGGCGCAGTTGCGGCAGACGTTGCAGGGCGTCGGCGTCGGGCCGTGCTCGCAGTTCAATGCCTTGGCGAGCACCCGCGCGGCGGTCGTCTTGCCGACACCGCGCACTCCGGTGAAGAGAAAGGCGTGGGCGACGCGATCGGCGCGGATGGCGTTTTGCAGGGTGGTGGCGATGTGGGCCTGACCGACGATCTCCTCGAACGTCTGGGGACGCCATTTTCGCGCCAGGACGAGGTAGCTCATCGAGTCAGTGCCTGCATCTTCAAGAATGAGGAAGTGAAAACCGCGAGCGGCCGCAAGCGATAGCTAGGCTTCCCCACTGCACAGGGAGACAATCGGTACCGCTGCTTCCTTCCGGACCTGACGGAATTCGCGATGCTCTCTTGCGTGGGACCTAGCTATCGCTTGCGGCCACTCGCCTGGGGCGATAGTGGCACGATGCGCGCGGCCCGTCCAGTGGCTCCGGGCGCCCCTGGGGAGCGGAGAGGGTGGGATTCGAACCCACGGTGCCCGCGAAGGCACACACGCGTTCCAGGCGTGCACGATCGTCCACTCCGTCACCTCTCCACGAACTCCGTCGAATAGATGGACCGGCCGAGCGAGTCAACTGGACGTGCGCCGTGCGGCGATCTCAGCGGAGGGCCGTTTGGCAAAATCGCTGCGAGAAAGGCGTCGCGTTGCCAATTGGTGGTTTACAAACGCCATACGGATGCGCGACAAAGACCGGAGCAATTGGGAGACTCGTGTATGCTTGTTCGCTCGAAGGGGATTTCGTCGTTGCGTCGCAGTGGTCTGGCCGTGATCGGCCTGCTGGCGGCAATTGCCATCGCGGCTCCGTGGTTCGCCGCGGAACCGAGTCGCGCCACCGCGGTCGCTGCCTGCGGCAATTCGATCGTCGAATCCGGCGAGTCCTGTGACGATGGGAACCTCTTCGACGGCGATTGCTGCTCGTCGACGTGCCAGGTCGAGGAAACCCGCTTCGGCGAACTCGGCGCTACGGCTTGCGTCGACGAGCTGGGCGTGAGCCGCTGCGAAGACGGCATCGACAACGATGGTGATGGCCTCG
>Ga0163144_10002273_pt1 | contig 44684 bp, 40 predicted proteins | sample OliLak19BULKMAT1_FD_123175 | JGI IMG/M metagenome (GOLD analysis project Ga0163144, IMG submission 123175) | Freshwater microbial mat bacterial communities from Lake Vanda, McMurdo Dry Valleys, Antarctica - Oligotrophic Lake LV.19.BULKMAT1 | ecosystem: Environmental > Aquatic > Freshwater >... | reverse complement strand
GGGTGGGTTTTGATATGTTTTGGGAGGGGAGCACCTGAAGGTTGCGTTGGTTTGCCCCCTCCCGTGGGGGAAAGCCGAAGAATTAATGGCAAACGGCAGGGCGGTCGGCGGGGGGGGGAGGGGGGGGGGGGGCGGGGTGGCCAGACTTCTGCCAGCCTGCGTTTCCATGCCGCTTTCGCATGCGTCCGCACCGATTGCTATCCTAGCTGATGCTCGATGCCCTTTTCGCGGGTGGTGCAGCGTGGTTCACAGTGCCAGCCCTGTTGGGAACAGGTATTTTTCTGCTCAAAATGGCCATGATGCTCCTGGGCGGCTCGGATGATCTCGACCTGGGGGGCGATGCCAGCGCGGGGCATGCTGGCCTCGATGGTGGGCATGATGCAGTCGGACACGCCAACGGACTGATGGCGATCGCCAGCCTTCAAGGTGTGTCAGCATTTCTGATGGGGTTCGGATGGGCTGGGCTTGGCGCCTATCAGGGACTTAAGTGGGGCACGCTCGCATCCATGGGCGTCGGTCTGCTGGGCGGGGTTTTGATGGGACTGCTCTTCCTTGGTTTGCTCTCCACGACCCGCAAGTTACAGAGCAGCGGCAACATCGACTTCGCACAAACCAAGGGAATGGAAGGCGAGGTCTACGCAACAGTGCCCGCAAGCGGACAAGGACGTGGCCAGGTTCGCCTGGTCATCAGCGGTCGCCAGCGAATCGTGCAGGCAATCAGCGCGAGCGCCGAACTATCAACCGGCAAGCGAGTGCGCGTCACGGAAGCAAAGGCGGATAACAGCGTCGTGGTGGAAGCAACCTAGGTAAGGGCAGCGTTTGCCAGGATTCGCAGGAACGCACGATTCACCAGCAGCACAACAGCAACAGTCGCAGAAATCCAACAGCCAACGCCACAACACCAACTCGCTGTGCTTCCTTGGCACATCAGCCAGACAGAAACGTCAGAGGGAAAACACATGCTCGACACCACAACGCTCAACATGCTCAACATAATCGGCCTTCAAACCGGAGTTTCCCGCACGCTGCTCGCACAGTTCCCGCAGCCGCAATCCGGTGGCGGCAACGCCCTCTGGTTCGTCGGCCTGATCGGCGGCGCTCTGCTGCTCGTCCTCTTCTTCAGTGTCCTTCTCGTCCGCCAATACAAGCGCTGCCCCAGCAACCGCATCCTCGTTGTCTATGGCCGCGTTGGCAAGGACAAGTCCAGCAAGTGCATGCATGGTGGCGGCACGTTCGTGCTCCCGCTCGTGCAGGACTACTCCTACCTGTCGCTCGAACCCATCGTGATCGAAGTGCCCCTCGAAGGCGCACTCAGCCTCAACAACATCCGCGTCAATGTCCCCGCGACCTTTACCGTCGCCGTCAGCACCGACCCCATCATCATGCAGAACGCAGCAGAACGCCTGCTGAACCTCTCCATCCAGATCATCCGCGAGCAGGCACAGGACATCATCCTGGGGCAGTTGCGTCTGGTGATCGCGACCATGTCGATCGAAGAGATCAACAAGGATCGCGAGAAGTTCATGAACCTGATCAACAAAAACGTCGCCGAGGAAATCAATAAGATCGGCCTCGAACTGATCAACGTCAACATCCGCGATATCACCGATGAATCAGGCTATATCCAGGCCATCGGCAAGCGCGCCGCGGCCGATGCTATCAACCGCGCAAAGGTCGAAGTCGCCGAGGCCGAACGCGAGGGCGCAACGGGTGAAGCGGCTGCGGTCCGTGACAAGGAAGTGCGCGTTTCCGCCGAACGCGCCGGCGCGGCCGAAGGCCAGAAACTCGCAGAGCAGAAGCAGCGCGTCGCCATCGCCGCTCTCGAAGCCACCGCCGTGCAGGGAGAGGCCCAGGCGCAGCGAGACCGAGAAATCACGCAGGCCCAGCGACTGGCCGAGACCATGGTCGCCCAGAAGCAGGCCCAGCAGGAGCAGCGCGTGCGCGTGGCAGAGGCCGAGGCCCAGGCCGTGCTGGGCGAGAACACCGCCAAGCAGCGCATGGCCGAGAGCCAGGCCAAACTCTCTGAGATTCAGGCCGATACCCGTCGCCGGTCCGAAGTTGCCGCTGCCGTCGCAGCCCAAGCGATCCTCATTGCCCAGCGTGAGCAGGAAATCGCGCGACTGGGCAAGGAAGAACTCGCCCCGCAGGAAGTCGAAAAGCAGCGCATCGAGATCGCCGCAGAAGCCGAGGCCGAAAAACGCCGTCGTGAGGCCAAGGGCGAGGCCGACGCGATCTTGCTCAAGTATGAAGCCGAGGCCAAGGGTGTCCAGATGGTGATGGAAGCCAAGGCAGAGGGGTATCGCAAACTGATTCAGGCCGCCGGCAGCGACCCCGCCGTCGGACCGACCCTGCTCCTCATCGAGCAGTTGCCCAAACTCGTCGAGCAGCAGGTCAAGGCCTTGCAGGGACTCAAGATCGACAAGATCACAGTCTGGGACCAGGGCACAAACCCGAACACCGGACGCAACGCCACCGCCGACTTCATCTCTGGCTTGATCGGCAGCCTGCCCAAACTCCACGAACTCGCGCAGCAAGCCGGCATCGAATTGCCAACCGCGCTGGGCAAACTGCGCCCGCGAGAGGATCCCGAAGACCCGCATGCGCCCCAGGCCGATCCCAAGCCACGCAAGTAAGCACCGGTGCGACCTTGCGCTCAAGAGCAACAACGTGGCAGGAACAAGACTTCACGTCGGTTGTACGAAAACCAGACGCACAAAACCACCACATATAAAACATCGCACACAGAAGCCAAGGCGTGCATTCCTAAAGAAACTGATCAGCGACACGAGCCGCTGATCAGGTCTGTTTTCGCTTCAATCTCTCCAACTGCGGCTTACTTCCCCTGCGGGTCCTGTTGGGCGGGGGCGGGAGCGGGGGGTGCAAGCACGGGAACAGGCTGCTGCGGCGTTTCGACATTCAACACGTCGATCGCAAAGATGATCGTGGCATTTGGTCCAATCTTGGCCCGCGGATAGCCGCGATCACCATACGCGAGCGGCCCTGGAACCACCATGCGGCGCTTCAGACCCTTCTGTGCACCCTGCATGGCCCGAACCCATCCCTGTATAAGCGTGCTCTGACCATAGTTATATGAGTATGGCGAATTGCGTTCATAGGAACTGTCGACGATAGTGCCATTCTCCATGCAGCCAACGTAGTGCAGCGTGATGCGATCGCCTTCTGAGAAGTTCTTGCCCTCGACAGCGCTGGGATAGGTCAGAAAAATCAGCCCATCGGACGCGACTTCAAGTTTGATGGGGCTTTCAACCCGCTGAAACGCATAACTCTCGCCCGAGGCAGGACCCCAGACAATCTGACCATCTGCACCAAAGCCACGATCAGCGCTCTGGAATTGCAAGGGCCCGAAGGCGATCTCGCTGGTCATCTCGCTCGCGCCGCCCGCGCTGGTTGGATAGGGGTGCGGGGTTGCGCCCTTGTAGCCCTCCCCGTCTGTTGTCAGTTCGATGTCCAGCGTCGTGACCAGTTCGTTCATGCTCACTGCAGGAAAGGCCTGGGGCGCTGCCCACAAACCGATTACGCTCAACAGTTCGCCCTTGGGACGACGAAACTCCATCGTCTTCATCCGCACCTTGCCCTTGACGCGATGCAACTGCAGGATCACTTGGCGATACGGACGGTCCAGCGCATCAGCCCGCGCCACCTCGCCATACATGGCGTTGGGAACCTCGGGAATCGCAACCGGTGCGAAACTGGTCACAACCTCGAACGACTCGGCCCCAACCTTGACAGGAGCAGCGCTCTTCCAGGTGCCCTTGAGCAAGCCAGCGACCTTCTCAAACTCCGGGTCTGACCAGGTCATGACCCGGGGAGTCGTCGCCATGGCGGGCGCGGTTGGCGTGGTGGGCGTGGGTGCGTCCTGGGCAAGCACCTGCGAAGTGCCGCACATGCCAACAAGAGCCAACGCCAAAAGTCCAGCCATAGATCCCGCCATAGGTCCGACACGATGCAAACAAGCCATGCATATCCCCTTCATATCGCCCTGCACAAGCACTCGTTGGCCCCATGCACAGGCTGAAGTTACACTCAATCAAAGTCCAAACAACAGTATTCCAAACTATGCCCACTCCATCGAACACACCCAGTCGCCCTACTCGCCAAGCCATCCCGCTCACGCAACTTCGGGCAGCAACTTCGTCGTCACCGCGATCAGGTCCTTGACGTGGCTGATGCTCTCGTCCATGAACTTCTGCTCCTGCTCATTCATCTTGAACGTGAGCACTTTCTCAACACCCTTGGCCCCCAGCACGCAAGGCACGCCCACAAACAGGCCCTTGCCACCGTTGGAGGCCTTGACATTGAACTCATCCTCGCAGAACGCGGCACACGGAATCACGCGCTTCTTGTCGCGCACGATCGCCTCCACCATTTCAACGGTGCCCGCAGAAGGCGCATACCAGGCGCTGGTGCCCATGAGCTTGACTACTTCTCCGCCGCCCGCCTTGGCGCGCTCAACGCACGCCTGAATTTTCTCAGCAGTCAGCAGATCGCTCACCGGAATGCCATTGACGCTGGTGAGCCGTGGCAGCGGCACCATATCGTCGCCATGCCCGCCTAGGAGCAAGCCCTGAATATCCTCAACGCTCACGCCCAGTTCCATCGCCAGGAAGGTCTTGTATCGGGCAACATCGAGCGCACCGGCTTGGCCAAGCACTCGCTGCGCCGGGAAGCCCGTCACCTTCCACATCACATACACCATCGCGTCCAGCGGATTGCTCACCACGATCACAATCGCGTTGGGCGCATACTGCTTGATCTGCTGGGCAACATTTTTCACGATCCCGGCATTGATCGCCACCAGGTCATCCCGGCTCTGTCCCGGCTTGCGCGGCACGCCCGCCGTGACGACCACCACGTCGCTCCCCTCGATGTCCTTGTAGTCAAAGGTGCCGGTGATTCTGGCATCAAACTTCTCGACCGGCCCGCAACACGCCAGATCGAGCGCCTTGCCCTTGGGCATGTGCAGTTCAGGTTTGTCCTTGATGGCGATGTCCAGCAGCACCACATCACCCAGTTCCTTCATGGCGATGGAGCGAGCGCACTCGCCGCCGATGTTGCCCGCACCAATCACGCTGATCTTCGCACGACGCATCATGTTGAAACGCTCCGTCGGATGCCTATTAGAACACAAACATACGCCCACGCCGGGCACGCACGCATCAGTGCCGATCCGATCGTCCCGAGCGACTAGAGCGGCAATGGCGACAAGGATAGGACAATGCTTGCTGGAGTTCCGAAATCCAGCCTCCTCACACAATCAACCACCTGAACGTGCTCATCGACGACCGCCGCACTCTACAGAACTTGCACGCCAATCCCTGATAGAGGCCCAGGGCTTTGAGCCTCTATCTCGCCTTCCAACTCGCCTTCCATAGACTCAAAGATGCACAGCCAAACTCCCCAAGGCTCGCCCCCCGATCCCCATGCCCACGCGCACGCCGATCCCTCAGGCATGACAACCGACCTGGCTGGCAAACTCGACTACGCCCAATACCTGAACCTGGAACAAGTCGTGACCGCCGCCAAGCCCTTGTCGACCCACCACGACGAGATGCTCTTCATCATTCAACACCAGACCACCGAACTCTGGTTCAAGTTGATCGTCCACGAACTCGAAGAAGCCCTGCGCCTCATTCGCAGCGACGAACTCGATACCAGTTTCAAGGTCCTCGCCCGAGTCAAGCACATCCAGCAGCAACTTCTCAGCCAATGGAGCGTCCTTGCCACCCTTACGCCCAGCGAGTACGTCAAGTTTCGATACCTCCTTGGCCCCGCGAGCGGCATCCAAAGCTACCAGAATCGCATGATCGAGTTCATCCTGGGCCGCAAGGACGAACGCATGCTCGCCGTCTTCGCGCACAAGCCAGCCATCCACGCCCGCGTCAAGGCCTGCCTTGATGCCCCGACCTTGTACGATGAAAGCCTGCGCTACCTGGCCAGAAGAGGCTTGCCCGTGCCTAAAGAGATTCTGGTGCGCGACGTCACCAAGCCATACGAGAGCGATCCTCGCATCACGATGGTTTGGAAGTTGGTCTACGAGAATCCCCAGCAGTACTGGGACGCCTACGAACTGGGCGAGAAACTCGTCGATGTCGATGAAGCCCAAACCCTCTTCCGCTTCCGCCACCTCAAGGTCGTCGAGCGCGTCATCGGTCACAAGCGAGGCACCGGCGGCACCGCAGGTGTCAAGTACCTCGCCAGCCTCGTCACCGAACCGATGTTCCCAGAACTCTGGGATGTCAGAACCGAAATCAAGGGCTGACCGCAGCCACACGATCTGCAAACCAGTATCGCATCCGCTCCCTTCCCGCCAACCATGCACCCAACCTCCACAATCACCCCAATCACCAGCGCCGCAACTCGCCTCGGTTCCGCGCCACTGAACGAAGCCAGCCTCCGTGAACACATCTGGCCCCTCTTCTCCCGCGTGCTCAAGCACGGCCCGCGCGAAATTTACCTCGCCAACCACTCGCTGGGTCGTCCCCTCGACCAGACCGCACACGACGTGCAAGAGGCCCTCGATATCTGGTACGCCTCCCTCGACGGCGCATGGGATGCCTGGCTCGCAGAGATCCAGCGCTTTCGCGCCGGCATTGCCCAACTGATCGGCGCGGGAGCTCCCGACAGCATCGTGCCCAAGACCGCTGCTGGGCAAGGGCTGCGTGCGGTTCTCAACGCTCTGGTCCCTCCCACCCCCAGAGTGCTCGCCACCTCGGGCGAGTTTGACTCCATGGACTTCATCCTCCGCACATACCACCACAAGCAACGAGCAAACGTTCGCTGGGTAGCGACTCGCACGCCAGCCGACCCACAGCAGCCCCCCATCATCGACCCCGCCGACATCATCGCCGCCATCAATGACTATCGCCCGCACCTCGTCCTGATCTCCCACGTCTACTTCACAACCGGGCAAGTCCTTGATCGCCTCAACGACATTATCTCCGCCGCGCACCATGCCCAATCGCTCGTCATGCTCGATACCTATCACAGCGCGGGCGTGATCCCCATCCACTTTGACCAACTCAATGCCGACTTCGCAGTCGGCGGCAGTTACAAGTACACCCGGGGCGGCCCCGGTGCCTGCTGGCTCGCCATCAATCCCCGTCACTTACCCACGACCAACAGCCCCGAGCGCGAAGGTAAACTCCGAACCCTCGACACAGGCTGGTTCGCCAAACTGGACACCTTCAAGTACCAGCGCCCCGACGAACCACTTTTGAGTTCGGGGGGCGATGCCTGGCTCGAAAGCACTCCGGCAATCCTGCCCTTCTACCAGGCAAGAGCCGGCCTAGCTCTCACCCTCGCCCTCGGGATCAACCGCCTGCGTACCTATTCCCTCGAGCAACAAGCCTTCCTTGCCAACCAACTCGATAAGCACGGCATCAACGTCATCGCTCCCCAGTCCAAAAACCAATCCAGCCGGGGTGCCTTCCTCCTCATGCCCCGAAACGACGCACAGCAGTTCTGCGCCCGCCTTCTTTTGTCCGGCGTCAACGCCGACTCTCGCCAGGGCTTCGTCCGCTTCTGCCCCGACATCCTGACATCCATGGAAGCCATGACCCAGGCAGCCGCGCTCATCGCCCGCGCAGCAAATCAATAACCGCCCGCGCAGCAGCCCGCCCACTCAGCGTCGCTCCCTCCATCGTCGCTGGCCAGCCAGTGTCGGTGTAATCGCCCGCGAGCACCACGCTGCTGCCAAGTCGCGCATCTGAAGCCAACGCCCCTGGCCGAGACCGCTCGAACGCAGGTGTCGCCGCGAAGGTCGCGAATCGTTCCTTTACTGCCCGCACATGCTCAAGCCGTGCCCCAACGCTCTTGGGAAAACAGGCCCCAATGTCCTCCATCACCTGCGCCGCGATCCGCTCCTCAGACCAGTCCATCCACGCATCCGCCGCACTGATCACCGCGTGGACTACCGCCCCCGCCTCGTCCTTGCGAAACAGCCATTGCGTTGGCCGCTCCACCAGCACCGCGTGCGGCACGTCCATCACCGCCCGATCAAACCGCAGATGAACGCCCAGGATCGGACTGTGCCCCATCGCATTGATCGCGTGAAACCGTCCGTCGCGAACATCAGCCTTGACCACCCTCCGAGCCTTCTCAAACGGCAACGCACACACCACGACATCCGCCCGATGCTCGCGAACATCATTCCCCACCCGTGTGCGCACGCTCGTCGCTCCAATCTCCTCCGCAGTCTCCCCAAGAATCAATCGTCCGCCCCGCGCGATGAGCAACCCCTCCGCCCGCTCATACAGCCTCCCCAGCGCCACACTGGGCACGCCAATCCGCGCCGCTCGCGCCCCGCCAAACACCCCGTCCTGAAACACATGCAACGCAGTCGCGGCACACACGCGATCAACTTCCAGATTGCAGGCCGACACCACCACGGGCCGCCAGAATCGCTCGACCGCCTCGAGTGGCTGCCCCTGCCCTCGAAGCCATTGCCCGAAAGTCTGTTCGACATGCTCTGCGCGTTCGCACACACTGATCGATACCGCCGCCTTCGCGATCGCAAGTTTGCTCGCGACCGAAAGAAACGACGCACGAACAAAACTGCTCGCATGCGAGAACAGTGCAGGAACCAACGACGCATAGGCCGCCGGCTCGATCACGCTGCGACAAACCAGCCCCCGCCCTCTCCCCCGCCCGCCATTTTCATCAGCAAGCACCCACCACTGCCGGTCATACCAGCGAATGGACTCGCTCGCGCCCAACTCTCGCAACAATGCCAGATACGCATCGCAGCACCCCATCGCCACGTGCTGGCAGTTGTCGATCTCCTCGCCCGACTGCTGATCCACAAAACTCGTGGCCCGCCCGCCCAGCCGCCTGCGTGCCTCAATCAGCGTCACCCCCACACCCCGCTCGCCTAGCAACAACGCGCACGCCAATCCCGCAAGGCCCGCGCCGACCACGATCACGCTGCGCTTTGCTGCTCCCCCGTAAGAGACCGGCATCATGGCCGCCCCGCCCTGCGAAAGTCGTGATACTCCGCGACATAGGCCCTCAGAGCCCATGTCGCTGCGATCGTGAGTTTGCGCCGTGTCGACAGCGACGCAGGCGGCGCGTCGAGGCACCGACGAGGTTCGTCCTGGACCATCGACAAAATGCGCGTATAGATCTCGGTCATCGCGCCCAGCACGCGCTCGCAATCCGGACTGATGCTCTCGCCAAGCGACGAGGACAGCCTCATTTCGTGCATCGCTTCACGACCCAGATCATGCACCAGCGCGACGCATCGCTCCGGATGCCGCCACGCTACCAGATCATCGCCATTGAGCGCATGCTTGGCAAGCCGGCAGCGAGGGATGTACACCCGAGGCCCGCACGCATGCCGCGCATCCGTGCCCACATCACGAAGCACATTGATCAACTGAAAGGCTCGCCCGCGATGATCAGCGGCCCGCAACGCCTCAGCCCGATCACGCCCGGCGCGCACACCCCAGATCGAAGTGCAGCACATGCCCACAGTCCCCGCGACGCGATAGCAATACCGCGAGAACTCCTCGCAACTCTCAAACGACCGATGGGAAAAGTCCCCCCCCAATCCCGCCAGCATGTCCTCAAGCCATTGTGATTTGATGCCAAAGTGCCGCACCATCCAGGCAAACGCGGGCCAACCGCCCCCCATCGCTCGTATCTCAGCACCAGTCGCGACACCCGAAATCACTCTTCGGGACTGATGCACAAACGCCTCAAACCGTTCGAGCGTCGCACCAGGCTCATCCACCAGGTCATCGGCCTCACGCATCCACGCATACAGCGCATAAAGCGCATCGCGCCGTGGACGTGGTGTCAGGCACAGTCCGAACCAGAAGTTGCGGGCTTGAGCGCGCACCACTGCCTCGCAGTACTCAAGCGATCGTTCAACCGCTGGCGCTGCACGGTCGCATTCAACCTGACTATCAACTCCCATTGCCCAAGTTGTAGGGCAGTACGCCCACCCACGAGCAACCGGCATCACCTACGCATCGGTCGGCGCACCCCGCCCCAGCACATTCCCACCAATCGCGCGAGCAAGCAACCCAACCCGAGTGCTCGTAGGCACCCGCACCCGCTCCCATAGCGTCGCAAACCCCTGCTGCTCAATCTGCACCAGCACCGCTTGCCCCGCCCTGCGATACAGCCAAGTCGCCCATCCCGTCCTTTGATCCACCAGTTCAGGCAGAATCCGCCCCGCGTCAAAGCATGCCCATGTTTGCCGCACCAGCATCCGCAGTTCATCGGCAAACCGGCGCCGCACCGTGGGATCATCCCCTCGCGAAAGCCATGATCGTAACTCCTCGCTTCCCAGCCCCGTGTCTTGACTGGGCAGATACACCCGGTCCCGCTCCAGCAGATCTCGCCGCACATCCTGCCAGAAGTTCGCCAATTGCAACCCAGTGCAGATCGCATCACTCGCCGCCAATCGAGAGCGTTCCTCGGGCGTGCGCTGCTCATCCCCCGTCATGCCTGCATCCCCATACCCATGCAGCGCCAGCACGATTCTCCCTACAGGATTTGCGCTTCCCTGGCAATACGCCAGCAATTCGTGCCAGTGCGCATACCGCGTCACCCGCTGATCCTGCTCGAACGCATCCAGCAGCCGCTCAAATCCCTCAGACACCATCCCGCGCCGTCGCAGCGTGTCTGCCAGCGCGATCAGCACCAACCGCTGCGACTCCGGCAACCCCTCTGGCGCCGCCCCAGCGACCACGCCTGCACACGCCCACCCCAATCCTGCCCGAAATCGCCGCAGTTCCCCCAGCGCCCGGACACAACCAGCATCCGCCGCCTCGTCCGCCAGCCGATCATCCGCAAGATCGTCCGACACCCTGCAAAACGCATAGACCGCCGCGTAATCCTCTCGCAGGTTCGCGGGAACCAGCCGACTCATAATCGTGAAGTTCTCTTTGCCCCCCTGCAAAATCCGCCGCACTTCCCTCCGAGCGCCCGCCAGCCCGCCCACCAGGTCGCCCGTCCCGGTTTTCAAAGATTCGCCCTGCGAAAATGGTGCGTCAGTTCGCATACGATTAATCTCTAGACCTTTCTTATGCGCATCATACTTCCCAATCCCAGAGGCTTCTGCGCAGGCGTGCGCATGGCGATCGATGTCATCGACCAGGTCATCGACCTATTCCCAGACCAAACCATCTACGCCTTCCACGAAATCGTCCATAACAAGCACGTCGTCGCCCGCTTCCGTTCCAAGGGTGTCCAGTTTGTCGAGGACCTGCTCGAAGCCCCAGTCGGATCGGTCATGGTCTTCTCCGCCCACGGCGTCTCACCCGAGATCCGGGAGACCGCTCGCGTCCGCAGATTTATCACCATCGATGCCACCTGCCCGCTCGTCACCAAGGTCCACGCAGAGGCCATCCGATACGCCCGTCAAGGCTATCAGATTCTCCTCGTAGGCCACAAAGATCATCAGGAAGTTGTCGGCACGCTGGGCGAAGCCCCCGACTCCACCCAAGTCGTCCAGAGCCCTGCCGATATCCCTTTCCTCACTATCATCAATCCAGAACGTCTCGTCTATCTCACCCAGACCACCCTCAGCACCGACGATGCTGGCATTATCATCGATGCCCTCAAACTGGCTTTCCCAAAAATCAAAGAACCGCCCGGCGGCGATATCTGCTACGCAACCACCAACCGCCAGTATGCCGTGCGTCAACTCGCCCCACGCTGCGACATCGTCCTGGTCATTGGCAGCCAGAACAGCAGTAATAGCAAGCGCCTCACTGAGATTGCCGACAACGTCGGCACACCCGGATACCTTATCGACGACACTAGCGAACTGGATTGGTCCCTCTTCAAGACCGGACAGGAAACCGTGCTGCTCACCGCAGGAGCGAGCGCGCCCGAGGACTTGGTCAGCGACACATGCCGCGCACTGCTCAATCGCTTCGGGGGCGAAATCGAAGTCGCCGACATCTTTGATGAAGATGTGGAGTTCAATGCACCCGCCGGTCTGCGCAAAGTCATGATCGACCGGGGCATCGATCCCACAACTCGTCGATTCCATGTCGAGGCCCCCGTCATTACCCAGGACCTCTACGGCGCAACACCCCTCACCATCAGCGCCCGCCGGATCTAGTCCAACTTTCTCACTTCATTACTCTGTCACTTCATCACTCCGTCACCTCTTCACTTCTTCATGCAACCGCCACCCAACCACATCTTCGAGCACACGCCCGATTCCCTCGCCCTCTGGTGTGAACAGGAAGGCCTGCCCAAGTTCCGGGCCAAGCAGATTCTCGAATGGGTCTACGAAAAAGGCATCGCAGACCCCGCACTCATGTCAAACTTGAGCAAGGCCGATCGAGAACTGCTCGCCGCTAAAATGACCTTCGTCTCGGGCGATATCGTTCTCCATCAGAGCGCCACCGACGGCACCCAGAAACTGCTCGTGCAATGGCGCGATGGCGGCGCAAGCACCCCCGCCACCACACCCATCGAACCAACCGCAAGCCTTTCCCTCCCCCAACTCGGCATGGAGACCGCCTCGGGCGATCCCACGCGCCAGACCGAGTGCGTCATGATCCCAACCGAGGATCGCAGGACCGCCTGCATTTCAAGCCAGGTCGGCTGCCCCGTCGGTTGTAAGTTCTGTGCCTCGGGCCTGGGTGGCCTGGACCACAACCTCACCGCAGGCCGCATCGTTGAACAAGTCTGGCTGCTGCGCCGCATGATGATGCGTGCCACGCCCCTCCAGAATGGCAGCATCAATCAGCCACAGACCCAGCCAAATAACCGGCCAGACGCCACACCTCCAATACCACCATCAACCCCGGCTCTACCCGACTTCACCCGCATCACCAACGTCGTTTTCATGGGCATGGGTGAGCCGCTCTCCAACCTTTCAGCAGTCGTCCCCGCCATTCGCGCCATCTGCTCGCTCTGGGGGCACGCCATCTCGGCTCGCAAAGTCACCATCTCCACGGTCGGCCTCCCCAAGTCTATCGAACGACTCGCGGAACAACTCGACCTGCCCGTCACGCTCGCCCTTTCCCTGCACGCCCCCACCGACGAGATTCGTCGCACCCTCATTCCCTGGGCCCACTACACCACCATCGCCGAACTGCTCGCTTCCTGCCAGAAGTGGTTCGAGAAAACCGGACGCGAGATCACGCTCGAATACACCCTTCTGCATGCCGTCAACGACCAGCCCGAGCATGCCAAGCAACTCGCCCACATCGCCAAGTCGCTCCGTGCCAATATCAACCTCATCCGATACAACGAGGTCGCCGGCCTTCCCTTCGAGCGTCCCCGCGACGAGAACGTCCGGGCCTTCCAGGATTATCTCCGCGCCAAGAACCTCAACGTTCACATCCGCGCCAGCCGAGGCCGTGACATAGCCGCCGCCTGCGGTCAACTCCGACACGAGACCGGCACCAAACAACGCCAGCAAGCCGCCACCGCCACCTCCACGTCCTCTCCCAAGTGAATAATCGCCGATGCTCTCCCTCGCCAGCGATCCCGTCGCCTTCGCACCATTCACCTCGACGCATGCGATCGTCGCCGGTTCTCACGGATTGGCCGCCGCCCTGCTCATCTTCCTCGGACGACTCTGGCGGGGCAAGGAAGTGGGCGAGTCGCTGTACATCTTCTGGCTCGCCTTCGTCACCATGGTGCAGATCGTCAACCTGGTCTTTTGGAGTACGCCCCCGCGCTTGAACTTGGCCGAGAGCCTGCCCCTCCATATCTGCGACCTCGCGGGCATTATCGCTGCTATCGGATTGCTCACCGAGGCCCGCTGGGCACGCCTGCTCATGTTCTACTGGGGCATCGGGCTTTCCACCCAGGCCTTCATCACTCCCGTCATCGCCGATGCGCCCGACACCATGCGCTTCCAACTCTTCTTCCTCAGCCATCTCACCATCGTGGCCACATCCCTCTACGACATCTTCGTCCGGGGCTTCCGTCCCACATGGCGCGACTGCGCATGGGGCATTCTCCTCACCCTCGCCTACGGCGGTCTGGTGATCCCCCTCAACATGCTCTTCCACTGGAACTACGGCTACACCGCCCAGACCTCGCCCGACAACCCGACCATGATCGACAAACTGGGCACCTGGCCCTTGCGCCTCCTCTGGATGGCGATCATCATCTTCTCGCTCTTTATCATCATGACCGCAATCGCCCGAGTCTTCCTGCCGCGTCGCAGGCAAGACGACTGAATCAAAAGCACGTCAGTCACCACATCATTCACCGCTCGCAACCGTGATCACGGCCTTGCCGCCCACCGACTTGCGGATGTTTTCCGCCGCGCTCCGATTGCTGAACTTGCCCACTCGCACGGCCCACAACTGCTGGGCATCGCGCGAGATCGGCACCACCCGCGCCGTCACACCCCGACTCGCCAGGCTCTTGGCCTCACGATCCGCCGTCGCTCGATCCTTGAACGCACCCACTTGCACCGTCAGATCGCGTGTGCCGGTCGAAATACCAGTTCCCTGCCCACCCTTGCCCGCCGCAAAAGGTGCTCTGCCTTGCAGACGATCCCCCAGCATAAGTTTCAGATTCTCATCAGTCGCCAACCGCGATTCCGCCTGCTTATACATCCGCGTCGCCTCGGCGTTGTTCCCCATTGCCCGATACGAATCGCCCGCGTACATCGCAGCCCGCGCCGATTCATCGCCCGTCAACTTCTGGCTCGCCCGAGTCAGCAACTTGATCGCCGTCTCATGCTCCCCGCGCTGCTGCGCAATCAGTCCAAGCGTTGCGCTGGACTTGCCCGACACACCAGGATCGCTGTTGTTCTCGAGCGGGCCAAGCCAGCGAATCGCCTCGCTGTCACGGTTCAGCGCGTGGGCCGATAGACCTGCCGTCAACGCCGCCTGATCGCGCTTGGGGCCGCGCTGGGTGCCGGTTGCCTCCACAGCGTTGTTATACGCGTCGCTGTACTGCCCCGAGGCATATTGCTCGACATAGTTTCCGCCCCCGCCCCCCCCGCTCCCGCCACTCGTCGATGTCTTGGAAGACGTTGACGAGCAACCCGCCATGCCCAAAGTCCCCGCCATTCCAGCCAGCACCGCGCACACAGCCCTCAACGACGCAACGCTCAAGTGATTCTTGCCCATTATCAACCTCGCAAGTCGAATCTTTTGTCCAAAGTGATAAACATCACGAACCATCCATGACTATCCAACACATCGTCCATTCACACCAAAGCAGCGCAGAAATGGCTGATTCCTTCGGACCATCACCACCGCGTTCCATGCTCCCTATTGCAGCCCAACCCACAACCATGACGACAACCAGAACATCGGACTACTTTCATCGCCATGGCCGGTTTCTGGCGATGGTGCCCCCTGCGCTGTCGATCCCGCTGCCCTCTGGAGGTGCTTGTTGTCGGTTCATCACCCGATCCTCAGAAATCTGCTCCTCCACCCCACCCGCATCTTCGTCACCGACGACAAGAAGTCGTACAAGGGCGTTGACATACTGGTCGCCGCCCTGCACCTCGCCAACCTGATCCGCGCCCGCTGCAAGTCGCAGACCGTCGGCATCATCTGCCCCACCTCCGTCGCCTTCCCGATCTGTGCCCTCGCTGGATGGATGACCGGCAAGGTCGTGGTCCCGCTCAACTACCTTCTCAAGCGGGAAGAACTCGAATACGTCCTCGCCGATTGCGGCACCGATACCATCATCACTGTCCAGGCGATGCTCGACTTCATGGGCTACACACCCGCCATCCCCAACCTGCTCAAACTCGACGACATCAACTTCAAGTCCATGCCCGAGCCCCTCTGGCCAGCCAGGGCCGAAGATCACGACCTCGCCGTGCTGCTCTACACCAGCGGCACCAGCGGGAAGCCCAAGGGCGTGATGCTGACCCACGCCAACCTCGCCAGCAACATCCGACAGATTCGCAAGTGGATCGCAATCGACAAGAAGTTCGTCTTCCTGGGCGTGCTTCCCCAGTTCCACAGCTTTGGCATGACCGCCCTCACGCTGCTGCCCCTCACAGTCGGCTGCAAGGTCGTCTACACCGCTCGCTTCGTGCCCGGAAAAATTCTCAAACTTCTGCGCGAGCACCGCCCCGATTGTTTTATCGCCATCCCCTCCATGTACAACGCGCTGCTGCACGTCAAGGACGCATCGCCCCAGGATTGGAGTAGCCTCCGCTACGCAGTCTCGGGTGGCGAACCCCTCCCCCAATCTGTCTTTGATGGCTTCCGTGAGAAACTGAACCTCACGATCAATGAGGGATATGGCCTGACCGAGACCAGCCCCGTGACCAACTGGTGCAGGCCCGACGAATGGCGTCCCCGCAGTGTGGGCCGACCCATGCCCGAATTGACCCAACGCATCGTCGATCCTGCCACAGGGCGCTCGCTTGGACCAAACCAGGATGGCGAGGTCCAGATGCGTGGCCCCAACATCATGAAGGGCTACTACAAACTCCCCGAACAGACCGCCAGCGTCTTCACCAGTGATGGCTTTTTCAAGACTGGCGACATGGGCCGACACGACCTCGAAGGCCACCTCTTCATCACCGGACGCATCAAGGAAATGCTCATCGTGGGCGGTGAGAACGTCTTCCCGCGCGAGATCGAAGAAGTCCTCAACAAGCACGAATCCGTCAAGGACAGTGGCGTCGTCGGCAAGGTCGATCCCATGCGGGGCGAACTGCCCGTCGCATTCATCGAACTCCACGATGGTGCCACGTTCGACGAGAATGCCCTGCGCTCCTGGTGCCGCAAGTCACTCGCAGGCTACAAAGTGCCCGACCAGGTGCGCGTTGTCGAAACCCTGCCCCGTAACGCGACAGGTAAGATCATGCGCCGAGAACTGAAAAAAATGCTTTGAGTGCCCCTACCTGAGTGCCCTCATGACCCACGCTCATGAACTCTGCAATCAGGCTGCCTTCTTCGCGGTCTTGCCAGCCTCTTCGACTGGTAGCGCCACCGGTGCCACAACCTTGGGCGGCACCTTGATGTTCGTGCCGCAATTCTTGCAGCGCACCGTCTTGTTGCGGAGGCTCTCGGGCACTGCGAGAACTTTCCGGCATACAAGATTCGGGCACATGATGCGGACCTGTAATAGAGGCACAAAACTCCTATCGGGTCGTGCGACCCCCCGCTTCACCATCCATCCGCAACCCGCCCCACTTTCGTCACTCTAAATGGGCCTCGCTCCAACTGGGCCTCGGCACCGATCGCTCATATCCTCGCTCGTGAGTTCTACTGCCCATCTCCTCTCTCCCGATCCGCTCCACGCCGCGTTTTCGGACGCTCAGCCAGCCCCCAGGCTCCCAGGACGCTGTAACGCCGTTGTCGGCCTTCAATGGGGCGACGAAGGCAAGGGCAAACTCGTTGACCTGCTTGCCAACCAGCACGATGCCGTCGTGCGCTACAACGGCGGCGCCAACGCAGGCCACTCAGTCGTCGTGGCTGGCACCCGTTACTCCCTCCACCTGGTCCCCTCAGGCATTCTCTACCCCGGCAAGGCCGCAGTCATCGGCAATGGCGTCGTTGTCGACCCCTGGAAACTCCTCGACGAACTCAAGGGCCTGCGCGAGCGTGGCGTCGACACCAGCGGCCTCATGATCTCCGACCGCGCCCATGTTGTGCTTCCCTACCACAAGGTCGAGGATGGTCTACGCGAAGATCTGCTCAATCGCGGTCCAGAATCCAAGTCCACCGGCTCAACCGCCTCCAAACCCGCGACCAGCATCGGCACCACCCGGCGCGGCATCGGACCTGCCTACGCCGACAAGGCCCATCGCGCCGGAGCGATTCGCATCGGCGACCTCCTCAAGCCCGACATTCTCAAGGAACGCCTGGGCCTCGCCCTCGCTGTGAAGCGTCCGATGCTGCACGGTCTGGGCATGCTCCCCGAAGATGAACGAACGCTCGCGATCGACCACCTGTTGGCCCAGTGCCTCGAAGTTGGCAGACAACTGGGACCAATGATTCGTGACACCACCCAGGAACTGCACGCGATGCTCCGCGCCAACAAAGCCATCCTCTTCGAGGGCGCCAACGGCAGTTTGCTCGACATCGATCACGGCACATACCCCTACGTCACCGGCTCCTCCTGCATCGCCTCGGGCATCGGCACGGGCACGGGCGTGCCTTCCTCCAGACTCTCTCGAGTCCTGGGCGTGATGAAGGCCTACACCACGCGCGTCGGCGGCGGGCCTATGCCCACCGAACTCCAAGACGACACCGCCCATCAGATTCGTGAGCGAGGCCGCGAATATGGAACTACCACCGGTCGCCCCCGCCGGGTCGGCTGGCTTGATCTGGTGGCACTTCGCTACAGCGTCATGATCAACGGCGCGACCGGCCTCGCCCTGACGATGCTGGATGTCCTTAGCGGCTTCCCCCAGGTCTGTGCCTGCACAGCCTACGAAATCGACGGGAAGCGAATCGAGCACTTCGTTCCAGATGCCACCGAACTCGCCCGCGCAAAGCCCATCTTGATCACCCTGCCCGGCTGGAGCGAAGATATCGCAAACCTGCGCACTCGGCGCGAACTTCCCACGAACGCACGCGCGTATGTAGAGTTCATCGAACGATCAGCGGGTATTCCCGCCGACATCGTCAGCGTCGGCCCAGGACGCGAGCAGACGATTCTGGCGTAGTCGAAGGTCAAGGCGAGTATGGCCATGGCACGATCCCGAGGCAACATCAAAGCATGCGTTTATGAACTGCAAGAGTTTGACACGAGATTGTGACATGTAACTGTGACATGTGACTGTGATATCGCGATTGGTACAGCGTGATGGCAACTACCACAGACACAACCCAGCATGCCAGCCCGCCCCCCGATGCCGATGCGTTGGCCGTCCTGCAGGCCATGCAACGCCGCAACCCAAAGGCAAATCCGCTGGGTATCTTGCCCGATATCCACCCCGCCAGAATCCCCGCCCACATCGCAATCATCATGGACGGCAACGGTCGCTGGGCCAACCAGCAGGGTTTCCCGCGTGAGTTCGGGCATCGGGCCGGCGCGGGGAGCGTCCGCGGCATCGTCGAAGCCTGCTACGAACTGGGCGTCGAGGTCCTGACTCTCTATTCATTCAGCCTCGAAAACTGGAAACGCCCCAAGGACGAAGTCGAAGCGCTCATGCAACTCTGTATCGCCTATCTCGAAGGCGAACGCGACGAGATGATGCGCCGCAACATTCGCCTGCGCGTCATTGGCCAGCGCGATGGCCTTCCCCCCCCCGTCCTCGAAGCCATCGACCGCGTCTCCGCAACCACCTCGAACAACTCCGCATTCACGCTCTGCCTCGCTATCAACTATGGTTCCCGTGCCGAAATGCTCGAAGCAGCCCGCTCGCTCGCCAGACGCGCCCTCGCCGGCGACATCGATCCCGCCGCTATCAACGAGTCGGACTTCGCTAGCCACCTCACCACCAAAGGCATGCCCGACCCCGACCTGCTCATTCGCACGGCGGGCGAAATGCGTGTTTCCAACTTCCTGCTGTGGCAGATCAGTTACGCCGAGTTGCACGTCACGCAGACGCTCTGGCCAGACTTTGGCCCCAAGGACCTTCACGCCGCCTTGCGAGACTTCGCCCAGCGCAATCGCAAGTTTGGTGGACTCACGCACTGACGCACTTCAGGCTGCTTTGCCTTCCGATTCGCTCGGAGTCAAAGTCATGATTGTTGTGATCTGCAACTTGTTGCCTGGGATCATGTCGTCCACCAATCGCCACACAAGATTCTGTCGTTCACTGTGAGACATCTTGGCGAACTTGATGGATATCACAACTACTCGAAAAAGCTCCGTATCACCAATTCGCTGAATACTCACCTCTGCAGGAACTTTGAACTCGTCGAGTTTCGATTTGACTTGCTTACGCAATCGCACAATAAAGGGGGGAGATGGTTTCGGCTTCTTGTTCGCCGCAGCCATGGTAGCACCTCTTGAATCATTCCAAGAAACTCGTCGGCTTCATGCACCGTTGTGTGCTGCGATGAGTACCGCATTTGCACACTCCATGTCGAGCAGATTCGTCTGAGTTTGACCAGTTCCCTCGGGCCGCCCGCTTGCGGTGCGGCCTCCATTTGCTGGGGTAAGCAAAGTGCTTCAATCAGCCCATGAAGATCGTGCTTTTCATACACGAGCGATCTGAAAGAGGGAAGAGGCCTGCTCTCCGCTGCCCCGGAATCTCTCTGAAGTGCTGGATGCAATTCAAGGACTCGTGCCTTGAGCTCGCACTCCACCGCATGGCCCCCGAGATAAATCGCGGCGATAGCATGTTCTTTCATGCGGGATGCCGTCAGATACCGCGCATCATCGAGTCTGCGACGGCCGATCTCCCTCGCCTGCCAGGGCGTGAACCTCCGTCGTTGATTTGACCGCGCGCGTGCCACGCTGCTCAACCCCTGTACTTCTCCCGGTCCGCACGCCGCCGCTTCAGTTCCGCATCGATGAAGTCCGCGATCTCCCCGCGCAGCACCGCCTCATAGTCGCGCGATTCATGGTTGGTCCGATGGTCCTTCACGCGATTGTCATAGAAGACATAACTGCGAATCTGGCTGCCCCAGCCCTGCTCCAGCGTGCCGCCCGTGGCCTTGGCGATCTCCGCCTCTCGACGCTCGTCCTCGATCTGCTGCAAGCGAGCCTGCAGAACCGTCATCGCCTGCTTCTTGTTCTGCGGCTGGTCGCGATACGTGCTCGCAACGATCTGAATGCCCGTGGGAATGTGAATCAATCGGATCGCTGTCGCAACCTTATTGACGTTCTGCCCACCAGGCCCGCGAGCCCGCACGAACGGCTCGACAATAAGTTCCTTCTCAGGAATCTCAATCTCGTTCTCCTCAAACTCGGGCACGACCTCGACGGTCGCGAAACTGGTCTGTCGCTTCCCCTGCGCGTTGAACGGGCTGACACGCGCCAGGCGATGGCTGCCGCGCTCGCACTTGAGATAGCCGAAGCAGTAAGGCCCCTTGATGTGCAGGGTCACGCTGTCGATGCCTACCTCGGCGCCAAATCCCTTGTCCACTTCTTCCATGGAAAAGCCCATTTTCTCACAGTAGAAAATGTACATCCGCTGGAGCATGTCGGCCCAGTCGTTGGCCTCCGTGCCGCCCACGCCCGCGTTGATAGTCAGGAAGCAGTTGCGAACGTCGTGCGGATTGCTGAGTAGCGACTGACGCTCGATGCGTTCCAGGCGCGTCGTCAGCCCGAACAACGCTGCGTCCGCCTCCTTCAAAAGTTCCTGATCGCCCGATTCCTTCGACATCTCATACCCGGTCTTGGCATCATCAAAGTCTCTGACAGCGCCAACCAGCGGCTCCAACTGGGCCTTGAGAAGTTTGGACTCCGCCACCACCTTCTTCGCCTGGGTTTGATTGTTCCAGAAGGCGTCAGACGCCATCTCGTTCTCAAGTTCCTTGCGGCGCTTCAGTTTGACGTCGTAGTTAAAGAGAGTCGCGGATCGTTGAAATCCGCGCCTCAAGGTCGGCGATCACTGGCAGGTGTGCGTCAAAGTGCATAATGCTCAGTGTAGTTGCCTCACAGGCGGTTGTCCCGACATCGTCGTACGCTTACCCGTGATCCTCTCCGGCGATCTGCTCCCTGCGTTGGTTTCTCTCGCGATGCTGGTCATCAGCGATCCGCCGCCAGCAGCCCCTCCCACCACCGAAATCATCCAAGTCACCGAGCGACTGACCACGCTGCTCTACCTCGTCACGCTCATCGGCGTTGTCCTCCTCACGCTCCTCTTCATCTTCGCCCTCCAGCGCCGGCGCGAGCGCACTCGCAGGCTCGAACTCGACCGCGAGCGCGCCCTTCGCGCCCAGCCCCAGGTCTCGGCGTGGGAAGAAGCCGGGCGTCGCATGCAGGTGCCAGGCCCCCACGATGACATCAATCAACTTGATGTTCGCACCGACGATGAGCGATCCGCCAGCCCATCACCAACGTCATCCCCACCACCACAATCACGCAGCATTCGTCAAGACCAACGCCCCAGCATCGCCGCCGCAGCATCACGAGTTACTCGCCCGGTCGTCCTCATCACCGGCGCAGCCAAGCGCGTCGGCCGCGCAACCGCGCTGGAATTTGCCCGCTGCGGCTTTGACATCGTCTTCACCTACCACCACAGCGAGCAGGATGCGCAGGACCTCACCCACCTCATCTCTCGATTGGGTCGCCAGGCTACCTGCTTTCGAGTGAGTTTAAATGATCTCGAAGCAGTCGAAGCCCTCGCCACCCAACTTGCCCAGACCCTACCCCGCCTCGACGTGCTTGTCCATAACGCCGCCTCCTATGCCCCATCGCCACTCGCGGAACTCGACGCTGCGGATGCCGAACGCCAACTCCGCGTGAACGCAGTCACGCCCCTGCTCCTTACGGCTCGACTCGCTCCGCTCCTCTCCGCTTCCACACTCGAAGGCGGAGGCAGTGTCATCGCCATGCTCGACGCGCACGCCCAGGGCCGACCCCGGCGCAACTACGCGGCGTACATGATGAGCAAAGCCGCTCTCGCCGAGTTGGTCTACAGCCTGGCCAAAGACCTCGCCCCGCGCGTGCGCGTGAATGGTGTCGCGCCGGGCGTTGTCGCCTGGGAAGAAACCTCAAACGACTCTGCTCCAGAACCGCCAGAAGGCAGCGAGTTCGATAGTGAAGGCTCCAAGCCGCCCGAATTTTTCCCCCAACCCCCACAACCCACGCATCCCCACCAGCCCGACACTGCTTCCTCCGGCGCGAAACCTCCACACTCAGACGAGCAACAAAGATACATGCGCAGGATTCCACTCGGACGTTTCGGCGAACCAGACGATGCCGCGAAGATGGTGCGATGGCTTGCGACCGAAGCCAAGTACGTCACCGGACAGATCATCCGCGTCGACGGCGGACGCTGGCTGACATAATCAGCAACGCTCGTCTTCTCACCCGCCACAGCATCCTTTCACCCTCGCTAAACGAACCAGTTGAATGAATCAAGTTAGAGCGACCAAGACTCCAAGGCATCCCCTATGAACACCATGCTCAAGCAATCCAAATTGTTGTTTTCCGCTTCAATCGCCTTCGCTCTGATGCTGCTCACCGGCTGCTCCGGTGGCACCTCCCCTCCCTCCTCCGCAACCGGCGCCGCCAACCCCGCAGTCCGTACCACCCCCACCCCCGACGCCACAACTGCTGCAACCACCAAGTCCACACCCGCCAAGGATGCCTCCATGCCCAGCAAGGACCCTGCAAACTCTGCCCCAACCGGAACCGAACTCGCCATGTTTGGCGGTGGCTGCTTCTGGGGTGTCGAGCACATCTTCGCTGAAGATGTCCCTGGCGTGCTCGATGCCGTCAGCGGCTACAGCGGGGGGCACGTCGACAACCCCACATACAAGCAAGTCTCCTACGAAGATACCGGCCATGTCGAAGTCGTGCAAATCACCTTCGATCCCACCAAAGTCACCTACGAACAACTCGTCAACTTCTTCTACCGGATGATCGACCCTACCCAAGTCAACGGCCAAGGCCCAGACAGGGGCAGCCAGTACCGCAGCGTCGTCTTCTCCTACAACGATGCCCAGAAAGAAATCGCCGAGAAAGTCAAGGCTCAGCGCCAACTCACTTCCAAGCGTCCCATCGCCGTGGTCACCGAACCGGCTCAGAAGTTTTACAAGGCCGAGGACTACCACCAGAACTACTACGTAAAGACCGGCAAGCAGCCCTACTGCCACGTCCTGCGCCCCGAATAACCCGCTCTTGCCATGATCCCATGATCCCATGATCCCATGATCCCATGATGCCATAACGCCTTTTCCCTCCAGCCTTCTTCTCATCAAAAACTCTTCGCCCGAGACCCATCCCCCATGCAGGCAAAGAAGGCAACCAGCAGCCTGCCACGCATCACCAAAGCCAGGCGTGACCGCACCCTTCGCCTCCTCGCCGCCCTCCGCGAGCATTATCCCGACGCCCACTGCGAACTCACCTATCGCAATCCCCACGAACTGCTGATCGCCACCATCCTCTCCGCGCAGACAACCGATGTTGGCGTCAACAAAGCCACCCCCGCCCTCTTCGAGCGCTTTCCAACCCCCGCCGCCTTCGCCGCTGCGACACCCGCCGACATCGAGCCTTTCATCAAATCAATCGGCCTCTTCCGCAACAAGGCCAAGGCCTTGCACGCCGCGATGACGACCCTCATGCAGCACTTTGGTGGTCAGGTCCCGCAAACCATGCACGAACTGCTCACGCTACGTGGCGTTGCTCGCAAAACCGCCAACGTCGTCCTAGGCAACGCCTTCAAGATCAACGTCGGCTTCGTCGTCGATACCCATGTCGATCGCCTCAGCAAGCGCCTGGGCCTTACCCCCAAAGATGCCAACGTCGCCCAGGTCGAAAAGTGGCTCATGGCCCAACTCCCCCAGGACACCTGGTGCGATGCCAGCCACATGCTCATCTTCCATGGCCGTCGCGCCTGCAAAGCCCGCCCCCCGGGTGGCACTTGCTGCAATCATCCGATCTGCGGCGAGTTTGGACGGGCGTGTGAGTTGCGCGCATGAAAAAACGCGGGCATTGTCGCGCCCGCGTTCATGCATGGCTTCATCAACAGTGCTACGAAACTCGCTTGCCTTCCAAGTGGAAGCACTTATATTCCACGCCCGTACGAGGATCCTTCACGAACGAATCCATGATGAGGGTGTTGCGATCCGGGTACATATGCACCTCTCGCATCGTCGTCGAGCACTTATTGATCGGGCAACTATATGTGTACTCCAGGTCCAACCGCTTCCCATCTGGCGACAGCGTCCCCACGCCCGACATGATGCCCGAAGCATGGTTGTCGATCCACGTCGCCACGAACTTCTGCTGCACATTGTCAAAGCCCATCGTCGACATGCCATTGAACTCGCCCATGCCAGGCATCTGCCCGTTGATCTCGGTCAGCGCATAGCGACCGTCCATCGACATCCGCGTCGTTGCCACCGTCGTCATCTCCATGGCTGACGTGTTCGGAGCCATCCACATCTTGTTGTTGCAGTTCCACGTCCCCGCATGCTCAGCCATCCACGAATGCATCTCCCCGGGCATGCCTGCGGCCATGAACGCCTGCATGTCCTGCTCGGGCGAGCCCGCCGCGACCTTCTTGGATGACGATGCACAGCCGCCAATCACCAACACGACTGAACAGAACAGACCAAGCAACGACACTGTTCGACGAAAAGACACACGCATGATGAACTCCGCTCTGTGAGGAACACTCAACAACAAGGCGAGCACGCGCATCGCCTTCAAAAAATCGCCCACCATCCACAATGTTTGGCTGACGTACGGATGAGTGTACCACATTGCAACGACCAAGACAAACCCCTGCCCCCCACCCCCAGATCCATCTTGCCTCCATGCTTATTTCCAGCTCTGCAACCCGCAGCACATTCTTCTTGAGTTGCTTTTGTGGAGATGCTCTCCAGTTCTAACACACCGCTCAAGCCAATCACCAACTCGCTCGAAAACACAGTGAACGCATCTCTTGGCCAGACAGGCTGTGCCCATGTTTTCAGGTTGCGACCGCGCCCCATTCCTCATGCGGTACACTCCTCTTCGCAAGGAGACCACCATGCGCCAGTACGTCGACGGTTTCGTCCTCCGTGTACCCACAAAGAATCTCGCCAGGTATAAAGCCATGGCCGTGCTTGGCAGCAAGGTCTGGATCGACCACGGCGCAATCGCCTACTTTGAAACCACCGGCGATGACATGAACCCTGGCTTTGGCCTGCCATTCCCAAAGCTCACCAAGGCCAAGCCAGCCGAGACCATCGTCTTTTCCTGGATTCTCTACAAGAGTCGCGCACACCGCGACCGCGTGAACAAGAAGGTCATGGCCGACAAACGCATCGCAGCAGCCTTCGATCCCAACAACATGGCCTTTGACATCAAGAAAATGGCCTGCGGCGGCTTCGAGGTGATGGTCGCTAAAGCGGCCCGCAAACCCGTTGCATAGACGATCAGACCACGATCAGACCACCATCGACATGGCGAATCGCGCTTGGCAACGCTAAACTTCGCGGAGTGTTCGCCCGCACATGAACACCTAGTGCCCGTAACTGAAAAGTGCCCGTAGCTCAATTGGATAGAGCGCTGCCCTCCGAAGGCAGAGGTTGCAGGTTCGACTCCTGCCGGGCACGTTTGCCCATGCCACCCCAAGCCCCGCACTCCCCGGGGCCGTTTGCGGGGCTGTATGCGTCGCTAGGAAAGTCGCAATCTCATCCAGATCGTCTCCGGCTGCGGGTCATCGTTGTAGCGTTCGCACTCGACAAACCCCAGTGAGCGGTACAGCGCCGTCGCCGCGACAAACGTCGATTCCGTATCCAGTTTCATGCTGGCATATCCCGCTGAACGCGCGAACGCAATCAAACTGATCGCCAACTCGCGCCCCAAACCCACTCCACGAGCCGCCGGCCTCACATACATCCGCTTCATCTCGCAGACCGGGCCAACGTCTCCATCGCGCAGCCCGCTTGCGTCCAGTGGCCGCAGCGCAATGCACCCCAGCCAATCCTTGTTCGCTGCTTCTGCATCACCAATTGCCAATACAATGCACCCCATCGGCCCGGCATACTTCCCGGGCAGTCCCGCAACCTCCACATCAAATCCCTGATAGTCCAGCGCGAACGGCAGCGACGCGACATACTCCCGGAAGAGCATCGCCGCAACTTCCAGTTCCGCTCGGCTCTGCGCCTGAATGATGGTGTGGCCCGCCGGTGTGTGCCCTGCTGGTGTCTGACCTACTGGTGTCTGCATATCTGCATCGTTGCATGCCAAACCGCAGCACTCACACAGAGTGCATCACGTCGGGCGCGGTGCGACCACCACGCGGCGCTTGAGGTCAGGCACCCATGTCCCGCCCGGCTTCTCGACCGTGATGGCAAACAGCGCAACCCGCCCGACATCGATGCCCGGCGTAATGGGCACGATCACTTCGCCCTGGGCCGTTGCGTTGAAGACCCCGCCCGAGACCTTCTGTTCGAGGCCGCGCTCGTCAATCACCCAGACCTGATACTGCTCGATCTTGGGGTCGTTGGCCTTGAGGCCCACGAAACGCAGATACCCGGTCTGCAACTCGTCGTTCCACACCACATCACCCTGAATATTGGGCTGCTCCGCGGGCGCAGCACCCTCAAGATTGAACGGGCTCCACGCCAATCGAACCGTGCCAGGCACTTCCAGCAACTTGGTGCGTGTCTGCTGCAGGGTCGCCGGATCAATTGGAGTTTCCAGCGAAGCGATCTTCACTTCCGCGTCGCGAAGCTTGGTATCGATGGTCGTCCGGGCCGCCGTCGCGTCCGCCAATCGCTGGGCCAATTCGATCTCGCGATTCATCGCTGTCCGAGCCGCTTCGCCCTGCTTGGCCGCTTCCACGCGAGCGGTTGCGAGCAGCGTCGCATTCTCGCGCACCTGCGTCTGCATCGCGGCCAATTGCACTCGTGCTTCGTCCAGCGCCTGATTGCGCTGCGACAGTGCCTTCTGAGAAACCACGACCGTCACACCCAGCGCGATCAGCGCGGCCATTGAGATCGCCCAGGGAACCCAGCGAGTACCACTATGTCGCACGAGTGTGTCCTTCCCGCCTGCGCCTGAATCTCCAGAGCGTGCTACTCCATATCTTGCATCTCCGGACGCAATGGCCAATGTCTCGCGCCCTGCCAGCGTCTCGCGTTCTGATCGCCCCACGCCCTCGGCCGCGCCAGCGTCAATCGTCAAGACAATCTTCGCATGCAGGTGCGCGGGCAGCGCAGCCAGTTCCACGCCAGCACGGTGTACAGCAGCAGCAGCCACTTCTTCAGCGCTGGGCAGTGCAACATCGTCGCCAAAGCCAGCGGAAGAGCCAATAGCCTGCCCGGTCGCCTGCCCGATACCCAGCCCGATACCCAGCCCAACAGCATGGTCAATGCGTTCTTCGAGCGTCGCCCCCTGTGAGTTGCTCAGTCGAGGATCGTGTGTCATACGACCCTCCCATCTCGGACCGGCCGCGCCAGAACCGTGTCTCGATGCTTCATCGTGGTATCACGCACGCTTGCCAGACCACGATACAGATTCGACTTGACCGTGCCCAGCGGCATCTGCAAGTGCCTTGCGATCTGCTCATGCGTCATGCCATGCACCACTGCGAGCAGTACCACGGATTGTTGCTCCACCACCAGTTGCGAAACCGCCGTCCACGCGAGTTTCGCCTCTTCGTCCAGATCAACCCGCGCAGCATGCGCCGCCAACTGCCCCTCTCGCAGCGTCGCATGCAGATGATCGTCATTTCGCACATGCGCCCGCACCCAATCTATCAAGCGGCGGCGTGTCAGCACCGACACAAATTGCACTTCCTCGCCAAACTGTGGATCGTAATGGCCCGCCTTGCGCCACAGATGCACAAAGACATCCTGCGTGGCATCCTCAGCATCCGCAATCGACTTGGTGAACGAGCGCGAAAGCGACCAGACCAGGCCCCCGTACCGGTCCAGGCACTCGCGCATGGCATGCTTGTCGCCGTCGGCGACGCGACGCAGCAGGCTCGTATTTTTTACAATCGCGACCGGTGTCATCACTTGCCAGACCGAGGAGCCAATGGAGATGCCAAATGGAGATGCCAGACGGAGGAACAAAAAGGAGGACCAAGTGTCGCCCAAGTACCCCTTGAACGCACGTATTCTTCGTATTGGAATCCAAATGGGACGACAAATCAAGGAAAAAAAATATTTTCTACTCTAATTGTGAAACTGGTCCTGGATGCCTCCCGTTCTCAATAAATGAGTAGACTTGAACTTGTGGCATTTCCGTTGCCAAACAGGTTCGAGATGTTTTGTACCATGCCCGAGAGAGACTTTAAGAGAGAAGAGAGAATTATGACCAGAATTGCGATGATCGTCGCGGCGGCCGCGCTTGTGCCCGCCCTTTCCGCCCAAGCCGAACTCGTTTTCGGCGTCACCCAGCAGCAGCGCCTCGTCAGTTGGAACAGCACCGCTCCCAACGCACTCCTGACCGGCGTTGCGATCAGCGGACTCCAGCAAAACGAACAGATCATTGGCATTGACCTCCGCCCCGCTACGGGTCAGGTCTACGCCCTTGGCTCGTTCAACCGCTTGTACACCCTGAACACATCGACTGGTGCAGCCACCCAGGTTGGCGCGGCCTTCTCCACCGCCCTCAACGGCAGCAACTTCGGCTTTGACTTCAACCCCACCATCGACCGCATCCGCGTCGTCAGCAACACCAACGACAACTACGTCCTCAACCCCAACACCGGCATGATCCAGTTGGTCGCCACCAACCTGAACTTTGCCGCGGGCGATCCCAACTTTGGTGCCGATCCCAACGTCGTCCACTCCGCCTACAACAACAACTTTGTCGGTGCCACCACCAGCCAACTTTTCGCACTCGATACCGGCTTGGACATCCTGGTCCGCCAGGCCAACAACGCTGGCACGCTGAACACCGTCGGCTCCGTCAACACCGACCTGACCGAAATCGGCGGCTTTGACATCTCGGGCCAGACTGGCCTCGCCTACGCCGTCGTCCGCGACAACGCCCAGATCCGTTCGACCTTCTGGAACATCAACCTGATCACCGGTGCAGGCACCCAGATCGGCGAAGTCGGCGGCGGCGAGATCATTACCGCCATGACCGTCGTGCCCGCCCCCAGCGCCCTCGCGCTGCTGGGCCTTGGTGGCCTCGCGGTTGCCCGCCGCCGCCGCTAAATCGCTAACACGAGTTTCAAGAACGCAAAGTGACAGGACGCACGCTCTAGGGCGTGCGTCCTGTTGTTTATTCGCTCATCAAGAAAGCCTGACAAGAATACCAGGCAAAGCGCCAATCAAAAAAAATCGCTGCTTACCAACTGCCCACCCACTCACCCATTGATCGCATCCACAGCCTTCGCAACCACCGCATCAATCGCCACAACCTCGCCCTTGTCCTTGCTCGTCCTGAGTTTCAACTCCACGCCGCCGGTGGCGAATGCCTTTTCGCCCAGCGTGATCCGCACTGGAATCCCGATCAGGTCGGCATCCTTGAACTTTGGTCCAGGCCGCTCATCGCGATCGTCCAGCAGCACATCAACGCCCTGCTCGCTCAAGTCCTTGCACAACTTCGCGGCCAATTCCTGCAACTGCGCGTTGTGGACATCGACAATGGTTACAAGCACGTGATACGGAGCCAGCGGCGCGGGCCACACGATGCCGTTCTCGTCATGGCTCATCTCCACGCACGCCGCCATCGTGCGCGACACGCCGATGCCATAGCACCCCATGATCACCATCTGCTTCTGCTGTTTCTCATCCAGCACGACCAGGCCCATCGCCTCGCTGTACTTGGTGCCCAGTTTGAAGATGTGCCCGACCTCGATCCCGCGAGACGCCACCAGCGCGGTGTTCGCTGCCTTCGGGCTGGGGTCGCCCGGCATCGCATTGCGAATATCGCCCACCATCATGTACTTGTCGCTGCCCGTCAGGCCACCGGTTGGAAAGCCTTTGTCCGTTCCATACGCCTGGGCCGTGATCGGGTCCTTGCCCAGGTCACGCTGCCAATTGAAGTGCTTGACGTGATAGTCCCGCTTGTCCCCGCCAGTGACCCAGAACATCGGCTTGTTCTTGGAGGCGTCAAAGGCAACGGCGGCATCGCGATCAACCAGCAACAACACGCCCTTCTGTCCGACCACTGCGCGGGGCGACACGAAGCCGATGGCAAAGCCCTTGGCCTCGGATTCCTTGACATCCGCGAGCGCAACCTTACAGCCCGAGATATCTCGCACCTTGCCCTCGTTCACATCGTGATCGCCTCGCACCACCGCGACGACCCACTCCTCGCCATACTGGGCGAGTTGCTCGGGTGTCGATTGCACTTTGAACACAATCGTCTTGAGCATGTTCTCAGGCTTGACCTTGAGCAACTTGCACACATCCTCGATGCCCGGGCAGCCGGGCGTGTGAATCGCGTCCAGCCCGCCCGAAGGTTCGCCCGCGAAGTAGCCATTCGCGGGAGCCGCGCGCGGACCAACCTCACACTTCTCGACATTGGCCGCGTATCCGCTCACGGGACACTTGAGGATCGTGTCCTCGCCGCTCACGCAGTTCACCATGAACTCGTGGCTCGCCGAGCCGCCAATTGGGCCAGATTCCGCCTCGACGGCGCTGAAGTCCAGCCCGCAGCGCGTGAAGATATTGGTGTACGCGCGATACATCGCGTCGTATGTGTCATGCAGCCCGCCCTTCCCCTCCAGCACCGCATGGAACGAGTACGCGTCCTTCATGATGAATTCGCGGCATCGCAGCAGCCCCGCACGCGGGCGCGCCTCGTCGCGGAACTTGGTCTGAATCTGATACAGATTCAATGGCAACTGCTTGTAACTATTGATGCACCCGAGCATGAGGTCGGTGATGACTTCCTCGTGCGTCGGCGCGAGCGCGTTCATGCGCCCCTTGCGATCCTTCACGCGAAACAGATTGTCGCCATATGTCTCGTCGCGCTTGGTGTCCTTGAAGAGCTCGAACGGCTCGAGCGCGGGCATTAGTAGTTCGCTCGCCCCCGCCGCGTTCATCTCCTCACGAACGATGTCCTGTACCTTCTGAAGCACCCGCCACGCCAGCGGCAGATAGTCATAGATTCCTGCGCCAACGGGCCTGATGTATCCCGCGCGATGCAGCATCACATGGCTGGGCACCTCCGCGTCCTTGGGCGCTTCGCGCGTGGTGGGAATGAGCGTGCATGACCACTTCTGGACCACGCCCACCCTGCGATTGGACACAACCAAACGATGAGAAACTGTCATAAGCCCCCACAGTAGCAACGAATCCAAAGAGTCAGGACCAAGGCCCCACTATGTCGACGTCCGAGCACAAGCACGCAAGCACCTACCCCAAGGCCACCACACGCTCCCCCACCGCAAACACCCGCTTCCCCTTCGTTTCAACCGCGACCCCCGAAGTAAACGAACTGAACGCGGGCATCAGCACCTCCCGCTCACCCACCACAAATGCCGGCAGTTTCATGCGATCCCCGCGCCGCCGCAGTACCACGGCGGGATGCACATGCCCCGACCAGACCACCCGCTCGCGCTGCGCCATCTCCATCCCCGCCACCTTTGCCCCCACCTTTGCCCCCACCATTCCCCCCGTTATTCCCGTCGCATCGTGCGTGAACACAAACGCTCCCTCCTCGACCACATTGCCAAGCACGCGCACGCCGCATCGCTGCGCAACCGCATGCAGTGCCCGGTCGTGATTCCCCGGCACCACTTCAACACTCGCCCCCATCTTCGCCCGCGCGATGGCGAACGCATCGCACACCATGTCCGTCGCGCCCACCCGCGCGTGCAGAAAATCTCCAATCACGAGCACCCGCCGAGGCCTCACCAACTCGCACGCATGCACCAGCCGGGCCAACTCCGCCTCAAGCAATCCAATCGGCATTGGTGCCCCGCACGCCGCGATTGATTCAAGTTTGCCCAGGTGCAAGTCACCCAGAATCAGCGTTGCCCCCGCGCACCAATATGCACACCGCTGTGCCATCAGCCAGACACGCTGACCGCAAATCACCACCTCACACGCGCCAGCCGGACACGTCGCTCCATCGATAGTCCCTTCGATAGTTCCTTCGTTGCGGGCCGCCATCCCATCAATTCGCATCACGCCACACCCCCGCCACCCCCGCCACCCCCGCCCCCATCACCATCGCCCATTGCCATCGCATAGACCGACGGTCCCCGCGCCGCGGCCTCCACCGCGCGCGACAACCCGCGCCCGTCCCACACCATCGCCCCGCCAAATCCAACGCCGACCAATCCCGCCGCATAGGCAAGTACATCCAGCCGACTGCCGGGATCGACACCAACCTCAATCCGCCCGACGCCCCCACTCTCGCTCAATCGCGCCGCGCCGATTCGTGACGATCCGCTGGCAACCCTCGCCCCAGAGATGCCCGTCAATGCCGCCGCGATCGCTTCATGCACTTTGCCCGCCCCCTCACTCGCACCAATCGCTGCGGGATCGATGCCGCGCACGACCACGCCCGCGCCCGCCTCGCTCCCCGCAAACGCGCTCTTCCACGCATGATCGACAAGGCTCGCGCCCCATCGCTGCCCGAGACTCGCCAACTCCGCGAGCGTGCCCGCATCAAGTTTTTCTGGTAGCACCACGCTCACGCCCGCGCCGCCAACATCCAGGTTCGCTGCACGCAAGTCAGTCGCCAATGACAAGCCCGCGTCGATCGCGCCAATCGCCCGATCCATCCGCGCTGCATCCACAAGATCACTGCTGGGAATGAACAAGTCCAACCCCGCGAGAAACAACCCGCGCCGCGCCAGCGACGACACGATGTCCCTCCGAGCCGAAGCATCAAGGTCTCGCGGCCGCAGCCCCGCCATCGTGATATCCATTTGCACGCCCGAGTACCCGGCTGCCCGGGCCCAATCCATGAATCCGCGCACGTCCACCCACAGCGCTCCCGCATCACCAGGGCGAGGCACGCCCACCATCGCCAGACTAATCGGAGGAAATCGCATGCAGCAGTGTACAGCCACCAGGCGAGAAACGCGACAATCACGCAGTAGTTCGCTCGCTCAGCACAGTTTCCTACGCTTTCGCCTATGCCATCTCTCGACACCATCATGCCCCGCCTCGCCGCCATCAACCAGCAACACCTGCTGCACTTTTCCAACTCGCTCGCGCCCGCCCAGCAGGCCGCGCTGCTCAACCAACTCGCCACCCTTGACCTCGACACACTCCCAAGCCTCATCGCCCAGTACGTGCTCGCCAAGCCGCAACTCAAACTCCCCACCACACTCGCGCCCGCCCGCGTCTATCCCAACGATCCTGCAGATACCGCAAACTCCGGCGAGCGCCGCTGGGATCAATCCGCCGCCCGAGCACGCGGCGAGGCCCTCATCCGCGCTGGCAAGGTCGGTGCGTTCGTGGTTGCGGGGGGCCAGGGCAGCCGCCTGGGCTTTGAAGGCCCCAAGGGCTGCTATCCCGCGGGCAGCGTCACCAACAAGCCGCTCTTCCAGATCTTCGCCGAGCAGATACTCGCGACCCAGCGCCGCTACAGCACCATCGTCCCTTGGTATGTGATGACCAGCCCGCTGAATCACGAGCAGACCGTCAGTTTCTTCCGCCAGCACAACAACTGGGGACTCTCGCCCGAGCATGTGCGGTTCTTCCAGCAGGGCGTCGCCCCCAGCATCGACATGAAGACCGGCAAGGTGCTGCTGACTTCCAAGCACGAAGTCGCCACCAACCCCGATGGACATGGTGGAGCAGTCCGTGCACTGCACGTCTCAGGTTCCCTGACAGACATGCAGCGACGCGGCGTGGAACACCTCTGTTATTTCCAGGTCGACAACCCACTCGTGCGTGTCATCGATCCGATTTTTCTGGGCCTGCACGTCGGCGCTCCCGACCACTCCATCGCCACGTCTGGCGAGATGTCCAGCAAGATGGTTGCCAAGGCTGGCTCCGATGAGAAGGTCGGCGTCTTCGTGCTCGCCGATGGCAGAACGCAGGTGCTCGAATACAGCGACATGCCCGCAGAGTTGCAAAGTGCCCGCAACCCGCGAGGGGATCTACTTTACAACGCGGGCAGCATCGCCATCCACACCATCAGCGTCGAGTTCCTGTCGCGCCTCGCCACCGATGCCCGCTTCGCGCTGCCCTGGCATCGCGCAGAGAAGAAGATTCCTTGCGTTGACATCGCTACTGGCGAGACCATCACCCCGCAGGCAAATAACGGCGTGAAACTCGAGAAGTTCATCTTCGATGCGCTGGCGCTCTGCAAGCAAAGCCTGGTCTACGAAACCCTGCGCGAAGAAGAGTTTGGCCCAATCAAGAACGCCACCGGCGTCGACAGCGTTGTCACCAGCAAGGCCTTGCAATCCTTCCGCGCTGCCAAGTGGCTCGACGGGGCGGGCGTTGCGATTCCCAAAAAGCCGGATGGCACACCGGACTGCACGCTGGAGTTATCGTCGCTGACTGCGTTGTCCGCCGACGAACTGAGGGGCGGGGCGGGGGGCGGGGGCGGGGGCGTGAAACTGCCCAAGGCCATCGAGCGCGGCGCGATCATCGCGCTCTGATATCACGTTCGAATATCACGCTCTAACGCATGTCTGTCGGGTGCGCGCCCGCACCGTACTGCGTGCGGTTTGTCATACAGTGAAACAACGCTTTAGCATTCACGCCATTAGCCTTCAGGCCTTGACGCTCGACCGCCCCACGCTCACATACGTGAAGCCCTGTTCCTTCATCATCTGAAGGCGATACAGGTTGCGGCCGTCGAAGATCACCGGCTTTTTCATCAGCGACTTCACCTTGGCAAAGTCGGGGCTCTTGAACTCGTCCCAGTCGGTGCAGATCACCAGCGCGTCGGCATCCTTGATGGCCTCGTACATGGTGTCGACGATAGTTGCGGTCGGTCCGAGTTCTTCCCGGGCATTGACGTTGGCGACCGGGTCATAGCCGACGCAGGTCGCGCCGTAGCCGTTGGCCTTGCGGATGAGCGTGAGGGCCGGGGCCTCGCGTATGTCGTCGGTCTTGGGCTTGAAGGCGATGCCCCAGAAGGCGATCTTCTTGCCCTGCATGCCCGCAGCGCCGCCACCGATGCCGGTCTTGCCGCCAAAGTGCGCCACGATCTTGTCAAAGAAGCGATCACGCTGCTTCTGGTTCACGGCGTGGACGCTCTTGGAGAGCGTCGCCTCGATGCCGCACTTGTCGCCCATCATGATGCAGGCGAGCGTGTCCTTGGGGAAGCAACTGCCGCCATAGCCCAGGCCCGGATAGAGGAAGGCGTTGCCGATGCGCTTGTCGCTGCACATGCCCTCGCGGACGCGGTTGATGTCTGCGCCGTAGGCCTCGCACAGATTCGCCATCTCATTGATGAAACTGATCTTGGTCGCGAGGAAGTTGTTGGCGCAGTACTTGACCATCTCGGCGCTGGGCACGTCCATCAGATAAATAGGATGGCCGTTGCGCACGAAGGGATCGTACAACTGCTTGAAGGCCTCGCCGACGCTCTCGTCCTCGATGCCGACTACCACGCGATCTGGCTTCATGAAGTCGTCGATCGCCGCGCCTTCCTTGAGAAACTCCGGGTTGTCGGCAACCTTGAAAGGAATGCTCGGGCCGACCTTCTCACGGATGCGATCACGCACAGCCAGCGTGGTGCCCACCGGCACGGTGCTCTTCATCACGATCACCTTGGGCTTCTGGGTCGGGCCCAGTTCCTTGAGCGTGTGGGCGATGTCATCCGCCGCGCCGAAGACGTACTTGAGATCGGTCTGGCCTAGTTCGCCCGTGGGCGTGCCGACGCAGATGAAGATCATGTCGGCATCGCGATACGCGGCCTGCTTGTCGAGCGTGTACTTGAGGCGCCCGGCCTTGTCGTTGTGCTCCATCATCTCTTCGAGGCCCGGCTCATAGATCGGGCAGACGCCTTTTTTGAGTTTCTCGATCTTGCGAGCGTCCACATCGAGGCACGTGACATCGTTGCCGGTGTTTGCAAAGCAGACACCCGTGACCAATCCAACGTACCCCGTACCGACCATCGTGAGCTTCATCGTCAAGTCTCCAAACTACATATCCGGGCAAAGACCAAACTCGCCCCGGGCTTTGCGTTTTTACGCAAGGGGCAGAGTATAAACGTCAAAATCGCAGGGGAGGTTGGCCGCGAGTTCAGTATCGGTCAAAGTTCGGGGGGCCTGAAGCAGCAAAGTTGGCGGCAAACATGGGGGGCAAACTTGGGGGTGCAAGCCGCTGCCGCTCGCCATGTATTTTCCGGGGCCAAGCACGCTGTGCGTGGGCTGCTTTCGCGGCTTACCTTGCCCGCCCATGGCTACCCCTACTCCCCGGCGCAGGAAGCGTTTGCCGCAACTCACCCGCAAGAACGCGGATCGCTTCTTCCTGTATATTCAATCCGTCCAGAGCCCCGAGCATGAGATCGACTTTGTCACTGCCCAGTTCAAGAAACTGCGCAAGCGACCAATGCGGCTGGTTCGCGAGGACTTCTGCGGCACGGCGATCTCTGCGTGCGAGTTTGTCAAGCGTCACGCGGACAACCGCGCGGTTGCGCTCGACCTGCATAAGCCCACGCTGGACTGGGGCAAGCGCAACAATGTTGGGAAGATGAGCGAGGAGCAGCAGGGTCGCATCGCGCTGCTGGCGCGCAATGTGCTCACGCCCGGCAAGGAAGGCACGGGCGTTGACGCTGTGCTGGCGATGAACTTCTCGTACTGGATCTTCATGACACGCGCGGAGATGATCAGGTACTTCCGCAGCGTGCGCGAAACGCTCGGGCCCGATGGCGTGCTCTTCATGGACACGCACGGCGGATATGAGGCGACGAAGGTGATGGAAGAACGTCGGAAGATTTATGCCGGGGGTGGGCGGTGGTTCAAGTATGTGTGGGAGCAGGTGGACTTTGATCCCATCACCAACCGGTGCGAGTGTCGCATTCACTTTGAGTTTGAGAAAGGCCCGGCGTGGAAAGATGCGTTCAAGTACGCGTGGCGGGTGTGGAGTCTGCCGGAGTTGCGCGAGATGCTGGCGGATGCGGGGTTCAAGCGATCAACGGTGTATCTTGAAGGGGATAATGGGAAGGGCGGCGGCGATGGGATCTTTAGGCCGCGTGTGAAGGGGGATACGGACGCGAGTTTTATCGCGTATCTTGTAGCGGAAAAGTGAAGCGGCATGAGGCACTGGCAAACGATGCCACGGCTTGCGGCGACATCATCCAAATCATCCAAGGATGGTGAGCGTGATCGTTGATCCTGCGAGCGCCTTGGAGACTGGGCACGTTGCCTTCGCCATTTCGGCGTGCTGCTTGAATGTTGCGGCGTCCATGCCTGCGACTTTGCCGCTCAGTTCGAGTTCGATCTTGGGGATGGCAAATCCGGGGCCGTCTTTTTCAAGGTAGACCTTGGCCGTGGTATTGAGCGATTCGGCGGGATGGCCCGCACCAGCGAGCAGGGCGGAGAGTTGCATCGTGAAGCAGCCAGCGTGCGCGGCGGCGATGAGTTCTTCGGGATTGGTGATTTTGCTGCCGACGGTGGAATCGGCGGTACGGGCGCGGAAGTCGTAGGCGGCGTCGAGCGTGCCGCTCTGGACTTTGATGTGGCCTTTGCCTTCGGTGAGGTTGCCGGACCAGTGGGCGGCTGCGGTGCGTGCGGGCATTGGGTGATCTCCTTGAAAGAGTTTAGCGCGCGCGACAAGCGCCGCGGTGGGCGGCTTGGCTTGCGACTTGTGTGTGGGCTTTCTTCACGGCGTGGGAATGCGGCGCGGCGGGACAAGAGACCTGGCCCGCTGCTTGGGTTCCAACGCGTGATGGCGGGCGACGCGGGGGGCGATGCGACTTGGTCGTCACTCGCCCTGGGACCATTGGACTCCCTGCGGGTGAAAGGCATTGAGGGTTGGGCACTGGGCACTTGCAGACTTGGGGCCTGGGTAACCTCGTGCTTCCTCAGTGTGGCTCCGATCACTCGTCCGCATCGACCGTGGACTGTTGCGTTCCCAGCACGGGGCAGGGACCAAGCGGGGCCGCGCGGATGGCAGGGGTGGAAGCATGGAGTACCTCGGGGGCGTGCCGGCCCTTTGAGGCTCCGATGATCCAATCCCCACCGACCCCCAAGCCCGCTTGGTGTGCCTCGAGCCGGGATGGGCGCGAGTCCGGAGAGTGATATGCGTGAGGGTGGGGGAAGGTTGCGTGGGAAGCGGGGAGGGACGGGAAGTTGCGCGCGCGGGTGGGTGATAGGGCGTTGATTTCGTGAGAAGGTGTGGTGGTGTGAAGGAATTAGAGATGTCAAGGCCATCGTGGTGAATAGCCGCGAAGCGGCATCGACGGTGAAGACATGGGAAGGGGAGCATCGCGTAGCGATGCGGGTCGCGGATGGAGATAGGAGGAATGAAGGAGAGGCGATGGGGTGAATGGAATATGAAGAGTGACGCGTTCGGTGGTGTGAGCGAGATGAGTAGATACCTGCACCGCTACGCGATGCAGGGGTTTGGCGTGATGCGTTCCGTGGGTGTCGCTTCGCGACTACCCGCGGCTATTCACCTTGGCCGCTTTGCGGCGGAAGATATGGACTTACATGTGTCCGATCACTGCATCCGCGAATTCTGAGCACTTGACCTTTTTTACTGTGGTGTCGCCTTCGGCCTTCATGAGGCGTTCGAAGTCGTAGGTGACGGTCTTGGCTGAGATGGCACCGTCCATGCCTTTGATGATGAGGTCGGCGGCGTCGGACCAGACGTTTTTGGCAGTTGCGTTGGTACCGCTGCCCAGGTATCTCAGCATCATTTCGCCGCTCAGGATGACGGAGCCGGGGTTGACCTGGTCGAGGTTGGCGTACTTGGGGGCGGTGCCATGGGTGGCTTCGAAGATGGCGTGGCCTGTGATGTAGTTGATGTTGGCGCCTGGTGCGATGCCGATGCCGCCGATCTGGGCGGCGAGGGCGTCGCTGAGGTAGTCGCCATTGAGGTTGAGGGTGGCGATGACGTCGAAGTCCTTGGGGCGGGTCAGGACTTGCTGGAGGGTGATGTCGGCGATGGAATCCTTGATCATCAGTTTGGCCTTCCACTTGCCGTCGCCATGGGTGGCACCGATGGAGGTGAGGACGGCTTGGACTTCCTTGACGAGTTTGCCCTTCTGGTCGGGGGTCATCATGTCAAAGCCGGGATCGATCTGCTTGGCGTTGTCTTCGGGGGAGAGATTGGGGTTGGCATCCTTGTTACCAAGAATCCAGGATTCGCGTTCGGTGACGGTCTGGGCGCGGAAGTGTTCTTTAGCGACGTCGTAGCCCCAGTCCTTGAAGGCGCCTTCGGTGAACTTCATGATGTTGCCCTTGTGGACGAGGGTGACGCTCTTGCGTTTTTCCTTGAGGGCGAACTCGATGGCGGCCCAGACGAGGCGCTGGGAGCCCATCTTGCTGACGGGTTTGAGGCCGATACCGCACCCTGCAAAGGCTGCGGCATTCGGCATTCGTGATTCGGCATTCGCAGAGAGGTCCGCAGTGGCGGCGTCGCTTTTGGGGCCACCGACGGAATCGAGTTGGGCTTGCCAGTCGCTGGCTTGTTTGACGGTGCCGAAGCGGATTTTTGCGAAGTCTTTGGGGAAGTTTTCCTGAAGGAAGGCGAGGAACTTGGTGGCTTCGGGAGTGCCGGAGGCGAATTCGATGCCGGCGTAAATATCTTCGCAGTTCTCACGGAAGATGGTCATCTCGCAATCTTGGGGGCGCTTGACGGGAGAGGGAACGCCCTTGAACCAGCGGACGGGGCGGAGGCAAACGTAGAGGTCCAGGAGCTGGCGGAGGGCAACGTTGAGAGATCGGATGCCGCCGCCTATGGGGGTAGTGAGCGGGCCTTTGATGCCGACGAGATAGGTCCTGAAGTCGGTGATGGTTTGGTCGGGGAGCCAGTTGCCGGTTTTGTTGAAGGCTTTTTCGCCAGCGAGCACTTCGTGCCAGTGAATTTTGCACTTGCCGTTGGAGGCCTTGGCAACGGCGGCATCGATGACGCGCACGGAAGCACGCCAGATGTCCGGGCCGGTGCCGTCGCCTTCGATGAAGGGGATGATGGGATCGTTGGGGACGGAGAGGCCGGAAGCGGTCATTGTGATGGAGGTGGGCATGGGGAGTCCTGGTGGGAAAAGATCAAGTTCTCAAGATGAGAGATTGGGAATGCGTTGCTGGTTTCGGTTGGAAAGAGGATATCAGGAGTGGGCGGTTCTCTTGTACAGAACGATTATCTTCGGCGGAAGCGGAGGAGTTCGCCATCGGCGTTGGAGAGGATGAGGTGGGCATCGCGGATGGAGATAGCGCGAGATTTTTCCAGGGCGGCGAGATAGGTTTGTTCGAGTTGCATGAGTTCTGGGGGGCCGGCCATTCGGGTGGCTGCGAAGGGGCCCATCTTGATAGCCCCGCTTGCGAGGTTGGTAGCGTCGAGGGGGCCGTTGAAGCGGTTGACGGCGGAGTAGCCGGCGATGGTACTGGTGTCGGAAAAGATGAGGGTTGGGGGGCGGTCACTGGTGAGATTTTTCTGATCGATAGCGATGCAGAGCCATTCGCCTCGGAGTTGGTCGAGCGAGACGCCGGCGGGTTCGTCGACTTCGCGGGCGAAGCGGGCGAGTTCGATGTTGTTGTCGTCACGCAGGGTGAGGTATTGGTCCAGGACACCAGCCGAGCGGACCTTGGCGAGGGCAGCGTTGAACTGGGATTCGAGTTGCATGGCCTGGGGCGGGCCGGCCATCATGGTCGAGCGGAGCGGGCTGAATGCGACAAGGTTTGGGGGTGAGAGGGTGTAGGAACCCGAGAGCGAGTTGATGCCGGAGTTGCCGGAGACGGGGCCAGTGATGTCGGCAGTTGGTATTTTGCCGGGCTGCTTGGGTTGATTGGGCTGATTGAGATTTTGGGCTGGAGCTGCAAAGTTGAGGAAGGGGGGGCGCATGGCCTTAGTGGCATCAATGGGCTGGCCACTGAGGTGCGTGAGGAACCATTTGTTATGCAGTTGGGTGCTGGTGAGGGAGTTGGCGAGAGGTTTCGGGGGGGACGGGGGGGAGTTGGGCTGTGAGGGCGTGCTTGAGCAGGCGGCCAAGAGCGGGAGGAGCAGGGCGAGAGCGAGGAGGAGTTTGGTCATGTGTGGCCTTGGGTGCGAAGGAATTGCTCAGCATATGTGTGGGATCCGTCGGGGTTGAAGGTGCGGATGAAAAGGCGGTTGGGGGTGACGACGAGCGGGTGCGGCGGATGTATAGTTGCGACCCGTGAGTTGGCAGTTGGTTGGAGAGGGGGCAGACACCGTGGGCGAGGCAGGGAAGCCTTGCGGTCGGTTGCTGGTTGGTGGATTTGCTGGTCGAAGGGCCGCCACGTATCGAGGCCCATGTTGTGAACATACTTGCGAGGAAGCCGCTTTGCTGACCATTTCTGGTTTGATTCCGAATCGTCGCACGTTGCTCAGGGGAGTACTCAGGGGAGTTCCCAGGGGTGTTCTTAGTGGGGCGGTACTTGCAACAAGCACGCTGCTCTGCGTGGGGGCAAGTGCGCAGGTGCAGGACTTGCCGGCGGGGCTGGTGCAGCAGGCGAGCCAGATCGATGCGGGCGGAGAGGCGCAGATACGGGAGTACCTCAAGCAGCCCCTGGAGATGCTGGGCGGGGATGATCCGGAGAAGTTGCGCATTGGTCGCGGGCGGATTCTGGAGATGGTCGGGCCGCAGCGATCGCCTTCGGTGCCGTTTCGACTGGCGTACAGCCGGGTGCTGACGACGGAGTTGGACAAGTTGATGGGCGAGGGAGAGATGGCGCAGATCAACGCGCTGGTGGTTGCGGGCGAACTTGCGACCGACGGGGCTATGGAACTATTGGAGAAGGGGCGCAAGAGCGCGACGGCGAGTGTTCGGTTTCAGGCGGCGGCGGGCGCGGAGCGGACGATCACGCTGTACAACCAGGGCGTTGCGGTCAACGCGGCGGCACTTGCCGAGGGGACGACTCTGTCGCTGCTGCGAGCGTTGGGTGAAACGCTGAAGACGGAGGCAGATGCGCTGGTGCTGGACAAGTCGATGGCGGCGCTGGCGGCGGCGGTGCAGAATGCGCGACTGCGCGAGGAAGCGGTGAAGCAACTGGACGAGGGGCTGCTGGCGCTGGGTGAAAAGTATAAAGGAAAAGCGGTGCCGGTTGAACTGCTGCAAGCGTTTGGACGGGTGAGCAGTGATCTTCGCCAGGCGCTGCTGTCGGTGGGGGCGGGTGGCCTGACGCAGAATGTGCAGGCCGGGGCGGGCGGGATCGCGGCGACGATTGCATGGATGACCAACACGTCGATCAAGGCGAAGGTGATCGCGGTTGGGGCGGGTGGAGAGACGATTCGCCAGCATGTTGGGGCTGCGGTGGGCGCGGCGGAGAGCCTGGGGAACTTTGTCACGCAGAATGCGCAGGCGTTTGACCTGTCGGCGAAGATTCGCAGGGGCGACAACGCTGGCGACGCGGAGTTTCTGGATGCATCACAGCGATTTGTTGGGCTGATGCAGAGCAAGGCGCGGGTGGCTGCGACGCGATACAAGTGAGCGGTTGAGCATCGGGAATGCGTGGCGCGTGTGTGTCGCGCGTCAGCATTGCATTGTGTCACATCAGATGTACATTGGTCGGCGAGTGATTGCCAGCGTTATGACATGCCGAAACGAGCTCGGAGTTTTGTGGCCGAGATGGTGATTTGCTGGACTTGTGCGTCGCCGAAACGATTGAGATTGGCGACGATCTGGGCCATGCGGGGATTGGCGGCGAACTTGGCACGGTGGCGATTCATGAAGTCCCAGTAGAAGACGGTGAATGGGCAGGCCTGGTCGCCCGTGCGTTGGGCCGGATCGTACTTGCACTTGGTGCAGTAGTTGCTCATGCGATTGATGTAGGCTCCGCCCGCGGCGTAGGGCTTGGTGCCGACGACGGGTTTTTTCTGGTTGGGACCCGATGCGATGCCATCGGCGTGCATGACCATACCAAGGGTGTTGGGCAGCGTCACCCAGTCGACAGCATCGACATACATGCCCAGGTACCAGTCGCTGATTGCTTTGGGATGGATGCCGGCAATCAGGGCGAAGTTACCCGTGACCATGAGGCGCTGGATGTGATGACCAAAGCCGGTGGCGAGCACCTGGCCAATGCACTCGCGCATGCAGGCCATGTCGGTGTCGGCGGTCCAGTAAAAATCTGGAAGGCTGGCATGCTGTTCGAGATAGTTTCGCTGGGCGTAGTCGGGGCCTTCGCGGAAGTAGGTTCCTCGGATGAACTCACGCCAGCCGATGATCTGGCGGATGAAGGCCTCGACGGATTGGAGCGGGGCGTGACCAGATTTGAGGGCGGCGAGAGCGGCGGCGATGCACTCACGCGGGTCGAGCAGTTTGAGATTCAGCACGGGGCTGAGGGTGCTGTGATAGACGAATGGTTCGTCGGTCCACATGGCATCCTCGAAGTGACCAAAGAGGGGGAGGCGGTGGGCGATGAAGTCCTTGAGAGCGAGGATTGCATCGTCGCGGGTGACTGGCCAGGCGAATTGATCGAGCGAGCCTGGGAGAGCGGGGAGGCAGTTGGTGACTGCGACGATGACGTCACGGGTGATGGCATCGGGCGTGAACTGGCGGGGGCGAGGCGGGCGGGGCTTTGGGCCGGTCTTGCCAAAGGCTTTGCGATTCTCACTATCAAAGTTCCACTGGCCCGAGAGGGGCGTGGTGCCATCGGGCTCCATTAAAACTTGAAGGCGTTTACGCTGCTCACGATAGAAGTACTCCATCACCGATTGCTTGCGATCCCTGGCCCATTGGTCGAACTGCGCATGGGTGGTGAGAAAGTGGGTGTCTTCGAGCATGGTCAAGGCAAGGGCGTGGTCTTTGCAGGCCTGCTGGATGTTTGCTCGCACGCGATGCTCGCCTGGCTCCAGCATGAGCACATGGGCAGCATTGAGACTGGCTGCGGCGCGGGCGAGTTCTGATCCGAATGTCTGGGTGTTGAGGGGATCGTCCAGGACTGTGTAGTGGATTTTCCAGCCATCGGCGCGCAGTTGGTGGGCATGGTGGCGCATGGCAGAGAGAAAGAGCACTGTTCGGGCCTTGTGGCTGGGGACGTGGCACGACTCGGCCATGACTTCCAGCATGACGATGGTGTCGCGGGACTTATCAGCGGCGAGTAGTGCGGCGTTGTTGCGGTCGAGTTGATCGCCCAGGATGAGAACAAGGCGCGGCGAGACGGGGGCTGGGATATGGGCGGGGGCGGG
>Ga0163144_10002272_pt1 | contig 44687 bp, 69 predicted proteins | sample OliLak19BULKMAT1_FD_123175 | JGI IMG/M metagenome (GOLD analysis project Ga0163144, IMG submission 123175) | Freshwater microbial mat bacterial communities from Lake Vanda, McMurdo Dry Valleys, Antarctica - Oligotrophic Lake LV.19.BULKMAT1 | ecosystem: Environmental > Aquatic > Freshwater >... | reverse complement strand
TCGGCCAAGCGACTGCTGCCAGAGACCTGCTCTCCCAAGTCTCTGGGCGCTGTGCCTGAGTGTTGGGCGCTACTTCAGCACGCGAATTTCTTCGCGTGCTGGTTGAAGCACCCAACCCCAACCCCTAGGAAATATCCATGAAAAAATTGAACGCCTGTGTCCAATTCTCGGCCGAGCTAACGACAAAAGAGCACACTGCTTTCCTGAGGGAGCTAGACGAGCGCGGCTCCCTCCTCACAAGAAAACAGGCCGAGGTGCTGGCCAAAAAATACCAGAGCAAAATCTGGCTTGAAGACGACACTCATACCCGGGTGTACCAGGTGCTGCACACGGGAGAGAGCTACCCGTGCTAACTCCCCACAAGGTGCTAGAGGAGCGAATGCTGCACCGCGCCACAATTCGCGCGTCTGCCGACGCAATCACGATTTTGGTGATTACCGCGCTGCGAGATATTCCACCGGTGCTGCAGGGGCCAGTGCTGGCAATGTTGTTGACGGAAATTCAGATTGCCTCTCGCAAGGGAGAGTGACTCCCTCCTCTGTCTCACTGTGACGCGTGAGGGTGCCCTTCCGCCTCCCAGGGTGAGTGCAAGAACCGCTCTACCTGATTTTTGAGGGGGAAACCTTCCCTCCTCAAAATCACCGGGAGGTATGTTAACCTAAGTTAACATGAGTCTAGTAATACAGCATTTGTTTACCCCCTCGATGCTGCCCCTTCGTGGGTGCACGAGAAAATTCAGAATTTGGCCCCCAAAACTGGAGATAAAAATGAATTGCATTTGCGGAAAAACCCACCGAGTCGAAACCCACTACTGCGCAAAGGCCGAGAGAATCGAAATCAATCGCGCGCTCGCGCAAGAGGTTGCTGACGCAATTTCTGTGCTCCCCCCACACACGCTGGGGATACTCGACCTTCGGAGAGGGAAGGCTCGTGCGCGCACCCTCCCCCCGACGGGCGAAATCCTGCACCTCGTGATTCGCCTTCAGCTGCAGGGTAGCGCCCCCTCGGCGGAAACAACGCACGGTGGCATCGTGACGTACGGCCGCGAAGTGGGTGGGTACGTCGCCAACAGCTACAAATACCCTGCTGAGAGTGACGAAATGCACTGGGCGTCATACCACACTCGCATGGTGGTGGTGATTGCCCGGGGTCGCGCACAGTCTCGGCCCTACGGCAGAGGTGAAGCCACTAATCGACTGCTCGGTGGCGACTTGGCTACCCGCGCCGTCACCGAGGGGGCCCAGCACAGCACGCTCAAATTACTCGCCTCAATGGGCGCAGCGCAGCTTAGCCCATCGCTCGCTGTGAGGCGCGACGAAATTCTCGAAGAGCAGCCCTAGGGCCTTGCTATTCACTTCAGATAGTGGTATTCATAAACCCCCCCAACCCTCTGGAGAAAAATGACGCCCCGCCAAATCAAAAAGTCGGCCGTTCAGACCGCTGTGTGTGACGTGCTGGCCGTGGTGCATCGGGCCGGAAGCCCCCACACGGCGAGAGCCGAAGCATCTCTCGCCGACCTGCAGGCAGCGCTCGTGCGTGGCCCCACTGCAGAGCAAGCATGGCAATTCGTCTCTGTCGCGCCTGCTGACAAAGATGCGTGGCGAGCCGAGTACGAGCGCGAGTGGAGGAGGCGCCTCACGGCACGAGTCGACGCGCAGCTGCGCGTGCGCAGCGCTGCCTCTGCGCTCGACCTCGTGCAGTCACTGGCCACTGTCGACTGCACCGATGCCGAGGCAGTCCGCACGCTACAGCGACTGGCAGCGTCACTCGTCTAGTCCGCGCAGCGACTGGCGACTCAGGTCGCCCGTCGTCTCGGTGTCGCGACGTTTCGCGGCTCGGAGATGGCGACCAAACCGAAACTAAGGCCGAAGCGAAAACCAAAACACGCAGGCGGCCGCCCGTCGCAGGGGCTCACTGAAGCGGCGCTGCTGGTGACTGGACCAGCGTCGCTGCTTGACGCAGTCACCACTGCCGCTGAGGTCGAAGGAGTGTCGGTGCGCGAGTACGCGCGGCGTGCGCTGCGAGAGAGAACCACGAGGAGAACAAAATGAAGAAAGAGACTCTGAATAAATTGGGCGTACTCAATGACAACGAAATCGAGGCGGGGGTTTGGGTTTTCGGCGCCTGGTATTACGTGCGCACTCCGACTTTTCACTACACCGGGCGGCTAGTCGGAGCGAGCGCCTCGGTGCTGATTCTCGAAGACGCGGCGACGCTTTTCGAAACGGGTCCGTACGAAACGTTTTTTTCCGGGCGGCGCAAAGGGAAAAATGAGCAGGTTCACAAGGGCTCAGGCGACCTGATGGTCGACAGGGCCGGCTGTCACGCGATGCTGATGCCTTTGGCGAAGGAGAAATAAAATGACCGAGACAAATAAACTGGCCGGTGACGACGAGTCTAGCGTCTGGGTTTTCGGCGGCTGGTATTACGTGCGCACCCCTACTCTCCATTACACGGGGCGCCTGGTGGGGGCGTCAAAATCAGTGCTGATTCTCGAAGACGCAGCAACGCTTTTGGAAACGGGCCCGTACGAAACGTTTTTTTCCGGGCGGCGCATGGGGAAGAAGGAACTGCCTCACGAAGGCTCCGGCGACACGCTGATTGATAGGACCGGCTGTGTCGCGATACTGATGCCGCTGGCGAAATGAAGCTGCGCAGCGGCTCATACGGCTGGCTCTGGTCGGAAGCGGGTCCGGAGTCGCAGAATTGGGCGACGACAACGGGTGACGCGTGGGTGCTGGTGCAGGCGGAGAGTATCGCGACTGCGCAAGTGGTTTTGCTCGGCTCGGCCCCTGGGCCGAATCGTTGGACTCGCACGTCGACAGGCTTCGGCGTGTGGTGTTGGGGGCCGCGATGAGGCGCCTCGTGTTGCCGAATACATACCGCGGCGACTCGCGAGCGGGCGAGGAGTCACGGGTACGCTCGCTGGCGAACTGGCCGCGCTGGGGCCGCTCGAGCGCCGCGGGCACGGGCCCGTGGGTAGTCTCACGCGCGGGCGAGGGCGATTGGCCCTGGTCTTCGATGGACCCACCGGAGCCGAAGTGAGGCGTCTCGTGTTGTCATACGGAGCGGCGCACGCGAGCGAGGTTGATTCGTGGAAGTGTTCGCGAGCGGGCGCGAATTCGCTGGCGCGCTCAATGGCGGGCGCGAATTCGCGAGTGGGCTCTTGGGCTGGTACCGGCAACCGTTCGTGTTCGGCCGCCGGTGTGGATTCGTGGTGGTGGTCTTTGATGGACCCGCCGGAGCCGAAATGAGGGTACTCGTGCTGCCTGCGGTCTCGTGGTTGTGCCCTCGGCTGAGCCCGCGAGCGGGCGCGAATTCGTGGGCGCACTCGCTGGCGGACGGCTGGGCGGTTTCGCTCACGGGCGCGAAATCGTGGGCAGTCTCACGCGCGGGCGAGGGCGATTGGCCGCGCGATGGCGATTGGCCATGCTCTTCGACGGCACCGCCGGACCCACCGCGATGAGGCGCCTCACACTACGGGGGGCTTATGATGCTTCCTCTACAGCCGAAACAATACGGTACTCGCCAAGGGGGTCATTTTCGCCCACCATTTCAGGAAGGTAAACGCTTGAAACAGAGCGAATGCGGTATTTTTTTTCTCCCACGCGAAACGTCTTTCCCTCGTGCACGCTAGTCAAAGACATTTTAAGCATTGCCACAACACGAGGGGGAGTGCGGTAAACATCATCGGGAGGGTACACAGCCAACTGGGGGGTGTTGACGTAGCTGCGAAAAAGTACGCCCGGGATGCCCCAAGTAGAAGTTTCTTTTTCGAGTTCTTCAACGATGAGTGCGGTCATTTTTTTGATTTTCTTTGTCCGTCAATCGTAAATAGAATTTGGTTGTTTCGTTTCTAAGCAACCCTGCTTTTATTTTTTTCCCCTCAGCATCCCATGAGTTAGCATCTTCACGCAAATCAGACAAGTACATCAAATGGTCGAAGCACGGTGCAGAAGGCTCACAGCGACACACCGCAGAAATATGCAGCCCCCTGCGTCTCCAGGGCTGTTGTTCCATGCGCAAGCGGAACGTTTCCTCAATCATTATTTTTTCTCCCCGGGGCCGCGCATAAACTTCGCTACCTCTGCGGAACCCGCGTGGACGTAGCGTTGGGTTGTCACGATGTTTTTGTGATTCAGCGCCGCCTGGATGACAAAAGGGGAAGCCCCATCACGATTCATTCTTGTTGCGAAAGCGTGGCGTAGCTTGTGGGGGCTAGTCTCTGAAAGCCCTGCAGCCTTGCACGCTTTCATCACGATTTTTCGAATAATCGCGTATTGACTTTTAGGTTTGCCAGTCGAGTACACTTCGCCCAATATTTCCCATTTTTTAGGGCGTGCTTTCACTCCAAATCGCTCTTGCTGGTACGCGGGGATTACCAACAAATCTTCGAGGAGACCTTGCACTTTCGTCGAGTCAAGCGAGGCTTCCCTGCCACCTTTTCGTCGGAATGTGAGCAATTTCGTTGAAATGGCGCGCTCAACCTGGCGACGGGTAAGGGAAAAATACTCTTCCGCTCGGAGTCCCAAGTACAAAAGAAGCAAAATACACGAGCGGTGCGCCGCAACTTTCGTTTGGGCGATTTTTTCAAGTTTTTCAATTTCAAACTCCGAGGGAGTGAAGACTTGTTTTTCAATTACATATTTAGGCGCAAGCAAGTCTTCAAGCGCCGAAATTTTAGGCGCTAGCCCTTTACTTTTTCGGTACCACCTAACAGCACACTTAAGCTGATTTAGGCTCGAATTGCTCCACTTCGCAACTCTGCGTACGTCAAGCGTCTCTGGCCCTGGCTCTTGACCGGTGAAGGCCAGAGCCAGGGTTGCCTCGTACGCGAGGATTGATGACGGCGCCAAAGCGCGCGTCACGTTGCGACTACTTCGGCGAGGTAGAAACGGCGCAAGTTTTGGCGCGAATCAAACCCTTCGAGCGACCGCCACCGTCGAGCTTTTTGTTCCCGGTAGTGTTTTTCGAGGTGGCACACGCGGGGTGTTTGCCAACCTCCGAAGCGGGCTGAAACTCGGAGCAACGAAGTGCTCTCTTGGTAACGGCTTTGCCGTCTTTCAGAGAACGAACCATTACAACCTTGAATTTGGTACACGCCTTTTTCAATCCCATAGTCTCTGTAAGGTACAGGAAAAGGATGGGGGTTCAAGAGCACTTTTCCGCCCCCCTTCCTACGCGGCCTAAACCGAAAAGTCCCAAGGCAACAGCATCTCTTAGGTCTTTGTTTTTCGCCTGCTTAGTCCAAATATCCAATTCCCCCGTTGTGGTTTGTGACTCAAAAAATTGGGTAACCCTTGCGTGATGCACTGATTTTTCAAGCTGCCCCTTCCACGTCTCAGGCCAAAAGGAGCGAACCCGAGAGGCAATCGCGGTTGCACACCCTGCTACCTGGGCTAAATCAACAATGTCTTGGGGGTTCCCCTCTCCGAATTGTCGATACCGTTGACCTTCAATTATAAGCCAATGGGGTCTACCAAATTCCAAGCACACGATGCTTGCCAACGAATGGCCCACATCAAACAAATCTTTTGAAACAAGCAATTTTTCGTCAGTAACGCGAATACTCTTAGCGCGCGTCAATATCCCACTTGTGAACCACGCGCAATGAAGCGCACGCACAGCGGGGTCAATCGCCATAACGTCAATCCCCTCCCAAGGAGAAATCATGGCGCTCTTTTTCCGTTTTTCTTGACGGGCAACCGCTCTAAATTTTCGAGATAGTTGGCCATCTCTTTTAGCTCCTCTTTTTCGAGTGTCACCACAAGTGCGTTTGCGTGTCCTCGAAGGGTGCGAATAATTTCAGCGAGTGTCATTTGCCTGCCTCTAGGAATTTTTCTATTTCAGATTTCAGGGGGGAAGCGACTTGAAAGCGCGCTTCATGCAACAGCACAATCGCGCGCTCAAATTCTTTATGCCGCGCGTGGACAATCGTGCGAACTTGGTGCGGAGGTTTGAGAGGCTGCAACGTCGTTCGGTCATTGAACCAAAACGCGGCAAACAACAAAGACGCCCCTAGAAAAAGAAAAAACGCAATCACGGAAGCCACCCATCTTCGTCAAAAGGGACAAGCCAATCATTCGCGTCGAATGCAGGCTCCGCATTTTTATCCCATCCTGTTTTTCGACTCATTAATGCAGGCTCGACCACAGCAGGGACATCAGGATGTATCTCCACAGCAGCTTCAATCATCACAGCAGCGCAGCGGTAAGCCGCCTCGTGGCGCAATGGAACATCATCATTCGGGATTTCCAAAATCAATTCGTCGTGGATAAACGCAACCACGAATGAGCCATAGAGAGGGGAATTTTGCCATTCAGGGCTTTGCTTCCAGCCATCATCACCTAGGTAACACTCCCAGGTGACGCGCCACAACGCTTCTTTGGCAATCTGAGCAACGCTCCCTTGAAAGAGCAAGTTGCAGCCCTTCGTGAAGGTACGCCGCCCATGCACAATTGGCTGGCCCAGTACCTGGGCAATGGTGCCTTCGGTGGGTCCAATTTTTGTTTTAATATCACGAAAGACCATTTTTTGTTCTGGTACATTTTGATGGAAGGTGGAGATAAGGCCGCGCGCTTCATCACGAGTCATTGTCTTCCCATAGGACGTGCGCGCGAACTCAATAAGCGACTCCTCCCCCAAACCGCCCGGTATTCCGAAATTGGCGATTTTTCCCATTGTGCGCGCATCTTTGATATCCCCCTTAAAGTCTGGATGTCTGACATTCGCTCGCACCCAATCAAAAGATTTACCCATCAAAGCAGCGGCCATCACAAGGTGAGGGTCCACACCTGCAATAAACCAGTCTCGCAAAGCGCTGGTACCGTAAGATTGGTAATGCACTTGCGCTAACGTGCGCAATTCCGCAACTGAATAGTCGCACGAGCAAAAGTCATAACCTTCACGCGGAATGAAGCAATTTCTAATCCCTAAAATAACTTTGCCATCTTTGTCCCGACGGTCACGAGGGAGTTGTTGGATGTTGCAACCCATCTTTGGCTCCCCCTTTTTTTGCTTCATCGGGTTCTTTGAAGACGTACGCCCTGTGACAATCATCACTTCATAGCCGGGGATTAGCGGCACATCGACGGCAGCTTTAATGGTGGGAACGAAGGTGTTGAGTAGTTTTAAGGGGCCTTGCCCGTCTCCCAACGCGATGAGAATTTCATCACCTGAGAGTTTAAGCGTGTCCGCATCAGTTTTGACGTTGCCTTTGTCTGTCATCGGCACGGGCAACCCAATATGGGTAAAGGCGTCAATCACTAGCTGTTTAAGGACGGTAGTGTCTTTGGTGCCATCACTGCGAAAAATGCCGTGCGCCTCCATTTTGTTCCGCAGAGCCACCGCTTCAATAGTCAACTGGCGCTCGATTTCCTCAACCTTCACCTTGTCGGTGCGCAAGCCACGACAGGAAGTCAATTGGAGCGCAAAAGCCTGTCTACACTGCTCAAATTCGTTTACCACATACGCCCCTCCCTGTTGCCGGAGGAAAACGTTTAGGTGCGCTTCCGCATCGTCGGCAGCGTAATCGTAAGCCTCCGGAGGGTAGTGCCCAGCGGGAATGCCGTCAAGCTCGCTGTACCGAAGGCGGTAGGAATCACCTGTTTTGTCGAGTCGGGGGAGTCGATATCTTTCACACAGATTGTCGAGACCATACCGTTGGGGCGTAATTGTACCGTCATCTTCATATTTGAATTGAAATTCTCCATTGGCAATGTCGAAAAGAATTTGACGAATTTTAGTGCAACGAATTCGATTGCTTTTATACGCCTCAAAAATCTTTCGCGTGAGATGGGGGGCGTACGCGCAAAAAACTACCATATCAAATTGCGCGTTGTGAATCACGAGAACTATTTCGGGGTCATCTAGATATTTCTCGAGAGTAACAACAGCGACTACCGCGTCTTCAACCCATTTGGTTTTTGAATCACAGAAACTCGCGCAAACGAGCCGAGGCGCGAGAACACCGCGCGAGATGAGATGCGTTTCAGTGTCTACCCCAATATATTTCAAGATGCCCCCCTCATGGAAAATGCCGTCTCTCCGGCTGTCACGCCAGTTCGCTGGCGTTCGCGTTTCGCGAAAATTAAGGAGTTTTGCTAGTCGTAAAAACAGACTTGGGCTGCCACTCAACCTTCGTAAAATCCCCACCTGAACGAGTCTTAATATTGACTGCAACCGCTTTCATGTGCGTTCCCGCGTAGGGGTTCTCACTCGAGACGGCCAATTCCATATCTTCTTCGGAGATATCCCCAGTTTGGACGGGTTGCTGGTATTTTTCACTCGCACAGGGGCGCATGAATGACAACACGTTTCCGAGAAACGCATCGTGTTTTTTGTTACACATCCAAGCGGCTTTGACGCCCGGCATAACAGCCTTCGGCCCTACTGATTCATGAACCAACACCTCAACGCAAAACATTTCTTCTTTCTTGCGTGTAATGAGCGTTTTGACTCCGACAATTTCAAGGTCATTATAAACACCTTCACTCAAATACACACCACCAGCATATTCTTTTGCGTCTTCAATTCCAGAAAACAGACCCATATATTTGCTCTTTTCGTTTTCGCCTCTACGGCGGTTTGAGGGGAACTACGCGCTGCAAGTAACACAACCTACGTCTCTCAGTCAAAGCCTTCGAACGTCTTTGTTGCGGCTATGACTTTTTGGGGGTTACCCAAACTTTGCTCCATATAAATCGCGTCTTTGTACGCTTGCGCGAATGCGGCTTCGAAGCGAACGACGTGCAAGTACATATCCACTAAAACCTCATCCTCAGGTTGCCCGTCTCGATGCGTGCGGGCGATGACTTGCTCCAACGTGTCTCCGGAGCTAGGGGGCGTTGTGATGAGATTTCGATGAAACGCATGCTGAAGATTCTTTCCTTCTTTGTGCGCGTGCATGGAAACAACAACCGTTCTATCCCCCTTTTCGTCGAGTAAGCCAGTACCCGCCTCTTTGCCCGCTCCATAAATTGGAAAATTGCCGTGCTTCGCTATTTCTTGGCCGAGCGCATCGTGCAAATACCAAATAATGCCCGGTTGTTGTTTCCCCCACGCTGCGGCATCTCCCACCATGAAATTTGAATCAATCCATTGTGCTTCTGTCGGGGGGCCTTCAGCACCATGGCGGTTTTTGACTTTTACCCACGGCTCGAAAAAAGGTGTTTTCCATGCACCCCTCATAGCAGCGTTGTAGAGCAACAACGGCGAATCCATCCCAGGGCCTGGGTGCTTCAGCCGCTCACGCACAGCTGAATTCCATTTCGCGCGTGCATCAATCCACTCTAAATCGGGTTCCCCATTGGGCCAAACCCATTTATACCAAAAGCCACACGCTAGCTCCTTAACAGTTTTCACCAATTTCAAAATGTCTGAAAACTCTTCTCCATCTGGGCGCATCCACTCTTTTTCGAGTGTTTGAATTGCGTGTTTTACTTTTTCAGGAAGTTCTAAATGTCTCTTCGAGATGACAAGTGCAGGTAACTCTTCGTCGTCAAATCCCGTGGCTACGACTCCGGGTGTGGAGATGAGCCGCCTCCGAAAACCTACGCGTGTGGGCTCTTCTTTGTCGATACAAAATTGCCGCAGCGCTCCGGGGGGTCTCCGCTGAAAGTCTTTGACGTTTGAATCGAGCGCGCTACTCCACTCTCTCAAGGTGGGGTAGTACTCCGGTATAGGCATTCCAGTTTCAACGCCGTGCCGCATCGCATATTTCATTAATTTCTGGTAGTCTTTTAAGCCCCTCACAGTCATGGTTCCTGACAGGGGGCAAAAATAGCAATGAGGATTCAAATCAAGGTACCGGTAAACGCGAATGCTCCGCGCGCTAGTGGGGTTCCTCAATTTCGCGGCTTCATCAGCAATTATTATGTCAGGCTTCAACCGTTCGAGAATGTCACCCCGTGTGGGGCTGGAAAGTGTGCTGTAGGAGACAACGTGCGTGTTTCCAGAGTCAAGCTGCCAGTGTTTAGCCATCGCCACAAAAACGCGGCTAGTTTGTTCTACCAGTGAGGGAGGTACGAGAATTACTGCAACACGCACGTTTATTACTTGCTTCAAGAGAAAAGACAAAAGCGCTTTCCCTTTTCCCGTGCCAATAAGCCCCACCAATGCATGGTAACGCTGGAATTCGAGAAGTGCGGCAGCCTGTGCTGGTTTCAGCGTCATTTCCCCATGGGGGGTTTTGAGCGCTTGGGTTGCCGCATCGATATATTCAGTTTGGTGAAACCAATTCCACTCACGCCTAGGAAGTGCTGCAATTCGTTTGAAATCGTTTGAAATTGAAACTGGCTGCAAGCCGCCTTCTTCAACGGCTGCAGCCTCTGATTTTGCTTTTTTACGAAACTCGGCCATCTGCTCAGCAGTGAGATTCAAGCTTGCTGCCAAAAGGGCCGAAAGGTCAGTCATGGAGAGGAGGTAGAGTATTGCAAATCACTCAATTTGATTTTCAACGCTTCGTGCTCTTTCATGAGCATACGGTATTGCAATCGATACTCTCCGAGTTCAAGTTCCTGGTCTTCGATTTTTCGCCGCTCTGCGATGAGTTCCTCCTCAAGCTTTTCCCCCTTGCGTTTCAAGTCTTGGTAATGCTCGCGAGAGACGGTGGGAGAAGACGGCCGTGGATTATCGAATGCCACGAATCACCAAAGTAGCCTTCGAAACCAACGTGGAAGAGATAATCGCTTCCAACATTCCATCACTGCTAGTGAACGTGTACACACCTGCGCCGAAAGGGTACACCTTGAGTGCCTCTGAAATAACCGAAATCTTTTTCGCGTACTCAAGAGAATGCAAATTAGCGATGTTCATTTGTTTCGCAATCTTTTCAGAGAGGTTTGCAATAATAAGCTCCAAAGGAGCCGCTTGCACCCCCGTCATCGGCAAGCAGTGAATGCACAGCGTAAAACCTCGGGGGGTAGCTTCCGCAGCGGGGGTAGCTTCCTCAGTGGCTCTCGCGCGTGAGAGCACCTCGCGGTAGGTCTGGGCAGTCAAATCATCGTCTGCAACAGCTTCCACAACGGGGGCAGCTTCGACGGCCTTTCGGGGCCGGCCAGGGCTACGTTTCGTGAGGGAGGGGGCGGGGACAACGGTGTCAGCAGTCAAATCATCGTCTGCAACAGCCTGTGCGGGCGCTGGAGCATCGGGAGGCAGCACAGGGAGTGCTGGGCGCGCTTCACGGGCCGTTTGCAGCGTGGAGGTAGCCACCGCGCCTACAGCACGTGATGCCAACCCTGAAAGACCGGGTTTGCTAGAGACAACGGCATCAGCAACGGCAACCTTGTTTTTGAGAATGTCAGAGAGAGCCATATTATTTTCGTCTTTCTTTGATGTGGACGGCAAGCCGGTAAAGAAACTACCGGGGGGTTGAGTTTTATATTTCGATTCACACAACGTTTTGAAGGGACAACCTTTGAAAGCATCGCAGCTACTCCAGTTTGGAGTTGCACGTTCCCAAAACTGAGAGTTTTTTGATTCAACTGCCTGTGCCGAAATACCTTGTTGCGCGAGTGCGGTAGGTATTATTCTTTCATTCCAGATTTCTTGAGCTTTCGCTCTGGTAATTGTTCCGCCTGCCATCAGCGTCTCATCTGTCGATTTTGTGTTGAGGTAGTTGTGGTAAACCTCCACGTACTCTAAATCGGCATCCGCTGTAAAGGCCCAATGTGCATACGCGGCCATTTGCGTATCATTCTCAAGGTCTTTCCCAGACTTAGCCCACCCGAGTCCCCCCGTTGATTTATGGTCGATGATTCTTGCGGTGTGAAAAACGCCGAGGGGCTGGTACACAAGGTCAATAAAACCCAGGAAGGGAACGTTTCCGATTTTCAAATCGGGGTTTGTGAGTGCCCGCTCTACCTCAAGTAACCCTTCACCCCTCAACGGGAGGTTCTTCAGCCCCGCGCGGGCGAGGGGGCTGAGCGGCTCTTTTCCAAAAAGAAACCAATCTTCAATTTGCTTGTGCAACGCAGTGCCTAAAGACATTGAAGCTGTCTCGGGGGCACGAAGTTTATACAAATTTTCGAGAACCCATTTTCTCTCACACAAGTCAAAAGTCTTGAGTTGACTCACGCTGTGGTTGGAGAGCGCAGTGGGAGGGGGAGTTACCAGCGTTTTTTGAAAATCAAGCCATTTTTGGCGCTTCAAGTCTTCTTTAATAGGGTCAATCTTCATAATCAATTAAAATTAGGGTTCGTTTCTTTTGTTTCGGGTATGTCAACAACCGCGTTCAATTGAGAAGCCTTTTCTTGAAGTATTCTCTCAAAAACTTCCCCATCTAGCCCCGACGCTATAATCCATTTTCGAAGCGCTGGCGTTTTGATAGGCCAAAACCGAGCGCGGTTGATTTCTTTCCCGAGTCGAATAGAAATGTTTTCTGAAGAAAGGCATTGAAGCGCTGTAGACGTTTGGCGGGAAGAGGGTTTTGAGTTAGAGACTGCATGCCCGTCCATCACCGTTCTCCAGAGTTGAGCAACCTCAGGAAGTTGCGCATTTACAGCGATGTGTAGCTGCCTCGTTTTTTCGTTTACGTACCACGCCATGACGTTGTTGGCGTTGTTGACAGGAGTCCACACGTTTTTAGCAAGGGGGGAAACGTTCGTAACACAATAATAAATCAATTTTCGAAGCGGCTCAAGATATCTATTTGAAGACTGGTCATCCATTAAATCATTAGGGTCATTGACGGCGAGGAAACGGTCATCCTGTCCACTCAACAGTGGATTTGGAACCCAGTTTTCGGAAAGCCATTGCACATATTCTATAAATTTGTCCCCAGCGATTAGCTGCTTTCCCCACTCCCTTCCACCTTGTTCGGCTAAAAACGTCGTTGCCTTTTCTGAAACCTCAATGCGCAAGAACCGCACTTCAGTTGCTTCAATTTTGTGTTTGTTCAAGTTATCATCAGCGAATTGTAAATCGCTGTCACTATTCGACGTGATTATCATTCGCAGATGACCGTCTACAGCTAGAATAGGTAACCCTTTGCGATTGATATATTGCACAGAGTCCGTCACCATTGAACGAATAGTCTGAGAGGAGGCGAGCTTTTGCGGCAACCCCTCATCTGCCACAATGAGGGGGCATTCGAGCAATGAGCTTTGAAAATTGCTGAAATATTCTTCAGGTTTCACGCCTCTGTTTTTATTCCAGGCTCTGGCGATTGCTGTAGTGAATAAAGTTTTTCCAGTGTTTTTTGGGCCATATAGAAACAAAATATTGTTAGGTACATCAAGCCGCGTAAAAACAGATAGCCATGTTTTGAGTCGAATAACGTCAGAAGGTTTTGAACAAAACTCGGTCAAAAAACTTTCTACATCCTCATGGTTGTGGGCAGGAACTTGACGCAGGGGGTTTGTAACCAACGTCAGTGTGTCGGTGGTAAAGTCATAATAGCTTCTGCCTAAAAATGAGCCTTTCACCTTTGTACAGACGCGGCCGTAGTCGATGACCATTTGTTGCGCCGTCTTCAACACGGGCTCCCCCCGACTGTTGAACGTGTAAAGGGAAATACCCGCTTCCTCAATATTGTGCTGTAACAACCACGGCATAACTTCAGTAGCAATGAGTGCATGGGAAAAGCCCACGTCTTTGCTGTATCCAATAAACATATTTCCCGACTGTAAAACGTATTGAATTTCCCCTCCGCAGAAATCGCGGTGCTGCATTTCCTCTTTTTCCCCCTCATTCCAGTCAAGGAGGGAATTCCGAGAAGGAAGCGGCGAAGCCTCACGGGGAGTCGGAATAAAGGGCTGTACGTTTTTGAAAAGAGCGGCCAGTTTTTTGTTTCTTTCCTCCAGTGATTGAACCTCACCTTCTCTTTCGTGCAATATTTGATACCTTGCACGTCTCAGCTTCTCCTTAAACGTAATATCTGAAATTATGTCCCCATTTTTACCGGGGGAAGCCTGAAGAGAATTAGATGCAAACCGAATAATTATATTTTCGTCGGTTTCGCGAATTTGCTTCGCATCCATGCAATTTACTATAACCCAAGAGAGTTTTTGCAGCGTTTCATCTCTCTCCCCCGGGGGGGCAATAGGGTCACCTTTTTTTAGTATTTCATACCACATTTTAGCGTCTGTGCCGTGCAGAGAATTTCTCCATCGACGTAAAAAATTGCTGGCGGCGCCCAGGATGCCTGTAATTATTGCGGTTGCGCGGGGTTTCCCCTCTTTGCGCCCCATCTTTTTTTCATTTGCCGCCGCTATTTCGACTTCCAAAAACCTCCCGATGAAATGGCGTAGGAAAGTCTCCGCACCCGGAGGAGCAGAAGGGATAAAGAAAAAAATATGGGGGGATAACGCTTTGGGGTCAAACCCATCAAGTGATGAATCCTCTATATTTCGTATTTTATCATCTTTATTTTTAGAACGCGCACTTTGAATTTGTAGTGTTTGAGCCAGAACGTCACGAGTAGCGGCAGTTTCCTCTACAGTCATTTCGCGAGCGGTTGGGAACACGAAGCGTAGGCGGTTGTGCCCCCCAGGCATTTTGTGAGAATTGGTGGAGTAAACCAAACATTCAAGCCCCGCGTTTTTCACTCTATCGAGAAGGCCGCTAATGTAGTCATCCAGCTGGTCATCAAAATCAAGCACAACACCTGAAACCGCTTCGATGTTCGAAACGTGTCTCAACGAATCTGGTTTGAAGCGTGCTAATGAAAAAAGTGCTACTTCCTTTTTATCCTCGTTAGAATAACCTTTAGTTGTATAAAATATACTTAATTCTTTTTGAAGTTGTTCCCAAGTTCCTTTGTAGAGAACAGGATTTCCAGAGTAATTTACAGCTGGAATTCGACTCCAAAAAAATGTCATGCGGTCCCTCAAGCGCTATGGAGAAAAAACTACAGCGGCGAATCGCCTTCCAGGGTCGATTCACCGCTGGACCCGAAGGTCATTTGAGAGTGGTTCCCCTGGAAGGTTTGGAAAAGGTGTGAGTGCCGTGTACCCCGTGTGTGGCGATTCTGTCAAGCACCCACCTAAAAAAAAGATAAAGTATTGAAATTACATGAAATTACATTGTTTTGAGGACGCTGTTTGAAGGACGTTGAGGGGCAAAGTCCTTAAATTTCTAAAAATTCGTTATTTATTTCATGAGGTTAGACCGCTCCTCGGGTCAAAAACCCCCTCGCTCCCCTCCTTCAAATCCTTTATATAGAAACCAATTTCATGAATTCTGAGACTATTCATTCATCTCCTTTTCTCCCTACCATTGAATGTTCTTATTATATATGTCCTATGTCCTATTTATATAAAATCAATAAGATATAAAGTATAAGAAAGAGGTAGGAGTTCAATGATTTCAAATGTTTAATTTTGGCCGGACTAAACCCATTTTGACATTTTGTCAATCGTCCTTCAGTCCATTTTTGACAAGTTCCACTAATAAAACACAGGGATGACGCGGTGCATCATGGCAGAGAGAGGGGGGGGCTTGACAACTAATCAATTTTTGTTAACAAGTTAACAAATGTCTGCAAATAATGTGATGTGGGGCTTTCGAACGGATACCGAATTGGCCCAAAAAATCAATGATTTCAAGGACAAAGAAGGATTTACAAGTTCACAAGCCGTCAGAATCTTGATTGAAATGGGGCTGTCAAATTCCGCCAAACTAGATGTTTCTTGGGCAAGAGCCGCGTACCGAGAAGGTGTTTTTAAGGGTTTGGATGACATACGCCAGCGAATCACTGGAACGCCCTTTGCACCAGCCAAATGACACATTGCGTTAAAAAAGTGAATTGCCAGCTGCAAACGGCGTTCCACAATGGAAATGACGCAATGCGTTACATGAATGACGCAGTGCGTTACCTGATGACGCAGTGCGCCATAATTACTAAATAGTTGATATTCCATCTCTATAAGAGATTTTCATTCATTTTCACTTTGGGTATTAGCGCTGTATGACGCATTGCGTTATTTTGATTGACGCATCGCGTCATGTTGATTGACGCATCGCGTCAGGTTTTCAAATAGTTGATATTAGGGATTTATAAGCGTAACTTATTGTATATTTAGGGTTACAAAAAATCGGTCGGAGCAATTCACTTTTTTAACGCGATGCGTCACACGCAGAGGCACTTTAAGTACACAACGGAATTTCAGGAAAAATACGGAATTTAAGGAAAAAATGACCTCTTTTAATCAGAAACGCTTCTCCGTCTCAATGCACCTATCAGAAAAAGGAAGGGCCAATTGGGATAGGTGTTTTGCGACTCCCCCCCTCGAAACCGCTGAAAAATCCGTTCCACCTGTACAGGTGAGTCACGCAGATTTAACCTTCCTTCTCGACTGCGCCCAGAAGTGGCTTCGCAACGGGAGTGGGGTAGGTGACCGTGAAATTCTTGCTCGCGTGTCAAAGGCGCTTGAATGAGGGGCCGCCCTGGGAGGCAGACTAACGAGATTCCCTCTGATGGGTTTATAACAATTCATGTCTTGGACCTTCGTGCTGAAATCCAAAAATATTGGGCGCAGCTTCCCCCCAACACGTCTCTCCCTGTAGCAGTAAGGGAGTTGATTCAACTGGGGCTGTCAGCGGACCCTTCTGCGGAAGCGATTTTCATAGAGAGAAGACGTGCGCTAAGGGGGGCACAGCGGCACATCTATAAATCGATTGGGCCTTTTTTCGACGTTTTACAGCATGATTTTTCCAGTTACGCACACTTCACAGAAGAGGATGACTCCTAATGGCTGAAAAAATTTGGTCGCAGAGCGAGATTCTCGAAGCGATAAAGAGTAAGGCGGCTTCCATGAATCTTGAGTTGTTTCGCGCTCGTATTTCCAGGCGTGCAGCACAACACTTGTCTCCCGACATTTTGGCGACTTTTGAAGACTTCAACATCACTCACCTTACCAGCCCCGAGTTGTGGCTCCCGGAGCTATTTGGGGGCGGCATCTTCGACATTTCGCTTTCGCATATGAGTGACGTGAATGTGGCGATTGCAGCACCCTACCGCATCACCTACTCTCCCGATGCGTTTCCTCTGCTGAAACCGAGCTACGCTGATTTTATGAATCTGTTGTCGAAGCCAGAGTGGTTGGGGCCGCTGAAGTTGATTTTCCCTCGCCCACCCAATGCCCCCGGGGGACGTGTCGTAACGAGTGTTACTCCTTACGGCACTACAATTACGTTGCCCAATGGCAGCACGTCCACCGTAGGGGGGCCTGCTACGCCTGATTTGACTAAATTAACTGCTGTGGAGAACCCCCCCGAAGTGAGACAGGAAGCGGTGCGACTGATGAACGTGCAAGAAAATCTGATGCGACAAGAGAGGGAGCTAACGGATAAAAAAACCGAGTTGCAAATTGCTTCACTCAAGTCTGATTTGCAGCAACAATTTCAGGCTTCACGGCCTATGGAGGGTAAAAACACTATTGTAGAAACGGTCGTTGCATTGGCCCCCTTTCTGATGCAATTTATGCAAATGCAGAAAGAATCAGCCGACCGAAATATAGCGCTTCAAAAAGAAGCGTCAGACAGGCATTTTTCAGCACAAGAGGCGGCTACCACCCGTCACTTGGATATGATGAAACTCGTCATGGAAAAACCAAAGGATGACTTGGGGGGAATGGCTCAGATGATGGGCACGATGGCAAACGTAAGCATGCAGATTATCCAGAGCAACGCGGAAATGTTGGCGGCAAGCCAGCCGCAGCAAGAATCACCTGGGTATAAGTTGGCGCGTCAAGCGATGGTTGCGCTGTCAGGGTTGATGGGGAATAGCAAAGTAGCGATGTTGCCAGATGATGAAAACGCGACAACCGCCGCTTTGCCCGAGGGAGCACCCTCTCCTGGGGAAGAAAAACGAAAATATTCACAGCTTGAATTGCTTGAGCGCACGATTGTTAGAAAAGACAGTAAAGAGAAAGTTGCTGAACGTTTCTTGCGTGCGTTGCAATCAAAACGTTTTATGGAAACGGTGCGCGCACAATATGGTGGGAATTTTGTCAAAATGGTTGAGATTCGCCTCGGTAATTGGGCCGCTGCCAATGCAGAAAATTTGAGCTATTTGCAGGAAATCATCCCGTTTATTTGGGAGAAGGCTACCGAAGCGGGCCTTGTCAACCCCGTTGTGAAAAAGGCTGTTGAAGCGCCTGTTGAAGCGCCTGTTGAAGCGTCTGTTGAAGCGCCTGTTGAAGCGCCTGTTGAAGCGCCTGTTGTTAACGGTATCCACGAAACGCCGTCAGAAGTGATTGCTACCTCGAAGGTCAAGAAAGCGCCGCCTGCCCATGTCTGAAAAAACTTTGACAATAGACGAATTCGTTGACACCGTTCTAGCCCAAGAGTTAGACCACGCTGCGTTTCTTCGAAGGTGCATTAAAGACAATCTTGAGGTTTCACGTGCAGCGAAGCTTCTCATTACAGAAGTGGACCGTCTGCGCGCAGATTTGGATGCTGCGGCTCGCAAGGCACCCAGTATTATGGCGTTTTCTATTCGTCGTATTTTGAATGCGAGTCTCCAACGCATGCACAGCGCGACGACTCCTCCCCCCTCTCAGGTGATTTCGTGATTGACAACCCTGAACAAGGCACGAATAAAATTTTGAATGAGCAGCTTGTCGTGAATACTCAACCTGTCGACTCGGTGGGGGGAGCGAAACCAGAGCCTGAAGAGCGGCCGATGGCGCACATTCGCACGCTCGAAGGAAGCAAAGTACAGCTATCAACGGGGGAAGTAATTACTGGGCACGCCTCAACGGTTGTCATCGAAACAAACGTATTTGCAGAACTGGAATACGTTGGAAAACAGTGTGGTCATTGCCTTCATTGGGATTACCGCATGGGGCAGGAGGAATTCATTAGAATAGAATTCCAAGGTTCCCCTGAGGATAAAAAGATGGTCGCTGAATTGCGCGCCCAGCTACTCGAAACGGGTGTTGTTGACGGTGCAGGCGATTTCGTGGGGCATACTCAAGTGTTTCACGATGAAACTCTTGGATTCATAAAACAAATGGGCGCATGCCGCGCTGCCTCCGCCTTGAAGCAAGAAATTCAGCTACTCCACCCAAGTCAAGAGGGGTGCCCTAGTCATTTTGCTGATTACTCTCCTTTCCCTTGGTTGTATGTCGCGAAAGATTCTGACACTGCGAAACGTGACCAGCTGATTCGAGATTCCCTCCTAAAAACTGCGACGGTGAAGTGAATGGATGCCGGAGAAGTAGTTCGAAATCCTCGCCTATGGCGCGAGTTAGCGAAAACTTTGCGTCAACAAGCGGAGTATGTGACGGCCATCGCAGATGCAATCGAGGAGAACAACTTCGAACGGCTGAAACATGCGTTGTTGGCACTGACGGGGTTGGTGAAAACACGTCAGCCCTTATTGCAAAAATTGGCGCCAGCAATTCAAGAGTTAATTTCCGAGATTTTCTCGAAGGAAGAAATGTGAACGTTCTTTATGTTTTCACAGCCCGAGAATGTGACGCGTGCACAGAGGCAAAGCCGATTGTTGAAGAATTTAAGCGCAAGAATCTTTTTAAGGTGATGGTGGTGATTGTTGACGCAACCCATCGGGTGATTGCGCTAGCGGACATTGACCCTCAGGCAACGCCAACGTTCGCGCTTGTAGATGACCGCCACGAAGTCTTGAAAAAACACGTTGGGGTACTGTCTCTCGACCAACTGCAAGATTTTGTGTTCGGTAATTTTGGCGTGAAGAGAAAGAAAGAAAAGGTATGAGCCAAATTATTCTGATGGCGGTAACCATTTTTGGGGGGGTTTACGTCATAGGTCATTCACAAATTTCTTTGCCGTTTCGAACGCTACTCGCACGTTCAAAAAGCGGCTTGTTTTTTGTCAATCTTCTCGAATGCCCCGCCTGCGCTAGTTTTCATATCGGTTGGATTCTTGCGCTCGCAGGGGAGGGGCTTTTTGAGCACACTCTCAAAGGCGCCTTGTGGAGTGCCTTTTTTCACGCTGGGGCGTCGTACCTTTTGGCGCGCCTCACAGGGCTAATCCCCCCCTCTTGGGCACGTGAAGAGATGGAAAAACACATTTCAGAATTCTAAAATGCAAACAACACTCTGGATTTGTTTTGAGTCGGAACACCCTACGCTTGTGCTTCGTGCACAGCCGGAAGTGTGCCTTGTACTCAAGCGATTCCCCCAAGGTGGGGATTTTTTCAAGTGGAATGGGGAGCGGTGGAGAGTTAGAGATGTTGGCCTTAAAGAGTTTCATCTCTCCCAACCCGATGCGGTTTTTCGACGCGTTGAGGCAGTCTCGGGGCCTTTGCCGACGTTCGAGGAGTGCTCCGGGTGCGGTGGTTTGATTTCTTGCACCGAGTTTTGCCGTGTAGGTCTTCATCGTGACCTTCCAAACCTCTCTGCACCTTCATTCTTTCGAAAGCGGAAGGTGAGGAGCCCTACTCTCGACGCCCCCCTACGGGAGATAGTCTCTCGAAGGGGGAACGTTGAAATTTTAGATTGTGGGCATCAAGTTCACTACCGGTTCTTCAAATACATCGACCGTTCAGCGTTATACCGCCGCTGCCTGGAGTGCTGCCTGGAGTGCACTGTGAGGGAGAGAACTGTCAAACGCCCCCGCATTTTGTAAGCAGCCCCCATCCTCTTAAGTCATGTTGACTGTGTGAGTAAACGAGTTGTCAAAGTCTTAAATCAAAAAGGCTCCCTCATGGAATTGGCTCGTATTGCCGCTGCTGATGCGGTGTCCGAGCCGATTTATAAACTCGCGCGCCAAATTAAGATGGCATCAGATTGTCGTGACAGGGACGCTATTTGCGAGTTGCGAGCCGTCTTTGACACTGTGAAAGAAGGGGATTCACGAATCAAAGGTTTTGAAAAAGGGCTTCGTTACGTGAATGACCCTCAGACGTTTGACACCTTCGTTCGCCCTACCAAAATGCTCGAATGGTGCAAAGATGGCGCGTGCGCAGAAGATTGCGACTCCCATGCGGCGCTTGTTGCTGCGCTTTGCATCGCGCTTGGTTTTCGCGCAGGGGTGCGCGCGTATGGCCCTGACAAAAATGGACCTTTGACTCACGTTTACGCCGTGGCGTTGCTCCCAAAAATGCCCATGAGTGACATTGACGGCTCAAGAGAAAAAGGAGTCGATGTTGTTGGCCTTGACACGACTGTCAGTCAATCACGCGTTGGTTGGCAACCTCCCCCTGGCCGCGTCGTGACTGCCTGGATTTTGGGCCAGGGGATTACTATTGAAGGTTCTCGTCGATGAGAAACAAACTGGGAGATAAAATGCATAACAGATTGCAACACGGATTGAACGAATATGTTTTGTCACCTTTTGGTGGTGCGCCTGCCTTCGGTGACCCCGACTGGGGAAATATCATCGGGGGGATTGGTACGGGAGTAGGCGGCATTTTGGGGGGTCTTTTCGGGAATAGGACTCCAACTGCCTTTCCAGTACAGCCTTCAACGGGGATGACGGATAATCAGCTTCTCCGCATGCAAGAACAACAGGCCGCTGCCGCTGCCGCTAATAAGTCACAGCAGACTATGCTTTATGTGGGTGGAGGCGTCGCGGCGCTTATTTTTCTTGGGGTGATGATTCGTCGATAAGGTTGAAAAGCCCATCCTGAGGGAGTCTTATGTCTGAAATCATTGTTTTTGACGGTTATAAAGTTCCCAAAGTTCTTCAGTCGAGTAAAAGGAGTCACACTTTGTCTAAAAAGAATGTTTCAAAGTTTACTGCAACCTCAAAGAAGTGCAACAAGATTAAGGGGAAGGCCAACCGCAAAACTTGTTGGAAGCAATCCTACGGAAAGAAGTAAACAATACCCCCTTTTTTTAACCGCGCCCGACCGGGCGCTTAACAAATCTGTACAAAGGAGCACTACAAATGGCGTCATACGTGAATGTGCCCGGTCTTTCCGGGTTGAAAGATGCAGCGAAAGCGTTTAAAGAAAACGTTTCGCCTCTCGATGTGTTGCTCGGCGTTGGTGTCGGTTTGGTTGCTGGCGCTGTTGCGAAGAAGTTTGTTGCACTGAAAACCTCTGTTAGTGTTGGCGCAGATGGAGTGGCGAAGCCTGCCTCGTTCAATGCCGCTTCAGGTGCGGGCAAGTTTGTTTCTGAATACTCTGACAGTCTCGGTGCGGCGCTGGCAGGTCTGGCGCTATTCGCTGTGCAGAAGGGTAACAAGCGCGCAGCGGGTCACCTCGTGGGTTGCGGTGCCGCTGCGGTTGTTCCTTTGGTGGTTAACCAGGTCCCGGGGCTTCTCAAACACGTTCCAGGTCTGAATGGCTATGTCATTAACCCCTACGGGATGATTGCTGATGACGGCGCCTACGGGATGATTGCGAATGACAACGCCTACGGCATGATTGCGAATGATGGGGCGTACGGCTCCTCATACGTGAGTCTGCCCGGCTCGATGGGCGAATTGCGCTCGCTTTCTCACCAAATTGGTGAAGAGGCTGATGAATACATGGTCTAAGTTTTAGACCAGGGCTGCGGCTTGGTGCCTCGCGGATAAAAGCGATTCTTTTTTCCAAAAAAGAAATTGTCGGTTCGAATCCTCCGCGCAGTCTTTTTTCAGACGTTCTTCAATGTGAGGGGGCCGTCTGAAAAACGAATTCAAAAGAGAATGTTCTCTTTTGAAAAACCCGTGCTACCTCAACCAGGGGCACAATTAGGAGTCTCAAATGGCTGGTTATATTCCTGCTGGTGCGCGTTCCTCGACTGCCGTTGATGGCAAGTCAGATTTCACGGACCAGAATCTTTATTCGTCGATTGTTCTTCAGGATGGCGGCTCGGGCTCGTTGAAGCTGTTTACCGTGCCCCAGGGTCAAGCGATTCCCGCGCTGAAGGGTGCTGCTGTGCTGGCGACTGCCAACGCTTGGCAGATGATTCACAGCAAGCTGACTACCATCATTGAGAAGGCCGGTGAACTCGGTAAGGGCATTGGCGATGCGGCCGTCCGTGGCATCGCTTGTCATCTTGAGCAGGCGAAAGTGCCTTCGACTGGCGTTTTGCCGACTACCACTAGCGCGTGGGGTGCGACGGATTTTGAAGTTATTGACGTTCTCTCGAAGGCCAGCATTGAATTGCGCGTTTCGAAGAAGCCGATGTTTACCGCGCCGATTTTCACGCTGCCTACCATGGGCGGCGCGTATGGCTCGCTTGCGCTTGGTAGCAACGCTGCCAGCACTGCGATGACGAAGAATTCGCTGACTACCATCGGCGTGCCCGGCAACATCCGCCGTCTGCGCGCGCATATCCCGGTTGAACGTCAGGATACCCTCGAAGCTGAATTTGAGGTTGCTGGTAACTCGACTCTCGCGTTCCGTGAGACTGGTGCCAGCGGTAACCCGGGTGCACCTACCTTGTTCTTCGTTGTGTTGCCTTCGACGCTTCGCGGCGACGTTCGCTAATTTTCTTCTCTGCCCCCCAGAGAGAAAAGGGGTGCCGGTCTCCAGGCCGGTCCCCCTGCTGTTTTTGAAGCAACCGTGTAGCAGGCAGCGCACGGGAGAGTTTTGGAAATCTCCCGTTTCAAGGTAGAGGTTTCCCAATGTACGTTTCCGCCCGAGCGTTGAAAATTGCCACCATTGTTAAGGTGCAGGCTTCTTACGCAAGCGCGGCGGTTGCTGTGTTTGGATTCCCTGCCGTTTCAGGAGGGTACACACTGATTAAATCGCTTGTGACGCAAGGCGCCTCGCGAGACGTGTACAATCAAGAGTTGAAAGACTTCAAAACGCTTGGTGGATTCATTGATGACTGGGCAACCCGTCGTGCCGATTGGGCCTTAAATGGCCGTCGAGATGATGGCTCCTTGTACAGCCTCACCCGATGGGTAAACGAAGGCAAAGAGTATGCGCAAGACGCATTCTACCGTGCGGGGATGGCCTTCAATGACTCGTTTTTCGCAGATGCAGCCAATTCTGCGGTTACTTTGGTTTCGAATCTTCCGAAAGACATTGCGGCACTCGGAAATACGTTAACTTCCCCAACGCAATGGCCCTGGTATGCGCAGCTTGGCGTGGGTGTGGCAGCGCTTTTCTACGGCTCCCAGATTTACTCAAATTTCAAAGGTCGAAAATGAGGGGCGCGCGATGCGGATACCGCGAAGAGCAGTTCTCCAAGGGGTAGCCTCTCTTTCTGTGCTCGGCGCTTGTCGAACTCTGTTGTTCAATTCTCTCCCTGATGATGCCCTTGAAAGTGACGACATGATTACTGACGACAGCCGCCCGATTGCGTTGCGCTCTTCGGCCACCATCACGGCGAACTCAGATGCCGAAGTTTCTGCTGGCCCCCTCGTGAACTCGAGTGGGGAGCCGATGGAAATTCACGAATTTATTTTCTCGGTTCGCCCTGTCGATTTGTCCATCGCAAATTACGCTTCGGCAGGGCTCTTCCCCTCTGGTGGACAATTTGCAATTGGTCTTTCGGTCAAAGACGGCTCTGATTTCGGGTACGCACTGACGAACGGCGTTATTCCCTTGTGGAGCTTTGGGCAGGCTCGCCAACTGGGGGAAGAAGAAAAATTACAGAGTTTGCAGCCGGACCTTTCGGGGGTGCTTACAGTCAACGGGTTTTTGACTGCCGTGTATTCTTGGAAGCTTGACCATCCCCTCTACGTGCCCCCTGGCGCGCGTATTGTCCCCGTGGCGCGCTCATTGGGCTCATTCAATGGCGATGTTGAGTTAGGTGTTTCGGCTTTGGGGAGAGTGCTCCCAAATACGCCAAAAAGCCGCGCAGCATACAAAATACCGTGGGTGTGCGCCTATGTTTCAAAATCGTTCGATTACACTGAACAAGGCGAAGATTCGTCTTCAGACAATGCTCTGTACAATCCTTTTGTAGACCGTCTCGTGACGATTGAACGTTTCGTAGGCCGTCTTCATATGTCTCGTAGTGTCACCGTGGACACGATTCCTGCGCAAACACAGGTTGCAGTGGCAGATACAACTTTTTTGGATGCCGCATTTCCCTTCGCTTCGTTCGGCTATTTTGGCAACAATTATTTTTCTCAGATTTTTTCAATACGTATGCGTGATTCGGTAGGTAATCCTATCGTGCGCGAAAAAACTCTTTTTAGAAACGTGTTCGAATCGGCTTCCCGCACATGGGAGGTTCAACAGGTGTTGCCTCCTCGACAATTTCACAAGGTTGATTTTTATAAAGCAGCTACTGCGGCCGAATGGGAGATAACTACCCCGAGTCGTATTCAGGGGTCGGTTGCTTCAATTGGGTGGCGCGAAGTCTCTTGGAAAAAATCATGAATACTTTTCAATTTTCATCTCCTCAGATTTTGACTGGTACCGTGGCGCTCACTGCAGGGGCGACCCAAACGGTTTCTCTCGATGCCAGCGCTTCGCGCTCTCATCGGTGGTTACGTATTGATGAAATGTCAATTTCTCTTTCGATTACCAATTTTGATTACATTCCAGCAAGAGGGTCATCGCTCGGAAATAGAGTAAATTTCAGAGCCTACGCTTACAATCAGGCGCTGACACGCGATTACACCCCCATTTGGTTGATGGGGCCGCGTCTTCATGTTGAAGCAGAATTTGTAGATTTTTCTACTACTAACCTCCCGACGTACAGCCCTTTTGAAACATACCGTTGGAAATTTCCGAAACCGTTTTTTCTGCCCCCCGGTTCAGCGTTCAAAACGCAGCTTCAAAGAAGTGGCGACACTCGAGATGTGGCCACTGCTGGTACAGTGAATGCGGTTGTGGTCGTTCGTGGCGTTCAGCTTTCTGAACAAGAGGCTCGCGCTGCAATGAAGAAAGGTCGGGAAGGTTCAGGTAATCCTCTCCCTTTCATGGCGGCGTTTGTACCTCCATACCAACCCTCATCTTTGGCTCCTAATTTGATTTTCAAGTCTAATAACTTGGATTTGGCGAATCCTTTTTTGGTGCCGTTACAACTCCAAAGAATAACGGGTCGCATGGGCTGCTCAACTGGCAACCAAGGCCCTGCTTATGGCAGTCAATCTGTTACCAATGGATTTGTCAGATTGACCGACACGCGCGTTATTATTTGCGAGTGGGCTCAGTTTCTTACTATTTTTCCGTCTCCACAAATGGCTTGGACACACACGAGAGTTTTACAGCCCGCTGAATACATCACAGCGGAATTGAGAACCCCTAACCCAGATTTTTCACAGCCCCAAGTGGCCATCGTTGGTTATCGAAATGAGGTTCTGTCATGAGTGACATTATTCCTGTTGGAACCTCCCCAGGGGGAGCACGCAGCGTAGGCACCGATTTGCCAATCGCTTTGTCATACTCAACGGTTTTGCCGTTGAATCAGGTGAATCGACCGATTGAACAACTGTATTTCAAAAACCCATATCGCGCACCGCTTTGGGTTGATGAGTTTCAATTTCTCATATCGAGTTCAGCCAGGTTCATTCCTCCCTCGTTATTGGGAATGAGAATGAAAATAAATGATAAATATATAAGTGATGAGTTTGTTCCTCTTTCTTGCCTGGCCCCCCACACCGATTCTGTTGAGACGGTTCTCGACCTCAGTCTTTCGTTTTTTTGGCGTCTTAACAAAGCAATGTGGCTTGATGAGCTAGACGATGTTTCGATTGAATTAAAATTTGTTGGTAATTTGAACGTCTTTAATGCAACTGCTTTAGCTGCAATAGCAGCCGCACCCCCTACCGTAACGGTGACGATGAAAGGAAGGTCAACACTCAATGCGAACCGCCCCAAAGAGCGTTTTCTTCCATTCAACGTGGCGTGGGGGCCTGTGCTGTTTGAAACCATTGCAGCCGCTGAATCCACGTTGCGTTCACCTGATTCGGCGCTCCGAAACGGGCGAAATAAAAATGTTGTCGTGACGCGGCTGCTTTCTGACGCGAAGACGGCCATTAACTCAGAGCCGATTGATGGTGTCACAGCAAACTACGCTGGCAATTCAGTGATATTGTTGAACATGCGAATTTCGCACAGCGACGGGTATTACATCGTCAAAGACCTCACGCCATATTTTGAACTTTTTCAAAATCTCAGCAGAGTGGCGGATTTCAAATTCTTGATGAAGCCAAAAGATTTCATCACTATTGAGTTGCAAACAAAAACGTTCGTTCCAATTGGGTATCCTCAGCCTATGGCCCCAATTCGATACTTGCTCGCTTTTGGATTGCAAGGGTACACCACTGAGGCTTTGTCATGAGCAGCGAAATTGGAAACATTGTACAGCTTACCGAGCAATTTCCAATCCAGTCATATTTTGATGCGGCAGCGGAATTGACGACACCCCCGTCTACAGCGGCGCTTGTTCAACCCACTAACAGCAACATTATCCAGTCAACGCTTAAAGATAAAGCAAACCAAGGGGGGTATGCTATTGGTCTTGCGCCTTGGAGCCAATCCCCTTTGGCGTTGAGAATTAACTTCGGCGAGGGGGGCAATTCGTCTGCTGTGACGTTGCGCCCTGGTCAAGTCTTTCGGCCGAACGGTAAGCAACGTTTTCAAGGTTTTGAATACGGTTTGCCGTATGGGTGGCTTGGCGGTGGTATGGCTACTTTATTCATTTTCAAAACAGAAGGCGCTGAAGTGTGGTGGGAAGGGGAGCAGGCAGAGGTACTCTTCCACCGTTTTCGCACAACGATTTTGGCGGGGCCTGCCACGGCACCGTCTTACCGCAATTGGCCAAATCGGTTTCCCTGGTCGCAGATGTACCGTTATAGGGGCGTCGGTGTTACTCCCATCTCACAGCAAGGGCAACCGTCTCTTGCCATTTCTCGCACCACTAAGGTGCTGCTGCGCTTGAATGTTGGTGCGACGGTTATAACGGCAGACCAAGATGCTCGAATGATTTTTTGGGGCACTGATGATTTTGGCATTGGCGCCGATGGTATAACCGCAGTCAACTCGGACAATTTTTTCGAGGATGTTTCGTTCCCAGACCCCGCAGCTATTGTCTTGGGAGGCACACAGAATAACCCGATTGTTTCTGTCGATGTTAGCACTGCGGGGCTTGGAGCCAACGCTTGGGGTGTTAACATCGTGGCACCGCCCGCCTCTGTATTGGTCGGGAAAACTGTTGATATTTGTCGTTACGGTATTCTGTAAAAAAAAACCTGGAGGTTTATAATGGCTGAAAATGAATTGTTCGAGTGTGTGACGGCGCAGGGTAACGGTCTGATGAAGGTTGAAGAGTCTCTTAAACGAATTGCCACAGCCCTTAACAACCAGGCTGGGGGTTTGAGGAAGGCAGAGCAGCGTATTCAACATCTCGAAGCGATGGTTGTACGTCTGATGCAAACAAGGGGGCTCCCTTCGGGCCAGACGCAACCCTCGACTCGGTATGTTCCACGTGCGGCCCCCCGTGTGGCCCCCACGATGCGTACTATTAACGCCATGCCACAGCTGGCGGATTCAAACGACGAAACGGCAGATGGGGATTTTGAATTTGAGGAGGAAGCGGACCAATGAAGCCTCCCTCAATTGGTGACGTGTTGCTAGGCGTCTTTTTTGGAGTGCCGAATGCCCCATCGCAAAAACGACCTAGCCTTGTTCGCACCTCCCATTCGGCGGTTGCCCCGAAACCCTGTGCTTGCGACGGGAAACGGCGCTAAATGTGCCGTTTGTAAAAAACCTTGCGCCTCCCGTATCGAGGTAAACGTTTTTGTTGGGGTAATATGGGTTCGAATGTGCAGAAGCTGTATAAAAAAATTCAAAGCTGGTGCCAAATTTTTTCAAAAAATAACGGAGACACCTTAATGTCCGAAGAGAATAGTGAAATGGTTGAGACGCTTGTTGAACAAGCGCGCGTTCGACTGGAGCGTGCAGATGGGGAGGAAGGGGCAACATGGCAAGCGCAGGCTCTCGAGCGATTGGAGCGCGCCTCCGCTTTGGGAGCGGGAGCGCATGTGAAGAAAGCGCTGGAAGCGAAGACGGCCAAAGAGGCGCTTGCCGCTCTTCTGGGCTCTATTCCTCTTGGTGATGTGGATGACAAAACGCCCGCTGAACCCCTTCGGAAACAAGTTCACCCTTCACCAAAAAAGAAGTGAGTTATGGCTGACGGAAAATTCGGACCCTTCGGAAGTGTGGAAGAGGCAACCTCTAAGCTTGGTTTGTTTGCCGTAATTGCTGCAGGGGGTTATTTCGTTGGCCGTTTTGCAAAATCAGAGGAAAAATTGCCGGCCATCACCACGTTGGCGATGACTTATGTTGTTTTTCGCGCTCTTGATTCGATTTGGCCGCGCACTGGCGATTCTACCTCTCTGCCGTTGATTCTGACTCCCTCACAGACGACGTTAGGTCGTTTGCCTCAACCTTCTCCCTCCCGACAAACTGTTGACGGGTACACCGTAAAGCTGGCCTGAAAAAATGAAAACTTCAATTCTCGTTTTTTGTTTCGCAGCTTTCACGACGTTTGCCGCTACGCAGGTAGACCAGGGTGCTCCCGGTAACCAAGGGGCTTGGAAAGTGACGCTCAACGGGAGCGCTCCAGTTTTTCCATCAGACGGCGGCACTCCTACGGGTACGTCTTATTCGGCGGTTTACCCATACCCTTGTCGTACAACTTCGCCAAACAAAGTTGTTTACCATGATGGGGGCTCTCAGAACGTCCCCGGCACCTCTGCGACTAGTAGACTCTACACGGTGGTTTGCAACACACGAGACAACACAACTGGCAATTTGCGCTGTCGTGCTGACGGCACTACCCCCACTGTGACGGCAGGTTCTGCGGGTGACGTTCTAGGTGTTGGCGATTGTATTTCGTATACCAACCCAAGTGGTTTTCCCGTGAAATGCGTTGGTCTAAATTTGTACTCATCGACTTTTGAGTGTGTGCAATAATGTTGTCCTTGCTCGCGCTTTTATTTTTAGGGCAGAGCGGCTTGCCTGGGCTTCCTTCACGAACTGTTTCACCTACGGGGTTTGTGCAAAACACGGTTTCATCTTCGACGTATTACGTAGACCCTACTGGAAATAATAATGGGCCTTGTACAAGCACAGGCACAGATGCTTGCGCGACGTTAACGGGAGTCATCGCGAAGCTGCCTCTCTTTATTTTGAATACAGTGACTATTAACGTGGCGGCCGGTACGTACACCGACAACCCCGCCTTCAACGACAATACGGTGAATGCGGCCATCACCATCGCCGGGCCAGCGTTGGCCACCGCAACGCCAGCGACTGGCACAGCGACTGGCACTCTTACGGCAGTGACACTGGGCGTTGTCACAATCCTGACTGACTCTGCCCAGGCTTGGACGGCCGACGACTTAATCGGCACCTTCATCACTATTGGTGGAGTGGTGCGCATCGTCGCCACGAATACCGCTACGACAATGACTCTGGCGTCCCCATTCGCCGCCAACCCCGTCAATGGAAACGCTTACACACTGCAAGTGCCTGGGGCAGTCATCACGTCAACCTCGAGCCCTGCGATTTCAATAAGGCTGAGCGGAAACATAACCACCACGTCCACAATCACGGGGATTGATTTCGTCTCAACGTCAAGCTCCGGCACGGGCTGTACGATTGCGTTGAGCGCACAGAATCTTACGCTTACGAATTCGCGATGCAGGCAGACGGTTGGCTCTGGCGGCGTCGCTCTCCTTTACCGGGGCGGAGGGTCTCTTTCTGTTTCTGCGTCAGTCGTTCGAGGAGTGAGCTTCGGAATCGGAGTAACCAACGGAAGCGTATCCACGGGCTCCTCGCTTGGGTTGGGGCCGAATAACTCTCTCTTCCACGGCGCCACAGCGATTTACCTCGACACGACGAGAGTGCTTGCGATTAACGGCTCATCCGGCTGGACTGCCCAAACCGATACCGGCACGGGAATAGCTATTCGGCTTAGCTCCGGCAGCGGCCGCTTTGGTATTTCTGCCGCAGCCACGCCCATCTTGCGCTGTCTGACGCTTGGTACCTCTCAGGGAATTGGCCGAGGCACGAGCAGCAGCGGCGTTACGGTGCCTGCCGATTTCATGCACGACAACCTCTATATTGACGGTTGCGCGACTGGCATTAATCTCAGTGAAGACTTGGGGAATGGGCTCGTCGCTCTCTGGAAGACCGGCACACTTACCTGCAACAACACCACAACGTGTATCAACGTAGCGAATGGCTCCCGTGTGCGCGTGCCAGCAACCTTCACCGTCACGGGAGTGACGACTGATATTATTATTGATGGAGTCAGCTACACGAAAGCCAACCTCACGGGGGCATCGCCGACTCGTCTCCCTACAACTCCGAATATAACCGGCTCTAGCGTGTGGCAATGAAACAATTAGCGCTTTTCCTCTCGGGGTTGTTGACGCAAACCTCTGGCCATCCAGGGCTCCCACAGCGCGCGGCCCAGATAAATCAATCACCTTTCTACCGTTATAATATTTTTGATTCTTATTTTCAGGCCCCCTCCTCTTCAGACGCGGGGACCATTATTATTCATTTTGCGACAACGAGCGGTGTTGGGATGGGTGCAGCTTGCGCCTGTACATCTCCCTCTTCTGTCACGGGACAAACTCTCAATATTATTCGTTCAACTTCTGCCTATTGCTCTGTGAATGGGGACGCCTATTCAAACATCCAGAATGGCGACTTGGTTCTCTGCGGCGCGAATGCCGTGCGTGTTGAGCCTAACTCTGCTGGAGTGCTCGGGGTTAGAAGTGAAATCGCCCGGGACAATTATATAGTAAAGTCTCAAGAATTTGATACACTTACTTGGGTTAAGTATAATTTGGGGGCAGGAACGTACTCTCCAATTCTTACCGCAAATGCAGCTGTTGCACCTGACAACACGATGACGGCAGACCGTTTCCAGTACAGCGCATGCGCAGGCGCGGGCGAATACTCTCAGATTGGGCAATTTACGTCTGGAGGAGGGGGCCTTCACGCTGGCGGCCTTTTCATAAAAAGCGCTGGTGGTGGTGGGGGGAGCATGAGACTTATTTTGTACGACTCCAACGTAAACTTGGGCACAAGCTTTCTCTGCCCCCATTCCCCTACCTGGACTTGGTGTGGAGGAGACCCTTCAAATTCTCTTACTCGAGTTTTTACAACGGCATCTATGTCGATGTTTATGGGCTGCAATAATGACACTATTGTTGGGGGCTCAAATTCAGGCTCTGGAGATGTGTACCTTTGGCAGGCGGACATTCACGCGGGTGCAGTACTCGCAAGCCCTATTCTCACCCCCTCTACAAGTATAGTAAACAGGGCGGCTGATGAAATGTACTTCAATGTTTCTAGCAACCTCAATACTGTCTTCAGTCTTCAAAGTTCTGTGCAGGTGAAGAGCTTTGTTGCCAATCGATATTTTGGAAGCACGCTGTACACCGATGCAGGTGTAAGCCCTGCACGATTCGAGAGTGTGTATAATTCAACCAACGTCTCACTCTCGTCACCGTCCACTGCCACGCACACGTACGTCAGCGATGCAGGCATCACCAACAAGATGAGCGCCTGGTACACGGGCAACACTCTTGGTGGTTGCTTTAACGGCACCTGCAGCACCAACGTGCAAGTCTTCACACCCTTTGGCATCACTGATGGCGGTACCGTGCGCATCAACCTCGGGCAAGGAGTCAATACCAACACCCAATCTGACGGCATCGTGACTAATTTGTGTTTCGCAGATAATGATAGCGCCGTGTGTCGTTAAACAATTTTTGAGGTTTTATGTCCTTCATACCCTCGCAGAGTGGAAACTATTTCGACCTTCGTGCTCCTGCTGGAGTGAATTCCGGCTGTGATGTTGTTTTTGATTTCAATCAATTTACCTCAAGGCAGACTGTGAGGCTCTTCGGGGCGCTTGAAATCGCCACGGTGGCCACTGGTGCGCGCTTTGGCCTGGCAGGAGCGGGCACTACGACGACACAACTCAACAAGCCCACTGCAGCTGCAAACTGGACCGCGAGTAACTTGATTGGAAAATACTTGCGCATCGTGGCGGGGGGAGGGGCACCTACTGACGGTAGCGAAGTGTTGCGGCCGATTCTCGCGAATACTACTACGGGAATTTCTGTAAATGTTGTGCCCGGTATGGACGCGACGACTCGTTTTCAAATTGTAAGTCTCGCTAGTCAAATTGACCGAATTTCAGCGGCTGTGAATATCGCCATTCGCATCACCGCGTGCAACGTACCAGTAGAAATCTACGGTTTGGATTTCACGAATGTGAATAATCTCGAGTCGCTGATTTCAGTGAGTGATAGCGCGAACGTGTATATTGAAGGGTGCAACGTTAATTTCAATACGTCAAACCCCGCTTATTACATTCGACGTACAAACCAGGTAACGGTTGCTCACTGTTTTCAGACGAATTCAGGAGATATGGAAATTTCGCAGTGTTTCAATGTGGAAGTCACAGGGAATAATAGTATTGCCGGGGGAGTAGTTACGGTGCAGGATTGCCTCGCTGTTGCTGTAACGAAACACACCGCGCTTTCTTCCCCCAGTCGTGTGGTAGGTGTGATTCGTTGCAATTACGCACAAATCGAAGTGACTGCTAACTCAAGTCTAGCAACACCTATTTATATTGAAAGCTGCAACACCGTTGACACTGTTGGAACGTTGCTTGTGGGTACCAACCCGGGTGCTACTTATGGTTTGGAAATAGCTCGCGCGGGGAATGTCTCCCTGGTGGGCTCCACCATCTCTGGCGCCGCCGACGTTTTGTTTCAAGGTTACGCAATTACTTGGGCGCTTTTGTCAAGCCCCGCTTACGGAGTCGTGCAGAAATACGCGGGGTCTGCGGTTGCTACTGTCGGACAGGCGAAAGCAATCGTTGATGGCAACTATTCTTACCTTGGAGACGTTAATGTTGGCGGAAGGTTTTTACCCTTCGGCTACGTCAACTTCGCTGCGAATACCGCACCCTTTGTTTTGGTGAGTACCGATTCTCTTAATATGGGTAATGGGCAAGTCAACGGCGCCCCCGCGACGACTGAAGCGCCCCGCTCTTGTCTTGACGTTGTGAATAACTCTGCAACGACTGTCGCTATTTTGCCGGATGGAGCAGCCATCGCAGGGACGTTCGGATTCATTTTGAATCACGGCTCACAACCTCTGCCCCTTCAAGCGCCTCCAGGTGGAGCTATAATTGGAGCAACCTCAGCACCTATTAATAAAGTGACGATGTTTTTTTCAACTAACGCTACAAGCGGCACAACGTTTTTTGTTTCTGTGCTGCCGTAACGTGATGCCCCATCCTCGAGTGGTAAAGTACAACGATGGCCCTTAAATTCCCTGCAGCGTTTCGCACGACACGAGCCAACACTTTCACCACACGCGCGAGTAATGCCGCGCTCCTTCGTATTTACGACGGGACTCAACCCGTCAACGCAGACACCGCGTTGGTTGGGGGGAATTCAGCGCCACGACGCTTAATGCCGTACTCGTAGCAAGTGGCTCTCCCGTTGGCAGGGGGGAATTCAGCGCATCAACGACATTGGCCACACTCGTAGCAAGTGGCGTAGGCACCATAACAGGCACCGTCAACGCATCAACGACATTGGCCACACTCGTTGCGAGTGGTGGCACCATAACAGGCACCATTAGCGCGGTTACTCTTCTCCCAATAGTAACCATCACTGGTGACGAGGTTTACGTGACTATTCCAATCGGCATTCCAATCGGCATTGCACATGTTGCAGGGGACTACACCTTTCCAAGTGGAAGCGGCACCCAATTTTCAGATGGGTGTGACGCTATTTTCACCCCGGGGTTTCGTACACTCAAAGTTTATTTGACGGGGGCATACCTCACCGACTACCCCCTGCAAACAGTGTGGTCAAGCGTACCAACCAACCTGTCACAACTCGCAGCTACAACACAATTTGCGACGCAATTTGCTAGAGACTGGGAGCAGATTGTCCTAACAACTTTCACTTTCGTCAACGGCACTACGAATTGGTGGCGTGCCGATGTTTCAGTGGCGAAAATGCAAGCTGAATACACTGAGATGTACAATCTAGCGTCATATTTGCTCACGACTTATAACGGCACTGGCAAGAAATTCATTTTTCAAAATTGGGAAGGGGATTGGGCTTTTATGGACAGTTTCTCCCCTGATACTCACGTGAATGAGTGGCTTGTGCATAATTACGTAGCTTTTTTGGGCACTCGTCAACGTGCCATTCGTGACGCACGCCGCGCTATTAATAGTGATGTACAAATTCAAATGGCTTTTGAGACAAATCGCGTTTTGGACGCGAGACAGAGCCCCCACATGAGGCGAATACTGCGAGACATTGCGCCGCGCATCCAGCCCGACATAATTTCTTATTCAGCGTACGACTCGACTATTGTTCAACAGGGCGTTTGGGGGGCTTCTTACGCCGCGTGGCTTGCTGCGACAACACCGACGTTCACCAAAGCGCTGCAGTCAATTGCCACAACGTTTCCAGGCGTGCCGATTTCGATTGGTGAATTTGGGTACCCTGAAAACGAAGCACCCATAGGGCGAAACTGTGGAGATATGGTAACAGCTACTTATAATTTGGCTGTGGCTACAGGTCTAAATATTAAACATTTTATTTTTTGGGAAGTCTTTGACAACGAAGAAATTTCACCCGGGGTGCCTCGCGGATTCTTCACTGTTAAGCCGGGCGGCGTTGTAAGTGACTCGGGGGTGGCTCTCGCTGCGTTGCTTTGACCATCCTCTGTGAGAGAAAGTGAAACATGACGCCCGACTTGACTCAAATTACATCGATTGCTCTTCGGGAGGAGGTTGAGAGTCTTCGCTCGACTCTCATACTGGCGAATGCCCGAATGACTTCGATTGAAGAGCGTTTTGTTTCTGTTGAAGTGGCGACTGCAAAAATTCCAAGCATCGAAGCGAGACTCTCAAGGGTTGACCGAATGCTCCTCGAGCTACAGGGAGAAATGCGGCGGTTTGAAAAAAGCGCCACGGGACACTCGCAAGTCATCGAAGCGAAGCTAGATGACCTTAAATCGTTTCTCGTTGCGCAGGCGAAGCGAGGCTAAATGGATATAACACCTTCAGATGCAGTGGGGCCAGTGTTAGGGGGAACGGCACTCCTCTGGAAGCTTTTTGATTGGTCGATTCAGCGCAACGTTAAAAAATCAGACGACGAAAACGCTAAGAGAGATATTTCGTTAGCTGCGCAAGCAGTTGAAATCATCAAGCTTAAAGAAGACTTGTCGAATGCGCGGAATGATGTGAAAAATTTGAACGCTGATATTTCAAACGTGCGTGTAATTCTCACTGAAATACGTGATGGGTTGGAAAAATCGAGAGACAAGCAATCTGATTTCTACCGCGCCGAAATTATCAAACTCGAGCAGACGTTGCGAGGGGAAATCTCTCGCGCATACAACCCCGAGGCGTTGATGAGAGTCAAAGAGCTTGAAAAAACCGTTGGGGAGATGAAGACGGCTCGAAAGCGTTAACCTAACCAGGCTAAGACAATCTCCATGTCATGAAGCATGGCAGGTTTTGACATTACTTTTTGCACAATCCCCTCTCGTAAAGCGTCCTGAACCTCTTTTTGAAGGGGGCTTGCCGTCAACATGATGCGCCGCGTCTGGGGGCTACTGTCGGCAAAAATAGTCAAAACGTCTACGCCATCCATGAAGGGCATGTTGTGGTCTACAATAATGCAGGCTAAATTTTCCTTAGTCCATTTGGCTACGGCATCAATTGAGTTAGTTTCCATAACTGCCTCGTGCTTATAAAACTCAACCAGCTTAGCCACGTTGATTGCAATTGCTAAATCATCGTCTAAAACAAGTACACGGGCCATGTTACGCCCATCCTACCCTGGCAGGGTGGGGGTATGACTATTTCGTACGGGGCACGCGGTTCTGCAGTTGAGGCGCTTCAAACCAAGCTTCAAAAGGCTGTGGGGGGGCCTTCGGTTATTGACGGCATCTACGGAAACGACACTGAAAAAGTGGTAGGTATTGCCTACCGAAAGTTTGGAGTGCCTGGAGTTTCTGGGGCAGCGACTGATGAGTTGCTGATGGCTTTGGCACGCGCAGTGGGTAACACCCCCATCAAGCAAACTCCCCCCGGGGGCTCTGTCACTGTCACGGCATTCCCCCCGATGAGCGAGACGACTGGCAAAAAGGTGGGCATGGTTGCCGCTGCGGGTATTGTGGGGCTGGTTGTTTGGGGCATGTTTAAGGGGAAGAAATAATATGGAAACCTATGACGGTGGTGTAGTTTCACGCGCGCTCCCCCTCGACTTTACGGATGTTGGGGAGGTAGCGCAGACGATTTTTAACGCGGTGACGAATAAACAATATTCACTCGTCGCCTCGTTGGCAGTCGTTCTTCTCGTGTTGGGCGCGCGTAAATTCGCACCAAATAGCTCGGGTTTTGGCATTTGGTTGAATTCTCGAATTGGCGCGATTGTCTCAAATTTCGTTCTCTCTTTTGGAGGCGCCATTGCGACGACTGCTGCAGCGGGTGAGCCGTTTTCTTTCAAAATTCTTCTTCAGGCACTCATCGTCGCGCTCACCGCTGCAGGTGGTTGGGCCATTTTCAAAAACGTGTCGGACGATTTGGCGGAGAAGAAAGCCCAACGAGAGGGTACGACAATCGCAGAGGACCCCTCGAAGGTGGAAGAAACTTTGAACAAATGACTTTCGCAATTCTCCTCAGCGTGCTGGTGCAGGCAGATGGTGGACATGATTTCACTATTGACGCTGGAGAACTGAGAGGGGAGCGAAAACCACTCTCCTCTCTTTACACAAGCTGCCCGGGTGCGCCCCCGGTTCAGCCTTTAGATGGTGGGTGGGTGCTGTTGCCTCCCTCACGAGCCGCTCGGAATGCTTGTCTATTTACTGTGTGTGAATCAGACCGTTCGCGTCGTGAGCAAGAAATGGCAGTAGCACCCACCCCCCCGTCGTGGATTTTTTGGGCTGTTGGAATTTCCGTTGCTGCAGGTGGCGGATACACTCTTGGAAAGGCAATAAAATGAAAATGAGAAAAACAACCGATGGGTACGTTCTCTCCCCCTTCGGGGATTTTGGTGCTTTCGGTGAATTCGCTTTGGTGGGTGCAAGCAATCTCGCGTTCCAGAATTCTTGGACCAACGACGATTTTCGAGGGGGAAAGTGGCTTGAACACGTTAAATTTTGGAAGTTGAATACTGCTGATTTTTTGCCTCTTGACAGTAATGTCATCGCGCGCGCTTCCCAGAAGATGGCGGCGCTCAAGATGGCTTATGACCAAGGCAGTGATGTAGCGGGAGCGCTGAAAGAGCAATTTACGGCTGATATAGCGCCGTTGATTGCAGCAGGGGATGCGAATACGACTCAATTTGATATGATGGGAAATGCTTCAAATGCTACCCATCAAGCGCGCTCGACTATTTTTGCGAATTTGAACCGCGCAATCCAAAAACTGGCTAATTCGTCAGTCCCTCAGGCTCCTGTTGACGCGGGAACGCAAGCGGCGGCTACCGCAGCAGGTGTCAACGCTTCGTTTCTGCAGCAAGCGCAGCAAGCAAGAGTCAAAGCAGCAGCAGCGGCAGCAGCAGCAGCGGCGGCAGCAGCAGCAGCGAGGGGGGGGAATGGCCCCAATTTGTCATCAGCGGCAATGAAAAAGCCTTCCTCGTCGAATCTAATAATCATCCTCGGCGGGGTAGCAGGGGTGTTGGGGCTTGGTGCGGCCATTATGTTGAGCAAGAGAAAGAAGGTTTGAAAATGGCTCCTAGAAATCCTAGAAATCCTAGAAATCCTGATTTCCAAGATGAGCCCCAAAGGGCTCCTGCTACGGTAGGCCAAGCGGCTGCTAGTGTCATTCGCCTCCAACAAGCTTCTGCAGCGGTGGCGCTTGCGGCGGCGCAGGCGCAGGCGCAAGCGCAAGCGCGTGCTAAAGCTAAAGCTCAAGGAGCACTCCCCCCCGCTCCAGCCCCCTCTCCAGCCCCCGTCCAACCCGGCCTATTTGGAGTAAGCGGCGCTTTCACCTCCGACACCTCGCAGGCGCTTGCGGCGGCGCAGGCGCAGGCGCAGGCTCAAGCTCAAGCTCAAGCTCAAGCTCAAGCTCAAGCTCAAGCTCAAGCTCAAGCTCAAGCTCAAGCTCAAGCTCAAGCTCAAGCTCAAGCTCAAGCTCAAGCGGGAAAAATGAATACAAATGGCACAGTGCAATCGAATTTCCCGAAGCTAACGTCGGGAGATATTACTCGTGGAGCGATTGACCTGGAGCGCCCCCCTCCTGCTGCGCTTGCCGCAGCTGCTGCTCCCTCAAACAACACCGCGTTGTATGTGGGAGGGGCTGTTGTTGTTGCTCTTGGTTTTTTCTTTTTGAGAGGTAAAAAATAATGAGTGTTATTTTTAACAGCATCCTCCCCCTGCTCCCCAAGAATGACCCCGTCATCGCTCAAAATATGGGAGCATCGTCTCAACGCCCCCAGTTTTTTCCAGCGCTGCCTACTCCTCCGAAAACGACTACGTATGCATTCATCGCTGCTGTAATGGGTGTTAGCGCGTACGTGTATTTCAACCGAAAGAGGAAGTAATGGCGCGCCGAAAACGCCGGACAAATTACGGTTATGGCGCTTTCCCCATTGGTCCCTTGGTGGGGGGAGGAGTCGTACTCGTGGCCGCTGTGGGTGGTTTTCTTTGGTGGAAAAATAGGAAACCTGAGACTATTCAAGAGATAGTCAACAATACGAGAGTCGCAACGGGAAACCCCCAGGCAACTACGTTTATGTCAGGCGCAGAAGCAACAGCGGTTGCCAATTCGACGAAAGACTCCATCGCTGCGGCGCTTGCTGCAGGGCAACTCTCCCCCTCAGATGCGGCTGCTGCGATGGCCCAAGCGGAACGGGTAGCAGCTGCAGGGGCATCCCAAATGGGCGCTGCAAACGGTGTGAGTCTCCGAGAGAATGGGGAACCCCTGGTTCACGCGGGGAATGCCACAACGGTGGTCCTCAATAACCCGCTAAATTACAACCCGCTCATGAAGGGCGCGGGCCTTACGGGCGGTTTCAAATAAAAAACACAAAAGCGTCACTCTCAAGAAAAGAGAGTGACGCTTTTGCATTGCACGCCTCGTGAGGGGACTAGGCGTTCAAATCTTCTGATTCTTCATCAGGCATTGCCGAAGCAATGTGGGCCGGAAAGCTAGCACCGTTGCGACGAATCGTTGGGGGAACTGCCTGCACAGGCGCGGACAAAGGGGGGCCTTCCTCCAGCTGGGAAGCGTCAACCAATTCCAGCTGATTCTTGGAGAAAATGCCTACTCCCTCCAGACGAATCATCGTGCCTCTCCCCGGGCCTTGGCCCAGCGAGATGACTTCTACGATGTGGTAAGCATCCGTGTGCCCAAAGGCGGCTTTAAATTCCTCTTTGAAAACCGCGTAGGCGCCTGCCTCCCAGGCAATAGGGGCAGTAGACTTACCGGGGGTAAAGTCCAACGGGAGGGTGACGAGAGTCGCCAACGCCTGTTGGAGGGTGTCAGTCATGCCCATGATGAGCCCCCCCGCCTCAGTCAACTCTTTGGAAGCCGCCTTCCCTTCCAATTCGATTGCGTCAACCAGTAGGCTGCTCATCCCGAGAATCGCAGTTTCAAGAGCATCTGCCTTCCCACTCAACTTGGCAGTGAAAGACTTATTCTTGATGCCTGGCTTGCGCCCGCGCGTTTCACTCACGGGGGCGCCGTCTTTTCGGGGCCTACCAGGGCCACGCTTGGGGGCAGTTACAATCGCTTCGGGATTTTTCCGGGGACGGCCAGGGCCGCGTTTAATAGCCATATATTTTCTTCTCCAGGGGGCCCCATCGTAGGGGAGTATGCTAGATGTATATCTTCATTTTCAACAGGTCAAGGGTAACATGCAAATTCAGCTTTTCTGGAAAATTGCACTAGCGGGGGCGGGCGTTTTTTTCCTGTTTTTTAGGGAAAATATCTCAGGAGGAGTCATGAAATTCATCGAAGCGTACCTGCCTTACCCAATAAAAATAACCTCTTCTCCGGGGGGACGGTCTGCTGGGGGTCTCTCGAGAGTCATCGCACAGTTTCAGGTGGCTACGAATCCACGGTACACGCAACGCGACTCCAACACCTTCTGTAACATTTTTTTGTGGGATGTAACACGCGCGTTGGGGTGCGAAATTCCTCATTGGGTGTTGAATGGTATTTCAACCCCTCCCGGCATTGGCTCTGAGCTAAACGCTGTGGGGACCGTCGCCTGGATGCGCACCTACGGGAACCAAAACGGCTGGCGAAAAGTCACGGAAGGAGAAGCCAGGGGGGCGGCATCCCAAGGGTACCCTGCTGTCGTTTTATTCGCCCCTCCTGTGGGTATTGGCCATGTGGCGGTTTTGCAGCCCACCATGTCTGCTACCACTCTAATCGCGCAAGCGGGAGTTTCGAATTTTGAGAAGAAACCCCTCTCAAGCGGTTTCGGCACGAGGAAAGAGCCCGTCATTGAGTTTTGGGTGCACGCATGAAAATTCCTCTTCTCTGGATTGGCGCAGGTGTCGCTCTCTTCGTTCTTCGAAAGAATGTGGTGAATTCATTGGCGAGCATCACTGACAAAGCGACTTGGACACGGAAAATGTATGCCGTCATCGACACGGAATTGAACAACCTCCCCCTACTGAGCAAGTTTATTGTGTTGGCGCAAGCCGTTTTAGAAAGCGGTTACGGTCAAAACCGCGCGGGTAAAGTAGGTAACAATTATTTCAATATTACTGCTGGGAATTCTTGGAAGGGTGAAAAATGGCTCTGTAGCGGCTGTGATAAAGATGGGAGAGGAAATCCTATTGACCAAGTATGGCGAAAGTACTCAAGCGTGAATGCCGCTGTTTTGGATTATTGGAATTTTTTAGGCCCCAATCAAAATTCTGGGAGGTACGCAGTCGCACAACAGGCGCTTCTTTTGGGAAATTTGCCCGGCTTTGTACACGGCCTTTACCGTGGGGGGTATTTCACATCAGACCCCTCCCAATACCTTACCAACATGACTAATGTTGTCGCAACGGTGCAACGGTTTGTCAAAAAGTTAGCGTGACTCCTCTTCCTCCTTTTCTATTTCCCCCTCAGTGAAGCGCTTCACGTAAGTCTTAAGAGACTCGGCTCCTAACGCGCGCGCAAGAAGCTTCTCCCCCCTCCACAAGTCAACCGTGGGAAGACTCTTGACTCCCAATTCCTCAGCCGCTTTTTCCCACCGTGGCAATTCCACGTTGCGAATTTCTAGCGTCGCGTCAAAATGCTTCGCCAATTTATCGACGGTGCCTGATTTTTTCAGCGACTGGCAAGGGCCACACCAATCAGCGGACCACAAAATTATCTTCATGATGCCTCTCTTAGGCGAATGACAGAAACAACTATTTTACGAGTGTCCGCATCTAGATTTTTCAGCCCCTCACGAAGGGCTGTAGCAGAATCAGCTGCAACAATTTCAGACGTAGTGGTGTCTAACTCCCCACTGTTTTTGGGGTATGAAATTTTCACCCTGAAAATCTTCAGCGTCATGGTGTCACCCGAAAGTAGAAGGGGCACCCCGACTCCAACCACGTGTCGATGAGCGGCTGATGCCTGGGGTCGGAATACAGCGAGCGCAATCCCATCGCGCTGGAGTACAGCGAGTATTGGTAGGCGCAGTCACTGCTTTTGTCGGTGCCGTTCTGGCGACTTCCCGTGTACCAACAAAGCCCCCAAGCGCGATGCAGCGCCGAAGGGTGCATCTCTGTGCCGCAACGCCTGCAGTGTGTGTATGCAGTCATGACTGCATCTTTCCCGGAGGAATTCGCATAGGCATGCAGACACCCACGGCAACGTACACGTGGCAGAGTGCTCCGCGGGTAGGGTCGTCACTGACAAACGTCTGGAGTGCGCGGAAAACTTTAATGCGGCGCTTGTTCATGGCAATTCCCCGAGCAAATACACCCACGAGGGGGGGCCGTACGCGCGCACGCTCGGCTCGGTCTCGTCAATCCACTGGCGGAGACACGAGCTACAGTAGTCCGTGTCTTCGGCCTGGCTCGCGAAAATTGGGGAGGAGCGCTCGCTTTCGAGCACACAACAGTCGGGGCAGTGCATTTCACCATCGAGGGAGTAGCCCACGATTTCATAGCTCTTCATCGGTGAAACCTCGAATCAGTTTGGTCTGCAACGTGTGCGACAATGCTTTCAATTTCGGTGCGGATTTTCATCAGCGCGCGAACCCGTGCCACGTGTTGGTCTCTCGCACGGGAAAAAGCAGTGTCGCTGATTATGTAATAGTCTCTCGCGTTAGGTGCCGATTGTTCGAGCGCTGCAATTGCCCCACGGAGCGCTTCGCTTGCATCGCAAAGCCCTTCGGTGAGCGCAGCTGCCCCAGAGCCATTCGAGTGCAACGTGGGGAATTCGATTTCTTCGTCAATTTTCATTTGTACTCTTTCTGATTCAGCTTCCGCCAAATCGAGTAATAAATCCCCTAATAATTCGTTGCGCGAGTCGTTGAGCGTGTCTTTGGCGAATTCTCGTGCAGCCAACAATTCGTCAATCTTCATTTGTACTTTCTCTGGGTGTTGCTTAGTGACTGAGCTTGCCCCGCTCGGTCCCCGCTCGGTCAGAGGGGTGCTGCTCAGCTCGCGGTAATGCAGCGCTCTCGGCCCCACCTACGCGATTGCCCGTAGTAGTTACCGTCTGCAGCAGCGCGATAGCAGGCGATGTGGTAGCCCTCCCCGCGGATTACGATTTTCGCCCCCGTCTTGCTCACCGAGTGCACCACGAAAAGTTCCGCCTCTACACCGAAACGGAAGAGTACGGGTGAGCCAACGGCAGGGGGGCCACAGGTGTTGATACCTGCGGAGAGAGCTTCCTCAAAGGTCATGAAGGGGATTGAGGGGTCGTTGAGGATGAGTTCTTGGTAGGTCATTTTCGTTTTCGCTTTCGTTCGGGTGCTGCGGGGAAAAAAAGAATACATTTTCCGATTCGGTAATGCAAGCGCTTTATTAATTATTTTTTATTTTTCGTAAACGTAGGGAATTCCAAGGTTTTTTGGAGTTTTTTGAAGTTTTGGGGTGTCACATAGGGTAATGAGACGCTTTTATTTTTTCGAATTTTTTCGAATAGGCGCTTGACAGGGTTTTTTCCCTTGACAGGGTTTTTTTCCGAGAAATAAGGGACGGCTCTCATATTTTTAAGGAAAAAACCCTGTCAAGTGCCTATTCGAAAAAAATAAAAGCGCTCACATATACGTAGGGTATGAAATGTTTTTATTTTTTCGAATAGGCACTTGACAGGGTTTTTTCCCTTGACAGGGTTTTTTTCCGAGAAATAAGGGGGCGGCTCTCATATTTTTAAGGAAAAAAATCTGTCAAGCGCCTATTCGAAAAAAATAAAAACATTTCACATAGTGTCATCACCCTACGTGACACTACGTACTCCAAAAAACGCCAAAAAACCTTGGAATTCCCTACGTTTACGAAAAATAAAAAATAATTAATAAAGCGCTTGCGCTCCAGATTCGAAAAATGTATTCTTTTTTTCCCCGAGCAAGATGCCCGGGAAAAAGGACAACCACAATGACTGACGAATCTGATGCAGCCCCCAAAGCCCCTGTGCGTGACACCTACGATGCGCGTCTCGAGGGACTAGAAGGGGGCAAATTGAGAGCGCGCCAAAACGAAATACACGGATTTTCGCAAGCGTTGGCAGCCTACAAAATTGCCGACACGAATTCTGCGCTCAATTTGATTTTGACGCTTGCCTTTTTCGGCCAAGCGACTGCTGCCAGAGACCTGCTCTCCCAAGTCTCTGGGCGCTGTGCCTGAGTGTTGGGCGCTACTTCAGCACGCGAATTTCTTCGCGTGCTGGTTGAAGCACCCAACCCCAACC